>Ga0209211_10007521_pt1 | contig 15239 bp, 19 predicted proteins | sample RifGroA2_FD_183992 | JGI IMG/M metagenome (GOLD analysis project Ga0209211, IMG submission 183992) | Groundwater microbial communities from Rifle, Colorado, USA - Groundwater A2 (SPAdes) (version 2) | ecosystem: Environmental > Aquatic > Deep subsurface > Groundwater | place: Rifle, Colorado... | reverse complement strand
TGGTTGATAGAAATTGGTGCGCAACTTCGTTCGCAGTTTATACTGCGGCGAAGCCGCATCTTAAATTTTTCTGAGAAAATAGCGAGACCCAGCACTAAAGTGCTGGGGATTCTTTACGTACACTAAACAAATACGATAATTTTAGAATAGTTCTACAATGATTCCAGCGCGCTAACCAAATTCCATATCTGTGAGCGTGTAAACGGCTCTATATTTATATCATCGCTGATACCGTCAAGCTCATCCAATGCCTTGTTGACCCTAAGTTTAATATCTGTCTTGTCCTTCAAAGATTTCATTGCATTTTCTACCTTAGATTTTACGTTTTTTGGAACTATCGGGTCTTCCAATAATTCCTGCATTGATTCTATAATTCCGTTTATTTTTTCGTCTGTCATTTTTGTTTTGGTCGAGTTTTAACGAGAGTTAGTATTAATTTTTAGGTTAGTTTGATATTGTTACTTTTGGTGATTTTATCGTTATGACTTGTTTTATTTTTTCTTTTGCTCTTTCTTGTTCATATCTTCCATTACTTCTGCTCTAAGGGCCTCTGCTTTCTCTTTCAGTTTGTCTTCCTGTTTCTCAATACTTTTTATCCTTATTTCAGTTCTTTCTTTTTTTTCTCCTAATTCTTTGCTTAATTCAGGTTTAGAAACTTTGACCATAACATTGCCGACAATTTTGTAAGCATCTTCTGTTTTCCCCAATTCTTCCAAAGCAGAATCAATTTCAACCATGATCCCATTGAACTGCTGTTTTTGGGAAAGAAGCTGCTGCAAGTTTTGTTCAATCATTTGTAACTGAGCTAGTTTTTCTGACATTTTATCACCTTAAACAAGTGTAAATTATTATTTTTGAAAGCGGGAATCACTAACTAAAAACCAGAATTACGTGTTTGAGCAATCTTCTCGTAAACAGTAAACAGTTTTGTGATATTATTTAATGTTGCCCTTAAAGCAACTGAATCTTTTGCTTTAATATTAATCTTTATCTTGTCTTTGAGTTTGTGAACACTGAATTCACACCTGTCTCTCTCACCATTCTCAAGTTCCGGCAAAAGCGACTTATAAAAATGTTCAACTTCTTTGCAATCCAAATTGATAATAAGTTCACAAGTATAATCCATTTTATTAAGTTATATTATATTAAGTTATATTATATTAAGTTATATTAAATAATTATGTGTTAATTATCGTATTATATTGCTTTAACTTTTGCTAGCGTTGATCTTGGCTTAAATAACATCTTACTTCCACAATAAGGGCACCTTATCTTTTTTCTAAGATAATCCTCTGAAACAACCTTGTCGCATTCAAAGCATTTGTATTCTGTCATTTTGCCTCCTTCAGATGAGTAGTATATTATTAAATCATTTATAATTTCTTTTTATAAATTAATTGTCTTTGTCTTCTTCGCTGCTGATTAAGTTTTCATCAGAAGTTAACATTTCTTCCCCTGTCTGTAACTTGTCTTCCTCTGATATTATTGTTGCTTCTTCTTCTGTTACGCCTACAACCTTTCTTCTTTTACCTATAGTGTAAGCTTTTCCTGTAAATTTGGCATTGCATTTTTTACATTCCCAAATCCCTGCAGAAAGCCGTTTAACAGTAACATTCATACAATAAGGACACTTATGATGCTTTCTTTGTTCTTGTTCAATCTTTCCAAACCTTAATCTTGGTGTTCTACCATATCTTGCACCAAATCTCCTGATTGAACCAATTTTTTCTTTAGTTTCAGCCATTTTTAATCACGTTTTCATTATTTTTTTATTATTTTTACAATTTGTTTAATCGTTTTGTTTAATCTCTTAATGTCTTAGTATATATGGGGCTGCCCAGATTTGAACTGGGGTCCTTTGGTTTTTTTGTTACGGTCATTAGCTGAGCGCTTCACCCAAACCAAAAAGGATAGACCAAACTACCCCACAGCCCCTAAGAGTATAATAACTCTTTATAAATATAGTGGTTAACTAAAAGATTTGGAATTAGTTTATAAATGTTTTGCTGAACAAAAATTTAATGTGCTATCATGTTTTTAATTAAATGATTTATGAGATTATATCTGTGCAAAAAAATAACATTTATTGTATTTTTTAGTTCCATGGTGAAGCCACGCTCACTATGAAAAGTTAGTTTCTTTTGACGAATTTAACTTATTTAATAAAACGTCAAAAAACTTTAAAAAGTTTCATGAGACGGGTGGACTGCGTCCCACAAACGTGCAGAGAGCGAGAAAAAAAATGAAAAACAAGAAATTAGCTAAACAATACTTTTTTTGCCAAAATAGGTTAATATTAATTAATTTTGGAATGTTAACCTAATTCAAGATAATAGACAAACAAAACAATAACTTTAAAAATAAGTATTAACCTATTAAAATAAATGGTAGATTTCAATTGGAGAGAGTGGTTAAGACAGGCCAAATACTTTTTGACAGATGTCTGGCGCTTTTTAGCTTCATTATTTATGCAGTTAGTACAGGCAATAATGGAATTTGATTACGTCAGAGCAAAACATAATTTTAGGACAAATCTTGATGTTTTCTTCAATTCAAAGTCAATTTATTTTGTTCTGCTGTTCCTGCCAATAATACTAACACTGATCATTGCAATAAGCGTAAATGCCGGCGGGAAAGTAGATTATAATATTGGTTATTATTCACCTTCTGAAAATACAGCTGTTGACAAATTTATGACTGTAATCAGCAAACCAGATTTCAATACGAAAAAATTTTGGTCTCAGGAATCCTGCCTTGATTCAACAAAAACAGGCGATACATCCATGTGCTTATACTTTTCAGATAATTTTTTCAAGAGCGATAACATAACTGAAAAATTAACATTAAACATAGACAAGGATAAACTGGATCAGTACACAAAATATTTGACAAAGATCAATTCTTCATTAGTATCTGTTGTTAAAGCGAACAGCCTCACTGATCAAATAACATTATCAACAGCTGATACTCAAAATAATAGAAATGGTATTTTGATATCTAACGTGCTGCTGTTTTTTATAATGTTTGTTTCGCTTATTTTCGCGTCAATTACATTATATCATAGAAGATTAACTGTTAATGAATTTTATATAAATCCAAAAAGATACAAAGATTTGATGAAAGATATCTTCCTTTCAACATTTACGCTAAGTTTAGGTGTTTCATTAGTGTTGTTTTTTGTAACATCTGTTGTCTTAAATTTCAGCTTCTTTGGAGAATTGCATAAGATTCTGTTAATATTAATCTTATCTATTGCTTTGTTTACGCTAATAGGCATGATGATTGGATTGTTAACTAAAAGCGAAGATGTGAATCTTTTCGCCAGCATCAGCACAGCAAGCATTATGATATTCTTTTCTGAACTTGTGCTTCCGACATTTGTCTCGTATAAATCAGTGGTGTCTTATTTTTTCAATATAAACCCATTTTATATTACGACTAAATTGTTTAAACAGATAGTATTATTAGACAAAGCTATTGGCGCACAGGTTTTTGAGATTTTAATCCTGATAATTTTACTGCTGATTTTAATGATATTTTTTGTTGTGATTAATTCATTATTGGTTTCAAGCGATAACAGCCTAAAAGTTCTCTTGAAAAATAAAGAGGAAGAAGAGATTGTGCACGTAGGTGAACCAGAGGATGATTCTAAAGCACCAAGATTAAGTACGCACGAAATGTCTATTGATCAATTCAGAAAGCTTGAAGAATTGAGAAGATTAAAGAAATTAAGGCCTGACGTGACTCCAACTTATAAAGAAACAGTTAAGATAAAATTTGAGAAGAAACAAAAAGATGATAAGGTAGAAAAAGTTAATACTAATGTAAGCAAAAAAGATGTAAAAGCGAAAGAGCAAAAAGTAGAAAAGAAAGAGGATAAAGGCAAAAAGACCAGCGAAAGAAAAGAAAAGAAAGCAAGGTCTGAAGAAGAAAGTTTGATTGCAAGCATTGAACTGGAAAATGAAATCCTTGAGTTAAAAGGTCAAGGACTTTCTGACAAACAAATTAAAGAAAAGTTAGAAGAAAAATACGACGAAGATGATATAGAAACTGTTCTTGGGAATATGTGAAGTTGGATTTCTTTGGGAAAGATGATGTGGATTAAGCTAAATTTTGGTTTATGTCCAAAGCAAACCAAAACATTTATATACTATAACTAATTATATAGTTGCTATGGCAACAACAATTCAAGTTAGTGAACAGCTTGTAGAAACTCTGAAAAAGAGAAAACAATATGACAAAGAGAGTTATGAAGAAGTAATTTGGAATTTAGTAGAGGATACTATGGAAATAAATGAAGAAACAAAGAAAGAAATAGAGCAGGCAAGAGTTGATATTAAAGCTGGAAAATTTTACACACATGAACAAGTAAAAAAAAGATTGGGATTCTAAATGTACGAGCTGATTTATTCTCCAACCGCAGTAAAGCAATTAGAGAAACTGGAACATAACATAAAAGAAAGGATTCTCGTTGCATTAGAGAGATTAAGAATCAGACCAGAATCCTGCGATATCAAAAAACTTATTGGAATGCAAGGATACAGATTCAGAGTTGGTGATTACAGGGTTATTTTTGATATGGAAAAAGACAAATTAATTATTTTTGTTCTACAACTTGGCCACAGAAAGAAGATTTATGATTAGGAACAGGTCAACTTTATAAAACGCTTAAAAAATTATAGAAAGGAGAGTTATCTGTTCAATATTAAAAGTTTTTTTTCAGCCAAATATTTAGTTGGTGGGTGAAATGGAACTTCTGTATCAAAATCATAAAACACATTTTCACTATTTAACAAACCACTTATACCACCTGATTTTGGTGCAGGTTGAAAATTGGCTGTTCCGCCTTGTGTCAAATCTTCTAACAATAAAAAATATCGTCTAACACACTTATATTCTGCTCTTATGCCACCACACACAATTGGAACGCGCTTTTCTTCTTCATATGCTCTAACCACTGCATCAATATAATTTTCACAATGCTGCAACTGATCTGCGAGGTCAATTGGACTTAAATATTCTCTCGTTGCCAACCAGACATTACCTACTTTTCCAATACGATAATGAATATTATATGTACCTGCCCCCAATAGCTTAACTTTATCATTTCCAATTAATCTTGCTCTTTCTGTAAAAGCATATGTTCTAAGACTATCCATAAACACTTCATCTTTCATCATTAGTGGTTTCAATTTTTGAAAATATTCAAAAGGATTCATATATTCAAGGAAATTTTAATAAGTTAATAAATCTATCCACATACAATTCCACACAATCCCATCCAAAAAACATATATATTACTATGGTGCCTAACTAAAATATGTTTATACGGGTAAAATGGATAAAAAATCAGCCTTATGCATATAGAGTTAGCAATAGATGGAGGAAAAAAAAGGGCACAAAACAGGAAGTTAAGGGTTATTTAGGCAGAGTTTATTATCTAAACAATGTAAAAGAGCTCAGTTTTGAAGAATTTATTGGCAATAGTATGGTTGAATATTTGAAAAATAACTCTGCCAGAGCTATTATTTTGGATTTAATAAGGTATGAATTGCTAAAGCATGGGTTCGTTTATAAAGGTAATAATAAAAACATCTTATTTTACACAAACGATATTATAACTCCTACAAAAAGTGAGAGTTTAGGAGAGAATAACCTAAAAAGTGAGAGTTCAAAAAATGATGGTTCAAAAACAGGGAGTTTTAAGATAAAAGTTGAAATAGCGCCTTCAATCCTGTCAATAACAGACACAAAAAAACCAATTGTATTAGCTTTAAACAAAGATTATTTATGCAATTACACTATAAGAGAATTGGCTAAATTCAAGTCTCATTCAGAAGAGGAAGAATGCGGAAAAGAGTTAGCTAAGGCATTTATTTCAGCAGGGATTCCTGTTGTACCATCATTGTTTATAGAAATATTTAATAAGATATACTCTCCAAGAGGAAGTTATGTTCGATAAATGCAATAATAAAAAAACGAATAATCTATCCAAAAAAAATAGATTCAAAACTGTAATTATTACAGGTACACCTGGCACAGGGAAGACAATGATTGCCAAAAAACTTTCAAAAATAGTGAAGTTTAATGTAATAAATGTGAATGATAGTATTAAAAAAAACAAGCTTTCTGAAGGTTATGACAAAAAAAGAAAGTGTATTATTGTCGACGTGAAAAAGCTGAATAAAGCGATTATAAAAATAATAAACAACTGTAAAAAGAATTGCTGCTGCTCTGGGCTGATAATTGAATCACATCTTTCGCATAATCTGCCAAAAAATTATGTTGATTTATGCATTGTAACTAAATGTAATCTAAAAGAATTGAAAAAAAGATTAATAAAACGCGGTTATAATGCTGAAAAAGTGAGAGAAAACTTAGACAGCGAGATATTTGATATATGTTTGGTTGAGGCAACTGAAAAAGGGCATAAGTGCATTGTAATGGACACAACAACTCCAATAAAAGTGAGTGCAAAGTTAGGAAAAATCGCGAACCTCATAAAAAAGTTTAAATAATAGTTTCATTTGTATAGCTTAAAGAGTGAGTGTATTTAGTCTGCCAGTCAGCTTTGGCGAAAACCCAAAGAATAAAACCCTGCAGAATAGCAGAGTTTATCATTGGTTTTCGCTTCCTCTTTTGTCTGACGAGACATAATAGCAAAGCTGACACATTTGAGGCAGACTAAATACATAGTTAAGGGAGAAAAAATGGGATTATTTGACTGGTTTAATAAAGAGGTAGAAGTATCTAAAGTTCATATGCTAAAGAGACATTTAGTAGAATCTTTTTCTCATTTAAAGAATGAGATGACACATCAAAACACATGGATAACATATCTTCATCAAGAACTTGAAAAAATAAAAAATCATCATGATTCTCATAAGGAAAATACACATACACATATAAGAAATGTACATTCAAGTATGGAAAATATTCATAAATGGATTAATCATTTACACACTACATCTAAGCAGCACGAAGATAAACTGAATAAAATGGAATCACAGATGAAAGCTGCATTGGATGAATATAATAAACATCTTCTCGAATTGTTTAAAACAGTTCATTCAGGTGAACTAGGGAAAAACATGAAGCATGAGCTCAAAAATGAATTGTTAATGGAAGTTAATAGCCATCTTTTGGATCATAAGAACTATGTAAAATCCAGTGTTTCTAAGGTTGAAAACCAAATTGAAGAGCTAAAAAAAGCAGATAAAGCTGATGAACTAGGGAAAATCCATGAAAAAAGAGAGGAAAAGATAGGAAAAACTATAAATATAATGCCGAAAACAGAGATACAACCAGAAACGAACTATGGAAATTTGCTTACAAACCCTGAATTAAAGCTGCTTAATATGCTATTTTCTGAAACTGAGCCCGTAAGTTACTCTCACTTATCGAACAAAACAGGTCAAAGTATCAACACAATTCGTGTAAATATGAACACTCTAAAAAAGAAGAGCCTTGTTGAAGAAAATCTTCTGCCAAATGGTGTAAAATTATTCAATTTAAAAAACAAGGAAAGAATTAAAAAAATGTATAATGTATCCATCATATAATTTTTTACAAAATAATTTAACAAATTTTTCTTAAAAAAGTTTGAAAAAGAAATGTGTAAATTTAATAGGTTAAATTTATTTATTCTAAGCATTGCAATGCCTATTATAATGGGTTATAATGGGGTTTTAGCCTGTATAAACTGGTTCTAAAAGTTGCGCATTTCCAATGTTCCCAATGTTTGCAATGTGGCATTCCCAATATTCCCAATGTTTGCAATGGCCATTATAATGCGAAAAAATAGATGAAAAATTGTTAATTGAAGAATAAATCAATATTGACAAATAATACTTATAAAAAAGAATAAAAACATATGCAAAAGTGAGTAAAAAATAGAGAGATTGGAGTAGAACCACGAAAATATACTGATCTATTGAATAAAGTGTGACAAAATTGTGTCGGAATAATCTAAGAAGGGCATTATAATGCATTGTATGCATTGCAATGGGCATTATAATGCATTGCAATGGGCATTGTAATTAGGATTAAGATGGGGAATTTGGAGAAATAATATAAAATACATAATTAAAAAACAGTTAAAAAATTACTATACTAAAAGTAGTCTAATTGAAACAACAAAGGATAAGAGTTAAATACATAATTTTAGTTAGATTATGTAATCTGTTGAAAAGAGGGCTTTTGATTCATAAAAAGTATAATGCCTCAAAAAGGTTAGAAAAGTGATAGTAAAAATAAGGTAAATTAGATAATTTTTATGGTTAAACACCCAAAAACAGCTAAAAAGTGAGAGTTCAGTTGTATAAATGATTGAATAAATGTTAAAAAATTGTAAAAAATATACTAAAAGGAATTAATTTTCGAACAAATTAATCCATTTTGTATATACTAAAAGTGCAAAATAATGTTCTCGATTATTTTGCACTTTTAATATAGATAGTTCATACCTAAAAATTAGATTAGATTCATTGATTTTAACAAAAAGTACATAGTTAAATAAGAGTCAATTTGCGATTTAGCTATGTTTTAGCTGTATTTTTACCTGATTTTAATATAGTTAAATCATTATTCACAACAAATTTAAATAAGCACTTACGAAGATAGTTAATCTATTATTTAGGTTAATACAAATTAAGATTATAAATAATTAGATTATGTAATTTTACACAAAAAAGTGAGAGAAATGACAAGAAAATTGTTTGGAACTGATGGAGTTAGAGGCAAGATAAACATATTTCCTTTAACTGCTGAGATTGCTCTAAAATTAGGGCAGGCAACAGCAATAATATTGCGAAAAAGAGCAGCTGGAAAAGAGTATAAAAACGGTAAGAAAAGGCCTAAAGTGGTTATAGGAAAAGACACGAGAATAAGCGGTTATATTTACGAATATGCCCTGACTTCTGGCTTATGTTCATGCGGAACAGATGTGTATCTAGTGGGACCATTGCCAACACCAGCAATAGCGCATCTAACTAAAAGTTTTGGGGCTGATGCGGGAATAGTTATATCTGCTTCACACAACCCTGCTACAGATAACGGAATTAAATTTTTTGACAGTGAAAGTTTTAAACTGCCTGATGCAGAAGAAGAGGAAATAGAAAAAATGGTGTTTGGTGGAATAGATACATCTGGATTTGATATGAAGAAGGTCGGAAAAGCTTACAGGATTGATGACGCTGCTGGAAGATATATTGAATATTGCAAAAGCACGATATTTAATGCATCACTTTCTCCGTTTAAACTAGTAATAGACTGCGCAAACGGCGCTGCTTACAAAGTAGCGCAGCGAATATTTCTTGAGCTTGGCGCAGAAGTTATTGTAATAGGAAACACACCAAATGGGTTTAATATAAACGAAGGATGCGGTTGTCTAAACCTTAATGCGTTGAAAGAAACTGTATTGAAAAATAAAGCAGATATAGGTATTGGGTTAGACGGCGATGCTGACAGAGTTATGTTAGTAGATGAAAAAGGAGAAATTGTTGACGGCGATGAAATAATGGCAATTTCAGCATCTTACATGAAAGAGAAAGGATTACTGAAAAATAATAAGATTGTTGCTACTGTAATGAGCAATATTGGATTTGATATTGCAATGAAAAAACAAGGAATAAAAGTAGAGAAAACAGATGTGGGAGACAGGTATGTTATTGAAAAGATGCGAAACCTCAGCGCTGAGCTTGGCGGAGAGCAATCTGGCCATATTATATTCCTAAAACATATAACTACAGGCGACGGAATAATAACTGCATTGCAAGTGTTAATGGCAATGAAACATTATAAAAAACTACTTTCTGAGCTAAAGAAATGCATGACCAAATATCCTCAAATTTTGATTAATGTAGACGTGAAAGAAAGAAAGCAATTGGAAAAGATTAAAGGGTATAATGAAAAGATTAAGGAAATTGAAAATAAGCTTAAAGAGGACGGAAGAATACTCGTGAGATACTCTGGAACACAAAACTGCTGCAGGGTAATGCTCGAAGGAAAAGATAAACAAGAAATTACTAAATATGCAGAAGAGATTGCCAAAGTTATAAAGAAAGAGATTGGTGTTTAAAGTGTATAATTATATTGAACATACCGAATCCAAACAAAAAAGAAGAATGTTTAATAAAGCTAAAACGGTGAAATAATTGAAATGTATAATTCTTTGCGCAGGAAAAAGCGAGCGGATGATGCCTTTGACAGAGACACGGCCAAAGCCAATGCTAAAGGCCGCAAACAAAACTATTCTTGAGCATAATTTAGAAGCAGTTAAATCATTTGTTGACGAGATAATTCTTGTAGTTGGATATAAAAAAGAGATGATTATTGATGCATTTGGCGATGAATATAAAGGCATAAACTTAAGTTATATCGAGCAAAAAGAGCAGAAAGGCACAGGTCATGCGCTGCTCCAAGCAAAAGATATGCTTTTAAAAGATATTTCTGAGAAAAATAGAAAGGTTATTGTCCTTAATGGCGACTGCATTTATTCTGGCAAAGATATTGAAAGGTGTATTGTTTATAATTATGCAATACTCGGTGCAGAGGTTAAAAATCCAGAGAATTATGGCGTGCTTGAACATGAAAATTATGATGAAAAAGAAGGGGTAAGTGTATTAAAAAATATCAATGAAAAGCCTAAAAAGGCTATTTCCAATTTAATCAATGCAGGGCTGTATGTTTTAGACGAGGGAATATTTGATATTCTTTCAGGCATAACCCCTTCTCTTAGAGGCGAGATTGAGCTTACAGACGCAATTGTTAAACTGGCTAAGACAGAAGATGTTAAGTGTGTAACCTCTATAGATTATTGGCTAACTCTCACTTTTCCATGGGATTTGTTAGAAGCTAATGAATTCTTGCTTAAAAAAATGGAAACTACTATAAATAATAAGGAGATTCACAAGGAATCTAAACATAATTTAGGCATTGTAGAAAGATATGCTACCCTAAAAGATGCGGTTTTTATAGATAAAGGCACATTAGTTAAGAACGGTGCATATATAGAAGGTCCTGTTATGATCGGAAAAAACTGTGTAATTGGTCCAAATTGCTATATAAGACCTTATACAACCATAGGGGATAATTGCAAGATAGGCAATGCTGTGGAGGTTAAAAATTCCATAATTGGCGATAAAACCCATGTTGGGCACTTAAGTTATGTAGGTGATTCTGTGTTAGGTAATAATGTAAACTTTGGCGCAGGCACAAAAGTGGCTAATTTAAGGCATGATAATACCAATGTTTTTTCAATGATTAAGGGCAAATTAGTAGATTCTGGCAGAAGAAAGTTAGGCACCATCTGTGGTGAGAATGTTCATACTGGAATTAACACATCTATTTACCCCGGAAGAAAGCTTTTTGCTAATACAATTACTAAACCTGGCGAGGTTGTAGAGAAGGATAAAATTTAAAGGTAAGATAGTAGGATGGTTTGAAGGTAAGAAGGTACTACGAAATTGGGCGACAGGAGTAAATCGTTACCATCAAACCTTCTTACCTTCCTACCATCTTACCTTATAAAAAGTGAGGACAATGATAAAAGCAGTAATATTTGATATGGACGGCGTCATAATCAATTCAGAAGTGCTTTGGGATGATGCTATGAGTGAAGTGCTTGCGAGGTATGGTGCAAAATATACACGAGAACTGAAACTTCTTTGTATGGGCAAGTCCATAGAAGAAACCGTCGAGATAAAAAAGAAGGCTTACAACCTAAATGTAGATTCAAAAAAGTTAGCTATTGAAAAATTATCTGCTGTATTAGAAAGATATGATAAATGTCTTGAGTTTATGCCCGGCTTTCTCAAATTATTTGAGCAGCTGAAACAAAGAAAAGTTAGGATGTGCATTGCAACTGCATCTGACAGAACATTGATGGATGCCGTCGACAAAAAACTGAATTTAACTGATTTATTTTATGGAAATGTTGTTGTCAAGACACCAAACCATAAATCTAAGCCATCTCCTGACTTATTTCTTGATGCTGCGTCCAAGCTTAATGTCAAACCAGAGGAATGTGTTGTGATAGAAGATTCTCCTAATGGTGTTGAAGCTGCATTAAGCGCAGGAATGAAATGTATTGCGTTGACAAGCTCTACCACTTCTGATAAACTTCAAAAAGCTGATTTGGTTGTTAATAGTTTAGAAGAAATAAATCATAACGTGATAGGGATATTGGGATTGATATAGATTTAATCTAAACTAACGTAAGTTCTGAAGATAATATTTTGCGGATTTACTCTGAGAGAAAGCGCAAATGCTTTATATTCTTCATTTGTTCTTTGAGTTATTCCATCTGCACTGAAACCAACAACAAAACTTACATAAGTATCAATACTTGAATTAACACATTCTCTGACAAAGGTTATTAGATTTGAAAAAGCATCTTTAAACTTTGGCTTGCACAATTTAACATATTCTTCTTCATTAATTGCATTAAGCGATATTCTGATTTCATCTAACCCAGTCTCTTCTAATATTTTTGCTGGATCAGAATACATACATTTTACTAAACCATTTGTATCTACTCTTGCTCTTATATGATACTTCTCTTTGACTTTTTTAATAACTTCTACGGCGGTTGGCAAATAAATTAATGGCTCGCCTAAACCAATGATTGCTAGTTCAACATCATCTTTTTTAATTTCAGCGTCAATAGAATCCATTATTTCATCAATAGAAGGTGCTGCTGGTAAAAACAAGAATGATCCTGCCTTTTTTTCGTAAATGTTTGGTTTGCCAACTTCTTTTTTATTTCTTGGTCTGCTGCAAAAAAGACAATTGTTTGTGCAGCTATAATTAGCAACAAGATTAACATACAAAATATTTGCGGGATATACTGGTGTTTCAAATCTATATACTATTTTTCCTTTTGTCTCATTGTCGTCTGAATTTCTTTTCATCTTATTGTCGCCTGAATTTTCTTTTATCTTATTGCTTCCTGCAATCTTATCGGCAGGTTTTCAAATTCTGTGCCATAAGTTGATATTATTGCATACATAAGTCTATTTAGACCAATTCCTGTGCAACCACTCCATAATTCCTCACCATTACTTCCTCTTATATTAAATCTTGAAGTCATTGTATCAGCAAGAATAGAACTACCTACAACTTCTAAATATGGCTCTCCATCTTTGTTTTTATGTCCTTGACAGTATATTTCTAAATCTTTTATCGGAATTTCTTCAACAGATTCTGGTGCTGGAATTTCACCTTCTTTTAATTGGTAACATCCGCTTCCAACAACAATCCTGTATCTAAGCCCTAAATCATGACATAATTTTTCTAATTGTGCCAAACAGGTTTCTCTTGTTTCTATAACTTGCTCTTTTGTTCCTAAATACATAAATTCTGCTCTGTGAAACTCTCTTTGCTTTATACTTGGAAATATTTTATCAGAATCCTCATTTCTATATGTTGGTCCAGAGCGATCATACCATTTTCTTGGCCCTTTGCTGACATCAATTATTTTATTCTCATGAAATTGATAAAAAGCTGTACATTGTAAAGGGTCCATTAAATATTCTTCTTTAACACCTTTAGTTTGAGAAAATGGTTTAACTGAAATTAAATAATTATCCCACTTACTTAAGATACCTGCTTTTCTAAAAGTATCTACAGGAGCAATTTTCGGCAGAACAACTTCTTCAAAGCCAATTGAATCCCTAATATATTTATTTAGTAAAGCATAAATTCCATTTAAAATCTTTGTTCCTTTAGGCAAGATTATATATTGACCAGAATTCTTGACAAATTCACCTAAGATTTCAGATTCAAATAAATTATCAATGCTTTCAATGACTTGAGCTCTTTCAGTAGCCTGATCATCTTCTATATCTGGCTCTGGTCTTTGTTTGATTAATTCGCCTTCGACACAAGGAACATGAGTAGGGTTCACAGTAAATATAATATCTATAAATTTAGGTTTAGATTTAGTTGTCATAATAAAGTAGTTACCACAATCAAGTATTTATAGATTTATCCTCCTAATTGGGACTATAAAAAGAAAGATTTATATAATCCATATGAATATCTCATCGTATGGATACATCCATTTTAGAAGATTTAGGGCTTACTCAGGCAGAAATTAAAGTATATGTTGGACTATTAGAATTAGGCAGCAGTTCAGCAGGCCATATCTTAGAAAAGTCTGGACTTCAAAATTCAGTAGTTCACAGAGCTTTAAATTCACTGATAGAAAAAGGCTTGATAAGCTACATTCTCGAAGGCAAAAAAAAGATTTACCAAGCAACTGACCCTGAAAATTTTCATGATTTTATTGAGGACAAAAAGAAAAGGTTTGATGAAATCCTTCCAAAACTTAAAGAGAAACAGAAATTTGCCAAGAAAATTACTTTCGGAGAAATCTTTAAAGGAAAGAGGGGAATAAACCAGATGTACATGACCTTGCTTAATTCTGGCGGGAAAGAATATAACACTTTTGGCGGCGGTTCAGAGGTAACTTATAATGTAATGGGCGAAACTTGGTGGAAAAGCCTTCACACAAAGAGAATCGCAAAAAAGATTCCATGCAGACAAGTATTTGACGAGACAATTAGGAAATTTGGGAATGAACTGAATAAAAGACCACTTACAAAAATCAGGTTTTTATCGAAAGAATATGCGCAGTTGCAGGAAACCATAATAATTGGAGAATATGTAGGCATAGCAATTTTTACAGAAAATCCATACTGTGTTTTAATTAAAGATAAGGTTGTTGCAGAAGGCTACAGAAAACAGTTTGAAATATTGTGGGATAAAGCGAGAAGATAATTAACTGAGTGTTAATCAGTTATAGAAACATCTTTCTTAACTTTTATAAAGAGTGTTTAAGGCATCTTATAACAGGTGATAATAATTTATGTGCGGAATAATCGGAATAGTTTCAAGGAAAGAAGTTTCTGTGAATAACAATCTGCTTAAATGTTTAAAGAGACTGGAATACAGAGGTGGTGTTGAAAATCCAGGCAATGGAAGGAAGATATATATTTTAAGACAAAATGTTGTTGAGGCACAATTAAAAGATAAACCGGCAGAATTAATTGCGCGGGCGTGCTATCTCAACATCATCCGCGATTTCGGTGCTGACGGCAGGTACTTCGGCGGCTACGATAGCGCTGTGCGTGGGGTATGGAGTGAACCCCTAGAAGTTGACACCTAGAATACGAAATCTTTTAATAAATTGAGTAAATAAAAAGCAATAAGAGGTGTCAAAAAATGGGAATAAGAAG
>Ga0209211_10007520_pt1 | contig 15239 bp, 14 predicted proteins | sample RifGroA2_FD_183992 | JGI IMG/M metagenome (GOLD analysis project Ga0209211, IMG submission 183992) | Groundwater microbial communities from Rifle, Colorado, USA - Groundwater A2 (SPAdes) (version 2) | ecosystem: Environmental > Aquatic > Deep subsurface > Groundwater | place: Rifle, Colorado... | reverse complement strand
GCATGAGCACGTAGAATACCGCCGTGGGCTTGGAATATCGCTTCTCGCGTTCGTCGGGACGGTGGTCGGCGCGATCCTCATCTCCCATCTCGATCAGAGCTGGCTTTTACCCGCGACAGTACTCGCAGTCGTCGTGGCGGAATTCGCGCCGCGCGCATCGCGTTTTATCACCGGACGCACGTTTCATCTTGCCTCGTTTGTGACGGGACTCTACGCGGGTACCTTCGGTGCCGGGATCGGTATACTCCTTGTCGCGCTTTTACGTCTCAAACATCCGGCGGATGCCGATATTGCCCACGTAAAAGTGCAGGCGCGCTTCGTCGAGCTCATCCTCACGGTGAGCGCGGTTGCAACGCACTGGTGGGCGGGGAATCTCATCGCCGCTATCTGGTTGCCGTGGGCCGCAGGTTCGATCGTCGGAGGTATTGCGGGCGGGATGCTCCTGAAACGTATGATGTATCTTTCGGGAGTGGCGCAGAAGATCGTGCTCCGCATCGCGTACGCGGTCGCGATATTGACCGCGGCGGTGAGATTTTGAGAAATGCCATGAGGTTTCGCGTTTTTTTAGATGCGCTATACTATCGCCAATGAAGAAAATAGACATCGCGAAGAAGGCTCTGGCACTGCATAAAAAGCTGGGCGGCAAGATACGCATCGTGCCCGCCACGCCGATACGGAATCGCGCCGACCTCGCGCTTGTCTACACACCGGGTGTGGCCGCCGTATCAAGCTATGTTGCGAAAAATCCGAAGGAGGCCCGCTTCTATACGATGAAGGGGAGAAGCGTCGCCGTCATTTCCGACGGCTCCGCCGTCCTCGGGCTCGGCAATATCGGAGCTCTCGGTGCGCTTCCGGTGATGGAAGGAAAAGCCGCCATTTTCAAAACGTTCGCCGACATTGATACCGTGCCGCTCGTTTTGGACACGCAAGATGCCGACGAGATCGTCGAGACGGTCATCCGCATCGCGCCGGCGTTCGGCGGCATCAATCTTGAAGATATTGCCTCCCCGAAATGTTTTGAGATCGAACGCCGCATCAGCGAAGCACTCGACATCCCTGTGATGCACGACGACCAGCACGGTACCGCCATCGTCGTCTTGGCCGGCATGATAAACGCGCTGAAGGTCGTCGGTAAGAAACTGGACACCGCACGGTTCGTGATCCTTGGCGCAGGCGCGGCGGGCACGGCGACCGCAAAACTTCTCCACGTCGCGGGCGCACGCCGGATCGTCGTACTCGACAGCAAGGGGATCGTGGATAAGGACCGCCCCGAGGAACACAAGCGAAAACTCGCAACGTTCAACAGTGAAGGGGTCGTCGGCGGCCTCCGCGATGCTCTTGAGGAGGCGGACGTGCTTCTCGGCGTATCCGGCCCCAATCTCGTGAAGGCGGAGGACATCAGGCTCATGACGAAAAAGGCGATAGTCTTCGCGATGGCGAACCCCGTCCCCGAAATAATGCCCGACGAAGCGAAAAAGGGCGGAGCAATGGTGGTAGGAACGGGACGCTCGGACTATCCGAACCAGATAAATAATTCGCTCGCGTTCCCCGGCGTGTTCCGCGGCGCGCTTGACCACGGGGTGACGAAAATAAACTACGAAATGAAATTAAAGGCGGCGCGCGCTATCGCGGCCCTCATCAAGAAACCGACAGCGGACTATGTCATTCCCGACATGTTCGACAAGCGCGCGCCGATAGCGGTCGCCAAAGCGATACGCTAAGCGAACCCGTGGAGCTCAACGGTTAGTCGTACAAAAAAGCGGAAGTCACTCCATCAATAAATCAATGCTACCGCATCAATTATTTGATGTTGATTAGGAAGGTAAGCCGAAGCGAGTGCGGATGACCGCATCGTTCTCGATGCTTTCGACGACTGCATAGAGCACGTACTTACCGACATGCAGGTCCGTTTTAAGGAGCTGGACAAAATCCTCACAGTCGTAGGGGAACACCCACATGCTGTCCTGTAAACGGAAAAACCCGACCTCGCGCATTGTCATGCGCAGTTGGTTGCGGGCGTTCTTTAATCGCTCCGGAATATCGAACGCGATCATGCGCCACCGCTTGTCCCAGCGCTTACGACCTCTTAATTTCTCGCCATTCCGATATGTTTCCAATAGGAGCGCCTTCCGCCCCGCCTCTGTCAATTCCGCATATTTCTTTCCGCCGTTTTCGCCAAATCTGATATACCCGCAGCGGGCGAGGCGAGTGAGCGCCGATTTCACCTGATAATTAAATTGATAACGCTTTCTCGAAAAGCCGCCGAGGAGTTGCAGCGCATTCGGGGCAGCCGCCGCCACCAAAAGGATTCCCGCAACAGCTATTGTTCCCAGCACGGCATGCTGGATCGTGCCCAGCCGACGCCTTTTTCGCGCGATAGTTTCTACCGTTCCCATATCATCAATAATTATAAACTATAGCATAGAACATTTGATGTTAGGATATTGGAGTTGAGCGCTCTCAAGCGTATAATCGTGAGGCGCTAATCGTGAGAGAGGCATACTGCGCCCATAGCTCAATGGTAGAGCGGCCGGCTTATACCCGACTGACCCAGGTCCGATTCCTGGTGGGCGTACAAAGATGAAGAAGGTGGGGATTCGCGTGTTGCGGCATTTTGCACGCATGCCACAATGTACCCATGGTATACACACGCTCCCTTGCCCGCTTCGCGATTGTCGCTCTCGTCGCACTGCCTCTGTTTGCCAATGCCGCGACGGTCGATGAGCTTCGGGCGCAAGCGGCGGAGCTTTTGGCCCGCATCGCGGCGCTTCAACAGCAACTCGGCGGCAAAGCTGCGGTCACGACGACCTCAAGCGTGTCCGCGTGTCCGCAACTCGGCAAATCACTGAAGCGCGGCTCGACGGGTGAAGACGTGCGGCGTCTGCAGCAATTTTTGGCCACTGATCCGAATATCTATCCTGAAGCGCAGATTACCGGCTATTACGGCGCATTGACGGAAGCCGCCGTGCAGCGCTGGCAGGTCAAATTTAATATCGTTTCCTCCGGCACGCCGGAGACGACCGGATACGGCGTCGTCGGTCCCCGCACGGCGGCGATACTTGCGCTCCAGTGCGCAGGGGCGACCTCGCCCGCGGTGACTCCGGGTACGCCGACCGTCGGCGGGTTTATACAGGTGACGCCAATCGCGGGCAACGCGCCGCTTTCCGTCGCGGTCCAGGCGACGGTCAACACCGTGAATTCCTGCAACGGAGCCGCATACACCCTCGACTACGGCGACGGGACCGTTCCTTCGCAGATCGTCGTTCCCGCAGGGAATTGCCAACAGATGACGCAGACGCTCGGGCACAGCTACCCGTATGGTGGCACGTATCAGATCACGCTCGCCGCCGGTGCACACCGCACGTCGGCGACGGTCACTGTCTACGGAGCGCCCGCAGTCGTTCCAACTCCAACTCCAACTCCAACTCCGACCCCGACCCCGACCCCGACTCCGGAGCCGAAAGGTTCGATCTCTGCCTTTGTCACTTCGGGCGTTGCCCCGCTCAACACCACCTTCTATGTTTCGTGCGTCGGCGGCGCCGCATTCAACATCGTTTTCGGTGACGGGCAGGATCTGGGAAGTGCAAACGTCGCAAAGACCTCATGCGGAGGCCTGCAGGCCGTCTCGCACACCTACACTGCGGCCGGCACCTATCAGGCACAACTCATCATTTTCGTCCAGCAAACGGACGGGACGATTACGCCGAAAAGTCTCGGCAGTGTTTCCATTACGGTCACGAGTGCCGCCGGATCAGGCGGGGGCGGGGGCGGGGGCGCGCAGGGGCCGATGACGATAACCCCGGGCATCGGCGGCGATCCGTTTGCGGTCTCGGCGCAGTTCGACGCTGTTTCCTGCACCTCGTATTCGCTCAATTGGGGAGACGGTACGGCTGCCACGACGGGGAATTGCTCTTCCGCTTCAACGGGCCTCACCCGAACACACACCTACGCACTATCGGGTACATACACGATTACCCTGACGCGCGGAGCGCAGACTGACACCGCCTCGATCTCGATCTCCAACTAGAGCATATCTAAAAACTCCGTCTGCTTCGTTGCGGAGCCGTCATTCTCCGTGTAGCTCTGCTCCCGCACTGACCACTCTTTGCGCGAGCGCAGGATGCTTTGACAGCATCGGATCTTTTTCGATGATGCCTTGCGCCTCGACGCGTGCCGCTTGAATTAATTTTACATTTTTGAGCGCCTCCATACCGAGGTCGCTCACGCCCCACTGCCTGCGGCCGAAGAGATCGCCGGCGCCGCGATTTTCAAGGTCCGCTTCGGCGAGTTTGAAGCCGTCGGAACTTTGCTCGAGCGCCTTCAGGCGTTTTGTCGACATCTCTCCCTTCGTCTCCGGCAGGAGGAAACAGTGCGGCGGGTGTGACGACCGCTGTATGCGACCGCGCAGTTGGTGCAATTGCGCCAATCCGAACCGCTCGGCGCCCTCTATCATCATCACGGTCGCGTTCGGCACATTGATGCCGACCTCGACGACCGATGTGGCGACGAGGATGTCGATCTCATGCGTCGCGAATTGCCGCATTACCTCGTCTTTCTCATTCGGCTTCACGCTTCCGTGCAGAAGCCCGATGCGGTATTCGGGGAAGACATCTTTCTGCAGACGTTTCGCCTCCGCTTTGGCGCTCTTCGCCTGCAGCGCGTTTATTTTCGCGGGGTCGGGCTCTTCGATACGCGGGCAGATGACGAACGCCTGCCGCCCCTTCTTTAGTTCCGCGCGGATTTTTTCGTATGCGGAAGCGCGTTCGTTCGGCTGTACGATAACGGTCGTCACCTTGGCGCGCCCGGGCGGCAATTCATCGAGGACGGATATGTCGAGGTCGCCGTAAATCGTGAGCGCAAGGGTTCTCGGTATCGGCGTCGCCGTCATCGAGAGGAAGTGAGGCGAGGCCTCCCCCTTATTCGCAAGAGCCTTGCGTTGCCGCGTACCGAAACGGTGCTGTTCGTCGACAACGGCGAGCGCCAAATGCTGGAACTTCACGGACTTTTGGATGAGCGCGTGCGTGCCGACGAGCATCGCTATCTCGCCCCCCGCCACCCACTTCAAGAGTTGCGTGCGTGAGATGTCGGTTGCGGCTCCGCGCTTCACTTTGGAGGGGAATTTTTTGCAGCCGCTACCGGTCATAAGCGCGATATTGATGGGTAAATGTGAGAAGTATTCTATGAACGATTGAAAATGCTGTTGTGCGAGGATCTCGGTCGGTGCCATGTACGCGACTTGTAATGTGCCGCTGGTGCGCTCCGGCGGCCGCGAATTAACGACTGCGTAGGCGGTCGCGGCGGCGACCAATGTTTTTCCCGCCCCCACATCACCCTCCAAGAGCCGGGCCATCGGGTGGGGTTTTTCGAAGTCGGTGAGGATATCCGCGATAGCCTTATGTTGTGCGTCCGTCGGGGGAAAGGGGATGGTCGAAAGGAATTTTTGCGCGAGCGCCGCACCTCCGCGGATGGGGAATGCGGCGAGCGAATCGTTTTCCTGCCGCTCGCGGGTGCGCGCGACCTGTATCGCAAATATCTCCTCGAACGCAAATCGTTTGCGCGCCGCCTCGGCATGCCTCAGTTCGTCCGGCTTGTGAATATAGAGAAGCGCCTTCTTGATATCGGGCAGATTGTAGCGCTGTACGATCTCCGCGGGAATAGGATCCTCCACCGTGTCCAACACATCCGCCGCGTAGAGTTTCTCAAACGCATGGCGGAACCACAGGGATGTCACGCCGCGCGATTCGGGGTAGACCGCGAAATAGGTTTCAGGTTTGAGGTGTGCGGTTTCCGCTCCTCTGAAAAGGCCCGCTTCCGTCGGGTCGGCGGGTTCGACGTGCGGATTCGCGAGGTACGGTTTTCCCGTTTTGCCGGTGACGGTGCCGACCGCCTTCACGAACATCCCCTCGGCGAATTTCTTCGCAAGATACGGTTGGTGGAACCACATCACCTTGACGGAACCGGAGGCGTCGGTGATGACCGCTTCGCCCACGGGAATTTTTCTCTTCCATGATCTTCTTGTCTCAAGCTTGCCGATGGTGCCAAAAATAGTTACCGGCTCTCCCGCCACGAGCCCGGTTATCGCCGACTCACTGCCGCCCCGGTCGTAGCGGCCGGGGAAGTGGTAGAGAAGGTCACGCACGGTATGAAGCCCCAGCTTGTTGAGGGCCCGCAATTGCGGCGGCGTGAGGCGGAAATGCTTTGAGAGCGGGTCGGGAGGTGCCATGGCGGGATTGTATCCCAAGACTTATACACAGTCGCGCGCGAAGTATCTTGCATCGGTCCGCGCAATAAGTAAGATAGTCGTGTTCAGGCGTATCGCTCTCTTGATTATAAGTTAGTAATGCAAGGGGTATGGCGTATCGTGACGATGACAAGGAAAAAGACGAGGGAATCTTGACCGAGGGGGCTCTCAGCGAGGTGCTTGATAAAGATGAGGACGAAGAGGAGATTCCCGACGTCCCGCTTCCGGAAGAAGAGGAGCGCGGGTGGGAATAAAACAAGTCCATACGGACTTGTTTTATTCCGAAGGCGACCCCGCCCGAAGGCGACACCGCCGCGAGGCGCCCGCAGGGGCCGAGTGTTTGCCGAAGGCAGATACGAGGAGTGTCACGCACGAACGAGTACGTTCGGGCGTCGTAATTTAAGCATGAGCACATGCGGGCCATGGTTGACAAGGAGAAGGTTCACGTCGGAACGAGCACGTTCCGACGACTCACGAACGAGCACGTTCGGGCGTCGTAATTTAAGCACGAGCACATACGGGCCAATAAGTGCTATTATTCAGATATGCACACCGTATTGAAATATCTCGGAACGGTCGCGGCGGTCTATCTGACCGTCAGCATCATTCCCGGCATCTCGGTCGCGGGCGGATGGGTGACGATACTGCTCGTCGCTCTCGTGTGGTCGGTGATCACGATGGTCGTACGACCCGTGCTCGCCATTCTGACGCTCCCCATCACCCTCATTACGTTCGGATTGTTTTCATTCGTGCTCAACGCACTCTTGTTCTGGGGAATGACGTTCATTGTTCCCGGATTCGTCGTGGCGGGATTTGTTCCGGCACTCCTCGGCGCGATCGTGCTGTCAATTTTAAGTTGGTTGATCCACAAAATACTCTAGGTACTCTCGACAACGACCCGACGCAGGTGCGCGGGAATGTGCACGAGTATCTCGTAGGCGATGGTGTCGCAGAGTTTCGCGATATGCTCCACCGAGTTTGCGTCCGCCGCATTCGAGCTGATGACGACAGCTTCATCGCCGATGTGCACGTCGGCGACATTTGAGGCATCAATTGACGTGATATTCATGCTCACGCGACCGACGACGGGGCACGAAGCACCGCGGACGACGATGGAGCCTTTACTTGAGAGCCTTCTATCGACGCCTTCGGCATATCCGGCGGGTATCGTTGCTATCCGCATATCCCGCGGCGCTTTGAAGGCCGCATTGTATCCGACCGACTCTCCCGCGCGGAGTGTATGGATAGAGGTGATGCGCGTGCGCATCTCGAGTGCAGGGCGCAGGTCGAGTTTCTCAAGGCTCACGTTGATGCCGTACAGACCGATACCAAGCCGCATGACATTCGCGTCGATCTTTTGTGCATAGAAACTGCCTGTCGTTGCGGCAAGGTGGAAGAATCGCACGCTTGGCGCTTTCGCGCGGACGCGCGGGACAGTTTTGTTCCACTCGGCTATTTGCGCCGCCGCATGCGCGGAATTCGGTGTGTCCGCATCCGCCAAGTGCGAGTAAACACCTTCAAGCACTATGTGCTTATTCGCGCGAATAAGCATACAAGCATCTTCTATTTCGCTTGGCGCGATGCCGTGCCGGTGCATGCCGGTGTCCACTTTGAGATGGATGGCAACGGGGGCGCGGGCGAGAGACGCAAGACTTCGCAGGTCTTGCACGCCGATGATGCCGAACGCCACATCCGCGAGGCGGCTTTTGAGGATCGTCCCGGCGGGTGTATACCCGATAATAAGGATGGGGGTCCGTATGCCTTCGTTGCGAAGTATGAGCGCTTCAAAATAAGAATCCACGCAAAAGAAAGGAAGGTCTTCACCATCGAGAATTCGCGCGACCTCGACGAGCCCGTGCCCGTATGCGTTACTTTTCAATACGGGCGCGACTGCGACACCCTTCTTTTGCTCTTGGAACACCTTTAGGTTGTGGAGGAGCGCACCCTTCCCGATGCGTATCTCGATGAGCGGCGTATAGGCAAAACGTTTCTTCCGCAGGAGACGCAGAAGTTTGCGCGCGAAGCCGAGCATATGGTCCAGTTTACCTCATGTAGTAAAGGGCGTGTTAAAAAACCCTCAAATGCGAGGCGCGGAGAGGCGGGCGAGGAGACGTATGACTATACGGCGACGAGCACGCAGAGGCTCCGCAACGAAGCAGATGAGGGTTTTAAACATGCCCTAGGACTAGCTCTTCTTGATGCCGAGATAGCCGCGTAGCACAGGCTCTTTCATGATGAAGAGCAGATAGACGATCTCAAGAATACCGGCGGTGTTTATGACAAGAAAGAAAATAAACCATCCCTTGTCGTTTCTTTTTGCCGAATGCCAGAGCGCAAGACCCTTCCACACGAAGCTCCACAGAAGCAGGGCGACGAGGGCGATGCCCGCCACCGGCAGAAGCCCCGGCACGTTCCACCCCATGCCACCCATCCCATATCCCGCGCCGAAGTGCATATGCCTACAGTATACACCATGTTTGTTGCGGGCTACGCTTAGCGGGGACAATAATCATTACTTACATTCGGGCTGCCATGAAATTGATTACATGTGGAATAAGAACCATGCCTAAAATGACGACGAAACATAAGGCAAAAAGTACTACGACAACCCAGAGAACCATTTGCCAAATTGGTCGGTCGCGCCCTAGTGTTCGGGCGATTGGTGAATCTCCGCCCACCATCCACCACGGCATAAACACTTGTTTCGTGGGCGATACTTGCCCCACCATTGATTTTTGTGATTTTCCCCAAAAAATAAATAAAACGAGTGGTATCGCCGGAGACAAGATCAGAGCAAGAGTGAACCAATCCCAGGGGTCACTTGTAAGATACACATTAAAACCTGAAAGCAGAGTGATGACGCGTATGATTACCGCCGCAACCACCAGGTAAATAAACCATTTAATAATTGCTTTCACAGTATTCGTATGAAAATCTAGTAATTCGCAATTTGCGTATGAATAAAAATTTTCTTTTTCCCACGCCACATGGTTTCCCCCTTCGCTGAAGCTACGGACGGACACCGCGAGCCGATATGTTTCCAGGCTCTTTCGCGCTTGTTAAATTATATCATTTGCGGAGAGGCTCGGCCATGAACCAAACCCTTCCAAACAGTGTAAGGCTTCTTTGGCGAGTTGGGGCCGAGCAAAACGAGGGGAAAGCGGTCGGGGTACGCCATATGTTAATATCTACGCATCAAGTGTTCAGGATTCTATGAATACCGAAAATACACTCGTGTTTCGCCAGTCCACGGCAAAAAGAGTACTGGCTATCATATTTAGCGTAGCGTCCATTGTTCTCGGCGCTAGTTGTGTCGTCTTGATTTACGATATCCTCATTCGTATCGTCGGTCTCGGACTGCTTCTCTTTGGCTTTTATACTCTATATTCAGTTTTTACCAAATCCAATGTAGTGCTGATTGCAAATAGTCAGGGCATTATTCCCGTCTATTTAGTTGGTAAACGCATGACCCTTGTACCGTGGAGCAATATAAAGCAATTCGGAAAAGCCACTAAGCACATACCTAATGTTTGGAGTGGCGGGAAAGTTTCGCCACAGTTTGTAGCTGTGTATTTCAATCAGCCGCAAGAACTGGGAGGTATTGGCGCAGCTTTCATCCAAGCCGATACTCAGCAGTTCCGAGATCTGATTAGCGACAAAGGAACTGCCGACTTATATATACCCAACTCCTTCTCGGAACCTTTGGACACAGTCGTTCAGAGACTTGAAGAATTTCGTGCCAAAATAGTGCCCCATTCGACTTAGGGCGCTCTTAGCAACTCGGCTCTTCACTAGAGTCGGTCGCGCGTAACACCGTCTCACGTTCCTGCGGGCTACGCTTGAGATAGCTCGAACTTTCGCCGCCGGTGGGGGCGGCGGCGAGCACCCCCGCTGACAATTTCAAGTTTTTCTTTGGCGGAATACATGCGAGCGTGCGCGAAGCGCACACGACTATTCTTAAAATTAAGGAATGAGCTTGAGTGTCTTTTCGAAAATACTTTGGTCATTCACCCAATAATCACCATGTACGCGACAAACATATGGTTCAGTGCCAGCAGCATCGCCGCAATAATCCCAGCCAGCATGTGGATTTGGCCAACCCCATGCATAGACGGACATGCTGTTACGAGTGATTTCAGTTGGAAAAGCGCATGGACCGTCCGCACTCTCGCAATCATTCTTATGGGCTTCAAAGTACGCAACAGGCATTACGTCCAACCACTGAATATTAATGACGCGCGAGGAACTCTCCGGCTCGCCCAAAATATCTGGCAAGATATTTCCCGCCAATGGCAGCGCGAAGTAAATAACTGTCCCTGTTTCGTCCGTATTCTCTCTTACTGCATACTTAGTCCAAGTCGGAGGTATTTCAACCTGAAATCCGAGTTTGTCGTTCCGATAAATGTGCTCTGTATGGAATTTATAAAGGCCTGCGAGGTTAGTATTTTGCTGTGTAGTTTGCGACTCGGTTTCTGGTGTTATCGCAGGCAGGCCAGATTTTTGCGTCCACGCCCAATAACCCATTCCTCCGATGAGGATTACAACAACAGCAACAATGAGTGGAATGGCTGCAGAGCCACGATTCATAAAAAATAAATTTGAATTGTATGAATAAAAATTTTCTTTTCCCTCACACCACATGGTTTCCTCCTTCGCTAAAGCTACGGACGGGCACCGCGAGCCGATGTTCCCCCGGGCTCTTTTGCGGTTATTAAATTATATCATTTGCGGAGAGGGAGGGATTCGAACCCTCGATACGGTTTTACCCGTATAGCGAGTTAGCAACCCGCCGCACTAGGCCACTATGCGACCTCTCCGTGAGTGCATCGTATCTTAGGTACGGTATCTTTTCAAATGCTTTGGATTGTGTGTGCCTACGAGTGAGAAGTATTTCTGCATGTCGGCGATGCCCTCGAGACGAACGTCATATCCTGAAATGCGGGCGCGCATGCCGAGATCAGCAAGAATCTTGGCAACACTCGTTTGCAACGGCAGGGAACGGCTTGTGAATGAGAGTTTCTTATATCGGTAGAGCTTTCCCCGTACGCGGTACCGGTGAATAATCACGCATCCGTCGGTATCGACAAGCCCGCGCACACATGCGACTGACAGTTTCTTACTCTTTTTAATCCACCCCGGTATATCGAACTGTTGCTGTACTTTGTTTCCTATCGGTAATCCTGCGCGATGCAGGAATTGCACGAGCTCTCGACGTGATATGACAATGCTATTGGCGGCGTATTTTGTATGGTGGTAGACACTGGGGCGAACACCAAATAATTTCTCTGCTAGACGGAGCACAAAGGTGCTGTATTCCAGGTCTGTTGTGTCGTGGAGTGTTACCACTACTTGGTAGTCGCTGATGCCTCCATCACCCATCACAATTCCGATAAACTCTGCAAGCTCGGAGTCTCTACTTGGTTTTCTAATCGGTCGTGGTCGAAGAAGAGGATTTGCCGTGGATTTGCCTTCCGACTGCCACCATGTTCGCCAGGCACGTTTTCGCTGCACTTCGTCGACCGGGAATCGGCCGTATTTCGCTTGCACGGCTCGCGCACCTTTTAACCCGGCTTTTCGTGTATGCGCATACCTGTCTCGCGTCGAGACAGTAATTGGAATCGGGATTTTGGTACGTCTGGAAAGGAGTCGTGCGCATTCGTTTTGCATCGCGAATTTTTCGCGCCGCCAATCGCACATGGTACGCGGAGAACATGCGCATATGCGAGCCATTTCTTGGAGGGGAAGTGTCCCCCCAACTTCTCTAAGAAATTTCTGTTGCCCGCCGCGTCGGAAGATAATCCGCAATTCATCTTTAGACGACTCTGCCATGTCTCTTATTTTATCATAAAACCTGGAGGCCAGTAAGTTGACAGCGGAAAACCGCCTCATTCTGCGCACATGTGCGAGAGGGGTACAATGTCTCCATGGCACGATACGGCAAAAAAGCGGGCGAGAAGGTCGGGCGGGCACTCCGCGAGATGAAGGAAGGTAAACTCAAAAGCGGTCGTAGCGGCAAGAGAGTGCGGAGTAGGAAGCAGGCGATAGCCATCGGCCTCGCGGAGGCGCGGCGCGCGGGCGGCAAGGTGCCGCGGAAGTAGACCGGCGCAACACCCTGCGGATTGCCATCCCAATACTTCATTTTAAAATGAAGTATCGGGATTTTTGAAAGCTAAAAGCGTTCAGCCTTCGACTATCCGTATTTTCTTCGCGGCGGCAGCGGCTTTTTTGCGTGCCTCGGCGACTGTCTTTCCAATAGCGAGCATAACACCAAGGCGGCGGTGGCCTTTGACCTCCGGTTTGCCGAAAATGCGCACCCACGTGCCGGAGGCCTTGAGCGCTTCGGCAACGCCCGTGAACGTCGGCTTTTTCATGTCGCCCCACGCAAGGAGCGCAACGGACGCACCCGCACGGCAGGGGATTTCGGGGATGGGGAGTCCGAGAATGGCGCGCACGTGGAGTTCCATCTCACTCATCGTTTGAGAAACCATCGTGACCATGCCGGTGTCGTGAGGTCGCGGACTAAGTTCCGAGAACCAGACCATGTCGCCTTTCACGAAAAGTTCGACACCGAAAATACCGCGGCCTTTCTTGCCGCACAATTCGCCGACGATTTTCTTCGCGATACCCTGCGCCCTTTTGAGTGCGGTTCTCGACATAGCCTGCGGTTGCCAGCTCTCGCGGTAGTCACCGTCTATCTGTAGGTGCCCCACGGGCGCGCAAAATGAGATGCCCGCCGCATGTCGCACAGTGAGAAGTGTAATTTCGTAATCAAAATTAATTTTTCCTTCAACGATAACCCTCCCGCTCTTGCCGCGTCCGGCCGTCATCGCAAATTTCCACGCATTCGCGAGCCCCGCTTTATTTTTCACCATTGATTGTCCGTGCCCCGATGACGACATGGTCGGCTTGATAAAACAGGGGAAGCCGACAGCCGCCGCTCCCTTTTCGAGTTCTGCAAGACTTCCCGCAAAACGGTACGGGGAGGTCGGAAGCTTTAATTTTTCCGCCGCAAGTTGCCGGATGCCTTGTCTGTCCATCGTGAGACGCGTCGCGCGCGCCGTCGGTATCACGGTCCACCCCTCCTTTTCAAGTTCAACCAAGGTCGGCGTCGCGATAGCTTCTATTTCGGGGACGATGAGGTCGGGCTTCTCTTTTTCGACGACCTCGCGGATCTTCGCGCCGTCGAGCATCGCGAATGTGTACGCGCGATGCGCGACTTGCTGCGCGGGAGCGCCCTCGTACCGATCGCAGGCGACCACCTCGCACCCCAGCCGCATGGCCTCTATCGCGACTTCTTTGCCGAGCTCGCCCGAGCCGAGGAGGAGGATTTTCTTGCGTTTAAATACTGACATGCAGGGATTATAGCCCGTGCTGATTGAAAGCTACAATGTACCCATGGAGGAGCACTCACGAGTCGTCGAAACCATGAGAAAGGAACTTGCGGATGCTTTTTCTCAAGGGCAACGGGTGCGGTTTCAAAAGAACGGAACAAATTCCACGCGCGGTGAGGGTGTTGTTTCGGAAGAGTTTGTGGCTATTGATATCAGCGGACTCGACAGAGTTTTGTCCATACATACGGACGAACTGTATGTCGATGTTGAGCCGCGAGTCCCGATGGATGTACTTGTGCGCAAAACGCTGAAGTATGGTCTCGTTCCTGCGGTCGTCCCGGAATTTCCGGGGATAACAGTCGGCGGTGCGATACAAGGCGGAGCACTCGAAAGTTCATCGTTCCGATTCGGACAATTCAACGACAGTGTTACCGAGGCGGAACTATTGCTTGCAGACGGGACGCACATTGTTGCAACCCCAGAAAATGACTATGCGGATCTGTTTTGGGGAATATCGACCTCCTATGGTTCGCTCGCGGTTGTGACGCGTGTGCGGCTCCGCCTCCTTCCGGCCCAACCATACGTGCAGTTATCATTTCGCGTGTTCGATTCTCCGGATGCCTGTGCTACGGCGCTTCTCGAAGCCTCTCCGGCGTATGACTTTGCCGAGGGCATTGTTTTTTCCCGAACAAAAGCAGTTGCCGTGTTCGGAAAACAGGTCGCAGAACATGACCGGAAGGTGTATCGTTTTTTGCGCAATATTGACCCGTGGTACTACCGGTTCGTTCGAGATGTCAAAGACCCAATCGTCGTGCCGCTTGAGGATTATCTCTTTCGCTACGATAAAGGTGCATTTTGGATGGGGGAGTACCTTTTCCCGCTGTTCGGCCTTTCAAGTAACGTGATCACACGACTTCTTTTTGCGCCGTTCCTCCGCACTAGAAAGTTATACGATGGCCTCTCCGAACTCGGACTCGCGGGCGAATTTGTCATACAGGATTTTTATCTTAATCGCACTGACGTCGACACGTTCCTCAGATACAACGAGTCCGGTCCCCAGATATATCCGCTATGGCTGTGTCCTATCCGCTCGGCAAGCACGCCGCAAAAGCTTTCGTCGCACTATCGTACCAAGCCGACGATGTTGCTGAACCTCGGTATCTACGGAAGACCAAAAAACGGAAGCGCTGTTTCGGTTACGAAAGAGCTGGAACGTCTTGTGTCTGAGTCGGGAAAAAGCAGAAAGATGCTCTATGCGCTCACCTTCATGGAGGAGTTGGATTTTTGGAACTCATATGACCGGGCATGGTACGACGGATTGCGGGAAAAATATCGAGCCAAGCCCTTCCGCACCGTGTATCAAAAAATCCACTCGACGGCACCGCCGGATCCGCACCGATTCAGAGGGATTTTACGGGTTTTACTGCAGACTATGAGAGGCAAGAATATAGCCTGGTGGTGACTATGCCCGCGCGAGTGCGAGCAGGGTGACCTTTGCCCCCGCGCGGCGGAGCGGTGTCGCCGCGTTGGCGAGCGTAGCGCCGGTCGTCGTCACGTCGTCGAGCAAAAATACGTGCGTGTCGGCGAGCGCTTGTTCGTTCGCAATCGTAAAAGCGCCCGCGACATTCGAAAGCCGTTCACTTCGCGGTAGGCGCGTTTGCGGCTTT
>Ga0209211_10007519_pt1 | contig 15241 bp, 16 predicted proteins | sample RifGroA2_FD_183992 | JGI IMG/M metagenome (GOLD analysis project Ga0209211, IMG submission 183992) | Groundwater microbial communities from Rifle, Colorado, USA - Groundwater A2 (SPAdes) (version 2) | ecosystem: Environmental > Aquatic > Deep subsurface > Groundwater | place: Rifle, Colorado... | reverse complement strand
CGGACAAGTTTTTGGGGATCAATAGATAAGGAAAAGTGCGTTACGGCTTCTTGGAACTGCAAAAGCATTGAGGTTCCGCGGCTCTTAAGGTGCAGTTCACATAGGTATTTTTCAATTTCATGATTAGATAAGTCCAGATAGTTTGAAAATGTTTCTACAAAGAGCTGTTGATTAAGTGCATAGGAATCAATTAGGGTATCGTCAACGTCAAAGATAAAATGCTTTTTCTTCATAGTTGGCTGCCGGGCCTGGATTCGAACCAGGGATCTTCGCTTTCAGAGAGCGACGTGCTACCGCTACACCACCCGGCAATGTTTTGCTGTTGTATCTTTTGGTTTAACCCATCAAAGGTGAGGTCAACTCACCTCTCTTTGACATTTTACCATTTTTTGGAAATATGGTATAATCACTTTAATTGAATAAAAAGAGGAGGGGAAATTGCTAGATGATGCCATACGAGCGCTAATGGCGCTAGGTTTGGAAAAAGGCTATATTGGCAAGCGAGCGTTGGGCGAACCGGCTTTTTTAAAAACTCAGTTTCACGGCTGGTTGCTGAAAACTTTCAAAATCTTCTTAAAAATTCCAGGACTGACAGAGTATTCTTCTGAATACACAGATACATATCTGTTTGGTGATCAAAGTGGCGGTGGATTTGAGCTTGTAGGGTTAGATGATAATGGAAAAAGGCGAACCTTTATGCGGCTTTATGCTGGTGCGGGTTTGGATAAAGAATCGCTGGCAAAACTTGGGATTACCGCTGAAGATGTTGTTGATTTTTTGAAACGGGTGCTTTTGGAGGCTGGTGACAAAACGCGATTGGATCAATCTTATCTGGCGCACGAGGGCAATTGGCAATATAGCTATCAAGTTATGGAAGACATGGATTTTGATTCGGAAACTTTTGGTCTACCGTTATTGTGTAGCTCCGAACGAATCTTCTTCTTGGCGCCAGACGCTAGTTGGCATCGTGTTCTTAAGCATAATTTTATTTTTGTTGAAGTCAAATGATACTCGGCTCCGAATTTTTTCGGAGCCGTTCTTTTTTTACGTATAATTAAAACACTTTGATACATCGGTGTATCAAAGTGAGAAATAAGAGAACGATTAATCTTTTAATTCCTCAATAAATTCCTGCTCAACCATTTTTATCTTTTCAGCGATTCTCTCTTTTATTCCGTCAACCCTCTCCTCCAGCCACTCCCAAAGTTTGGGATTTTGCGGTTCGGTTTTGATTAAGAGCAAAAAGATTTGATGGCTATGCAGGGGGAGCTTGGAAAGAATAAGAGTAATCACTTTATGATGAAGGCTAGAGATGACAATTTGTATTAACCGATCCTTTTCCTGATCTGCCAAGTTTTTGGAGTCAAGCTGGGTTTGTAGATTTTGTAAAGTTAAAAATTGTTCATAAAAAATAGTCATCTCTTTAAGTTTTTAAGAAGTCTTCTTGTCAAGAAGACTTCTTTTTGAGCTTTTAGGACTTGGTTACGCCAAGCGGTATTTCCAAAGATTCGTTTCTAATCTCCCCCAACGGAATTTCATCTTTTGGATCGTCTACAAAAAACATTAAAACCTGGCCTTTTCTAAAACCAAAAGTTAACCCAAGCCTATCCATTACTTCGGGCGAGCCGCCCATTTGCTTGCCTGTCCAATCTGCCGGCCCGGCATCAGCCACCACTGCTACCACTGCCCTTTGATTTTGCGGATTAACCACAATTATTTTTCTATATTTGAACCATTCTTTGAGCTTAGCCCAATCTTTATTCCATTGCGGCAGATTAAAAGTTTGAATGGCAACGTAATACTCTTCTTTTAATTTTAGATCTGGGGTTAAGTTTGAAGGTGTGGCAGAAAAATAGCCCCAAGCGCCAACGTGAGGGGCAATGCCTGATGATTGGAATTCATTGTGGAGCGAAACCGAATCGCCGGGGAATCTTTGTAAATGCTGTTCTGCCCCAATCCAGCCAAAATAAGTCGGCAAGTTGATATTATCAATTGTAGTGGTAATATCAAGCCCGAACTTTTGGCTTAAAAAACTGGCGGCTTGGTTTAGAATATCTGCGTTAACTTCCTCAGGTTTCAGGTTAATAAATTGCGAAAGCTGGAATCCCGATTTTTGGGCTGATGAAAGCACAACTTCCGGCGCGGGTAACGTTGTTAAAAGGGTCTGTTGACTTTTGTGCCCGCTCTGCAGTTCTTTTGGCGTTTGGGGTGACGGCAATGATAGTGGATTTAGAGTTAAGATGGCGCTTAGGGCTCCGGCCGCGGCAAAGCGGGCGGTATGCTGGCCCAATTTTTCCAGCGGCACTTCGGTTTTAGTTAAAAACTCCCAAGCGTTCTTATGCTCCTGCCAAAGGCTTTGACTTTTTTGGCGATGCTTTTTAACAAAGCGTTTTTGGAGTTTTTGGAAGTCAGAGTTTGGCAGGTTGTCTTGAGAGGTCGAACCTTCCCTTCGGGCTTCGCGTTGAAGGTTCGACCTCTAAAAGATTACTTTGAAGATATGATTACTTCTAGTCTTTTTAGAACTTTTTCTTTACCCATAATTTCCATGCCTTCAAAGAGAGGGGGGCCAAACTCCGTACCGCTTAAGGCAATCCGCAAAATCATGTAGGCTTGCTTGGGGGTGGTTTGGAGTTTTTCTAATTGAGCGTCCAGTAATTTATGGAGGCTTTCAGCATTCCATTGGTTAGCGGCTAGAGGAGTGAGGGATGTTAGGAATGATTGAAGGATGGCCGGCCAGTTTTGGTATTTGGCCAAAAGGCTTTTTACCTGTGCGGGTGGTATCATCAGTTTCTCTTCAAAAATAAAATCCACCAAATCTTGATATTCATTCAACAGCATCATTCTTTCTTGTACCAAAGGAATGGTTTTTTCAATGAATTCCATTGGATACTTGCCTTCATAAAAATCGTAAATTTGAGTTTTGAGTTTCGAGCTTTGAGTTTCCCTGAGGTATTCGCCGCACAGCCACTTTAATTTATTATAGTCAAAAACCGGCCCCACTGTGCCTATCCGCGATAAGTCAAACTTTTCAGTAAGCTCGTCTAAATCAAAAACTTCCTTTCCCTCTGGATGCGACCAACCCATTAGTGCCAAGAAATTAATTAAAGCTTCGGGTAATACGCCTTGCTCTTTGTACCAAAAGACCGAAGTGGGATTTTTTCTTTTGGACATTTTGGAATGGTCGGGGTTTCGCAAGAGCGAAGTATGAGCAAATTGCGGTATTTCCCAGCCCAAAGCTTGATACAAAAGAATTTGTTTGGGGGTTGATGAAATCCATTCTTCGCCGCGAATAACGTGCGAAATTTCCATTAAATGATCATCAACTACAACGGCCAAATGATAAGTGGGGAAACCGTCGGATTTTAATAAAACCTGATCATCAATCAGTTTATTCTCAAAAGAAATTTGGCCGCGGATTAAATCAATAAAAGAAGTTAAGCCTTGGTCCGGGACTTTAAGGCGGACAACAAAAGGCGCATTGCTTTTTAGTTTGTCTTGAACTTCTTGAGGCGTAAGTTTTAAGCAAAGACGGTCGTACTTTGGCGGAATAATGCCTTTGGTCTGTTGTTCTTTTCGCATATCAGCCAATCTTGCGGTTGAACAAAAACAATAGTACGCTTTGTCTTTTTTAATTAATTCTAAAGCATACTTTTTGTATAATTCTAGCCGTTCTGATTGACGGTATGGCCCAAAATTTCCGCCATAGATAGGACTCTCGTCCGGTTTAATGCCTAGCCATTCAAAGGCCTGGTAGAGTTTTTCTTCCGAACCCTCAACAAATCTAGTCCGGTCAGTATCTTCTATCCTAACAATAAAACTGCCCTTGTTTTTTTTGGCAAAAGCAAAGTTAAAAAGGGCGTTGTAAAAAGTGCCGATATGCGGATCACCGGTGGGAGAGGGCGCGATTCTTGTTCTGACTGCTTTCATGGGTTTAATTTTAACACGAAGTTAACTCTAAAAGTTCAAAGTTCAAAGTGCACCCCCCTTCGCCAGGGGCTACGGGGGGTGTCCCACGAAACTTTAGTGAAGTGGGGCAAAGTTCAAAGTCACATTTAAAAGTTTAAAGTTAAAGTCATGAAATCCAGAAACTCAAGAAAACTTTTAATTTTGAACTGTAACTTTTAATTTGTTCGCCTTCGGCGAGGAAATATCGACGAAGTCGCTATTTTTAATTTTGAACTTTTAACTTGAAGGGAATAGACCAAGGGGGCAAAATTCGTTTATACTAATTCTATGACTTTGACCGAAGCATCTCTTGCCACCCGCCACGGGGCCAAACTTTTAGCCCTGGGGTTTGTGGGTTTTGTGATTATCAAAACCGCAAGCACTATTATTATTCCCTTAATACCAAAGCCAGCCACTGTGATTGCCATCCCTACCCCGGACGTGGCGTTTGGCCAACTGGGAGCAATTCAACTGAAGCCACTCTCAATCAAGCAATTAACTGCGCCCAGTTTTTCTTTGGATTTAACCTCCAGTGTTTTGCCTGATAAGCCAACGCAGGTTCCGGTTTACCCCATAATTTTGGCGCCCTATGGTTTTTTGACTAAAGATCGGGCATTTGACCAAGCCAGAAAGTTTTTCTTTTTTTCCGAACCCCAAGACATTACCCCAACTGAATTTTTATGGAATTCGCTCTCAAGAATTTTAAGAATGGGGGCGGCTAATTTAAATTTTACTTATCATTATGATTATAATAACGATCCCACTATATTTGATAAAAGCGGGGCATTTGTGTCTGCGGACAGCGCCAAAGATTTGGGGCTCAAAATTATGAGCAACCGCGGCCTTTTGGGCGGGGGCGATATTTTTGGCGGGACCAGAGGCGCAGATTTGGTTGATGGTAAGATTACCACGCAACTATTAAGGTATAACGGCAACAAACTTGTTCCTTCGCAGAGCCTGGCCGAAACTCACGCCGTTAGGTTGGATTTTTTCCGTAAAGATTTGGGCGAATATCCATTGGTTACTCCGCATTTTAACGAAGGGCTAGTTTATTTAGTATTTTCCGGCAAAACCGACGATCCGGGCAGTCAAAAATTTTACCAGATTGCGGATTTGGGTTTTACTTATTGGGTGATTAATCGGGAACAATCGGCTGTTTATCCTTTAATAAAATCTATAATCGCTTGGGGAATGCTGCAAAATAATTACAAAGAATATTTGGTAAGTTTGACCCCGGACGATGGCAGTGTTTTTGAAGAGCAACTTCCGGAAATTGTGAGCCTCACAGCTCGTGAAGCTTATTTGGCCTATTACGACTCCGACATTTACCAAAATTATGTGCAGCCGGTTTGGGTTTTTACCGGTAAAGCCAATATAGCGAATGGCAAAACCGCGGATTGGGCAGCGTATGTTCCGGCAACAGAAGACGAATGGATTAAAAAGTAACTCAAAATTCAAATAACAAATCACAAATGACAATTCAAATTCAAAATTCAAGTGACAAAACAAGAAGATTTGATTTAGAAGAACGGACGGCAATCTTCGGTGAGAAGATGATTGAATTATGTCAGAGTTTGAGGGTTGATGAAATTACAAGATCATTAATTAATCAGTTAATTAGAAGCGGAACTTCGGTTGGAGCCAATTACATGGAAGCAAATGGCGCTGATTCTAAAAGGGATTTCAGAAGTAAGATTAGTATTTGTAAGAAGGAGGCGAAAGAAACAATGCATTGGTTAAGAATGTTGGCAAAAGCAATGCCAAATAAGGTAAAAGAAGCGCGCTCGCTTTGGCAGGAAGCCCGAGAATTATCGCTTATCTTTGGGGCAATTAATAGAGCCAGGAGTTGAGTTTAGTTGTTTTCCAAATTTGAATTTTGAGCTTGAATTGTGGATTTGAATTTTGTCATTTTTTTACCAGTGATAGTTTCCAAATATCCACTCAATCAATCGTTTAGCATCGGAGTCGCGGTCTTTTGATCCCAAAATCACAAAAATAACCTCATGCCCCGCGCGGTTAACATTTAAGATGATTGATTGTCCGCTGGCCGGAGTGGTGCCGGTTTTGATCCCGATGACGCCTGGAATTTTGCCTAACAGATCGTTGGTATTTATAAGTTGATGGGAAATTTTTTGGTCGGCGGAAAAGACTGTTGCGGTTGGGGTTTGGACAATTGAAGCAATGATTGGAAATCTAATGGCGTAGTCCGAGAGTCTGGCTAGGTCAAAGGCCGTGGAAAAATTGGAATGATCAATTTCATCAAGTCCGGCGGGGTTGGCGAAGTGTGATTCAAAAAGATTTAAAAATTGCGCCTCGTTATTCATGGCTGTAATAAATGCTTGCTCGGAAATTACCGGATCATCGCTATTTGCAATTATAGTACCGGCGCCTTGAGCAATAGCATAGGCCGCGTCATTACCCGAGGGTAAAAGCAGTCCCCAGAGCAAATTTTCAAAATATATTCTTTCGTAAGCTTTGAGTCCCATATTTGAGCCATTGACAACTGGTTCTCCAATTTCCACAACATCGTCAAGCCTCAGATTTTTTAAGCCAACAATCGCGGTTAATAGTTTAGTTAATGACGCCGTGGCTATTTTTTGGTGCTGGTTGAGCCCCAAAATTTCCATCCGCGATTCACGATCATAAATCTCGTAAGCGGTTGCCGAAATTGTGGGAAAGGGTAGGGGATTATCAACTAAATAAGGCGGAGCCACGACTTTGGGGAGATCGATATTTTCGCTGTTTTGCGAGCCTAAAACTTGATTAAAACCGGTTGACAGATTTTGTAAAGTTGATTGTGGCGGTTTGGCGGGGAAAAAAGCTAAAAGAGCCAAAAGAAACAAAAAGAGCAAACCAAAAAAGAAATGGGAGTTTTTGAAAAGCACGGCAGTCATTTTATCACAGAGAATTCGCCGATTATGGGTTTTACGATTCTTTCCAGATCAGCTGATTTCGCCTCCATTGATTTAGTCAAAGAACCAACGTTAAAATCTACCGCTATATTTGATAATAGTGCCTGGTCAAAATAAGTTGGAATTCCCAAAACATTACCCCAAGGCGGAATTGATCCAACTTCCAGCCCAAATTTATCCAATATTTCCTGCGGGGTTAACATGCGCAAGTCCTTGATGGAATATAAAGTTTTGAATTTTTTGGTATCAACTTTACGGTTGCCCGGAACCACAATCAGGATTGGCTTTTTGTCCGCCTCAAAAATCAAGGCTTTAGCGCCGTGGCTAATATCGGTTCCTCTAACCTTAGCCGCATCGTCACTAGTTCTAACTGGTGGATGTTCAAACTCCTTAAATTCAATTTGATTGTCGGTTAGAAGTTTTTTGATTGCCTGATAAACTTTTTCGTTGGCTGGTTCCATTTTTTATGCTTTAATGTTTTAAAACATTAAAGCGGGTGATCCCTTTTTCCGTTACTTGTGTCCGTTACTTGGAGTTGAAGAAAGGCGGATATCAACCCTTTCCATATCTCTGGGGAAAAGGGAGGCCTCGCGGACATTTGATAATCCTAAAATTTGCATTGTTATTCTTTCCGCACCCAAGGCAAATCCGCCTTCTGGCGGCATGCCGTATTTAAAAGCTTGGAGGTAAATTTCAAAATCTTTTGGTTTATTGCTCCGTTCTATAATTTTATTAAGTAAGGTTTGGTAATCATTAATTCTTTGTCCGCCGGTAATCCATTCCAAACCGCGGCCCAAAAGATCAAAACTTAAAGTGTAATCAGGATCTTTTGGATCGGCAAAAGTATAAAAAGGGCGTTTTTTGGTGGGGTAGTGGGTAATAAAAATTAGTTCCGATCCATACTTTTCTAAACTATAGCGGCAGATTTCTTTTTCATCCTCCGGATCCAAATCCGGTTCGCTTCTATGATCACGTTTGGTTCTTTCAAAAATAATCTGTTGGGCCTCCCTCATTTTAAGTTTAGGAAGAGTTGTGGAAGTTTGGGGAATTGAAGCGTTAAATAATTCTAGCTCCCTGCTATTTTCTTTGGCAACTTCCTTAAAGATTGCTTTAATTAATTTTTCGGCCTGTGTCATTAAGTCTTCCCAGGATTCAATAAATCCAAACTCGGCATCCAAAGTGATGTATTCGGATAAATGCCTAGTGGTAACTGATGGTTCGGCGCGGAAAGCCTTAGCAACGGTAAAAACCCGCTCAAAAACTCCCACCATTATTTGTTTGTAAAGCTGGGGGCTTTGGCCTAAAAAAGCCTGATGGTCGTAGTACTGGATTGGAAAAATTTCCGCCCCGCCTTCAGTAGCTGCCGGTACAATTGCGGGCGCTTGAAATTCAGTAAAGCCATCAGTTCTTAAAGTATTTCTAAAAGCATTAATGATTGTTTCTTGGATTTTAAAGATAGCCTGGACTTTGGGATGCCTTAAGGTTAAGGGCCGGTAATCTAAAAGAATAGGGAGTTCTACATTTAAAGTTTCTTGGCCCATATCAAAAGGCAATTTTTCAGCCTTGGCCAAAGTTTTTATTTCGGACACCGCAACTTCAATTTCACCGGTTTCAAGTTTAGGATTAATCAAAGATGCCGGCCGTTTTTGAATCAGGCCTTTTATTTCAATTACGTCTTCGTTTCGCAAATCAGAGGCGCTGTTTGCGCAAACTAACTGAACTAAGCCGGTCCTATCACGAAGATCAATAAAAATAATTTTGCCATGATCACGCCGGGCATTCACCCAGCCCTTTAAGGTTACTTCCTGGCCGATTTTTTGTGGAGTTTGAGAGACTAAGGTTCGTGGCATACAGTTTTTTCACTTTCATTATACCGCATCAAACAGGTTTTTGTTAGTGGTTATCAGCATTTTCTTTCAGCCATTTCTTGATTCTTCCTTTTGCATAAGGTGTTCTGACTAATCTTAGCCAATCGGCTGATGGACCTTTTGGTTTTTTGGCAAGGATAATTTCGCAAACTTGGCCGTTTTGTAGTTTGTAATCTAGCGGCACCATTTTTTCGTTAACCTTAACGCCAACGCAGGAATTTCCCAAATTGGTATGAACGCTGTAGGCAAAATCCAGAGGTGAGGCGTCTTTGGGCAAATCAATTAAATCGCCCTTGGGCGTAAAAACTAAAATCCGATCACCTAGGATATCAGCCTTCAAATTTTCCATAAACTCCTGCTGATTCTGGACCTTTTGCCAGAAAATAACATTTTTGAGCCAGTTGATTTTTTCCTGGCCGGGTTTGGCATATTGAGTATTTTGTTGTTTGTAAAAGATATGGCTAGCCGGTCCATATTCATTGTATTCGTGCATCTGAAAAGTTTTGATTTGAATTTCAATGATTTTTCCTTGGGGACCAAGAACTGTGGTATGTAAAGAACGATAACCGTTGGGTTTGGGGTGGGTAATATAATCGACAAAATGTTGGGGGATAGGTTGCCAAAGTTTGTGAATCACCCCTAAGGTTAGATAACACTGATCTCCGCTATCAACTAATATAGTAAAGCCTAGTTGGTCCATAATTCTCTCCGGCGATAAATCTGCGGTTTTGTTTTCTTTTTGATAGCGTAGAATTTTTTGGTAAATGGAGTAGATATGTTTGGCTCGGCCAAAAACTTGAGCTGCAAGATGGTGTTTTTGCAGCTGTTTTTTGATGATTTCTACTGTTTCTCTGATGTATTTTTCCCGTTCGGTCAGTGTTTGATTAAGGAATTGTTGAATCCTAGTATGCGCTTCATGGTTTTGGTATTTAAAAGCCCAGTCTTCAATTTGCCACTTAAAATAATTTAATCCTACTTTTTCCGCCAAAGGCGCGTAAATGCAAAAGGCTTTTTGGGTAGTTGGCAGCCTTTCTTTTTGGGGCAAACTCTCAAGATGCATTAGGTTATACAGTTCTTCGGAAAGACGAATCAGAATGACCCTAAAGTCTTTGGCCGTGGCAATTAAAAGTTTTCTAAAATTATCAACCTGTTTTTCTCCTTCGGCTTTGGTTTTAATTCTTTGCGAGGTGGAGACGTCATCAACCAGGTTGGCAATTTCTGGGTTGAATTCGTCGGCTAAATCTTTTTTGGACAAATTGGTGTGTTCTAAAACATCATGTAAAAGCGCCGCCGCTAAAGCGTTTTGATCAACTTTTAAATCGGCAAGAATCAAGGCCACACCCAAAGAGTGTTCCACAAACGGTGTTCCGTCAGCTTGTTTTTCGTTAATATGGGCGACAGAGGTCAAGTCAAAGGCTCGTTGGATCAAATTGCTATCAACATTGGGGTTATAAACCTTGATTTTTGTGAGTAATTCTTGAATGTCTATATTAATTTTCAATTTACAATTTTCAATTTTCAAATAAATTCCAATTTTTAAATTTACATCCGCCAGTTGGCGGAGAAAATTTGGCCATTAGTGCTTGTTCGAAAAGATGGGCTTTGCCCATATTTCCTCAGCGAAGCTGAGCAAATTGGTGCTTGAAAATAGCGATTATATCGATATTTCTTTCCGATAGATATCGGGAACAAACTGAAAATTTAGAGGGCCACTTTCTCTATGGTTTTAACCCTCAACTGTACTTTTTGGTTTCCGTTAAAGTCGTCTTTTTCCAGATAATAAATTAAGTTTACCTGATCGCCAACTTTGAGTTCATTGGCCCAAAATCCTAGAGAAAATCCAATGCTATCCAGAATATTAGCTTTGTCATCTGCCACTTTCAATTTAAGGTGCTGATTTTCTTTACCAACAAGTTTAAGCTCGTTAATGATCAGACCCTTGGTTTGAAAAAGGGGTTGGGGATTGCCAAGGCCAAAGGGTTCCAATGACTGAAGTTGTTGATAAAGATCGAAGCTTATATCGCTGGGATTGAGATTAAGATCGACCTTGAATTTTTGTTGCGGTACGGCCTTTCCGTTCCATAAGGGGTCCCCTTGAGTACTCAAGGGGACCCCTTGCGAAAGGTCGTTTGAAAAGCGATCGGTAAATTCGGCAATTTTAGCGGTTTTAATGGTTAAGCCCGCGGCCATGGGGTGTCCGCCCACATTTATTAAAAGATCTTGATGTAACCGCAAATTTTCAACCAGATTAAAACCTTCAATAGAACGGGCCGAACCTTTAGAAACAGTTTCGCCGATGCTAATTGCCAGGGTGGGACGGCCAAATTCTTCGGTCATTTTGGAAGCAATTAGTCCGATAATGCCTTCATGCCAGTCGGAGTGGGAGAGGATTAGGAGTGAGGAGCTAGGGGTTAGGGGATAGGAGCTGGCGATTTGACGTGCCTGTTCCACGGCCTTTTTGGTCATTTCCTGACGCTGGTAGTTTGCCTCATTGAGTTTTTGGGCCAATTCTTTGGCTCGGGTCCGATCGTGAGTACATAATAAACGCAAAGAATCTAAGGCACTTTCTAACCGTCCCATGGCGTTAAGCCTTGGCCCCAACATCCAGCCAACTTCGTAAGTTCCGATTTTGCGGTTTTCTATTCCGGCAATTTTGATTAACTCTTGCAGGCCGATTCTTTGAGTTTGGTTAAGTTCCTCCAAACCGTATTTAGCAAAACTGCGATTGAGATTAATCAAGGGTTCTAAGTCGGCAATGGTGGCTAAGGCGACCAAGTCGAGATTAGGTTGTAGGTTGTAGGTTGTAGGCCTTCGGCTCTGAGGTCTTCGACTCCGAGGCCTTCGGGCCGTGAGCTCAGGCCGAATTGGCTCAGACTCGAGGAGCTCAGGCTCGAAGAGTTGTAGGTTTTTGGATAAGAACCACGCCAAGGCCGTGGAGCAAACTTGAGTGGAATGCAAAATGGCGCAGGCTTTGGGCAGTTTTTTATCTTTTTCATGATGATCCAAGACAATGACCTCAAAGCCCAAGGAATTGGCGTATTTAATCTCTTCAAAAGCCGTAATTCCGCAGTCCAAGGTTATTAAAAGAGCCTTTTGGCTATTCTTGTTACTATGATTCGTATCATCGTAACAGGAAAGAGTCCCCGTTCTCTGGCGCTGGATTTCCTCAATAGATTTAAGGGTTAGACCGTAACCGTGATTTGTGCGATGAGGAATAAAAGGGTGGACATTCTGATATGATAAATTAAAGTAAATTGCTTCCCACAAAATTGCCGTGGCGCAAATTCCATCCACATCATAATCGCCGTGAATAAAAATTGGCTTGTTATTTTTGAAGGATTTTTGGATTCGGTCAACGGCTTTTTTTAGTCCTGTTTTGGTGAGCCCAAAATCATTGGCTGTAAAAGTCTCCGGCTTGGGCGGGTTAATAAACTTTTCTATTTCTTTTTTTGTTTTCATCCCGCGTTTGATAAAAATTTGCTCTAAGATCGTCATAGTTTGACTATAACACAGGTTTGTGCTATAGTATCCTCGCTTTAATTGATTAAACCAAAAAGGAGAGGAAAATGTGGGAATCGTTCGTTTATGTAGTGCCACATCCTAATCTTGTCAGAAACGATTTAGGGGAAAAAGCTATTGTTATTTGTAATGTTTTGGAGGATCAACCTTTCCTAGCGCTCGTGACAGCTTTGCCGATTAGCGCTGACACTGAAATAAAAAGTGTGCCTTATGGAAGTAAGTTAGTAGGTGAAGCATTAGCTTTAAATCTTAGGTTAGCGAGAATTGCGGCGAAATATTTAGCACGTATTCTTAGGACAACTTCGCTTCAGCCTTGGCCATGTTGTTCTAACTGCTACAACTATTTGTCTGTTGGGCCAAGGTTAAACACAAAATGTGGAAAATGCGGTCTAGAAAATGACTGGAAGGATGACTATAGTAAACTTTCTAGATATGCGGTTGTTACTATAAATGTGCAAAAAGCAATGGTTTGAACCTCAACAGTTTTGCCACCCAAGATGGGTGGCTTTTTTTAGTTTGTTATCTTTGATAATATAAGTATTGATATGAGACGGCGCCAAAAGATTTACAACTTTTTTCTTCCCCATGAAACCAACAATTACCGTGCTCACGCGCTAAAACACAACGCGCTTTTTTCTTATGTGGCCTTATTCTTAGGTTTGCAAATAGTTTTAAATCTTTTTTTCTCCTCAAAAATCCAGGTTTTAGGTTTTGCTACCAGTATTTACAAAAATGATTTGATTAATTTGACCAACCAAGAAAGGTCAAAAGAGGGCTTAGGTAAATTAACCGAAAATGAAAAATTGGATGAGGCGGCCAAATTAAAAGCGCAAAATATGTTTGCCGAGGATTATTGGGCGCATATTTCGCCGACCGGTATTTCACCTTGGCATTGGTTTGATAAAAGCGGATACCAGTATTATATGGCCGGTGAAAATTTGGCCCGCGACTTTAACACCTCATCTGGCGTGGTTTTGGCTTGGATGAATTCTCCCTCACATAAAGAAAATCTTTTAAATCCGCAGTTTACCGAAATTGGCATGGCGGTGGTTAACGGCCGTTTAAAAGGCGAGGATACTACTTTGGTAGTTCAGCTTTTTGGCCGGCCGGAAGGGCTAGTCGCGGCTTCAAACTCGGAAATAACGGGGGCATCCTTAACCGTTCCATTAACAATAAATAATGAAGCCATGGTGTCTTCTTCAAAAGAACCAGTTTCTTTATCCCTGTTATCTTCTTTGTCTGACAACTGGTCAGCTTTAAAAGCTGCCTCAGCCGGCATGTTCAATGTAACTAATTGGGGTTGGGGTCAGCGCGTGGCTATTTTGATGCTCTTTGTCTTGCTGCTTCTTTTTGGTTTGGATACTTTTGTTTTGTACCGTGAGCGCCTGTTACATTTGCGCAAAAATTCTCACTCGTTTTTACACGCTATGATAATTGTGGTTTTAATTTTGGGGACTATGGCTAGTGGAGTGGGATTGGTAATTTAAAGTTCAAAGTTCAACCCTTCGACTTCGCTCAAGGTTGTCTTGAGCATAGTCGAAAGACAAAGTGCACCCATCCTTCGCTAAAGCTACGGAGGGTGTCCCACGAAGTTTTAACGAAGTGGGACAAAGTTCAAAATTATGAAGCAAAGTTACTTTCTTATTCACGGTTTACAGTATCTTTTATTGCTGGCAATTTTTGGCGCGAGCTTTTTAATCATTTTTATTCTGCCGGATAGGACTACCCGTTCTTTGGTTGCTTTGGGGCTTTTGGTTTGTTACTTTTTATGGGGCGCTTTGCATCATTTGATTGAACACAATTTGCAAAAAAGCACTATTTTGGAATATTTGGCCGTTGGTCTTTTGGCGCTTTGGGTTTTATTGGCTGTTTAACCCTAAGGGTCTAGAGCGCTAGACCCTTAGGGTTTGAAGACATTGCGCCTCTTTTTTGCCGCCCCCGTTTTTCAAGAGTTCCAACAGGCAATTCAAAAAATTCATTTAATCCAAAGCCAGCTCACGCCCAGAGGACCTATCTATACGAAGTTGGAATCTTTTTCGTTGATTGACGCTTAATCGTTTTTCAGGAATTCTTGGATGTTTATCCCCATTTGCCTAACAATACTACGAATAGTTCCTGATGCTACTTCATGATGATGCGGGATAACGCAGGTTTTGCGAGTTTCTTCATTCCACCAAATTTCATGAGATCCGGAAGTTGAGCGCCTAAAAGCAAAGCCAAATTTTCTGGTCTTTTTAGTGACATCCTTGTATGATAGTGGATTAACTTTCATGTAGTTGCGAAAACAGGAACATTGAAGGAAAGTTTTTGGGCAGAAGCTGCGGGGTTGGGTTTTTGTTTTAAGGGAATTTTTAATCCTTCTTCTTGATAAAGTTCAACGAGTGAGGAAGCAACAGAAATAATTTCTGCCGTTGCCTCGTCAATGGTTTTTCCTTGAGCATAACAATCAGACCACGAAGGACAAGTAGCCACGAAGAACCCGTTTTCTTTGACGATAACAACCGGTAGTTGATATTCTTTGATGGGGATTGTTTTGGCGACTTTTTTCATATCTCTAATTGCAATTTAACAAATGGTACCCACAAATGTCAAACACACGACGATTGTTTCGATTGTTGACAAGAGGTAGGCGAATTTTTTAAGATTAAACTCAAGATGTCAAAACGATTTTTTCTTTCGATTTTCTCCTTTTTCGTTTTATCCGTAATTTCGGTTTCTCCGGTTTTTGCCAAGGTTGTCAGCGTTGAAAGCGGGGATTATAAGTTAGAAAAAGAGACGGTGATTGATGATGATTTGTTTGTGGCTGCGGCTAACGTAACCATTGACGGCGAGGTTAAGGGCAATCTTTATGTTGGTTCCGGATCGCTTAATATTTCCGGAAAAGTTGCGGGTAGTGTTTATGCCGGCAGTGGGGTAGTTAGTCTTGATAAGGCGCAAATCGGGCAGGATTTAGTAGTTGGCGCGGGCACGGTTCAACTAAGAGAATCAAAGCTGGGC
>Ga0209211_10007517_pt1 | contig 15244 bp, 19 predicted proteins | sample RifGroA2_FD_183992 | JGI IMG/M metagenome (GOLD analysis project Ga0209211, IMG submission 183992) | Groundwater microbial communities from Rifle, Colorado, USA - Groundwater A2 (SPAdes) (version 2) | ecosystem: Environmental > Aquatic > Deep subsurface > Groundwater | place: Rifle, Colorado... | reverse complement strand
TATGATTCATAAGTTAGGTAATAAAGAATTTTTAATTAATTTGATTGACACTCCGGGGCATGTTGATTTTGGAGGGGATGTAACAAGAGCAATGAGGGCATGCGACGGAGCTATTGTTCTTGTCTGTGCTGTTGAGGGAATTATGCCTCAGACAGAGACGGTATTAAAACAGGCTTTAAGAGAAAGAGTAAGGCCTGTGCTGTTCATTAATAAAGTTGACCGATTGATTAAGGAAGTTAAATTAACACCAGAAGCAATGCAACAGAGGTTTATAAAAATAATTACAGAGGTCAACAGGCTAATAAAAAGCATTGCACCTGATGAATACAAGGAAAAATGGCAGGTTAATGTCCAAGAGGGGAGTGTTGCTTTTGGCAGTGCGTTCCATAAGTGGGGATTGAGTGTGCCTTATATGCAAAAAAATAATATTTCTTTTAAGGATGTTATTGAAGCTTATAATTCTGGAACTCAGGCAGAATTAGCAAAGAAGGCGCCTATGCACAAAGTTGTTTTGGATATTGTTGCAAGGCATCATCCTGATCCTAAAAAAGCTCAATCTTACAGGATACCAAAAATTTGGCAGGGAGATTTGGAATCTCCAGAAGGGAAATCATTATTAAAATGCGATCCAAAGAAATCATTATTAAAATGCGATCCAAATGGAGTTGTTGCATTTGTTGTTACTAAAATAGTTGTGGATAAACATGCAGGGGAGATTGCAGCTGGAAGATTATTTTCTGGCACTGTCAAGCAGGGAGAAGAAGTTTTTATGATTGGAGCTAAGAGAAGATTGAGAGTGCAGCAGGTCAATATTTACAAAGGAGCACAAAGGTTTCAGGTAGAAAGTGCAGTTGCTGGAAATATCATAGGGATTATTGGATTAAAAGATGCTTTTGCAGGAGAGACAATTGCAAGTAAGGAAATAGAACCATTTGAGGCTATAAAACATATTTTCGAGCCTGTTGTTACAAAAAGCATAGAGGCTAAAAGGGCAAGTGATTTACCAAAGCTTGTTGAGGTTTTGAGACAGGTAAATAAAGAAGACCCAAGTATTTTTGTTTCAATTAATGAAGAGACTGGAGAGAATTTAATTGCAGGAATGGGGGAATTGCATTTAGAAGTTATTGAAAACAGAATAAGAAGAGAGAAGCATTTAGAAGTTATTGAGAACAGGATAAGGAGAGAGAAAGGAGTTGATGTTAAAACTTCAAACCCGATTGTGGTTTATAGAGAGTCTATCACTAAAAAATCTGCAGAGGTAGAAGGAAAGAGTCCAAACAAACACAATAAATTCTATTTTATAGTAGAACCTATGTCTGAAAGTATTTATGAAGCAATAAAGAGTGGGGAGATTCCTGGAGGTAGATTAAAGAAGACAGACAGAGATTTGTGGGATACTTTTGTTAAGCTTGGCTTTGATATGAAAGAGGCAAGGAATATCAGGGAAATATTTAATGGGAATATGCTTATTGATAACACAAGAGGAATAGTTCATATTGGGGAGATTATAGAAATGGTTATGGAAGGATATGAACAGGTAATGAGGGAGGGACCTTTAGCAAGAGAGCCTTCTATTAAGGTGATTGTCAGACTAATGGATACCAAATTGCATGAGGATGCAATTCACAGAGGACCTTCACAAGTATTGCCTGCTGTGAGAGAGGCTATAAGAGGAGCGATGGTCAATGCTCAGGCTATAATTTTTGAGCCTCTACAAATCTTGCAAGTTGATTCTCCCTCTGAGTTTTTGGGAGAAATTTCGAAGTTAGTTGCAAATAAGAGGGGGCAGTTGTTGAATGTAAACCAGGAAGGAGAGCATATTTCATGTAAGGTCAAACTTCCGGTATCTGAGATGTTTGGATTAAGCAATGATCTAAGAAGTGCTACTGAGGGAAGAGGTAGTTTCTTTGTTGTAGACCAGGCATTTGAGAGATTGCCTGTAGATTTGCAGGACAAAATAATAAGGCAAGTAAGGACTAGAAAAGGGTTGAAACAAGAGTCAGTTTCTGAATCTGAAAATTAGTTATCCTGTAGTAGTAAAAAAATAGAAAGACTTATAAACAAAGAGTAACAGTAATATTTATAAATCGGGGGTATCCCACGATTATTAATTACATTAAAGGAGAGTGTTTAATAAAATGGCTAAAGAGAAACCACACATTAATTTGGTCTTTATTGGTCACGTGGACCATGGTAAAAGTACTACAGTAGGTAGACTATTATTTGATTCTGGAACTATAGATGAGCAGACCTTGAGAAAGTTAAAAGAAAAAGCTGAAGAGTTAGGAAAAGGCGGATTTGAGTTTGCATTTATTATGGATAACTTAAAAGAAGAAAGAGAAAGAGGAGTTACAATAGATCTAGCTCATAAGAAATTTGTTTCTGATAAATATGAGTTTACAATAATTGATGCTCCAGGGCACAAAGACTTCATTAAGAATATGATTACAGGAGCAAGCCAGGCAGATGCTGCTGTTTTAGTAGTTGCTGCCAGTGATGGAGTCATGGAGCAGACAAAAGAGCATATTTGGCTAAGCAGGACTCTTGGAGTAGGACAGATGATTGTTGCAGTAAACAAGATGGATGCTGTTAAATATGATGAAACAAAGTTTAACAAGGTAAAAGAGCAGGTTACTGCAGTTTTGAAGACAGCAGGATTCAACCCAGCAAATGTTGCATTTATTCCACTTGCTTCATTACTTGGAGATAATGTTGTTAAGAAGTCTGAAAAATTAAAATGGTATAGTGGCCCAACATTAAGAGAACAGTTAGATCTTTTAAAAGAGCCAGAAAAACCAGTTGACTTACCTTTAAGACTGCCAATTCAGGATGTCTATAACATTACAGGTATTGGAGTAGTTCCAGTAGGAAGAGTTGAAACTGGAATTATGAAGGTTGGAGATAAAATTATCGTTACTCCAGGAAGAGAAGGAAAGGGAGTAAATGGTGAAGTTAAGAGTATAGAAATGCATCACGAGCAGGTTACTCAGGCAGAACCAGGAGATAACATTGGATTCAATGTTAGAGGTATTGGTAAGAAGGATATTGCGAGAGGAGATGTGGTAAGAAGGATATTGCGAGAGGAGATGTTTTAGGACATGTTGATAACCCACCAACAGTTGTAAGTGAATTTACAGCCCAGGTTGTAATCTTGAATCATCCAACTGTTGTTACTGTTGGTTATACACCTGTATTCCATGTGCACACTGCACAGGTTGCCTGTCAAATCACCCAGTTAGTGAGAAAGATTAATCCAGCAACTGGAGAAACCTTGCAGGAAAACCCAGATATGTTGAAGAATGGAGATGCAGCAATAATCAAGGTTAAACCAACAAAACCTATGGTTATTGAAACTTATAAAGAGATTCCGCACATGGCAAGATTTGCTATTAGAGACGCAGGAAGTACTGTTGCAGCTGGAATGTGTATTGGATTAGTGAAGAAGCAATAAGCTTCTTTCTTTTTTAATAACCTTTAAATATTTCTTAATTTCTTTTATTATTTATGAGTTTTTATGGAGCGGTTAATGACTTTTTTATTAGGCATATAGCTGAAATCGGTTTTATAATTATAAGCTTAGTTTATATCTTTTTTTATAGGTATATCTTTATAATTTCCGAGCGTATTTTTAGAGGAATTACTTTTTCTTTATTTGAGAACAGACCTATTGTTTTAAGAACGATTGGTTTTGTTGATTCTTTTATAATTTTTATTTTGACATTGATTTTTATAATCCCTTTAATTAAGAAGATTCTGCATGATTTTATAGAACCAGCTTTAAGTAATGATTATTTAACTTTAATGGTTGTAGTCTTTTTTGTGCTTTCTTATTTATACTACCTTCTGGTTTATAGAAAGCATTTGAGAGAGAATTAATTTTTTTAGGAATAGTTAGCTTTATAAAACAATATTTTCTCTTAAAGAGCATGTCAAAAGCTAGAATTAATTTATCAGGAACTGAGATTAATGATCTCAATCAAATATGTACATCTATAACAGAAATAGCTAAAAAAACAAAGACTAAAATTTATGGACCAATTCCTTTGCCTACCTCAAAAATGAAAGTTACCACAAGAAAAAGCCCTTGTGGTGATGGGAAAGCAAGTTATGATAGGTTTGAGATGAGAGTGCATAAAAGAGTTTTAGACTTAGATGTTGATGAAAGGGCTTTAAGATTGATAATGAAAGTTCATATTCCTGAAGGAATTCAGATTTCTATAAACGTACTAGGGTAATTATTCTGTAAATGTTAAAGCAACCATAATTGCAATACCAAGGATAAATGTTATCAGTTGTATTGTTGATCCTGATATTTTTCTTTCTTTATGAAGTTCAGGTATTAAATCTGAACCTGCTATGTAGATGAAACCTCCTGCTGCAGATGCTACAAGAAAATTTGTTAAACCATTTATATAAGAAGATAGAAGAAGGGCCAATATCGCGCCAATAACCGAGGTTAGCGCAGTAAGGAAATTAAAAGTTAATGCTTTTGGCACTGAGAATCCTCCTTTTAACAAAACTCCAAAATCACCAATTTCTTGCGGGATTTCATGAAATATTACTGCTAATGTTGTTGCTATACCTAAAGGAATACCAGCAATGTAACTTGCGCCTATTATTACTCCGTCTAATAAATTATGAACAGCATCTCCAAATAAGTTCATTAGAGCAAAGGGGTGGACATGTTCCTTTGTCTGGATGTGGCAATGCCTCCAGTGAATTATTTTTTCTACAATGAAGGAGATTATGATTCCTAGTAAGATGTAGAGAGAAATATTCAAGCTAAATCCACTTTCTTTAACAGCTTCAGGCAATAAGTGAATTAATGCATCTCCGAATAATGCTCCTGCTGAAAAGCTAATAAAATACAGAAGGACATGGTTTAACTTTTCTCTTTTTAAAGATAATGTAATTGCTCCAATCAAAGAGAGAAAACTTATAATCAAAACGCTGACTAATGTGTAAACCAATGTCTCTAGCATTGATTTTTATTAGAATTTACATAGTATTTAAATTTATTGAAAGGTTTATAAAATCTGATATTTAGACTAATAAAATGAGAGATGATGCTTGGTTGGATGAAAGGCTAACACAGATCTGGGGATTTTTATTTCCAGAGGTTCCAAGAGAGAATAATGTACGCATAAGGTTTAAGGGCAGATGGAAAAATAAATTTGGTCATATTTCTAAAAAAGGAAAGGATTCTGAAATCGTAATAAACGGTTTGTTTAAACATTTAGAAGTTCCTGAATATATGGTAGATCTAACGATAGCTCATGAATTAATTCATTATATGCATGGGTTTCAAAGTCCTTTGCCTAAGCTGTATAAACATCCCCATAAAGGAGGGATTGTAACAAGAGAATTAAGAAAAAGAGGATTTTCTCATCTAATGGTCAAGGAAAAATACTTCTTGAAAGATAAATGGATTAAACTGTATAAACACTACTTCTTGAAAGATAAATGGATTAAACTGTATAAACACTTTACTGGTCTTTAGTGGTTAGCATGTACCTCATGTACTTTTTACAATCAGCGCAATAATAAATTACTTTATTTTTATGTATCCTAACCCTACAGTTTTTTCCAGGAACTAAGTAATGGTAGCAGTGTTTACAGAATCTTCTTTTTAATTCTCTTGGTATTCTCAAATTAACCTTCATAGCCATTTTTCTGGCTATGTCTACATAGCGGGTAGATAGAGAGAGATTTTTTTTAGATTGATTAGATGCTTCTGTAAACAGTTTTTTTATTTTGTTTAGTGCTATTTCCTGTTTTTCTTTTTTTGAAATTCTTTTTGACATTGTTGACCTAGTACCTGGCAATACCCTCTCAACCCTTCTTGGTACTTTCTTTTTATTCGTTGAAACAGCTTTAATAAATTTTCGATTAATTTATATTTAATAAATTTCTTCATTTATTATGCTTCGTTTATTTGCTTTACTAGTTCAAGAAATAATTTTATGTGTTTTTTATATTATTACCCTGATACCTCTTGGCCGTATGAAAGTGCTTAAAGGAAAGAAAGAAGTTCCAATAGTTCTTTTGCATGGATGGTTAACTCTTTTGCATGGATGGTTAACCAGGAGCTTTTTTTTAGTACTTCTTAAAAAAAGGCTGGAGCATCTTGGCTATTCTGTGCATATGCCTGATTTTGGAGGTCATACTGGCAAAATTGATAGATCATCTAGGGAGCTGCATCTTTACATTGAGAGAAATGGATTAAAAAAGATTATTTTCATTGGCTATAGTTTAGGGGGGTTAATTGGTCTTCATTACTATTTTAATCATAAGAAGAATATTGTGAAATTTATTTCATTAGGAACCCCTTTTAATGGCACCTACTGTGCTAAACTAACTAGCTTTTTTTCAGAATCTGCAAAACAAATGGCGCCTGGAAGTAGTTTTTTAATAAAATTAAGTAAGAAAAAAATTCATAGCCACTCATTTTATACTATTGGGTCTAATCATGATTACATTGTCCCTTATTGGTCTAGCCAGCTAAAAGGAGCGCACCATATTAACATAAAGTATGAAGGTCATCTTTCTCTTGTTTTTTCTAGGAAAGTGTTTAATAAAATAAAGGAAATACTTTATTTTTACAAATGAAATTGGTGGGAGGTTTTCTTAGTTAAATTTATAAACCCTTAGCTTTAAAAAAGATTATGGCAACATTAAGAAAAGGCAAATGTTAAGAAAAGGCAAATGTTACAGGCATATGACAAGACCTTATACTAGAAGATCTAAAGTAAAGGCTAAGGCTTATATCAAAACAATACCTTCTTCTAAAGTAGTTAGATATGATATGGGAGATCCAAAGAAAAACTATGATTTTGAATTAACTTTGGTAGCTAAAGAAAAAGGCCAGATAAGGCATAATGCTATAGAGTCTGCAAGACAAGTGATAAACAGAAGACTTCAGGAAGGATTGGGGCAGAAAGCATATTATCTTAGATTGCTATTATACCCACATCATGTTTTAAGAGAAAATAAAATGCTTTCAGGAGCTCATGCGGATAGACTGCAGACAGGCATGGCTCATTCTTTTGGAAGAACTGTTGGATTAGCAGTCCGGGCAAAAGAAGGAAAGGCTTTGTTTAGCATTAAAGTGTTAAACAATGGGATAGAATCTGCAAGAAAAGCATTAAGATTAGCAACCCCAAGATTACCTGGGACTTATACAATTCAGATAAAGAAGCTTAATTAGAAACATTTATTTAGACATACAATCCTTTTTAGTTTATGCCTAATATTTTATGGTTAAGTGAAATAAATGAGTCTGATCTGGGTTCGGTTGGTGCAAAAGCAAAATCTATAAGCGAACTTTATCAATCAGGACTTACAGTCCCTCCTGCTTTTTGCATTACTAATGAAGCTTTAAAATATTTTTTAGATTCTACAGGAGCAAATTCTAAGGAATCCATTATCGGGTCTGAGTTGCCTACTGATCTGAGAAGAGAAATAGAGGAGGCTTATGATAATATTAACATTGATCCAGAAATTCAGGGGGTTAATAAACCAACTTTCTCTTTGATAAAAGCAGGAAGAGATGTACCTGCAGTGGTGGTTAGAATTTCATCAGGTAATGTCCCTGAAAAAAGTACAATTCTAAATATTAAAGGGAGCAAGAATCTGGTCAATGCTGTAAAGAAAGCATGGAGTATAGCCTATAATGGAGAAAACTTGCCTTCATTGATTGTACAAAAAATGGTCAGTCCAACAATATCCGGAGTTCTTTCTTTTAATGATCATGAAATTGTTTTAAAAGCAATATACGGGTTTTTGGAATCCAGGAATTTAGAACAAGCTGATACTTACAGACTGGATAAAGATTCTTTGACTCTCAAAAACAGAGAGAAAAGAATCCAGGAGTACAAATTAGTCAGAGATGACATGATTGATACTATTGCCAGTAGGAAGGTTTTCAGCAGCGATTTTAAAATGGGGAATAATGAATTAAGAGTAGTAGGAAGTGTAGGGCAGAGGCTACAGGATGAATATGGGGATAAAGAGGTTGAATTTGCTATAGAAGGCTCAAAATTTTATTTATTGGGGGTCAAGGAGAAAAAGAAAGAGGAGTCTGAGGTAGGGTATAAGGGCAATCTTCCTGATTTGGTATCTCCTATTCCAGATACTTTATTATCCTTTGAGCCTCTTAAAAGAGATATTCCCAAGATTAAAGAAGAGGCTAGTAATGATAGAATTGGAGAGTTGATAGAGGTTAAATTAGGGGATATTCATATAAAAGTGCCTAAAAGCAGAAAATCTATAGAGGCTGCCTATAAGCTGTTAGATGCTATTTCTTCACATTTAGATGAATAGGTTACTAAGGGCAGATAGTTTGAATATAGAGTAATATGAATAATCGAAGAGAGGCACTTTTTGTGCAAAGCTGCTTGTTTGCCATAATCTCTTTCAGATACTATTGAGACTTAGGACAGAGCCATTCAAAGCGATAAGTATTTAGGTAATAGGATATATATGTTAAGATGGTTTTAACATTAATTGGGTTATTTATTAGTTTTGTTGGTGCCTTTGCAATTATAATTGAGACCATTTCTGGTGGTTCTATACGTCCTAAAATTTACTATTTCATTCTAAAAGAAGTATATGAATATGATATAAACGATAAGCCTGTAAAAATAAAACTCTGGGCTAAAGAAATTCGCATTTTGTGTTGGATTATTTTGATTTGTATTGGATTTTTTCTTCAGTTATTAGATTTCTTTGTTTAAAAGCTGCCCGATAAGTTTTTTAGGCACTTTGTGCAAAGAAATCCGAATTCATAATTTTCTGTTACTTTATTAGTTTGAATTATTTTTGGAGGGTTCTATGAAAAAATCATTACATAAAGGGAGTAAGAAGGATTTAAATAAATCAGACTAGAAGGATTTAAATAAATCAGACTGCACAATCATTGAGATGAAAACGTGGCAGATTTTGGGGTTGTTTATCTTGTTAATCTTATTATCAGGTTATAATGCATATTCTATTACAAAAGTTGATGACAAAGTTGATTCTTTATTTGATAACACAAAGTTTACAGAAATAAACAAAAAGGTTAAAGAATCTGTGGTAACTGTATTAGTAAAAACAACAGATATCAATTCTCTTGGAGTTGGTTCTGTATATGTTGATGAACAAGGGCAGTTTTTGAGTAAAGGAACTGGATTTGTGATAGATGATAATGGAACAGTAATGACTGCAAGACATGTGATAGGAGATTCTAAAGATGTTGAAAATATAAAAATATTAGTGAATGGGCAAGACATAGGGGTCAAAGTCATTGATTTTGGAATTCATCCAGAACTAGATTTAGCCTTAATTAAAACAGACCTAAATTTACCTCCACTAGAGTTCGATAATAGAAAATCTGTTGATGTGGGGTCTAAAGTTGCTTTTATAGGATTTCCGCTAGACAATGAATTTCAAACCCATGCAGTAACAAATGATGGAATCGTGTCTTCTATTAGTGAAATAGGTAATTTTGAAGATGGTACATCTGTTGTTGGATATACTATAAACTCTTTTATAAATTTTGGAAATAGTGGAGGTCCTGTATTCTTGGCAGATTCTGGAAAGGTAATAGGGATAATCAATGCACGTGAATCTACTAACCCTATACTTCCTATAATTGAGGATAGAAAAAGCTTGTCTAAGGAAACTAACCTAATATTAGACATGCAAATTGTCATGTTTAGAGAAATAGTGAGGAACTCTCAGGTAGGAATTGGGTATTCTATAGGGTTAAATCAAGACCTAATTGAAAAAATATAAAGTAGTTTCCGTTCATTTTAAGAGTTTTTGTTCACAACGCATATTTGAGGAGAAGGGCTTTTTGTGCAAAGCCCATAGAATAGAAAGCTTTATAAGTAACCTTTACTACTAAATAGTAGATAAAATCCTTAAAAGAGGAGGTTAAATAATATGTCAAGAGATAATGCTAGAAATTCAATAGGTGAAGCGGTAGACCAAATATTACTTGGAACACCAAACTTACAAGTTATAAAAGATAGGCTAGCTGCAGGTTTTTTGGAAGGAATTTCAAGTGGTCCATTAAACTTGGCTAATTTAGCTCAAGTTGGATTATCTTTGGCTGATGTGTTTCAGAATACCCAGGCTAAACTTTTATACGACCAAGCAATTGATCCTTTATTGAGACTAGATCTACATGAGAGGAGATCTGCTTATAGTGGAATTTATGGGAAAATGACAGAAACACTTGTTAAAGTCTAATCCCTTTATTTTCTTTTTTCTATAAATTTTTTTATGATTCCTAGATATTCTTCAGTTCTCTGTCTGTATTTATCATACTCTGCACCAGAGATTTCTACGATTTCATCTTTTAAAATTCTTTTAGAAATGAAATAAAGGTCGTGCATTAAAACAGCGTATTTTGGATGGAGATACTTATTCTTTACCATCTTCTGCCTTAGCATGTCTGCTGCGTGTTCTGGGCTTGGCGGAACTTCCCCAATCCTCATTAATGCTGCGTGAGTTGCATCTATTGCAGACCAGTATAAATCAACCATCGCTTTTAGTAAATGTTTTCCTGAATTGTTGAAACTGGCAAAACTCATGTTATAATAAGTGTAAATTGATTCCCTGCTTGGCCTGATTCTTCCCTGCATCAATAATAGCTGCAAAGGATCAAAAAATCCGGTGTCTATTAAAGCAACTCCGCTCCTTAGGATGTTAATTGCAACAGGATCTCCTGCTCTTACATATTCCCAGAAGCTTGTTAACTTCATAGTCTGTACATGTATCTTACTGCTAGTGTCCACTATCGCCTTTTCTACTATTATTTTATAAGTCTCCATTATTTCAGGAGCTAAAACTATATGGACGTCATCTATGATAATTAACAAATCGATATCGCCTTTTTTATCTCTGTTAAAATCTGTCACAGAACCAAACAAGATGATTCCAGAAACGAATTTTCCAAATTCTTTGTAAACTCTGGAAGCAAATTTTCTTGCAACTTCTAAGTCTTTATTAGGAACATCAATATTGCTATCTCTTCGGTCTACAGGAAAATCCATTTCATCACCTCTTACGAAATTTGTTATAAATTATTCTTTATTAATGTTTTTATTCTAGTCTAATCCCGCTCCATAATCTCCAGTCTGTTTCTTCCCCTCCTGAATCGGGAGCGTATCCTCCAACAATATAGGTTGGGGAGTAGGTTGTTCCTTTAAAGAATCCCAGGTCATCCTCAGTCCATAATTTAGTCCTGTACACAGGAGATGCAAAATTACTCATAAACTTAGTCCATGCTCTTACATCCTGGTGGGCTGGCTCAACAATTATTTTTCCTTTATAGCCAGATTCTTTCATCTGCTTTATAAATTCTGGGATAGGAACATTACCCTCTCCAGGGTCTACGTGCTCATCATAATAACCAAAGTTATCACTTAAGTGAATATGTCCAATTATTTTTTTTTGATTTAAGTCATCAACTTGCTCCTTTATCCATTTATGGAATCCTTTTTCATTTTTTGATTTAAGTCATCAACTTGCTCCTTTATCCATTTATGGAATCCTTTTTCATCTCCCTGGAAATACTTTCTCCAGGTGTTTAGATGTCCTATATCAAATGTAGCTTTAATATGATCTGCTGCCGCCTTTTCTGCTGCTTCTTTAGAATAAACCCCTAATCTTGTTCCTTCTTTGGTTGGTCTATCACCTTTCCATAATATACCTGTCATATTTTCCCTAGACTTTAAAATTAATTCTTTTAATTCTTGAGGATGACTGGCATAGCCATTTTCTGGAAAAATATTTTCAGGAGCTATAAACAATGGTTGTTCTTTCTCTCCTTTTAGCCTGTGTATTTCTTTTTCTTTTTGCAATGCATAAATTCCAGCTCTTGCTAAAGTTTCTGCTGATTTTTCAACACCATATTCTTCGATTGGCTTTGTGTGGGCTATTTCATCCTGAATCCTTGCAGCATTTTTTCTACCTGCAGTAGCAGTTTCCTGCCCATAATTCATTCTTTTTTCTGTTTCTCTAAGCCTCTCCCTCAAGAATGAGACAGGTTCAACTTCTTCTGGCGGAACAAAGGGGACTTCAACTTCTTCTGGCGGAACAAAGGGGACACTTGTTCTCAATGTTTCTTTTAATTTTTCCTGGTCTATCCCAGGAACTCTTGTTAACCTTTCGTAAAACTTTAAACTTTTTATAATTTTTTCTCTCTCTTCTAGCGCACTTTTGTAGTGATTTTCATACTCATCTGCCTGACCAAGAGCTTGCAACTGTTCTGCTTTTAATTGTTCTTCGTAAAATGCTTTAGCTGCCTTAGCTTCATCTATTCTTCCTTCTCTATCTTTAAACTGTTTTTTATAGTCTGAGAACACTTTTTTTTCTACTTCAATGTTCCCTTGCTTGTCTAATTCATACTCATAGATTGGCACTTCTTTATCAAACAACTTTATTTTCTTTTGATTACCATATTCATCCTCTAAGATAACTGGTTTTCCATCTTTGTACTTATACTTTGGTATCCAGATTTCTTCATCTTCCCTAACCCCTCTTCTTATCTCCCCTGTTTTTTCATTTACGAGATAATGAATCTGCTTTTTTTCTTCACCAGGATAGGCTTCAAAGCCTTCTTTCTTAAATTTACTAACTGCTCTTGGGAATTCTCCAGTATGCAAAACAACAGGACCTCCTCCTGCAACATCTGCTGCAAAATCTATAGTCCTTTTAACTTCTATCAAGTTTTGTTCACGAATTTCTTCACTAAAGCCTCTTTCTCCTAGACCTGCAAATCCTTGAACATTAGGGGAGGTGTGAGTTGAAGTTTCAACTTCATTTAATCTTGCTAGTTGCCTCATTGCTTCTCTTTCTTCCCTGCCATACATTTCAGGGGTAGGAGCTCCTTGCCCCATGCTTCCTTTGGCCTTTCCCATAAACCCAAGTTCAATCTGGCTGGCCCCCTGAAAGATTCTTGTTTTTAACCCTTCTAACTGATCCTTCATTGGAGGAGTTGAGAGACCAACATTTTTAGCACTGACATCAAGCTTTTCAATATACTGCCTGTCTAGACTATGCCAATAATCATTATCAAATTTCATCTGTATTTTTCCTCATCTTCATCTTTTCTTCTTTTTGTAGACTCCTGTCCTAACAATGAACTCTTTGTTGTTCTATAACTTTCCTCTCTTCTCTTTTCCCCTTCTCTTATCATATCGACTGATGAGTCTTTCCCTCTTGTTGCAGTATTGTACGGTCTTTCTTGCTGCCTTCCGTAAATATTTGCTTTTTCTATTTCCTGACTTGCATTATACCTTAAACCTGCTTCTCCATTTTCAGGGATTGCTGTTTTTTCTACTTCTTTTTCTAAACTTCTCCCCTGCTCTTTATTCCTTACTGCTTCCAGCACTAAGACTGCTGTTGTCTGTGCTTCATGAAATGATTCATTGTTAAGGGTCTCCTGTGTTTTTTTGAGTTCTAAAGCAATCTCATTTAATACTTCTTTATCTTTAACATTTTTTATTATCTCTCTTAAATATAAAAGTCTTTCTTGTATTGGAATTTTCTTTAAATCCTTTTTTAATACTTCCCAGGAGTCTTTATTCATAGAGGAGATATGTTTTATGGATATTTAAGTTTATTCTTGAAAATATTTAACTACTTTAAATCAGTTATAAAAATTTATAAATTAGGTTTCATGAAAATAGGTATGGTAAGAAGAAGAAAAATGAGAGTAAGTAGAAGGGCTGTTAATAGACCTAAATCTACTGGAAGACCTACACAGGCAGTAGCTATAGCTGCTTTGATATTGAACTTGGTCTTGCCTGGACTGGGAACAATAGTAGGCGGTAGGACTGGGGAAGGAATTACACAGCTGGTACTCGCCTTAGTTAGTGTACCTTTAATGGTTGTGATTATTGGCTTTCCATTGATGATAGGGATATGGATCTGGGCTTTAGTTTCAAGTATACAGCTCATTAAAGCAGCAGAATAAAATTATTCTCTTAAAAAGATGTTAATTAAAGCAGCAGAATAAAATTATTCTCTTAAAAAGAGGTGAACCTGTTTTTTTGCTTTTTCTCTTTTCTTTCTATGCTCTTTTAAGAATCTATTAATTTTTTCTATTAAAATTGATTTTAACTCTCCAGACAACAAATTACCGGATTTATAGCTATTGTAAATTTCTTCCAACTTTTTGTCATTTTCTTCAAAGAGAGTTAAATATTGGTAAGAAATATCTATGTCTGGATTTCCTCCTTTTTTTCTGTGCTCTTCTAATGTGTCTCTGCCACCAGAGAAAGCGTATTTTTTTATTTTTGTTTCTACTGTCTTTTCATCATCTGTTAATGCAATGTAAGATTCAGGCTTACTTGAGGACATTTTAGTTTTTATTCCTTGTAATCCTGGTAGTAGTTTATGGAATGTAAAAGCAGGAAGAGAAAAACCCATCCTGGTAGTAGTTTATGGAATGTAAAAGCAGGAAGAGAAAAACCCATCCTGGAAGCAATATCTCTTGTAAATGATGCATGAGGATGCTGATCAAACCCTACAGGGGTTATTGTTGTTTTTATTCCTTCCAGTTGAGGGTAGAGAATATCTGCTGTTTGAGTTAAAGCTGACATAAACTTTTGAGGTGTTATATCTCCGTATATTGTTTTTATTTCATTAAAAGTTGTTTTTGCTGAGGCCAGTTTGCTTAAGTTCATATACTCCTGAACTTTTTTAGGACCTTTGGTCTGGAAATAGAAATTTAAGTTTTTATTTTTTAATCCAAGAGCAATATAGTTTATCAGATATTCTTCGATTGCTATTTTTCTAGCTTCATCTTCTTTAATGTTTCTTGTAAGCTGCGCTTCCAAGTCTGCCACAAGAAGATAGATCTTTGCTCCCAGTTTTTGATAGTAAATTACCTGGTTTATTACCGTCATATGACCTAGATGAAATACTCCTGATGGCATTAAACCAGTAAGGACCGCAAATTTTTTTTTCTTGGCTATGCTTTCATATATTTTATGAAAGTCCTTGTGCCCTATTACCAATCCTCTTCTTATTTCTAATGGAGTGTTTTTTAGTCTTTTTTTGTACTCTGAGAAATCATTTATACCGAACTCTTTCATTAGTTTATTGTAATCTTTTACTTCCTTGAACTCCCATGGATTAAGCATCATTGTAGAATTAAATGATTAGGATGTTTAAAAAACTTATTCTTTCTTTTTGAATCTCTCAGAATCTCTTTTTTCATATTTTTCTATCATTTTTTTTCCATGAT
>Ga0209211_10007514_pt1 | contig 15245 bp, 13 predicted proteins | sample RifGroA2_FD_183992 | JGI IMG/M metagenome (GOLD analysis project Ga0209211, IMG submission 183992) | Groundwater microbial communities from Rifle, Colorado, USA - Groundwater A2 (SPAdes) (version 2) | ecosystem: Environmental > Aquatic > Deep subsurface > Groundwater | place: Rifle, Colorado... | reverse complement strand
AGCCCACGATGACGCCGTCGGCGAGCCGGCCGACCGCCCGGACCTGGTCGGGTCGCGCGATGCCGAAGCCGACGCACACCGGTTTCGTCGTCACCAGCCGGAGCGTGCGGATCTGGGCCCCGAGGCCCGGCGGCAGCTCGTGCCGCTCGCCGGTCACGCCCGTGAGCGAGACCACGTAGATGAAACCGCGGCTCCGGCGCGCGATGAGCCGGACGCGCGCGGGCGTCGAGGTCGGCGCCACGAGATGCACCAGGTCGAGCCCCGCCGCGCGCGCCTCGGCCGCCAGCGGGTCCGCCTCCTCCGGCGGCAGGTCGACGACGAGCACGCCGTCCACGCCCGCGTCGGCGGCCGTGCGCGCGAACGCCTTCAGGCCGAACGCGAGGAGGGGGTTGTAGTAGGTGAAGAGCGCGAGCGGCACGCCGACGTCGGCCCGGAGGGTCGCGACGGTCTCGAGCACGCGCGGCAGCGTGGTCCCCGCGGCGAGGGCGCGCGCGCCGGCCCGCTGGATGACGGGCCCGTCGGCGAGCGGATCGGAGAACGGCACGCCCAGCTCGACCACGTCGGCGCCGCCCCGCGCGGCCGCGGCGACGAGGCGGCGCGTCTCGGCGAGCGACGGGTCGCCCGCGGTGAAGTACGCCAGCAGCGCGCGCTCGCCCCGCCGCCGCAGCGCCGCGAACGTCTCGTCGAGGCGGCTCATCCGAGCTCCGTGCCGAGCGCCCGCGCGACGACGTGCACGTCCTTGTCGCCGCGCCCGGAGAGGCCGACGACGATCGCCCGCGAGCGCGGCAGCGTCTTCGCGAGCCGCATCGCGTACGCGACGGCGTGCGCCGACTCGAGCGCCGGCATGATCCCCTCGAGGCGCGTGAGCGCTTGGAACCCCTCGAGCGCCTCGTCGTCGGTGACGGCCACGAACTCGAACCGGCCCGCGTCGCGGTAGTAGGCGTGCTCGGGGCCCACGCCGGGATAGTCGAGCCCGGCGGAGATCGAGTGCGCCGTCGCGATCTGGCCGTCGTCGTTCTGCAGCAGGTAGGACATGCACCCGTGCAGCACGCCGACCGCGCCCGCGGTCATGGACGCGCCGTGGCGGCCGGTCGCGATCCCCTCGCCGCCGGGCTCGACGCCGACGAGGCGCACGCGCCGGTCGCCGATGAACCGGTGGAAGAGCCCGATCGCGTTCGAGCCGCCGCCGACGCAGGCGACGAGCACGTCGGGCAGGCGCCCGAGCGCGCCGAGGGCCTGGCGCCGCGTCTCGCGGCCGATCACCGCCTGGAAGTCGCGCACCATCATCGGGTACGGGTGCGGGCCGAGCGCCGAGCCGAGCAGGTAGTAGGTCGTGCGCACGTTCGTCACCCAGTCGCGGAGCGCCTCGTTGATCGCGTCCTTGAGCGTCCGGCTGCCCGCCTCCACCGGGATCACGCGCGCGCCCAGGAGCCGCATGCGGAAGACGTTGAGCGCCTGGCGCTCGATGTCCTCGGCGCCCATGTACACCTCGCACTCGAGCCCGAGCAGCGCCGCGGCCGTCGCCGTCGCCACGCCGTGCTGGCCCGCGCCGGTCTCGGCGATCACGCGGGGCTTCCGCATGCGCTCGGCGAGCAGCGCCTGGCCGAGCACGTTGTTGATCTTGTGGGCGCCGGTATGGCAGAGGTCCTCGCGCTTGAGCCAGATGCGGGCGCCGCCGCAGTGCTCGCTGAGCCGCGAGGCGAGGTAGAGCGGCGTCGGCCGCCCCGCGTAGTCGCGGAGGAGCCCGGCCAGGCGCGCCTGGAACCGCCGGTCGCGCCGCGCGCGCGCGTAGGCGCGCTCGAGCTCGACGAGCGGCGCCATGAGCGTCTCGGGCACGAAGCGCCCGCCGAAGCGGCCGAAGTGGCCCCGCGCGTCGGGCAGCAATTTCAGAGCCATTTCACCGCTCGCCTCGCCGGAGGCACCGTCTCGGCTCGCACTACCATCGAACCTCCTTCGCCGCGGCGACGAACCGCCAGACCTTGTCCGGGTCCTTGCGCCCGGGCGCGGCCTCGACGCCGGAGTTGACGTCCACGGCCCAGGGCCGGACGGTGGCCACCGCGCGCGCCACGTTGTCGCACGTGAGGCCACCGGACAGGATGATCGGGATCCGCGCCCGCGGCGGCGCCATGGCCCCGAACGTGCGGAGCAGGCGCCACTCGACGGGCTCGCGCGTCTCGCCCTCGCTCCAGCGCGCCGTGCTGTCGAAGAGGAACGCCCGGACCACCGAGCGGTAGCGCAGCGCGCCGAGCCAGTCGCCGATCCGGTACTCGGGCAGCCCCTCGATCGTGGAGGCCGGCGGGAGCTTGATGGTCTTGATCACCGGCAGCGCGTGCTCGGCCAGCGTCTCCGGCGGCTCGTCGCCGTGGAACTGGAGCGCCCGGAGCCCGCACGCCTCGGCAACGGCCTTGACGTGGCCCGCCGGATGGTCCCAGAAGACGCCGACCGGCGTCACGAACGGCGGCAGCGCGCGGACGATCGGCGCCACCTGCTCCGGCGTGACGAAGCGCGGCGTGCCCTCGACGAAGATGAAGCCGAGGGCGTCGGCGCCCGCCTCGACCGCCGTGAGGGCGTCGGCGAGCGTCGTGATCCCGCAGATCTTCACGCGGGTCATGATCGCAGCGTGAGCTCCCGGACCTTGGCGGCGACGTCGGGCGCCCGCACCAGGCCCTCGCCGACCAGGACCGCGCGGACGCCCGCGGCGGCGACGCGCCGTACGTCGGCGGCGGTGAAGAACCCGCTCTCGCTGACGACGATCGGTCCGGGCGGGATCAGCGGCGCGAGCTCGAGCGTGGTCTCGAGGCGCGTCTCGAAGGTCCCGAGGTCGCGGTTGTTGATGCCCACGACGCGGCTGCCCGCGGCGAGCGCCCCGTCGAGCTCGGCCGCCGTGTGGCACTCGACCAGGGCCGCGAGCCCGAGCCCCTTGGCCGCCGCGAGCAGGTCGCCCAGGAGCGGCGGCGGCAGGATCGCGACGATCAGCAGCACCGCGTCGGCGCCGGCGGCGCGCGACTCCCAGAGCTGGTACTCGTCGAGCGTGAAGTCCTTGCGGAGCACCGGCACCCCGACCGCGGCGCGGACCTGGACGAGGTCCTCGAGGCTTCCCCGGAAGTACTTCGCGTCGGTGAGCACCGAGATCGCCGCCGCGCCCGCGGCCGCGTACCGCCGCGCGAGAGCGGCCGGGTCGATGTCGGCCGCGAGCACGCCGCGGGAGGGCGAGGCCCGCTTCACCTCGGCGATCAGCGCGACCTCGTCCGGGGCGGGCCGGAGCGCGCCCTCGAGGTCGCGGGGCGCCGCGAGGCCCCGGCACGCGCGCTCGAGCTCGGCCGGCGGCCGGGCGGCGCGGCGGCGCGTGAGCTCTGCACGCGTGTCGCGGACGATGTCGTCGAGGATGCTCATGCGCCGGCTAGAAGTCGCCGCGCAGCCCCCGCCGGCGCAGCGTCTCGAGCGGCACGCGCGCGAGCTGGTCGAGCACGAACTCGCGCAGGGTGCGGGGCGGCGGCAGGTCGCGCACGATCCGCCCGCGGTTCAGCAAGGGCCTGAGGAGCGCCTCCCAGGCGCCGCCGTCGGCGGGCGGCGGCGTGCCGGCCGGCACGACCACGGTCTCCCGCGGCGCGCCGCGCCGGCGCCAGACCTCCTTGGCGCCCGACCACTTGCCGCGCTTGGCCACCGGACGCCCCTCGATCTCCGTGATGTCGAGCGCGAAGTTCAGCACCGGCGCGTTGGCGATCGCGGTCCCGACGCCGTAGCCGTCGACGAGCGGGTTGAGCGCCTGGATCTCGTACTCGTCCACCCCGCCCGAGGCCAGGATCCTCACGTGGGTGAAGCCGCGAAGGTCGAGCTCCCAGCGGACCTCCTCGAGGATCCGGTAGAAGTCGCCGCGGCGGGACGACGGCGTGTCCAGGCGCACGGCGTAGAGGTCGCGGCCGAGCGCCTCGGCGACGCGGATCGCCTCGAACTTCTCGTCCTGGAGGGTGTCGATCAGCGCGACCCGGCGCACCTTCGGGTCCACGACCTCGTGGAAGGCGCGGAGCGCCTCGACCGTGTCGCCGACCATCAGCACGAGCGCGTGCGGGATCGTGCCCATCGGATCGGCGTCGATCAGCTCGGCCGACTTCATCACCGCCACGCCGTCGCAGCCCCCGACGAACGCGTTGCGCTCGATCATCGGCGCGAGCGCCGGATGCATCCGGCGGGCGCCGAACGAGATCACCTGGCGCTCGCCCGCCGCCTTCCTGCAGCGCGCCGCCTTCGTCGCGATCCCCGAGGCCTGGCAGAGCAGGCCGAGCAGCGCGGTCTCGTGCTGCGCCCACTCCACGTACGTGCCCTCGAGGCGCAGCACGGGCTGGTAGGGCGCGAAGAGCGTGCCCTCGTCCATCGCCCACACGTCCACGGGCACCCCCTCGAGCAGGCCCGCCGCCTCCTCGACGCCCGCCAGGACACCCCACGGCCAGTCGTCGGGCAGGGATTTCAGGTAGACCTCGGCCTGGACGCGCTGGGTGTCGCCGCGATATTTCAGGATTTGGACGGTGCGCGAGAAGTAGACGTCGGAGACGTCGCCGCTCTTGATGTCGGCGTCGGAGGCGGTGTGGAACGGGCGCCGTGGGGTGTTCGCCATGGTGTTTCGGGCCTGCAGAGCCGGCCCAAAGTGGCAGAAATTCTGGCAGAACCTCCGGGACAAGTCAACGCGACCACCACGCGGCCACGCGGGGCGGCCCCCCACCCCCCAGGGGGGCTCACGCCGGCTACAGGCGCAGCGATTGCAGGTAGGCGCGGAACTCGTCGGCCAGGTCGGGGCGGGCGAGTGCGAACTCGACGGTGGCCTTGAGGAACCCGAGCTTGTCGCCCGTGTCGTAGCGCCGGCCCTCGAACTCGAGCGCGTACATCGGCTGGCGCGCGCGCAGGCTCCGGAGCGCGTCGGTGAGCTGGATCTCGCCGCGCGCATCCGCCGCCGTCCCCGCCAGGATCTCGAAGACGGGGGGCGTGAGGACGTACCGGCCGATGATCGCGAGGTCCGAGGGCGCGTCCTCCGGGCGCGGCTTCTCGACGAGGTCGAGGACCTCGTGGACGCCGCCGCCGAGCGGCCGGGTGGCGACGACGCCGTACTGCGCGAGCCGCTCACGCGGCACGCGCTCGACAGCGAGCACGGGCCCGCCGTAGCGGGCGAACACGTCGAGGAGCTGGCGCATGCACGGCGTCGAGGTCCCGCCGATGATGTCGTCACCGAGGAACACGGCGAACGGCTCGGCGCCCACGAGCGGGCGCGCGCAGAGGATCGCGTGGCCGAGGCCGAGCGGCTCCTTCTGCCGGACGTAGGAGACCGAGGCCAGCTCGGAGATCGTCTTGATCTGGGCCAGCTCGTCCGCCTTGCCGCGGTCGTTCAGGTAGTACTCGAGCTCGAAGGAGCCGTCGAAGTGGTCCTCGATCGCGCGCTTGCCGCGGCCGGTGACGATGATGATCTCGCTGAGCCCCGACGCGACCGCCTCCTCGACGACGTACTGGATCATCGGCTTGTCGACAAGCGGCAGCATCTCCTTGGGCTGCGCCTTCGTCGCGGGCAAGAAGCGGACGCCGAGGCCCGCGGCCGGGAACACCGCCTTGCGCACACTCATGGGCCCATCATACCCCGGCCGCGCCAGCGGCGGATCAGCCCGAACGCGACCACCCAGGTCGTCGCCGCGGCGAGCGCGCCGACAACCGTCGTGCCGACGACGAGCACCACCGACACCCCGCGGAGCAGCGCGAGGGTCTCCGCCCACGAGACGCGGCGCGAGGCGGCGAGGAGGGCGGCCACCTCGAGCGCCGCCCGGCCCTGGTCGCCGGGCACGAGCGCGCCGCCGACCCACAGCGCCGCGCCGTACACGACGGGCGCGAACCACGGCAGGTTGAGCCAGCAGCCGGCCACCGTCGCGGTCCGGTTGAGCCGGAACGCGCTCGCCGCCGCGAGCGCCAGCAGGGTCTGCAGCCCCCAGAACGGCGTGCAGCTGATGAAGACGCCCGTCGCCAGCGCCAGCGCGAGGCGCCACGGCGGGTCGTCGAGGCGGACCAGCGCGCGCAGCGACGGTCTCACCGGCGGGGCCGCGCGCGCCCCACGCCCTCCAGCACCGCGACGATCGCGAGCACGCACGCCGCCTGCACGAGCGCGATCACGGCCTCGCGCGGCGTGGCGTCCTTCAGCATGATCGCCGAGAGCCCGAGCGTCGACGCGATGAAGAAGATCAGGAGCACGCTCTGCTTCTGGCTGAGGCCGAGGGCCTCGAACCGGTGGTGGATGTGGTCCTTGCCCGTGTACGCGAGCCACTCCGAGACGGTGTGCACCCGCCCCGTCGCCACCCGCACCGCGCCGACGAAGGCGATGTCGAACAGGGGCACGCCCAGGATGAGCGTGGGCGTGAAGAGCGCGATGACCGGGTTCTTCGCGGCCCACTCGCCCATGACCGCGAGGCCCGCGAGCGTGAAGCCGATGAACGACGCGCCCCCGTCGCCGAGGAAGACCTGCGCGCGCCCCCGCCGGAAGTTGTACGGGAGGAAGCCCAGGCACGCGCCGACGAGCGCCGCCGACAGGAACATGAGGTAGCGCTGGCCCGTCTGGAGCGCGGTGATGCTGAAGAAGATGCCGGCGACGACCCCGAGGCCCGCGGCGAGCCCGTCCATGCCGTCGAGGAACTGGATCGCGTTGGTCACCGTGAGGAACCAGAGGACCGTGAGGGCCACGTTGAGCCAGACGAAGCCCGGGACCCAGTCCGGCACGATGTTGAGCACGACCCCGTACGCGATCGCCGCGCCGGCCGCGCCCACCTGCCCGAGCAGCTTGAGCCGCGCCGGCAGGTCGGTGACGTCGTCGAGGATCCCCACCGCGACCACGATCGTCGCGCCGACCGCCACGCCCTTGAGGCCCAGCGAGAAGTCGAAGTTCAGCAGCACCGTGGCCGCGAAGGCGCCGTACACGGCCGCGCCGCCGAGCAGCGGCGTCGCGACCTCGTGCACCTTGCGCTCGGCCGGCAGGTCGAGCACGCGGAAGCGGAGCGCCACGGCTCGGACGAGCGGCGCCGCGAAGAGCCCGACCGCGAACGCCAGCGCGACCAGGTAGAGCCACTCGGCGCGCACCTCGCGGAAGGCGCGCCAGACGGGCGTGAGCAGGAGCACGACGACGAGGGCCAGGCGCGCGAGCGTCGCGGTCACGCGCCGAGCGCCTCGGCGAGCGCCGCCGCCACCGCGTCCACCTCGGCGTCGCTGAGCCGCGGGTAGCACGGCAGCGACAGGCAGCGCGCCCAGAGCCGCTCGGCCTCGGGGTACCCGTCGAGGCCGAGCGCCCGGTGGATCGGCCGGAACACCGGCCGCCGCGCGGCGACGCCCCGCCGCTCGAGCCGATCGAGCACCGGCGCGAGCGGGCGGTCCAGCGCGACGACGAACCGGTGGTAGACGTGGCGCGCGCCCGCGTCGGCCGGGACGGCGACGCCGCGGAGGCTGCCGAGCGCGGCCCGGTAGCGGGCCGCGATGGCCCGCCGGCGGGCCAGGAACGCGTCGAGCCGCCGGAGCTGGGCGCGCCCGAGCGCCGCCTGCAGGTCGGTCATCTTGTAGTTGAAGCGGGGCCGGAGGTCCTCGCGCTCGTCGTAGTCGCGCGCGTCGCGCGCGCGGGCCACGCGCCCGGCCGGGCCCGCGACCGCGCCCCCCTCGCCGGTCGTGAGGAGCTTCGTCGCGTAGAAGGAGCCGACGGCGGCCGCGCCGCGCGCGCCCACCGGCCGGCCGCCCGCCTCCGCGCCCAGCGCCTGGGCGCAGTCCTCGACGACGGGCACGCCGAGCGCGAGGAAAGCGTCGACGTCCGCGGCGAGACCGAAGGCGTGGACCACGACGACGCCGCGCGTGCGCGGCGTGCGCCGGCGCGCGGCGTCGGCGGGCGCGAGCGACAGCGTCTCGGGGTCGGCGTCGGCCAGCACGGGCTGGGCACCGCACCGGACAACCGCGTGCCAGAGCGCGTCGCACGCGAACGTCGGCACGATCACCTCGTGTCCCGGCCCGACGTCGAGCGCGCGCAGGGCGAGCTCGAGCGCGGCGCTGCCCGAGCTCACGGCCGCGGCGGCGGGCGCGCCGAACCGCGGCGCCAGCTCGCGCTCGAAGGCCTCCACCTCCGGCCCCTGCGCGAGCTGGCCGCCGCGCACGACACCCGCCACCGCGCGCGCGTCGTCCTCGTCCAGGGTGGGCCGGGAGTGGGCGATCAAAGATTCAGGAGCAGCCGGACCGACTGGAACGCTTCCGCGTACTTGACGCGCGCCTGGATCCCCCGGAAGTTCGCGCACGAGCGCGCCAGCTCCAGGATCGTCAGGTCCTCGATGCTCGTCTTCGTCACCTGGGAGCGGTGCGCCTCGAGGCCCGCGAGCTTGGTGTCGAGCACGTCGGCGATGTCCGTGTAGCAGTTCGGCGCGAAGTGCAGCGTGGACGGCACCTCGTAGAAGAGGAAGTTCGGGACGTAGCGCGTCGCCGACGACGCGCACTGCGCGAGGTGCCGGTGGTCCTGATGCGTGTCGTCCGGCGAGTTGACGAAGATCATGCGCGGCTCGACCTGCCGGAGGGCCGTCTCGAGCCGCACGATCAGCTCGCGGCTCAGCGGCACCTCCGTGTCGAGGTAGCCGCCCCAGAACACGTCCCGCGCGCCGAGGATCCGCGCCGCGTCCTCCTGCTCGCGGCGGCGCACCGCCGCCTCCCCGCCGAGCGCGCCGTCCGAGGCGACGAACAGGTAGACGTCGTGTCCCTTGCGGGCGTACTTGGCCAGCATGCCGCCGCAGCCGTACTCGATGTCGTCGGGGTGCGCGCCGATCGCGAGAACGTTCATTCAGGCCCACTCAGGGCAGGAGCCGGGCCCACGAGTTTCCCCCACACAGGATGGAGAGGGCCTCATCGCCGTGCGTCAATAATAAGTCAAGCGCCGAGAGAAACGGAGCGAATTCCCCGTGCGCCTGCGCGTAGACGGGGTGCGCGTACTCCTGGGCCAGGACGGCGATACCCGCGGCCCGGAAGCGGTCGAGGTCCATGTAGGCGGTGCCGCGGCCTCCCGCGAGGTAGGTGTCGGCGCCGACGGCGCGGCAGAGCTCGACGAGGCGCGCGGTCGGATCGGCCGCGTCGACGCCGAGCTCGGACGCGAGCCGCGCCGGCACGCGGACCCCGCACGCGTCCGCGAGCAGGCGCGCGCTCGCGACGGCGAGCGGGGCCAGCCGGTCCCACGCGGTCCCGTAGAGCGCGCCGAGCGCCCCGCGATGGCGGCCGAGGTAGGGCGCCGCCGCGTACGCCTCCTCGATCGTGCGCAGGTGCCGCGCCCGCCACGGCTGCGCGGTGTCGATCGTCACGTCGCGGATCGTGGTCCCCAGGCGCGCGTGCACCGGGACCGTGAGCCACCGCGCGCCGTGCGCGGTCTTGATGCGGTTCCGGTTCTGCCAGCCGTTCTTCTCGTACTGCACCGTGTCGAGGAAGACGAGGAGGTCGGCGGCGGCCCACTTGGCGAGGTAGCCGAGCCACGGCAGGTAGTGGGGCTGGTGGATCGCGACCTTCACGGCGGCCGCACGAACACGGGGTTGGTGAGCAGCCGGTGCGGCGCCGGGCCGCGGGCGTCCAGGCGGAAGTAGGCGGGCCGGCCGTCGAACACCTCGCGGTGGACGACGCGGAGCGGCGGCGGGCCCGCCCACGCGCCGACGACCGCGCCGCTCCGGACCAGCGTCGCGCGGATCTCGCCCGGCCCGGCGCCGTCGGCCCCGAGCGTCACGCCCACCTCGAGCGCCGTCCCGGCGGCCACGCGCAGGGTCTCGCCGAACGTCGCCGCGGCGGCGCCGGCGCGCACGCTGAACTCGCCGAGCGCGAGGCCCGCCGCCGGGACGCGCTGGAGCGCGTACATGCGCCCGCGCGCGAGCGCGTCGAGGAGGCCGCGGGGCGAGCGCTCCGCGACGAGGAAGACGGTCTGGATCGAGCCCAGGCGCTGCCCGGCCGAGAACCCGTGGAATCCCGCCTCCCCCAGCGCCCACGCGGGCCGGCTCCGCTCCCCCGCGGCGTACTCGCCGAGCAGGCGGTCCCAGCGCTCGCCCGGGCGCTCGAAGCGCGTCGTGTCCTCATAGATCGCGCCGAACGCCGTCCAGCGCGCGGTCCGCAGCAGGTCGTCCCCGTAGGGCTCCGTCCGCCACGTCACGCGCACGGGCCCGACCCACCGCTCGCCCTCGTCGCGCGCCTCGGGCAGCGACCAGACCGTGACGCCGCCCTGCCGCTCGACCCACGCGATCAGCTCCTGGTGCGGGACGAGCCCAAGGTCGGCGTAGGGCGGGTACGGGTCGGCGCTGAACGGCCAGCCGCGCACGAGCGCCGTGACCCCGAGCGCGACGAGCGCGCCGCCGGCGAGCCAGCGGCGCCGCCGGACGACGACGACCGCGCGCCCGACGCGCTTGAGGCCCCGGCGCGGCCGCGCGAGCAGGACGAGCCCCGGGATCACGAGCAGCACGGGGAGCGCGTCCAGCACGGACTGCCCGTCGTACACCCCGGGCCGGCGGTTGTGGACGGCGGGCAGCGCCGCGAGCGTGTCCGGGTCGGTGAGCCCGAACACGAGCAGGTTCTTCTGGCTGTCGCGGAGCCCGAGCTCGAGCGCGAGGGGCGAGCCGGTCCAGTGGTAGTGCGGCGCCACCTCGACGCCCGGGACGAGGAGCACGCGCGGGTTCTTCGCCTGCGCCTCGCGAACGCGGGCGAGGTAGCGCGCGGGGCCCGCGTCGAGCACCGAGCGCTCCGTCTGCACGACGCGCGTGAGCGCGCGGAACGGCGGCAGGCCGTACTCCGCCCGCGCGAGGAAGTAGTCGGCGAGCAGCAGCGCGTCGATCCCCTGGCGCTCGGCCGTCGCGGCCAGCTCCTCGAGCGGCCGGTCGCCGGTCGAGACGTCGGAGTGCACGTGCACGACGGCGCGGACCCGCTCGAGCGCCCCGGCGGGCGCCGCGGGGGCGGACGCGAGCGCCAGGGCGAGCAGGACGAGCCCCACCCCATGGGGGGCTCCGGGCGCCCCCCAAGCCCCCCTCCCCTCGGGGCGCCCCGGCGCGGCCGTGGCGCCCCTCGACAAGGCGAGTTCTCCACGGGCTCTCACCGGAGCCCCTTCGCGCGCGCGAGCGCGTCGTAGACCGCGCGCATGCGGGCGAGCGCGACATCGGTCGAGAACGCCTCGGCGCGCGCGGCCGCCGCCCGCCCGAGCGTCTCCCGGAGCCGCGCGTCGCGGCCGAGCGCGGCGAGCGCCGCCGCGAGCGCGCCCGCGTCGCCCGCGGGCACGAGCCGCCCGCAGGCCCCGTCGACGACCACCGCCGGGATCCCGCCGACCGCGGTCGCGACGACGGGGAGCCCGAGCGCCATCGCCTCGACGAGCGCGCGGCCCATCCCCTCGTTGCGCGACGGGGCGGCGAGCACGTCGGCCGCGGCCAGGTGCGCGGCGATCTCCGTCGTCGCGCCGGTCACGCTGAGGCGCGCGGCCACGCCGAGCGCCCGCGCGCGCGCCTCGAGCGCCGCCCGCTCGGGCCCCTCGCCGACCAGCAGCACGCGCGCCGCCGGGACCTCGCCGGCGAGGCGCGGCAGCGCCTCGACGAGGAGGTCGAACCCCTTGACGGGCACGAGCCGCCCGAGCGCCGCCACGATGTAGGCGTCCGGCGCGAGGCCGAGCCGCGCGCGCGCCGCCGCGCGCGTCGGCGCCGCCGCGCGGAGCGCGGCGGTCGGCACGCCGCTCGGCACCGTCGCGTACTGCGCGGGACGGCCGATGTCGCGCGCCAGGTGCTCCTCGGTGCCGCGCTCGGTCAGCGTCACGATCCGGTCCGTCCAGCGCGCGGCCCAGCGCTCAAGCGCCACGTAGAGCGCCGTGCGCGGGGCGCCCCAGTAGCCGTAGAAGACGTGGCCGTGCGGCTGGTGGATCACCGCCGGCACGCGCGCGAGCCGCGCCGCCAGCCTCCCCAGGAAGCCCGCCTTGGAGGTGTGCGTGTGGACGATCTGGGGCCGCTCGCGCCGGATCAGCGCCCAGAGCTGGCCGAGCGCGGCGAGGTCGGCGAGCGGCCGCACCTCGCGGCCGAGCGCGGGCACGTCCACGAGGCGGCAGCCGCGCCGCCGCGCGTCGGCGACGACCGCGGCCTCCGACTCGGCCAGGCCGACGGCGAGCCCGGCGGCGTAGCCCGCGGGGGCCAGCCCCACGATGGTGGCGACCGTGTTCTCGGAGGAGCCGCCGAGCGCGAGCCGGGTGAGGACGTGCAGCACGCGGATCACCGCGCGAGCTCCAGGAGCGTCGCCTCGAGGCCGTCCACCGCGCGCTCCCAGGAGTACGAGGTCTCGGCGAGGCGCCGGCACGCCGCGCCGAGCGTGCGCGCGCCCTCCGGATCGCGCGCGGTGCCCTCGAGGAACGCGCGGAGGCCGCGCGCCATCGCCGCGGGCGAGGCGTCCTCGAAGAGCGGGGACGGGGCGAGGGCGCCGAGGATCTCGGGCGTCGCGCCGACGGGCGTGCCGAGCACGGGCGTCCCCGACGCCAGCGCCTCGACGGTGACGAGACCGAAGCCCTCGAGCGCGCGGGTCGGCAGCACGAAGACGTCGGCCGCCTGGTACCAGCGCGGCAGCTCCGCGTCGGCGACCCAGCCGAGGAAGCGCACGTGCGCGCCGAGGTCGAGCGAGGCGGCGAGCGCCTCCAGCTCGCCCCGGAGCGAGCCCGTCCCGCCGACGAGCAGGAGCACGTCGGGCACGGCCCGGCGCACCTCGGCGAGCGCCCGCAGCAGCGCGTCGAGCCCCATGCGCGCCTCGAGGTTCCGGAGCGTGAGCACGAGCGGACGCCCCGCGGGCAGGCCGAGCGCGCGCCGCGCCTCCGCGCGGTCGGCGGGCCGGAACCGGTCGGTGTCCACGCCGCCGGGGATCCGCACGATGCGCGCGGCGGGGACCCCGTAGAGCCGTCGGAGGAGGTCCGCGGAGAACGCGCTGAGCACGTGCACGCGGGTGGCCCGGCGCACGCAGAGGCACTCGAGCGCCCAGAGGACGGCCATGCCGACGCGCCCGGCCACGCCCCCGCGGTGCAGGCGCGTCATGCCGCGCCTGAGCCGGTACTCGAGCGGCGCCGGCGAGTGGAACGTGTAGAGCGAGGGCAGCCGGCGGCCCGCCGGCGAGCGGAGCACGCCGAAGCCCGAGAGCGGCTGGTGCAGGTGCAGGACGTCGGCGCCGGCCGCGCGAAGCTCGCGGCCCGCCGCCGCCCGCGCGCCGCGGATCGAGCTCAGGATGAAGCGCGCGAGCGAGCGCCGGTCCACCGGGAACTCCGAGACCCGCACCCCGTCGTGGGGGGTCGTGGGCGCCGCGTCCTCGGCGGCGCGGCTCACGACCGTCACGCGATGGCCGCGCCGGGCGAGCCGCGCGGCCTGCTCCCAGAGCACGCGCTCGCCGCCGCCGGCCACGCGGAGGGGCGAGACGTCGGAGACCACGAGGAGGCGGAGCACCGCGCCTACGCGGGCCTCACCGGAGGGACCACGCGCCGCGCGCGTCCAGGTGCCGGCGCATCCACAGCTCCGCCACCATCAGGGTCCACAGGCGGTCGGCGTGGGCGCCCGCGCCGCGCGCGTGCTCCCCGCGCAGGCGCTCGACCGCCGCCGGCGCGAAGAGGCCCCGCGCGCGGACGCGCTCGGGCGCCAGCAGCTCGTCGGCGAGCGGCGCCAGCGCCCCGCGGAGCCAGCGGCCGAGCGGGATCATGAAGCCCTGCTTGGCGTGCGCGAGCACGGCGGGCGGGAGCACGTCGGCGAACGCCCGCCGGAGCAGCGTCTTGGTCGCGAGCCGCCCCATCTTCGCCGCCGGCGGCAGCCCGAGACTCCACTCGACCAGCCGGTGGTCGCAGAACGGGGCGCGCAGCTCGAGCGAGTGCGCCATCGCCATCCGGTCGGCCATCACGAGCAGGTCGTCGGGCAGGTACGTCGCGAGGTCTACGCGGAACGCGCCGTCGCGCGGATCGCCGAAGCCGCCGCGCGCGAACGCGGCGCGCTGCCGGGTCGCGACGTCGCCCCCGAGGTGCGCCGCGAGCGCGGGCGTCGCCAGCTCGGCGAGCGCCGCGTCGCCGAAGAACCGCGTCCAGCCGAGGTACCGCTCGGGCAGCGGCGCCTCCGCGCCCTGGAGGAAGCGCCGCGCGCGGTCGGGCCAGTCGCGGCTCGTCTCGGCGCCGCGCGTGAGGGGCGCCGCCGCGCGCGCGGCGAGCGCGCGCAGCGGGCGCGGCGCGCGCCGCCAGAGCTCCGAGAGCCCGACGCCCGCGTAGCGCGGGTAGCCCGCGAACGTCTCGTCGCCGCCGATCCCCGAGAGCGCCACCTTGACGCTCCGGGCGGTCGCCTGCGCGACGACCCACGTCGGGATCGCGGAGGAGTCGGCGAACGGCTCGTCCAGGTGGTCCACGACCGCGGGCACGAGCTCGGCGACCTGCGGTGCCAGGACCTCCTCGTGGTGGTCGGTCTCGAACCGCGCGGCGACCGCGCGCGCGTACGGCAGCTCGTCGTACGACGGCGTCCCGGCGTCGAAGCCGATCGAGAACGTCGCGATCCGACCGGAGGTCGCCGCGCGCATGCTGGCGACGACCGCGCTCGAGTCGATCCCGCCGGAGAGGAAGACGCCGAGGGGCACGTCGCTCTCGAGCCGGAGTCGCACGGCCTCGCGCAGCTCGTCCCGCACGCGGTGCGCGAGCTCCTCCGGCGCCGGACGCGCGGCCCCCGCGGCCGGCGGCGGCGGCAGCTCCCAGTACCGGCGCACGCGGAGCCGGCCGTCCTCGAGGACGGCGGTGTGGCCGGGCGGGAGCTTCGCCACGCCCGCGAGGATCGAGCGCTCGGCCGGCGTGTAGCCGAACGCGAGGAAGTGGTGGAACGCCTCCCAGTCGAGCACGCGCCCGATCGCGGCGTGGCACAGGAGCGCCTTCAGCTCGGAGGCGAACAGGAACAGGCCGTCGCGGTGCCAGTAGTAGAACGGCTTCTTGCCGAGCCGGTCGCGCGCGACGAACAGGCGGCGGCGGCGGCTGTCCCAGAGCGCGAAGGCGAACATGCCGCGCAGACGCTCGACGCACGCCTCGCCGGCCTCCTCGAACGCGTGCAGGATCACCTCGGTGTCGCTGCGCGTGGCGAACCGGTGGCCCCGCGCCTCGAGCCCCGCGCGGAGCTCGCGGTAGTTGTAGATCTCGCCGTTGAAGACGATCCAGAGGGAGGCGTCCTCGTTGGCCATCGGCTGGGCGCCCGTCACGAGGTCGATGATCGCCAGCC
>Ga0209211_10007513_pt1 | contig 15245 bp, 8 predicted proteins | sample RifGroA2_FD_183992 | JGI IMG/M metagenome (GOLD analysis project Ga0209211, IMG submission 183992) | Groundwater microbial communities from Rifle, Colorado, USA - Groundwater A2 (SPAdes) (version 2) | ecosystem: Environmental > Aquatic > Deep subsurface > Groundwater | place: Rifle, Colorado... | reverse complement strand
CCCCGCTCTTTCCAGACCTTAAAGTCATCCCGGCGAAAGCGCCGGCAGCCGGGTTTTTAAATTTTTTCAGGAAGAGTTCCTGCGGTTTTCCCGGGTATACTTTAGCGGGAGGGCACAACGCTAAAAAGCCTATGGCAATCACCATCTCTAGCCGACACCGGCATTTGTTTGTTTTGGGTGTGGGAATTCTCGCATCTGCGGCCCTGCATCATGAAGCCATTGCCTGGGTTCTTCAATCCTGGCAGGCCTCGCCGCGTACCGACGGCCAGGGGCCTTTGATTGCCATGCTCGGTGTGATTGCCTGGCTGCAGATGCGTTTCATGAAGGAAAAACATGAGCCGCGCTACTGGAGCGCGGGCCTGTTCATCCTGGCGAGTGCCGTATTCACTTTTGCCCTTGCCAAACACGCTGATTTCCAACTGCTGCAGGCGGTTACTTTTCTGGGCGCTTTGATCGGTATTTACACTTATGTTCTCGGTCCCAAAGCCTTGACCGATCTGTTCCCCGTCTGGCTGCTTGCGGTGCTGGCTCTGCCCGGCGTCCCCTTCATTTTCAACCAGCGGCTCAACCCGTTCTTTCTGGAAGTGACAAACTTTCTTTTCGAGGTTCTTTTTCGGATCGTTCCGGCAGCGTCATTTCAGGAGAGATGCCATGCGGCCAGCCGGCTCATTCATGAAGGCACTTATGCGGGCAGCCCTGTGTTTATTTTTTCACTTGCGACCTTTGCCGCGGCTTTGTGCTGGAGAGGGTTCCGGGTTTCTTTTCCGGTCATACTCTTTTTTTGGTTTTTAATCCCCGTGGTTCGTGTGCTGGCAGTCAGCCTTATCGTGACAAGCAGGCAGCCGGCCAGCACCTGGCCATTTCTTTCCAACGTTATGATCTTTACCGCAGCTTTTGTTTTTTATGCCGCACTGGCCGGAGAGATTTTATGGCTGGGACGGACAAAAACAAACTAACCCCGGCGGGCACCGGGCCCCACGCCCCAGATATCGCGGCAGTACTCGGCAATGGTCCGGTCGCTTGAAAACTGACCCGACTTCGCAACATTGGAGATGGCCTTGCGCGTCCAATCCGCCTGATCGAGGTAGTTCTCGGAAATCGCCGCCTGAATACGGCAGTAGGCGTCAAAATCAGCGCAGATAAAATATGGATCCGCCTGTTTTAAATTGCGCACCAGCGGGTCAAAAATGCCCGGCTGATCCGGCGAAAAAAAGTTGCTTTCGATCATGCGAAAAACATCCGCCAGAAGCGGCGACGCCGCAATAAAGTCGCGCGGGGCATAGCCGCGTTTTTTCATTTCCTGAATTTCATCCGTCTTGAGCCCGAATATAAAAAGATTTTCTTTGCCGGCCGCCTCCGCCATTTCGATATTTGCGCCGTCAAGAGTTCCCACGGTTAGCGCGCCGTTCATCATGAATTTCATACAGCCGGTGCCCGAAGCCTCGGTTCCGGCCGTTGAAATCTGCTCCGAAAGGTCGCTGGCCGGAAAGATTTTTTCCGCCAGGGATACGCCGTAGTTTTCAAGAAAAAGAACCTTCAGATTTGCTCCGACCGCCGGATCGCTGTTGATCACCTCCGCGATGCTGTTGATGAATTTAATAATCAGCTTCGCCATGAAGTAACCCGGTGCCGCCTTTCCGGAGAACACGAAAACCCGGGGCACTTTCACAGCCGCCGGATTGTCCTTTAAACGCAAATACTGACTGATGATGTACAAGGCAAATAAAACCTGGCGTTTGTACTCATGGATGCGTTTCACCTGGACATCCAGCATGGCCTCCGGCGCGATCGGCACTCCCGTCGAGCGCATCACAAAGTCCGCGAAATCTTTTTTGTTCTGGCTTTTGACCTTTCCCCACTTTTCCCGGAAAGCCGCGTCCTCTTTGAGCGGCAGCAGTTTCTCGAGCTGGCGGAGATCAAGCCCCCAGCCGGTCCCGATCGCCTGGGTAATCAGCCCGGTCAGCCCCGGATTGGCATTGATCAGCCAGCGCCTCTGGGAAATTCCGTTGGTTTTATTGTTGAATTTTTCGGGAAAGAATTCATAGAAGTCTTTGAACAGACCCGTCGTGAGAAGATGCGAGTGCAGGGCCGAAACGCCGTTGATGGAATGGCTGGCCACCATAGCCAGGTACGACATCCGGATTCTTTGCGGCGAACTTTCCTCGATCAGGGACATGCGCCGCAGACGCTCGGTATCGCCCGGAAAACGGTTCGCCACCGCCCGCATAAAACGCGAGTTGATTTCATAAACGATCTGCATGTGCCGCGGCAGTAATTTTTCAAAAAGCGGAATGGCCCAGCATTCCAGCGCTTCCGGCATCACAGTGTGATTCGTGTACGCAAAGGTCTTCACCGTAATGTCCCAGGCCGATTCCCATTCCAGCTCCGCCTGATCCAGCAAAACCCGCATCAGCTCCACCACCGCGAGCGCAGGATGCGTATCATTGAGTTGAATCGCCGCTTTCTGCGGCAGCTCGCGCAAATCGCTATTTTCGGCTTTGAAGCGCCGGATAATATCCGCAATCGACGCCGCCGTAAAAAAATACTCTTGCTTCAAACGCAGTTCACGGCCCTGGGAGGTTGCGTCATTGGGATACAGTACGCGGGAAATATTTTCGGTGAACATTTTTTTATAAACGGCGTTTTCATAGTCGCCGTGATTAAAATATTCCAGGTCGAATTCTTCCGTACTGCGCGCCGACCAGAGCCGGAGCGTGTTGACCACGTTGTTTTCGTAGCCCGGCACCGGAATGTCATACGGCATCGCGGTGATATCCTGAGTATCGCGCCATTCCACGCACAAACGCCCTTGCCGGTTGTGGTACATGAAAGTCCGGCCATAAAACTTCACCACCACGGCATACTCCGGCCGCTGGAACTCCCAGGGATTGCCGCGCTTCAGCCACTCATCCGGAGATTCCACCTGAAACCCTTTGACGATGCGCTGGCGAAAAATGCCGTAGTCATAACGGATTCCATAACCCGTTGCCGGGACACCCAGCGTGGCCAGTGACTCCATAAAGCAGGCCGCCAGCCGGCCCAAACCGCCGTTACCCAGCCCGGCGTCGCACTCCTCGCTCTCGATTTTATCAAGATCCAGTCCGCAATCCGCCAGCGCCTGAAGGGCGGCGTCTTTGACTCCGAGATTCAGCATGTTGTTGGAAAGCAGGCGCCCGATGAGAAACTCCAGCGAAAGGTAATAAACACGTTTTGCGTTATTGTGGTGATACCCCTGCTGAGTTTCAATCCAGCGTTCCACAATCCGGTCGCGCACCGCATAGGCCAGCGCCATAAAATCATCGTGCAGAGTCATCGTGTGCTTATCCTTGGCTAATTCAAAATGCAGCTTGGAAAGAACGGACTCCAGAATACCGTGGCGGCTCATATCGAGTTTTTTATTCCGGTCGGTTTGCATGGATTTAGACATAAAACCTCGCTTGGCCTGTGACAGGCTCAAACATTTTCAGCCTTTGAAAAAAATTTCTTGAGCTCGTGCGTTGAAAGCTGCAAACGTGAAAAAAGCTGTAAAAGCGCCGCGCTATGAGAGAACAAAGCGGCCGGAACCCCCTCCGGGCTTGAGCGCCACTCGTGCTGCAGGGCGAAGAGTTCATCCTGCGCCTCCGGGCATTCGAATTCAATCCCCAGCCGGCGCGAAAGTTTCAGGATGTAGATGCATTCCCGCAGCAAATCCGGATTCAGTGTTTTCGCAAATTCGCGCGCGCGCTTTGCTGTTTCACAGGCCATGAAATGGGCCGCGGTCTTTTTCTGAATCTCCACATGATACGCCTTGGCGGCATCCATCAGGTGATAAAGGGGCGCGGCCTTGCGCAGTGAAAACCCCTGCGCCGCCAAAGACTGCAGGGCTTCGTTCAGGCGTTTCGTCAAAACATGCTCTGCCGCGTAGCGGAATTCCTCGGGAACCGGCAGATTGACGGAATTATAAATGGCGTGGATCGGACGGTTTTCCTCATAAACACGCTCATAAAAATTGCTGACTTTTTCCAGCTGAGTCTTGGTAAGCGCCGTCACGATCTTGGTGCGGTCCTCCTGCAGCAAATCTTTGAGCGCAAAATAGGAAACACCGAACGTGTCATCGATTTTCTTCAAAAATTCCAGCAGGTGCATGCGCGTCAGCGCGTCAAAAACATCCGTTTCAAACGCTTCCATCTCGCGCACGCCCGCACAGCGTTTGACCGAGCAGCGAAAATCGTAATGGCCGATCCGGATCGTGACAAAAATAAATTCGTCTTGTTCCAGCGTCACGCGCGAAACAACCTGGACGCGGCCGAAATGCACAAGCAAATTCCCCGCGATTTCCTTGCGCCGGTGCAGAACTTTCAAATCGTAAAAATAGAGATTCAGCGTTTCGCCGTGCAAGGCGTAGTGGTCAAACAACGACCCGATCGCGTAATAGCTGACCACATGCTCGAGCGTGGCCACGCAAGGTTTCACAAGCTTTTCATAAACCCCCCGTCCGTCGCGGAACAACTCCACATTGCTTCTGGCCTTGGTCAAACGCGCCAGAAACTGTTCCTCCAGCGCCGGTCCGCGCACAATCGCGGCCAGCTGACAGGCCCGGGCGGCATATTGGAGAATCTGGACGGTTTCAATCCCTGAAATCTCGGTAAAAAACCAGCCGCAGCTTGTGTACATCAGCTGGGCATGCCGCTGCATTTCAAGCAGCTTTAAGCACAAAGACCGTTCCTCGTCCGAAAGCGCTTTGCCGGCATGCTGGTCAAAAAAAGGCCGGATCGTCTGCTCGGTGCGGTTGAGCAGAACCCGGATGTAATCATCCCGCGCCGCCCAGGGGTCTTTTAAAAGAGGCGCTGCTTTTTCCAGATAGACGGCGGCCAATTCATCTCTCAGCCAATCGAGCGATTCGCGCAGTGGTTTGCGCCATTCCTGGCGCCATTCCGCAGGCCCTCCGCCGCGGCAGCCGCAGTGTTCCTTCCAGCGTCTTACGCCATGCGCGCAGCTCCAGGAGGTGCCTTCGCCGTTCTCCCCGGCTTTCAAACGCACCTCCGCTTGCGGTGGATTTTCCTCAAGGTATTCGCCATAATTGACAATGCGGTAGCCGCGCGCCTCCGCTTCGGTGAAGAGCAGATACGAAAGCGCCCGGTCCGCCCAGGACTTATGGTGCCCGAACGTTTCTCCGTCCATGGCCGCATGGATGAGCTGCGTATTTTCTTTGGGCTCCTGCATCGCGCCCTCAAGGCGGTTCATGAAATTTTTTGCATCCGAAAGCAGGTCCTCAAACGCGCACGCTTTAGAAATGGGGCCGTCATAAAAAAAGATGTCCACAAAACGGGACGGATCCCTCTTCAAGAAACAACGGTAAGGTTTCTTCGGATCAATGGATCCGTTTGAAACATCCTGCCAGGCCCCCTCGTCCAGGGGCTTGAAGGCCTCCGCCTGATGCGGCGCTAAAATCGTGAATTTCACACCTTCATCCGCCAAAACTTCCAGAGTTTCTTCATTCACCGCCGTTTCTGACAGCCAAAACCCTTCGGGATTGCGTTTAAAACGATGCCGGAATTCTTCAATGCCCCAGCGCACCTGCGTTTTTTTGTCGCGCAGATTGGCCAGCGGCATGATCATATGGTTATAGACCTGGGCAAGTGCGTTGCCGTGTCCGTGGTGCGCTTTCAAACTGGTTTTGTCGGCATCAAGAATCCGCCGGTACGCCTCAGGATGCTTATTTTCAAGCCAGGAAAAAAGCGTGGGGCCGATATTGAAACTCATCCGCTCAAAATTATTGACGATCCGCACAATTTGGTGATGCGGGCCTAGAATTCTGGAACGCGTATTGGGCCGGTAGCATTCGTGATAAATACGCTCGTTCCAGTCGTGGAAGGGGTGCGCGCTCTCCTGGCTTTCAATATCTTCAATCCAGGCATTTTCCCGCGGCGGCTGGTAAAAATGGCCATGAATACAGATGCTCACTTTTTTCATTGCGGAGTCTCCGGGAAATGCGCTCCCGCCCTGCCGGCGGTACAAATGACCTTCAGTTTGAAATCTTTAACGATCAATTTTTATCAAAACTCACCATTTGGTATAAATTTACACGCAAAAAAGGCATCTTACAAGGTGTCTTTTAAAAAGACCCCCCGCAAATGCACATAATTTATTTTATCTAAACAGGTTATGACAAACAAGAGGGTCTAAGTTCAGTGAAGATCGTTATAGCGTGGGCAGAAGACGGGGGAAGTATTCCGGAAAAACAATCAGCGCCTCTTGCCGAGTAAGGAGATCCATTTTGGGGACTGGACGTCCCCAAAATTAGCTCCGCACGAGGCGGCGCGTTTTGGAGGATACTTCCCTGGCTTCTGGCAGTAAACATGGATAAGTGAACATTGACACAAGCGCGGGTTAAATTCAGAATTGCGGGCGGCGGGCTTATTCGGCAAAAAGGCTGAAATTGATATTCGGGAAAACCGTGTCTTTTTCTTCGAGCTGCCGCAGCCAGCCCTCATCCAAACGGCCGCCGGTCAAATCTTCGTAAAGGCGGGTAAAATTGAGCACGTGATCTTTCGTCCGTTTAATCGCATACGGAACCATGGTGCCGGTGTGTATGATAAAAGCCCAATCGCTGGACTGCGCCAAAAGCAGTTCGCGCGCGGCTTGTTTCAGGGCGCGTTCTTCAATGCCGCTGGCCCCCCGGTAACGCTGGGCAAGTTCGCTCATGCGCAGCGAGGCCTTATGCAGATGGCGGTAAATCCAGTGATTCGAGCCCGACAGCCAGGTTTCGCCGTAACCCTTCCAGCCCCAGCTGGACATGCTCGGCGTCGAAACCTGATTCACCGGATAGAGGCTGAGATAATCCGCCGGTGAAATCATACGGATCGTTTTTTGATCATAGGCGATTTTGCGCACCAGGAAATTCAAAAACTCCGGCCCTTCATACCACCAATGCCCATAGAGTTCCGCGTCATACGGCGCCGTGATCACCGGTTTGCGTCCCATGAAATCATGCAGATACTCGACCTGCTTTTCGCGGTTGAACATAAAATTAGCGGCGTGCGACGCGGCCTTTTCAAGCGCGTTGCGGCGCGAATAGGGTTCCTTGTGATCCGATTTTCCCGTGATGCGGTAGTACTTGATGCCGGTATTGACGCGCAGCCCGTCCGGAGTGATATACGGTTTCACATATTCGTAATCCAGATCAAACCCGATATCGCGGTAATATTCACGGTAATCCACATCGCCGGGGTACCCTTCCACCGCAGACCAGACTTGTTTGGAAGATTCCATGTCGCGGCCAAACGCAGCCACTCCGCTCGGGCAATAAATCGGCGCATACACGCCGAATTTCGGCCGCGGCGAGGCGTGCAGAATCCCGTGGGTTTCGCTGATAAAATAACGAATGCCTGCTCTTTTGAGATGTTTATCAACCCCGGGATAATAGCCGCACTCAGGCAGCCAGATGCCGATGGGCCGCCGGCCAAAAACAGATTCGTAATGCTGGGCGGCCGTCTCGATTTGCGCGTAGGCGGCCGTCTCGGTTCTGTTGATCAGCGGCAAAAATCCGTGCGTCGCCCCGCAGGTAATAATTTCGATGAGTCCGATGTCCTGAAAATGCCGGAAAGCCTTCGTCAGATCCCTGCCATAGCGGCGGCAAAAAGTGTCTTTGGCGCGCGTGAAATCACTGAAGTAATGCTGCGCCGTGTCATGAAATTCCGGCTGAGCCCGTGTGCGCTCCATTTCTTTCCCGGCAAGTTCTATCAATTTATCCAGGTGCCGGCAGTAACGATCGGCCAACAGGCCGTCTTGCAGCATCGAGGTCAGGGACGGCGTCATCGTCATCGTGATGCGGCAGGACACCCCGTCTCTCTCGAACCCCTCGAGCATGTGGATCAGCGGAATGTAGGTTTCCGTGATCGCTTCGTAAAGCCAGTTCTCCTCAAGAAAGTAACTATGTTCGGGGTGTCGTACAAAGGGAAGGTGGGCGTGCAGGACGAGCGCCAAAAAGCCTTTTTCCATAAATCAGAACTTGCCTTGCGTCCGGACTTGCGAGCTGGGATGCTCGGTATGGCGTTCTACGGCCGGCGTCAGCGTACGCTTTTCGAGCCGGTCCGGTGAAACAGCCTCGGCATTGAGAACCAGACGGCCATCGGGGAGAGAAAATCTTACGGTGAAAGTGCCATCCGGCCTGAGTTTAACGGGCTTGCCCTGCAGGGTGACGGAAGCGCCCGGCTCTGTGGCCCCATAAACAATCAATTCGCAATCCAGCGTAAACCAAAATCCGCGCTTTCCGGCAGAACTTGCCATCAATCCCGATCCGGAGCCGGATGAAAGCGCGTTCCACATCCGTTCTTCCAGGCGTTTTTTCAGATCGGCTGAACTTCGCCCGACCTCAAAACCTCCCGAAAGCGCGTACATTTTATCGAAATCAATTCCCATCCACTGCTCATCCAGAACTTCGGACATTCCTGCCCGCGGTGTCGTCACGGTATTGGAACGTGCGAGCGCGATAAAACGGCCGTCTTCATGCAAGAGTCCGATCTCAACCACATAACTGCCGTTGGGCTGAACTTCGATGTACCAGCTGTCAGCATCATTGCCAAGGGTAACATCAAAAAAACCGGATCCGGAACTATCCCCATTCAAAACATAGACGCGCAAGATGGATTGCACTTTGGCCCAATCGCCGCCGAGCCTGCGCAGCGCATCTTCCTGCTTATCCCGCTGAATTTCCCAGTAGGCATAAATCCAGTACGGATCGCGGATTAAAAGATAAATGGAGTGATCGCCGTATCCTGCGGGAAGCTCACCCACCGGCTCCTGAAAAAAATCCTGCCGCCCCGCTTGCTGACCTGCAAGATTATCCGTGACCGGGGCAAAAATGGTCTGGGACGAAGTGAATAATTTTTGTCTAAAAGTGCGCTTTACGCGCTTGAGCGGCGAGGCTTTGCGGCGGCCGCTTACGGGCGTTTTCTTTGATGCAGCCGGTTTTGTGTCCGGCCGTCTTTTTTTCTTAGCGGTAACGCCCGGTGTTTTTCTCGCCGTTTTCTTAACTGAGACCCGCGTTTTTTTTGAGTACTTCGCCATGTCGCGCTTTTGCCGCCTTATTAATTGCACTATGACCTCATGACATTTGTTTTTGGTAGGGGCAATTCATGAATTGCCCCTACAGGAACGACTTCCATCCACAAATTCAAATGTCACGAGGCACTAAGACATTATTTAAAAGTTTTCTAGATTATTATGGCCAAGAACCCGGCAGGTTGCAACCGATACTTCGTTTTGGACAATAAAAAATACAGCCGGAACAAAACAAAAACACGCTCAGCCGTCACGATTTCAGCCGCAGGCCTGACAAACCTTAAAATGCGTCAACCGTAGATAGAACAAGCGCTTAGGGACAGCCGCTAAGTCCTAGTCAACCCGGCGCTTGTCCGCGACCCAAAACTCCATGTATTTTCCGAACATCAGCCGGGTTTGCGCATCCAATGCGGGAATGGCGGCAAAAAAAAGATTCGTCCAGGGTAAGAGGAACCACTGCAGAATAAAAAGAAGCCGTTTAAGAAAACCGTAGCGCACGTCTTTGCGCGGCAAAAGCGCCAGCCCAAGTAGAATCAGGATAAAAAGATTGAGGTATGAAAGGCTGAAAATAATCGTCGAAATGCGCGCTGCGCTGTAATAAACCACGGAATTTGAATAAACCCTGCTCGCGAACAGAGCCGGGAGCCAGCCAATCACCATCAGCATAAAAGACCAGGTCGCCCACATGATATGCCCTTCCAGCATTTTGATGATATGCGGAAGTTTTTTACGCAGCGGCTGATCTTTCATGGCCAGGAAGCCCCGCATAATAATGGGGAATCCTTCGACCCCCCAAGCCCAGCGCCGTTTTTGTTTGTAAATGCTGTGCGCGGTCTTCCACCAGCTCCCCGCGTCGATCACATCCATGGAGAGCGTGACATACATCGGCACTGTCCGGTAATCCCCTTCGTAGTGAAGCAGCGCTTTCCAGAAAATCAGAGAGTCATCCGAGATCATGTCCACCGGCCAATAGCCGATTTCCACCAGCGCTTTAAAGCTCATGCTGTGACTGGAGAAAGTCACCAGTTTTTCAGGGTTTGTCGTTTCCGCCAGAATAAAAAAACTGGAGCTGGTTTCAAGCACCTTTGCAAAACTCGGCACATCCCAAATATTATTGTGATAAACCGGAATCGGCTGAAAACTGGCTCTTTGCCGCTGCGGGCATATCAGAAAATTATACGTCAAGCATGAGAAATAGGAGGCACTCACCACCGTATCCGCATCAAAGCAAGACACGATCACATGATCAAACGGGATGCCGCGCCGCGATAAATAATCGGCGGAATCACGGGCAGCCCAGGTGATATTTGCGCCTTTGACACGCGCCTCGCCTGGAATTTCCGAAGGGTGCACCACAACGCGCAAATCCATAAAAGCCCCTCGGAACAGGTCCATGAGCTCCGCTATTCCGTCTTTAATCTTGGGCTCTGCCCACTCCTCAAGCGCAATCACCACCACCATGCGTGTCGAGGGATAATCTCCGGATCGCAGGCTTTCGAGGCCCGCCCGTAAAATCTCCATTTTCTCGCTGGCAACCGGCATGATCACCAGGTGATGAACATCCTCCGGCGAAAGGTGCTCAGAGCGGCTGTCCAGCAAATGGCGCAATTCCTTTTGATGCGTCCAGCGTGAAAGCCGCCTCTTCAATCCTTTTTTAGAAGGCTGGCGTTGCAGCGTTTCCAGATGGGCCTGGACATTCGCAAGTCCCTGAACGCGCTCCATCCAATTTGTTTTTTTTTCGACCTCAAGCCAGGCATAGGCCAGAATCAAAAAAATAATGACATAGGAGATACGCAGAATCCAATAAACGTCAAACGCGATAATCACAAGCGCCGCAAGGATCGGGTTCAATGCCGAAAGCGCCACCATGCCAAGCAGAATGGTCCAGCTCAGCGCACCGGGCAGAATCTCGAAAAGACGCTGCAAGAAGGCTTCTTTGCGGGACAAATGATGCCGGGTAAACGGGAAATTCATGGCGTCACTTTATCTTTCTCAAAAAATATTTCCGAGCCCGTCTTCAGTATTTCCGAAGACAGAAGGTCTCGTTTCGGAAGAACCCGCTGGCTCATGAGTTTTCCGGACTGAGGATCCGTATAAACGAGGCGCCCCGTGCTGTCGTCATAAGCGATTCCAAACTCCTCATCGACCGCGGCCAACAGCTGCGGTTCCGACTTCGCAGAAGCAGAGGCTTGCATCAAGAAAGCCTTATCCCCATCCCGGTAAACCCAATGAGAACCCGCCTGCATCCAGTAAACCTGCCGGATGTCATGACCGGCAGAAAAAATTTCCCGGCTGCGAATCGCAGGGTCAAAATCCTCTTCCAAAAGCATAAACCCGCTGGCGAATTCCGCCAGCATAATCCCGGTTTCCGTCCAGGAAGCCGCTTGCGCTTTCCTGGAGTCGAGCACTACGCCGCGCACGCCGCTCTTCGTGATCCAGTAAGGCAGTCTGTTGGTGAAAAGCCCGCCCTTGTCATTCAGAAAGAAAATAGTTCCGCCGCCGGAAGGAACGATCCGGTAAGTCCGCTCGGGGTCAAACAGTTCTTGTCCCAGCAAAGAGTCCGCCAACAGCGCCCGGGTCTTTCCACCGTTCACGTCCACCCGGTAAGCAGCCGTTCCGGTGACATAAAATATTTTCCCCTTCGAAATACCGACGCCCCGGACATTCTCCGAGAGGCGCTCGGGCCGCAGACTTTTCTTAAGATCAATCCGGTAAAGAGATCCGCGGGACTGGTAAAAAAGAACGTTTTCCTGTGAAGCATCCCAGCCGAGCCATTCAGGCTCTTCGGACAAGACAACCGGCAGTTCGCTCACCGAGGGGTTTTCACGGATTTCTATTTTTAACAGCCGGTCCCCTTTGCCGCCGTTACTCACACGCACCAGAACAAACCGGCTTTCCGGTACAGTGTAAACACTTAAAACTTTTGCATCTCTCAGCCGCGCTAAAGTGCCCGGCAGCGCCAGAGAAGATCCTTTTCCCTTCTCCAATTGAATCAGCTGCAGATCCTTAAAGTCACTGCCTAGGCGCGCCAAAACCCACGAATGCCCCTGCAGGAACTCAAAGGATTTAACCCGTTCCTCCGTCAGAGCGTCTGCATCAGGAGCCGTGGAAACCAGCACCACTTTTTCAATCGAGGCGGCTTTTTCCGCCTCAACCTGAATTCTGCCCTGCCAGGCGGCATGCCCCTCTAATTCAGCCCGTAGCGTGTATTCTCCGGGCAGTAGATTCATGAGCACCGCGGGTGTTTTTTGTGAGATCTTTTTTCTGTTGAGATAAAGCGTTGCGTTTTCAGGCATCGTGGAGAAAGAAATGACGCCGGTCTTGATCAGCTTCTGCGGATGTCTCGCGCCCCAGGAATAGCCGAGCGCCGCCATCATTAAAAGCGGGCAAAGCGTGAAATAGAGCGCTAAAAAGAAATAAAAGAGAATGCGTCTTAGGAGCAGCATATTTTTTTGTCTGAAAGTCTGGAACGATGGGAAGGAGCTTTCGCTATTCCCGGTTGAACTAACTGCTGATGATCAGATGGCAATCTTTGGGCAAATAGCGCGACAACGTCCTCAAAACGTCTCCGCGCAAAAATTTAGTAATTGCGCTCCGCTTGGTGGCTCCAATCATCACGGCGGAAATTCCAAGTTCATGCACGGCACGGGCGATGAGTTTTCCCGGATTCTGCCCAACCTGCCATACCGGCACAGCCGTAATTCCTTTGAGTTCCATTTCCTTTTGCGCATCCGCAAGCACATCCAGCGATTCACGCGAAGGCGCCAATTCAGTCGGCATTTCTGACCCCTCAGGGATTTCTTCAACATAGTTAAGGTAAACGGTACTCTCGCCCAGAGCTTTCACTCGCAGCGCAGCTTCTTCAAGCAGGTTTTTATTGACGGTGCGCAGCGAAACCAGGGTTGAGCCTTTGTAAAGCGGCGCGATTTCCCGGGCTTCTGAAACCGTCAACACGTTGACATCGGGAAGAATTTCCGCCACCGGGATAGCAATCCACTTCTTGGCCGCGTATCGCAGCGTCAAACCCACCGTCAAAACACTGCAGGCAAAAATCAAGGCGTGATGCTTCTGAATGGCAATGGTGACCTCGATAAAAAATAAAAGGGCCGCAACGGCCATGAGCATAAACCGTTCGCGTTTCTTCAAATCAAGTTTGAAGTTGGTCGCGCACGAACCCAGATTCAGCGTGATGGCTCCCACAACGCCGATCGCATACAACGCCGCAAGTCCGACCACATCATGCTCGACAAGCAACACAAGGGCAGGGATCACAGCGGCAACGATCAGAGGAACGTAGGGCATGCCGAAGCGGTTAAGTTTTGAAAAGGCGTGCGGCAATTCATGATCCCGAGCCATCAAGAATTGGATACTCACTAAATCAGCCATAGCCGTATTGGTGGCTGAGAGCAGCAAAAAACCAAATACGACGGAAATGAGGTGCCCGTACCAGGTCCCGATATAATGATCCCCGAGAACACGCAGCATATCTTCCGCATGACCTTTTAAGCCAGGAATCGCATTCATGGCGATTCCCAGTAAGAACGTCAGAAATGCGACCTCCAGCAAAACGGGCCAAATCGCCCGCGTCGCCGTCTTCTCAACCGGCTGCTCCATAATGCCGGTCATATTCGCGACGGCTTCGACTCCCGAAAGAGCAAGGACAATCCCCACGAAAACAGCCCAATTATTGCCGAAGTCCGGTTTGGGCCACGCCAGCTCTACATGCGGTAAATGTGGCAGGGTGGCGATAAATAAAACTCCGGCAACCAGAGATGCCGCAATCGCGATGATTGTCGCAACGCTGCCCCCTTTTCCGGGGCCAACCCAATTGATGGCCGCAATCGCAAAGATAGATCCGATGGCCCAAATTTCAGGGTGGCTGAAGTTAAAATAGTGGAAAGCCTCAATGGCGCTAAGCGATGCCGTCACGACATAGTCAGCGACAAGTAAAAATGCCCCAACCACCGCCAAAGTCTGAGACCGGTTTTTTACCGAGGAGTAAACCCCGCCCCCATCCGGGTAAATCCGGCAGATTGTGATGTAGCAAATACCCACAATGGCGGTCAGGATGGACATTAAACCGAGGAAAAACCATGAGGCATGTCCGGCAAGCGCAAAGGCAATGCCGAGCACATAAGCCTTGCTGGTGCCCCAATCGCCATAAAGCATGGCGCCGGCCTGATACCACTTCAGGTCGCGAGGCCGGTCGACTCGTTTTAGATTAAGGCTCACAGAAAGATATTTTCTTTACTTGGGGGTTGTCGCAAGCGGCTGTGTTTCTTTCAAAAAGCGTTCGCGCGATTGGCGGATAATTTCAAGGGCGGCAGTTTTGTCTTTCCAGCCTTCCACGCCGGTTTTCTTCTTTTCCAGTTCCTTGTAGATCGAAAAGAAATGTTCGATTTCCTTTAAGAGGTGCGGCGGCACGTCGGAAAGCTCGCGGATATGATTCCAGAAAGGATCGCCGATAGGCACGCACAGAATTTTCTCGTCCGGGCCTTTTTCATCCCACATTTTAAAAAGTCCGACAGGGCGCGCTTCGATCATACATCCCGGGAAAGTTGGTTCCCACACAAGCACCAGCGCGTCCAGAGCGTCCCCGTCCTGCGCCAAAGTGTCCCAGATAAAGCCGTAATCGCTCGGATAATGCACCGCGGAAAAAAGCATGCGGTCGAATTTAAGCACTTTCCGCGCTTTATCGTATTCGTACTTATTGCGGCTGCCTTTGGGAATTTCAATCATCACGTTGACTGTCATTTCAGGAACCTCGGTCATAAATCTCCTTACAAGAAGCCTTCACTGTCCCGTTCAGGACAGGTTTGAATATCCCATCAAATACTGATCGACCGCTTTGGCTACGGCCCGGCCTTCGTTAATGGCCCAAACCACGAGACTTTGGCCGCGCCGCATATCTCCGGCGGCATAAACACCGGGAATGTTGGTCGCGAATTTCCCATACTCGGCCTTCGCATTGGAACGTTCATCCCGCTCGACGCCCAGCTGCCCGAGAACGGTATCCTCCGGGCCAAGAAATCCCATCGCCAGCAAAATGAGCTGGGCCGGAAGAATTCTTGAACTGCCCGGAATTTCCTTGGGAATGAACCTGCCTTTGTCATCCTTGGCCCATTCAATCCGGACAATCTCCAGCTCTTTCACCTGACCATGGGCGTCCCCGATAAAACGCTTGGCCGTAACAAGATACTGGC
>Ga0209211_10007510_pt1 | contig 15249 bp, 17 predicted proteins | sample RifGroA2_FD_183992 | JGI IMG/M metagenome (GOLD analysis project Ga0209211, IMG submission 183992) | Groundwater microbial communities from Rifle, Colorado, USA - Groundwater A2 (SPAdes) (version 2) | ecosystem: Environmental > Aquatic > Deep subsurface > Groundwater | place: Rifle, Colorado... | reverse complement strand
ATGACTCAGCTCAAGAAGTTGAACAGTATCTAAAATGGATGGATTTTAATGATAAAGAAGTTAAGTTGTGTCTCCATTTGATTGCCAATCACGATATTTTAGGAAAATCCGTAGATCCTCATACTAAAAAGACTGTTGAAGACATAATAAAAATTTGTCAAACACCAGCTATACTCCAGTGCCTTTGGGTTCTGACTATTGCTGATGTCAGATCTATAGAGGGATTGATAAAAATACCAAATATTTTAGAAAATATTACCGAAGTTGTCCAGATAGCTTATCATCGCTTTAAAAAAATGGAAGAAAAAAAATTATATTCCTTGCCTGAAAAAACTTATTAAAAAAACGCGCCGGGCCCTTCGATACGTTCTCCGGACTCGGCGGCGTATAAGTTTGTGGCGAATGCTTTATCCAGACCACATTCCTTGAGAATAGTTTTCATCTTCGAAAACTATCAGATGATAAGTTCTCATAGTTTTGAATTGATCTATGATTAAAGTTTGATCAGTCTTTAATCAAAACTTATAATTAAATTTATCCTATAATTAAACATTAAAGGATATATTTTAGTTTGTCAAGCGCATTTTAAAATTCACTCTAATTTATTTAAATGCGCGAAGATCCTGAAGGCTCGCTCCTCGGGAGTGCGAGGCTGAAAGCCTCCAGACCGAGGTAAGAGTCCTTCATGGATCAAGGGGTAAAATATATTCTACTGGGGTCAAGGTACTATTAAGAATTAGTGGAAAGAAATAACCCTATAATTATTTAAAAGAAGATATTATTTGTTGACTATCCAATAGCTAACAATCGCCGCTGATATTATTACATTTAATGATTTATTAACCCCAAACATTGGTATTTCAACTATCTGATCGCAGAGTTTTAGAGTTCCCCCGGTTATCCCTGATGTTTCATTGCCAAAAATCAGTGCCAAAGGCAAAGAATAGTTGGCTTGTTGATAAGCAATTGAAGTTGAATGCTGTTCAACAGCGATTACTTTGATTTTGTCATTTGGATTTTGGAATTTAGATTTTAAATCGTCAATTGCTTCCTTAGCAGTTTTCTTGTATTTCCAATTGACGACTTTATAAGTCCCGATCGATGCTTTGTTAATTCTTGAATTTGGCGGCACTTCCATCTCCCCACACAGATAAATTTTTTCAATGGCGAGAGCATCGGCTAAACGAAACAGTCCGCCAATGTTATAGGTGTCATAAATATTTTCCAAAATAAAATAAATCGGCCGACGTTTTATAGACTTTAGTTTGTCAACAATGTCTTTTCCATCGATATCACGTAACTCTTTAGCATTTAGTTTCATTGTCATATTATAAATTATTTATTTCATATTTAGTGAGTTTAGAGAGTTTTGCGAGTTTGTTTTAACTCGTCAACTCGTTAAACTCGTAATTCATTAATAATTAATTTTGTAATTTTATATAACCTATAGTTGACATCTGATAAATCTTATAGTATAATACCTTATTATGAAAAAAATATTTGCTTTTCTCGTTCTTGTTTTTTCATTTCTTGCCATAACTGTTTCTGTCTCTGCTCAGTGCGGTGGACAGTATCAATCCCCTTGTCAGTCCTATTCAATCATTGTTGACAAGATGGTTCAAAAACCAGGGACTGCTGACTATGTTGATAATCTTTCTGTTTCCGATCCTAGATATAATCCCAGTAACTATGTCATGTTTAAAGTTACTATAAAAAATACATCAACTGCTACTTTAGGTGGAGTAACAGCAAAAGATTATGTCCCTTCATATTTGACTCCTGTTGAGGGACCGGGCACTTTTGACTCGGGAACCAGGACAATCTCTTGGGATGCCGGTGCTTTTGCCGTCAATGAACAAAAAACCTATTATTTTAAAATGCAAATTAACTCACAAGCTAATTTACCAGCTGATAAAGGTTTATTCTGTTTAATAAATAAAGCCCAGGCTTGGTCAAATATGACCACTGATGACGATTCATCTCAGTTTTGTATCGAAAAACAGGTCACTACTCCTCCAAAAGTACCTAGTGCAGGACCGGAATTGGGATTAATTCTATTATCTGGAGAGATATTAGCCCTAGCAACAGGAGTGTTTGTTAATTATAAATTAAAGATTAATAAATAAATATGGTAAACGTAAACATACTTAATCCAAAGGGACGACTAAGCAGGGGGGATTTAAAAGTATCTAGTTTAGCCCGATTAGGAGTAACCGCCGCTTTACTTGGAACAGCAGCTTGCGCACCATCAGCTAAAGACGTAGCAAGTGAGTTAGCAACAATTCAAGCACCTGCCCTTGCAACAGCACTTGCTCCATTATCAAGACAATATCCGTTACTAACTCCAGAAGCTCCAGCACTAGCACAATGCGATTTATTCAAATATTTTGCAAAAGATATAGTAAGTTCTATACCCGGTCTTAACGTTGACCAAATTGGTACTGAACTATCGTCTATTGCCTCTAAAATTCCTAAAGATGTTCCTTTTGACAGTAAAGGATGTTATGGACTAATCCCCAATCCAGCTACCGGACAAGTAATTCCCGAAAAAGGACCTATTAAGTGGAATAGTCCTGAGGGTGGTTATTCTTATTTATCAACTGGCAATGTAAGGGTGAAATTTGGTAAATCTCAATATAATCTTCCTTATATACCAAATAATGTGCATTTGGTTTTTGCTGTAGGGAAACCTGACGATCATAAGGCTAACGATTTGAACACTACACTTGAATTAGACAATTACCCTGCAGGTCATATGTATGCAAATCTTGCATCTCCTCAGCAAGGAGGCAATTATCAAAATAGGGAAGTGATTGATCAAGCTTGGTTTGCACAGCAGCTATGGTGGGCTTCACAAAGCGGATCAAATTGTGGAGTCGGATGCGAATCTACAATTACCGTATCATTTATCGATGTAGAAACGGGTGGAATTAAAATCTACGAAGTAAATCCAAGCACGTTTAAATGGAAACAAACTAATTACGACCAAATGAAAAGCCGATCAGGACAGTCGTCAACTGATCAATTAAAAAAAATTGCAGGAGGAAATCCAAGTAGGATCACAAGTGCCATAAATCCAAAAAGAAGCCAAAATCCTTTCAAAGGAATAAAAGCTTAAATTATAAAGACTTTTTTTTATAAAGAAGAAGTGTGTCTACTAGAGAATTTTCATCTCTAGGCAATTGATATTTTTTAATTAAAGTAAAATTTTTCGCTTTTCCGGATAAAAAATATTGTTGAAATGCTGTTAGTGGTATATACGAAACATAATTTTTATCCTCCCCCACTACGTTAATCTCAGGAACGATAACATAGTCAAAGTTTTTCAGAAAATTATGCATATCTTCATATTTATAATACGATGAAATTTTCATATTGGTCAAATTTCTCGTCAATATCAAGAGATTAAAATAATCCGCATTTAGGTAATATTTATCGGCAGAAAGAAAAAATGAGATGTTTTTATTTTGAGATTGTAGATTCATATCTTGTAGGATTTGATCGTGTGGCCAAACGTTTCTATCATAGATAAGCTTTACAGGATAATTTGATAAATAATAGATATCTACCCAGCTAAGTATCGGAAAATTGATAGCATATTTATACCGTGGTTGTATCGGAATTCCAAACGTTAAAATAAAATATGATATTACATAATAGACTAAGAAAGCGGTGTAGAGAAATCTAATCAACGCTTGTTTTGATTGAATAAATATAGTAATACCGTAACTCATCACAATTGCAATAAATGGCATTACTGGAATAAGATACCTAATATTGCGATTAGGAATAAATGTGAAAAAAATGTAGTTAAAAAGAATAACTAAAATAACTTCCCATTTTCTTTGATACTTACTTTTAATAAGGAGAAATAATGATAGGAGAAAAATCAAGAAGCCAAAAAAGTTTATTTGAAACATGATTAGCAACTTAAGATGTGATAAAAGAAAATCAAAGCTAAGAATATTTGACTTCGTAACTGTTTCTCCGAACCAGGCTCTGGAAGATTTTATAAAAAGAACAACAAAATTTATCAGATACCAAGGAGAAACTATCGACAAAAACATAACCATATTTGTAACTATATGTTTTATGGGTAAATTTATTTTATTTTTATTAATGTGTGATAAGAAAAAAATTATTGGTATTAGTAGATATACAAACGCATACCACTTCGTAAGCTGTGCAAATGAAAAAAACAAGAAAAACAAATAAATATATTTTATTCTGAAGTTTTTCCTATATTTTTCAAGAAAATATAAAGAAATAATAAGTAATGTTGTCAGGGGTAAATCAAGCATGTAGTCACGTGACGACTGGTTTATTGTTATAAAAAAACTAAATATAAATGTACAATAAAATGCAAGATTGTTCTTTTTGAACAGTTGCAATGTATATAAATAGAGAAACAACAAACTAAAGCCAAAAAAAATTGAGCCCGAGAATGCAATAATTTTATAATTCCCGCCTGATAAAAAAGCGAGGGGAAATGTTGTGAGATAAACAAAAACTGGATAATAATTTGATAATTGGAAAAATTCTACAATGTTAAAATGCTTGGTTATATTTTGTAAATATTGCGCATATTTAATTGTATTTATAATATGGATTGATGGATCCCAGTTTAATGGAGCCTTATTTAAATAAATCCAAATAATATTTCCTATTATATGAAACAAAATAAGAATGAGAGTAAAAATTAAATATTTATCAAATTTACTGTTGGGATGAAGTTTTTTAGAGTCAATTGCTGTATAATTTTGCATAAGTTATGAAATTTATTATAGCAAAAATTAAGCATTATATTTTCCCCCTAATTTTAATTTTAGTAGCATTATTAGTCGCCTTCAAAAGCTATACTCCAGGGACAATTTTATCAGGTTGGGACACCCTTCATCCCGAATTTGATTTTGGACTTTACTTTATGCTTTTATTCTTTGGGTTACATCTTTTTTTCTTCCAATGAACCTTCTGCGTTACACATATATCCTCTCAATGTTAGTAATAGGGCCATTGGGGGTTTATTTTTTCTTAAAGGATCATCTTTTTGAAAACAATAACAAATTACAAATTTACGCTTTTATTGGTGGTTTTTTTTATTTACTAAATTTAGGCACTTTGCAAAATTTTTATACCCCGCTTGAGATGTTTACCATATTTTATGGCCTGATAGGCTGGTTCTTGTGGGCAATTATTAAATTTTTGAAAAATAGCGATAAAAAAAATTTATTTATTGTAAGTTTAATAACTATTTTTTTCGCCTCGACTTCACATACCGCTACGCTTTGGTATATTTTTTATGGTAGTTTAGGGTTCTTTTTAATTACGAACTTAATAATAAAAAAGTTTCAAAGAGATTTAATAAAAAAATCTATTTTTATCTTTGTCTTAATATTTTTATTAAACGCTTTTTGGATTTTACCAAACCTTTACTATGCAAAAAATTATAGCAAAGACGTCTCTCAATCAAAAATTAACCGAATGGGTAGCAATGAATTCTTTCTTCGGGGACAAAAGCGGGGAACTCTTAAAGATTTAGCTTTAATTACCAACTTTCCTTTTGATTGGAAAATTTATGATTTTAATAAAAATACTTCTATTCCTCAAATGGATCAGTGGGAAGAACATCTTCAAACCCCTTTCGTAAGAACTTGGGGCATAATCTTATTTTTGCTTTTTTTGACGGGAATTATTTTGTCTTTTACTAAAAAAAATTATTTGCTGATTGCATTTTTACCGGTAGTTTTTTTATGTTTTTTCTTTTTAAGAAATGCTAACTTTCCTTTTACTTCAATTTTTTTATTTCTCCGTGATAAATTTCCTTTTTTCAATGAACTTTTTCGTTTTCCTTTTACCAAATTCTCTATTTTATATATATTCCTTTATAGTACTTTTTTATCTTATGTTTTCTTTAATTTAATGATTTTTTTTTCTAAAAAAATTCCAAAGAGTATTTCTATTCACTTTTTTACTTTATTTTTTATTGGACAAGTTTTTTTTATGTTACCAGTACTTGAAACTGGTTATATATCAAAAACAATGAGAGTAAAAATTCCTAAAAATTATTTTAATCTTTTTACACATTTAAAACAAAGTGCGAATCAGAGAATTTTAGCCTTGCCTCTTCATAACTTTGCCGGCTGGCAATATAATAACTGGGGCTATCAGGGAGCCGGCTTTCTCTGGTTTGGTTTAAAACAGCCACTTTTGAACAGGGAATTTGATCGTTGGTATCCCTATAATGAACAGGCGTATCGGGAATTTTCTTATGCCCTCTATAGTCGAAATGCTGATCTTTTTGCTAAGCTTTTACAAAAATATAGAGTCGGATATGTTTTGATAGATGAATCTATTATTGATACTGATTTAAAAAATACGAGGCAAATAACTTTTAATCGTGAAGCTAAAGATTTGTTTCGACAAATTCCATTTTTAAAACAGAATTGGAATTCTGATTTTTTATCCTTATATAAAATTAACGGCGAACAACATGAAGTGGAGATGGAAACTAACTTGCCAAGTATCTCGCCCTCCTATCGTTTTACATCAATAGATGAAGCATATAATAATTTTGGCGATTATATCTCTATCAATAATGAGGCTGATATATATTATCCTTTCAGAACATTTCTGAATGAAACAGATAAGCTCGCTTCAAATCTCACTTTTAATCTTGAAGATTATTATTACCAAGCGGATATGGGGATAGTTCCCGAAGGAAAACGAGTACTCCCAATTCTAAAACTCGAAGACAGTTTTGCTAGTCAAGGGGGGTCACTTAATTTTTCAATTACTTCAGTTTATGGAAAAATTCCTAAAAAAGGCTTTACTATTAACCCAACAGATATCGAAAAAATTCCATTAGAACAAGAAATAAATTGGAGAAAAGAAACCACAAAAGAAAAAATCCGTTATGAAAGTAAGGATAAAATTATTAGTTCAATTTATGATTTAAGCTCACTCACCCAAGATTTAGCCTACGCTATAAGTTTTAGAGCAAGAAATATATCAGGATTGCCACTTAGGATTTGCGTAAAAAGCTTATATTCCAGAAGGTGTGAAATATATGACGAACTTTCAAAAAAGAAAGATTGGAGTACAGATATCTTTGTTCTTCCTCCGATGAATCAGGGTTTAGGATATAAATTAGATATTAGTAATATTTCCTTTGGTAGTATTTCAACCGTCAATGAACTCTCATGGATAAAAATTGTTCCTCTTCCATATTCTTTTTTAAAAGGAATTCGTATTGAAAAACCAGGATTTAACAATATAGTTGAACAAAAAATACCAATAAATTTTACTGACTTTGGTTTTGGGAAAATTATTAATCTGCCTCTTGATATGCCCGATGAGGCAACTATTATTTTGAATCAGGCCTTTGAAAAAAACTGGAAAGCATATTTTGTGACAAATTCCCAATTCATCAATACCTATTTTCCTTTTCTTTTTGGACAGGAAATTAAAGATCATGTCTTAGTCAACAACTGGGCCAATGGCTGGCGCCTTCGTCCAGAACAAACCGGGACTTCGGCGACCCAAAGGGCAAATATTACTATCATCTTCTGGCCGCAGTATTTGGAGTTTTTAGGGTTTGGGTTATTGATTATAGCTATTGTTTACCTAATCCTCACGAAAGAATGAATGGAGTTTTATTTTCTTTTATAAGATTCTTCAATTTTTGAGAAACATTTAATTCTTTTGGTAAAACACCTATTATTTCTATACTAATAGGTCTTCCTTGCTTATCTTTGATAATCACGTCGTTACGATCCGGAGAATCAACTTCTTCGCTAGAATAAGCGTTTTTTGGATCTCCCCACCATATATTCATCGTATTTCCGATTGGGTCGAAATAAATCTTTACTTTGGCCATATTTTTACTCCTTTTCTTTTTAATTTTGACGTTTTATAAATAGTAACTATAAAACCATGACTATTGAGATATTTTATCACAACAACAAGATATTTTTTGTCAAGATTTTTGTAATAAAGACATATAAAACAATTAAATAATAAATATTATTTATAAATCCTTTATCAAACTCCCCACTTTTATCTTAAGAATTTTGGCTATTTTATGAAGGAATCTGATTGATGGATTAGCTTTCCCCTCTTCAACCTCAGCCAGATAACTACGGTCAACATCAGAGAGAGTCGCCACTTGTTGTTGAGACAGTTTTAGTTTTTTTCGATGAGTGATAATGCTTTCCCCTAGCCTTTTATAATAAAAATTTCCTCGCGTCATTGAGCAATCATATTGGAATCAAAACCCAAAAGCAGTTGGTTATAACCTACAAAATCTATGTTTTAAGCTGTTACGACAAAATAAATTTATCGATATACCATGTGGGTTATAATCCTTTTAGTAAATTACAAATCTGCATTTTAAAGACACGGCAGATTTTATTAAGAATTTTAACCGAAGGATTAGTTCTTCCTTTTTCAATCTTGGACAGATAACTTCGATCAATATCACAAAGAAGAGACAGTTGTTCTTGAGTGAGCTTCTTTTTTTCCCTAATCTGAAGAATTATTTTTCCTAACCGAAGGTAAAAGAAATTTCCACTCATATTGAGAAATAAGATATAAAAACAAAATTTTTGTGTCAATCGCTTATAACCTACAAAGTGGGTGTTTTGGATTGTTAAAAAAGGATAATTTTGACGATAGACGTATGGTGTATAATATACTCTTATGAAATTATCCATAGGCATCGTCGGGCTACCTAACGTCGGAAAATCAACCCTTTTTAACGCCCTATTAAAAAAGCAGGTTGCCAATGTAGCCAACTATCCTTTCTGCACGATAGAACCAAATGTGGGAATAATCGAGGTTCCGGATGAACGACTTCCTGTCCTCGCTAAAATTGTTAATACAACAAAGATTATTCCGGCCGTCGTCGAATTCTATGATATTGCCGGCTTAGTGCGCGGTGCATCAAAAGGCGAAGGGTTGGGAAACAAATTTTTGTCCCACATCCGTGAAGTGGAAGCGATTATCCACGTTGTCCGACTATTTGAAGATTCAAATGTTGTTCACGTCTCCGATAAAATCAATCCCGTTGATGATATAAAAACGATTGAAACAGAATTAATACTTGCCGACCTGGAAACCCTGCAAAAAGTCAAAAATCAAAAGGCAAAAGTCAAAATTGAAAGTGAAAAGTTAAAAGTTGAAATGGCAGAAAAATTAATAGAAGTATTAAATAAAGGAAACCCTGCACGAAATGTCAACTTAACCGACGAAGAAAAAATTGCCATTAAACCTTTGAATTTACTGACGATCAAGCTTGTCATCTATGTTTTCAATGTCTCGGAAACCCAACTGCAAAAAAAAGAAGAATCGGAGAAAAAAATAGACGAAATTTTAAATTCCGTAGGGAACAAACATTTTTGTTCCCTACATTTATGTGCCAAAATGGAATCCGAAATCGTCGTCTTTAATGAAATTGATCAAAAAGAATATTTAAAACAGTATGGGCTCAAACAATCTGGACTAAACCGACTGATTAAAAAATCTTATGAAACTTTAGGATTAATTTCTTTTCTGACCGCAGGAGTTATTGAAGCCCGCGCCTGGACAATCAAAAAGAGAACGTTGGCACCCCAAGCGGCCGGAGTTATTCACACGGATTTTGAAAAAAAATTCATCAAAGCTGACATTATCCCCTACCAACGGTTTGTTGATGTTGGCGGTTGGACAAAGGCACGCGAGCAGGGATTAGTACAGACGGTTGGAAAAGATTATGAAATGCAAGACGGCGAAGTAGTGGAGTTTAAGATTGGAGCATAAAGAAGTTTATAAAGTTCATAAAGTTTTTAAAGTTTGTAAAGTTATTTTTTCTTTATGAACCTTATGAACTTTATAACTTTATGAACTATTTTTGGTTTTCCATTTGATATAAATCACCCAAAACCTAATACTTGAAAATAGCGCGAATACAAATCCCGGAAAGCCGTCCACAAAACCCTTGTGACGGAAGTACATCAGGAAGAATGTTGAAAATGGTTTAAAGATGAAATAATTAAAGAATTTTGGATTTTGGATTTTGGATTTTGGATTTTCAACATCAAGAGTTGTATACCGGTCCCAACGCATGAGGTATCGGGAAAAATCCGGATCAGCATAATGAAGAATTGGATTTTTGAGATAATCAACGTTCCCTTTTATTTCCACGTTCTCATGCACATCCTTACACGGAAATCTTGCGTAACCGTTACGATATAGACGAATTGTATAGTCCGGATACTGACCGCCTTTTTCCAAAAAGCGGGTTAAAAACCAATTCTTTCGGGGAATCCAAAATCCATTATTCGGAACGACACGGGGGTCGTTCCCTACAATATTTTTTATTTCTTCCTTTAATTCTTTTGTCAATTCTTCATCCGCATCCAACTGCAAAATCCATTCTCCCATTGCCGCTTCAATTGCCTTTTGTTTATTCTTATGAAACATCGTTGGATTTTCTGAACCAATTACTTTGACTTTCTTGCCATAAGATTTTGCGATTTCGATTGTTTTGTCAGTTGATCCGCCATCAACAATAATTACTTCATCAACTAGGTCCAAGGCCGAGTCCATTGGATAATGAATATTTTTTTCTTCATTAAAAGTGGCGATACAAAGTGAAAGTTTCATAGCTTTATTATATAATATTTTCATGTTAAAAATCGTCACTGTCCCAGCAAATGCTCTAAGTCAACCAACAAAACCAGTTATTGAAATTGATGATAAAATAAAAAAAATAGTTTTTGATATGGAAAAAATTTTGATTGCTCAAGACGACCCGCCTGGCGTTGGTTTGGCCGCCAATCAAGTCGGTTTGGATCTATCAATCTTTATCATCAAGCCAAGCGAAAAAGCAAAAATAAAAGTTTTTATAAACCCGAAGATTATAAAAACTGTAGGGGCGCAATTCATTGCGCCCGAAAATAAGGGCGTGATAAATCACGCCCCTACGAAAAAACCAAAACGCAACAAAATAAAATTAGAAGGCTGTCTCTCTATTCCCCGTATCTGGGGCCCGGTCAAACGCTCTGATCGTGTTTTTCTTAAGTATCAAGATTTGTCTGGTAAAAAATATTTAAAATGGTTTTCCGGCTTTGAAGCCGTTATTATTCAACATGAAGTTGATCATCTTAATGGTATTGTTTTTACTCAAAGATCAGTAGAACAGAAAGGACAATTGTATAGAGAAGAAGATGGAGAACTGGTTAAGATAGAATACTAGCTACTTTTTTTACATTGGCTAATGTTAAGAACGGCTTTTTCCCATCCTTCATATCCTTTCTCACTCTCTTTAAACACTTAGTACAGAGTCTGATTCTTTTAGTGACTCCTTTTTCAATAATACTCAAACGGACCAGATTAGCCTTAAAGATTCTCTGAGTTTTTGGGGCTCTTTTCTTCCACCTGCCTCCGGCTACTCCTCGATGATGGGTGTGGGAGCGGCCGTATAATAAAGATTTTTCACAATGATAACATTCAACCATAGGATTTTTATGATATCATATTTAGATATACAATTCAATGATTATTTATTCTACGAGTTATTTATTTAGCGAGTTAAAAAACTCGTAAAACTCGTTAAACTCGAAATAAATTAATAAATAATATGATCTCATACTTATTTTCCAATCCTCTTATCTTCGTTATCTACCTTATAGCTATTTTGGTTGCCATTGCGATTCATGAATTTTCTCACGCGTGGGCGGCTGATTATTTGGGAGATCCAACTCCAAGGCTTCAAGGCAGACTAAAACTCAATCCCTTGGTTCATATTGATAAGATTGGTATGTTATTTTTACTCTTTTTCGGTTTTGGCTGGGGTAAACCGGTTCAGTTTGACCCTTATAATCTCAAAGAGCCTCGACGTGACGGCGCTATCATCTCTTTAGCCGGTCCAAGTTCAAATTTTATTTTGGCTATTATACTTTCTTTACTCATAAGATTGTTCATATTTTTACAGCTTAATTTTTTAATTATTATAGGAAGTTTAATTTTTATCCCGATGATAAAAATGAATATTATTTTGGGCGTTTTTAATTTACTGCCGATTCATCCTATGGATGGATTTAAAATCGTCGCTGGAATTCTGCCAGAAGAAAAAGCCCAAGAATGGAATCAACTGCAAAAATATGGAATGATTTTTTTGATTTTGTTAATCTTCCCGATTGCGGGCAGTTCCATGTTGAATAATATCCTTCAACCAATCGTGGATTTTATTTCCAATCTTCTGATTACGGTGTAGGCGTTAGTTTCTTCAAGCATTTGAAATAATCCTGAGTCGAACAGCCTTTACCCAATTTTTCTTTTATTTTAGCACAATCGGTCTCATTACAGTTTTCTGTTCCGTCAGGAATTTGAAGCTTTTGAAATGGCGTTGGTTGAGAGACAGGTTGAGTTGGCGCAATTGTAGGAGTTATAACGGCACTCTCTGCTCCTTTGGTAGTAAAAGTCCAAGGCACACCGCCGTTATCATATTTTTTGTCCCCGACTCTAATATCAAAATAATAGGTTGTATTTGGAGAAAGAAGGGTCAGGTCTTGGGTATGCGTCTTGCCTTTGACTGCTTCCGGAGCAAAAAAATTCAAAGCCGTCGGTGTTGTTCCATATTCAACCACTCCTTGAGTATCAACTCCAGTCGCCCAACTGGTTCTAACAGAATTTTTTTCAATGTTGGAAACGACCACATCGCGCGGTTCAAAATCAGCCGCTCTGCTACCAAACACGCTAAAATATAAAAATACCAGCCCAACAAAAACCACTATACCAATAATAATGGCGGAAATTTTTGTGACTTTAGGATTGTTCATAATAATAATAATAATCTAAACACTCCCCCAACTAAAAATAATATTAGACCTGGTATAGCAAATTTTACCACATTATCAAAAATTCCACTCTTTGGCAACTCACTGGCAACACCGGTATTTGCCGCCGGCGTGGGCGTGGCAGTCGGATTAGTAGTTCCTCCGCTGCTGCTGCCGCTTCCGATCGTAACCGCTGAAGTTCCGTTTGAAGAGCAACTGATCACGTTTGAAGCATTAATATCATTTTTAATAATTTTTGAAGTGTTGCAGTCGAAAGATAAAGTCGCCGTTCCGTCTTTGAGAGCTTGAAAAGTAATGGTGGCTAAAGTCCCTTCCGTAGATATTGAAGAGGCGGGGTCATTGACCAAACCGGCAATATAGACTTTACCGGAAGTTGAGATATCATTTGAAACGGTCGGAAAAAGGCTGCCGGCCGTGACCGCCGTTGCTTTTAAATAAGCGGCGTCAAAAGTGACATAAGCATCAACCGAATTTAAGGCGTCACTGCCCGGATCAACGGTCACCGCAATCTGAAAAGTCCCTCCATTAGTTGTCGAGACAGTTGTTTTGTCAAATTTTAAACTGGCGGCATTAACTACAGTTACAAAAGGTAACAATAGAAAAAAAAGTAATGCAAAGATAATCTTTTTTATATTTAACATTTATTATTTATTTGTAATTTGTGATTTATAATTTTAAATTTAATTAACAATCACCTTTACTTCGTTGGTGCCGGGATAGATCGCCTCGGTTTTTTCATTGATAAATTTTGTTGTCTCTTGACCATACGATGACAGGACGGCAAAAGTAAAGTTGCCTTTAGCTTTAGGTTGAAAAACTAATTTAACTATTGCCTCACCTTTAAAAATCATAATATTATTTTGACCGGTCTTGACGACCGTCAACGTTAAACGATTATTTTTTTTGTATGAATAAATCTTAAAATCCGGATTGACCGAATCGGCTTTGACAAAATCAAAAGAGACCGGGTCATAAGAAATCACCGTATCAAAAGCCGTCACGTTTTCACCATTTGAATCAGCTATCAAGTTCAAGTCTACCGGATTATTGACTTGATTAACAGCTGAATTATTTTCTAAATTAATGAATCCTTTAGTTGGCATTGGGGTCGGAAAAATCACATTTTTTTGTTGAATTGTTGAAGTTGAAACGGCTTGCTCATTGCTGGTAGTTTTTTTGTTACTGGTTAGTAAAAAAATCCCCGAGCCAACAAAAGCGGCAAAAAAGATTACCAATAAGTAAGTAAAAATTTTGTTTTTGTTTTCCATCTTTATGAACTTTATAACTTTATAACTTTATAAACTTTTTATAATTCATCAGTTCTTACTGCTAAAGCTGCCAAAATCAATGAATAATCTTGAGTGTCAACGACGCCGTCATGATTGAGGTCGGCTTTAGCCAAAGTATCTGCATCTGTTTTACCTAAATTATTTTTTACTAAACCAAAATCAACCGAATCAACAATCCCATTTTGATCCAAATCACCAACCAATATTATGATTCCGGAAAGATCTAGATCATTATCACCAGCTATCAAAGTAATGTTACCGCTAGAACATTGATAAATACCCAAGCTGGTTTCAGTAGGCGCACTATCACAGATTTTTTTTTGAATATGTTGAGGCCCCTTTATTAGAATTTTATATTTTCCGTCAACCGCTGCTAAATTAACTGGAACTGTCCCACTCCAAACACCATTAGCATCAGCCGTAAAAGTCCCTGTTCCGTCGGTTGGAGTTGATAGTCCTTCTTTATAAACCTTAACTTTGGCAACCATAGAATTTTGTCCGGCGGCCGGCAATTTATTGATTCCCTGAAATTTTAATTTCATTTTCAGGTTGACATTGCCGACGCCACCGGTTGGGGTTGGAACCGCAGCACAAGTTAATTTAAAATCGTCAAACTTTGCCGAAGCTTGAGGAAAATCAGGTGGATTATTATTGGCTAATAAATAGAATCGACTTGGTCCATTATAAAAATTGTCAAGCTGCCCTAATAGTTTATACCCATTGCCGTCCAAGATGTCATAATATGTTTTAATCGTATTTCCTATACGTTCCATTTTAACTTTGACGGGGGTATTGTTTGTCAAACCAATATCTTTATTTACGATCTCTTTATAGTCATCATTATTGGTACCCGCATTCATAAATATGTAACTACTGTCAAAATTTCTCAAGATTTCAAGTGTTCCATTAGTATCGGTATTAGGCTTAAGACCTAATGTTGAGGCAGCGTTTCCTCTACCGGCTGTTGCCGTTATTGATTTTAAAATAACAGATCCCAAAATCTTCGGCATCAGTATTTATGTTCAGGTGGGTAGTTTTATATTTGCCATCGTCAGTTGAAAAATTAATATACTCGCCCTTGTGTTCGGTATAGTCTTTTGCACGCAAATCAAGTGGCTTCAATT
>Ga0209211_10007509_pt1 | contig 15249 bp, 11 predicted proteins | sample RifGroA2_FD_183992 | JGI IMG/M metagenome (GOLD analysis project Ga0209211, IMG submission 183992) | Groundwater microbial communities from Rifle, Colorado, USA - Groundwater A2 (SPAdes) (version 2) | ecosystem: Environmental > Aquatic > Deep subsurface > Groundwater | place: Rifle, Colorado... | reverse complement strand
GCGCTCGTGGGAAAGCGCGGCGCCGATGGCATTGAGCTTTTCGAGGCGGCGGAAGAGGTCTTCGGTCGTATCCATCATGTCCCCGCCGGGCCGCCCCAAGAGGACATGCGCCCCCCGTGGGGGGGCAGCGAGCCAACGCGAGCGTGGGGGGCCATAATTCCTCGCTACTTGATGCAGACCGAGCGCACCTGCTTCAAGTCGGTAATGCCCTGCAGCACCTTTTCCATGCCATCCATTTTCAGCGTCAGCATGCCGTCTTCCAGCGCCTGGGCCACCAGCTGGGCGACGCGCGCATGCTCCTGGATCAGCTTCTTGGCCGCATCGGTGCCGACCATCAATTCGTGCAGGCCGCAGCGGCCCTTGTAGCCGGTGCCGCCGCAGGCGTCGCAGCCCTTCGGCCGGTAGAGCTGGAACTTGCCGTTCTTGCCGTAGTCCTTGAGCAGCCGGTTATAGACTGCCTCCTGCGCCGCTTTCTGGTCGCGCTTGAAGCTTTCGGTATTGACGAGTTCCCCGCAGTATTCGAGCATGAACAGCCGCATTTCCTCGGCGTCGGGCGTGTAGGCCTCCTTGCACTTGCACAGGCGCTTGGCCAGCCGCTGGGCGAGGATGCCGAGCAGGGCGTCGGCGAAGTTGAACGGGTCCATGCCCATGTCGAGCAGGCGGATGATCGACTCGGGCGCGCTGTTGGTGTGCAGCGTGGCGAACACCAGGTGGCCGGTGAGCGAGGCCTCGATGCCGATGCCGGTGGTTTCGGCGTCGCGCATCTCGCCGACCATGATGATGTCCGGGTCGGCGCGCAGGAAGGCCTTCATGATGACGGGAAAATCGAGGCCGGCCTTCTTGTTGATCTGTACCTGGCGCAGGCCCTTCTGCGTGATTTCGACCGGGTCTTCGGCCGTCCAGATCTTGGTGTCGGGCGTGTTGAGGAACTTGAGCACCGAGTGCAGCGTGGTGGTCTTGCCGGAGCCGGTCGGGCCGCAGACGAAGAACAGGCCGTAGGGCTTGGAGACGCAGGCCTTGAGCTTTTCCAGGTTGGTCGGCAGCACGCCGAGGCTGTCGAGCGGGATCGGCTCGCCGGCGGCGAGAATCCGCATGACGATGTCTTCGACGCTGCCGGCCGTGGGAATCGTCGCGACGCGCAGCTCGATGTCGAGCGGGCCGAACTTCTTGAACTTGATCTTGCCGTCCTGCGGCCGGCGCTTCTCGGAGATGTCGAGGTCGCACATGATCTTGAGGCGCGCGACGATGGCGTTGCGGTAGCTCGCCGGGATGTCGATGTACTTCTGCAGCGAGCCGTCCTTGCGGAAGCGGATCTGCACCTTGTCCTTGCCGATGCCGGGCTCGATGTGGATATCGGACACGCCCTGCTGGTAGCCGTCCACGATGATCTTGTTGACGAGCTTCACCAGTTCGTTGTCGGCGGCGGCGGAGACCTCGTCGGCGGAGGCGTCGAGGGCTTCATCGCCTTCGTCCATGCCGGAGAGCAGGTCACCGACCGAGGAATCGTCGGCGAATCCCGTGCTGCCGAACATCTGGTCTACGGTCTGCTTGAACTCGCGGATCGTGGTCACGCGATAGATCAGCTTGGCGCGCGGAAAGACGTTGTTTACGATGCGCGAACTCTTGACCTGTTCCGGATCGAGGCAGAGCACGAGCAGTCCTTCGGCCGACTCCTCGACCGGCAGCCACTGGTTCTGCTCGACATAGTCGCGCTTCAGGTTCTTGAGCAGATCCATCGGCTTGATGCGGTCGACCTTGTAGGATTCGTAGGGCACGCCGAAGTATTTCGACAGCGCCGCGCCCAGGGCGGGCAGCTTGACCTGGAACTCGGTGATCAGCGTTTCCTCGACGTCGGTATTCTTGCGCCGCGCCGAGCGGGCGGCGAGTTCGAGCTCCTGCGCGGAGATGACGGCGTCGGCCACCAGGTGGTCGTACTTCGACTTGATGACGTGAGCCGGCTTGTTGCGCTGGGTGAAGGCGATGGCCAGCGTCTCGCACAGGCCCTTGATGCCGTCTTCCGCGACGGCGGCGAAGGACACGCCGGCCTTGTTGTTGATGATCTGCACCACGCCCAGGAGTTCGCCGGCCTGGGTATCGACAATGGGGCCGACCAGCATCTGCTTAGTGCGGTAGCCGGTGCGCTTGTCCACCTCCTGCAGGAAGCGCAGTTGCGGATTGATGGCCTTGAGCTCGGCCTCGTCGTAGACGTCATTGATGTTGACGGTCTTGCGCGCCAGGGCGACATGGCCGGCGATGCTCTGGTCGGCGATCGGCAGCCGCAGATCCTTGAACGAATTCAGCCCGGTCTTGACCTTGGAAACGATGGAGGCCTTGTCCTCGCCGACGGAATAGATGGTGAGACGGTCGGCGTTGAACAGGGAACAGACGTCCTGCGACAGCTCCAGCATGATCTCGTCGATGTTGGAGGTGGCGTGAATCTTGTTGGTGACGGTCTGGAGATTCTTGAAAAAAGTCAGCCGGCTGCCGACATCGGACAAGCCGCCGGCGTCCTGTGGCGTAGACAGAACCGCGCTCATGCTTCGATCTTCCCTTTCTCGGCAAAAAAGCCCTTCAACCCGCCGTCAAGCAGGCTGGCGCGATACCCACACTGGGACAGCAGAAACGCCGCCGCCGAACTGCGGCGGCCGCTCTGACAATAAACAATATACTCTTTCTCCCGCTCCAGCATGGCCATGGCCTGGCGAATCTCGTTGAGCGGAATATTGATCGCGCCCGGCAGGCCGTCATGCTGGTATTCGGCGGGGAAACGGGTGTCGATCCAGGCAGCGCCGCCGGCAATGCGCCGCGCAGCCTGCGTCGGGGAAACCTTTTGCAGCAACGGCTCCTTCAACAGGGCGGCGAAATCGGTCTTGTCGAGCCGCAGCAGGACGCCATCCGTCTTCATCTTCACGGTGGCGTTGCGCGTGGCATCGATGAGCAGGGCTTCCTCGCCGAAGGCGTCCCCGCCCTTGAGTTCGGCCAGTTCGACGGTGGCGCCGGCCACCTCGCGCGTGACGAGGCAGCGCCCCTGATCGATGACGTAGTAGAAGTCGCCGATATCCCCCTGGCGAATGACGACTTCGCCGCGTTTGGCGTGCACGCGCTGGAAACGCCCCAGCAGGGCGTCGATATTGGCCGGCGGCAGCGCCGCGAAGACGCCGCCGACGAAGTTTTGCGCCGCGAACGTGCCCGTCATGCTGCGCCAGTCGGTCGCGTCCTTGCTCCCGTGCGGACTGCCCGGCGTCGCAAGCTGGTCCCAGGTGACGACAATATCGAGCGTGTCCTCATCGAAACGCAGCAACTCGATATCGGTGATGGCCTTGGTCGCCACGGGTACGTTGGCGCCGCGCCCCAGCGGCAACAGGGCTTCGCCCGAGCCGCCGACGAGGAGCATCGTGCTGCCGTCCGCCAAATCGATTTTCAGCTCGCCCCGGGTCAGGTAGACGACCTGGCCGTGCCAGTCCTTGAGGCCGGAAGGATCGAGGTTGCGGGTCACGTGTTCGCGATGACAATGCGGCGCCAGTCCGCGCAGGCTCTCCATCCCCAGGCTGGCCAGCGGCTGAAGGTGCGAGAGGGTTTCGAGGAGCACTTTGTCGGCCGTCACGCTGCGTCCCTCAAAACTCGAAAACCTGGTTGTTTTGCAGCATGCGCGGCTTCAACTCGCCGATACAGTCTTCGATCTCCTGCATCGTCAGTTCCACCTGACCCGGTTTGAGGTGGGTGATGTAGATCTCCGCATCGCGTTGCAGGTTGGCCAGTTCGTTCTTCAGCATGTCCGGGCACAAATGCTTGGAGATAGTCGCCAGGCGGTGCTCGCGGTTGGAGAAGGCCGTCTCGATAATCAGCGTGCGCAGGTTCGCGATCTTGTTGATGGCGGTCCAGAGCGCCGGGCAGGGGCCGGTATCGCCCGAGAAAACCAGGCTGGCCCTGCCGGAGTCGAGCTGATAGGCATTCGCCGGCACGGTATGGTTGGCCGGCAACGGCACGATGCGCCGTCCGTCCAGAACCACGGCGCTGCCTACGTGCAGGCTCTCGAAACGCAGGAAGGGCTTCTCGGCCGATGGAATCTCGGTGAAATCGGGCCATACCGCCCAGTTGAAAACATGATTGCGCAGGATTTCGAGCACGGCTTCGGTGGCATGCACGGTCAGCGGCCGGCTGCGCATGTCGCCCACCGTGTCGACCATCAGCGGCAGACAGGCGATGTGATCGAGGTGGCTATGGGTGAGAAAGACATGATCGATCTGCGCCAGTTCGGCAATCGACAGGTCGCCGACGCCGGTGCCGCAGTCGATCAGAATGTCATTATCGAGAAGAAATGAGGTCGTGCGCAGGTGACGCCCGCCAATGCCGCCGCTGCACCCGAGGATTCGTAACTTCACACTGATCTCACTTGGTTTCGAATTTCCAGGAACCGTCCCAGCTGTCGCCGGGCGGCTCCTTGCGGTAGTGGGCGATCCGCTCCGCATAAACATCGTACAGCTTGTGCGGCTGCGAGCGCGACAGGTTGAGCAGCGCCACTTCCGCCTGGTCCCAGTCCTGGGCGCGATAGGCGCGCAGCGCCTGGTGCCACAGCTTGTTCGCGTCGAGCACCTCCTTGGGCACCTTGCCCTCGAGGCCGAGCGGCTCGAAAATAGCCACGGGTTTGTCCTTGCCCTTGACGCGAACCAGGTCGAGTTCGCGGAAGACGAAATCCTTCTTGACCAGGTCGCGCGTACCCTCGCCGACGATGATACCCACCCCGTATTGCTTGGTGATGCCTTCGAGCCGCGAGCCGAGGTTCACGGCATCGCCCATCACCGTGTAGGCCTTGCGCACGGGAGAGCCCATGTCGCCGACCGTCATGGTGCCGGTGTTGACGCCGACGCCGATCTTGATCTCGGGCCAACCTTTGGCGGCCAGATCCTGGTTCAGTCCGACCAGGGCGGCCTGCATATCGATGGCTGTAATCACGGCGCGCCTGGCGTGTTCGGGGTCCGCCACCGGCGCGCCCCAGAAGGCCATGATGGCGTCGCCGATATACTTGTCGAGCGTGCCGCGGTGGCCGCGGATCACCTCGGTCATGGCGCCGAGGTAAAGATTCATCAGGGTGGCCAACTGGTCTGGCTGCAAACCCTCGGAAATCGTGGTGAAGCCGCGCACGTCGGAAAACATGACCGTCAGCTCCGCCTTGCGGCCTTCCATGCTGTAGTTCTCGGGGTTCTTCGCCATCTCGTCCACCAGTTCCGGCGGCACGTACTGGCCGAAGAGTTCGGTGAACTGCCGCTTGGCTTTCGACTCGACGAAGTATCCCCACGACATGTTCATGGCATAGAGAACGACGATCAGGATCAGGCTGCCGGCCAACGGCAGCAGCATATGCGCCGAGTGCCAGAAAGCCATGTTCACGGCAAGCGCGAACAGCAGCACCAACAGGGCGGCGATGCTGGCGCGGAAGGGCGACAACAGCGGCAGCAGGAACACCAGGATGCCGCCGATGACGAGCGTGAGCAGGACGTCGGCAGCGAGCACGTAGGGCGGTTTGTGCTTGATGGTGCCGTCGAGGAACCCGGCGATCAGGTTGGCGTGGATCTCGACCCCGGGATAGGTGCTGCCGACCGGGGTCGCCCGCAAGTCCATGAGACCCGGCGCTGTCGTGCCGACCAGCACGATCTTGCCGGTGAGTTCGCCCGGCTTGAGTCGGTCGCCGAGCACGTCGGCGGCGGAAATGTAGCGGAAGCTGCCCTGCGGACCGCGATAAGGAACCAGGGTGGCGACATTCTCGTCGACGGGAATGCTCAGCGTGCCGCGCGCCGTCGTCATCTCCAGCCACTCCATGCCGCTGTAGCTCTTGCTGGCTCCTGCGGGATAACCCGGCGCCAGTTTCGGGAAACCCAGCAAGGCCCGCGTCATCGCCAGCGACAGGGCCTCGTAGTAGGCACCATCGTGCTCGGCGAGCAACGGCACGCGGCGGGAGATGCCGTCGAAATCGATCAGCGGATTGAAGTGGCCGCCGCCCGCCGCCGCCCGCTGGAACTCGACGAGGTTGCCGCCGTGGGTGTTCCAAGTGGTGAAGGCTATGTTGTGGCCGCTGAAGCTGCCGGCCGGCAACACGGGCTCCGGTACCGCTCCCGACGAACCACCTTCCGTCCTGTTCGACAGGTAGTAGCCGAGGATGACCGCCTTGCCTTTCAAGGTCTCGGCAAAGCGCGCGTCGTAATCGAGCTGGGGCCGCATCTCCTTGAGCGTATTGAGGAAGGCGGCGCTGTCGCGGAACTCCCGTTTCGCCAGGGCATCGAGCGACTTGAGGCCGGAACTGTCATCCGGTTCGGCAAAAACGATGTCGAAGCCCAGCAGGATGATGCCTTGGGTCTCGAAGAGCTTCTTCACCAGAGCCGACATCCTGTCCCGGTTCCAGGGCCAGCGACCGACTTCGGCGAGCGATTTCTCGTCGATGTCGAGGATGACGATGCGGTCATCGACGCCGCGCGGCATGGTCAGCCGCACTTTGGTGTCGTAGATGATCGAATCGAGGCGGCTGATGAAACCGACCGGGTAGATCTTTGCCGCATGCCCGAGCACTACGGCGAGTATGACAATCCCCAGCAGGAAGCGCGGCAGATGCTGCTTCAAAATACGCTCCCGGCGCGCCTGTCAGCCCGTCACACTTTGAAGAAGAATTCCATCTTGACACCCGCCAGCTCGATGATGTCGTGATCGTTGAGCGGATGGGGCTTGTTGGCTTCCAGCGTTACGCCGCTGACGACGGGGAAGTTCGCGCCTTCGACATGGGTGATGAAATAACCGTGGGGACGGCGGGCGATCACGGCGACCTGGACGCCCGGCTTGCCGAGCGTGGTCAGCGTCTTGGTCAGTTCCAGTTCCTTGCCGGCATTGGCGCCGCTGAGAATCTGGATCGCGGCCAGCGGCTGCGCCGCGGCCGCCGGTGCAGGCGCGGGCTGCGCCGGGGCGGGCGGCGGCGCCTCGGCGTGGGTGCCGGGAGGCGCCGTCTGCGTGGCCGACTTCATGCCGACCTGCGTATCGCCCATGCCCTTGCTTTCGATTTGTTCCGCGGTCTTGCGCATCGTATCGGGGCGCAGGATCATGGTTTTTTCGAAGTCGGCGGGGGCCGCCTGTTGCGGCACCTCGTTCACATACCTGAGACGGTACTTGCCGAGCTCGATGACATCGCCATGCTGAAGGAAGTGCTTCTTGACCGACTGGCCGTTGATGTAAGTGCCGTTGGTGCTGTTGAGATCCTCGAGGAAGGAATCGTTGAGGATCGTGACAAGGACGGCATGTTCGCCGGAGATCGCCAGGTTGTCGATCTGGATATCGTTATGTGGCTTGCGTCCGATGGTCATCCGCTCCTTGTTGAGGGGGATTTCCTTGAGCACCAGGCCGTCCATGCTGAGAATTAGCTTCGCCATCTTGTTTTCCTCAACGCTCCGTCACTTGAACCAGGCCAGCAGCCTGGCCAGCCAGCCGCCGCGAGCGGGGGCCGGAAACTCTTCCTTGATGCGTACAAGGATAACCGAAACATTGTCCCGTCCGCCGTTATCGTTCGCCATCTGCACCAGCTGCGTCGCGCAAAGCTCCAGGTTGGCTGCCAGCGCCTGCAAGGTCATCGATATCTCTTCGTCGTCGACCATGTCGTTGAGGCCATCCGAACAGAGCAGGTAAATGTCGCCGGGCAGCACATCGTAATCGCGCACCTCGGGCTCGACCGCCGGGTCGACACCGAGAGCCCGCGTCACCAGGTTCTTGTTCTGCGAATGGCGCGCCTGCTCCGCCGTGATGATGCCGCCATCGATCTGTTCCTGCAACAGGGAATGGTCGCGCGTGACCGGGCCGAATTCCTCGCCGCGCAGCCGGTAGAGCCGCGAGTCGCCGATATGGGCGATGGTGACGGCATTGTCGTGGAACACGGCCATCACCAGCGTCGTGCCCATGCCCGCATACTGCGGCTGGCTCTGCGCCGCCTGGTAGATGGCGCCGTTGGCGCGGGCGATTTCGGCTTCCAGGACGACATGCGCCCACAGGCGTCCATCCGGTTCGGTCTGGTACGGCTCGCGCGCGGCGAAGGACTTTTCCAGTTCGCTGCCCAACAGCGCGGTGGCCATGCCGCTGGCGACCTCGCCGGCATTGTAGCCGCCCATGCCGTCGGCAAGGATGACAAAACCGGCCACCGGATTGGCGAATACGGCATCCTCGTTGTGGGAACGCACCATGCCCTTGTCGGAGCGCGTTGCGATTTCCAGGGCCTGGCTCAAATCCATGGGTTCCGTCCCTTATTTCCGTTAGATGCCGATGTCGATAGCGGTGCCGCCCGCAGCGGCAGCGCCGATCATGCCGAGGCAGGTGCGCAGGTCGGCCGCCATTTCGGCGCCGGTCTGGTAGCGGTGGTCGGCATCCTTCGTCAGCGCCTTGTCGATGATGGCGACGAGACAGTCCGGCAGCTTCGGATCGACGCTGCGGATATCGGGGTGCGGATCGTTGGCGATCCGGAACATGAGTTGCGCCATCGAATCGCCTTCGAAGGGCAGTTTGCCGCAGGCCATCTGGTAGAGGGAAACACCGAGCGAGAACAGGTCGGAACGGCCGTCGATCTTCTTGCCGGCCAGTTGCTCGGGCGACATGTAGGAAGGCGTGCCCAGCACCATGCCGGTCTTGGTCTTCGACGAATCGGTGATGCGCGCGATGCCGAAGTCGGTGACCTTGACCTGGTCGGAGGCCGGCTCGTACATGACGTTGGCCGGCTTGATGTCGCGATGCACGACATTGTTCTGGTGCGCATAGGAAAGCGCGTCGGCGACGCGGGCGACGATGCTCATCACCTTGGGCAAGGGCAGCAGGTTGGCGGGCTTGGTGAACGGAACCAGATCCTTGCCCTTGAGGAACTCCATCGCGATGTAAGCGAGGTCGTGCTCCTCGCCGGCGTCGTACATGGTGACGATGTTCTGGTGGTTGAGGCGCCCCGCCGTCTCGGCCTCGCGGAAAAAACGCTCCTTGACCTCGACCAGTTCGTCCGCCTCGAACTCCTGCGACAGCGCCATGGTCTTGATGGCGACGATGCGGTTGATTTTCGGATCGCGGCCGAGATAGACGACGCCCATCGCGCCCTTGCCGAGTTCCTTCTCGATCTGGTAGCGGCCGAGCATCGGCTTCTCGACATTGCCGCTGGCGTCGAGCAGGCTGGCATTGCTGCGCCCGCCCCCGCCGCCGCCGAGCATCACCGTTTCCGACATCTGCCTGGCGCGGTTCAGGCGCACATCGAGGTCGCGGAATTTCGCGTCGTAGTCGGCCATGAAGCGGAAAACCGATTCCGCCTTGTTGAACTGGCGCTTGCGCTCGAAGTCGAGACCGAGGTTGTAGAGGTTCTCCATCAACTGGTTGTCGAGCGGGCACTTGCGGAACTTGTCGAAGGCCATGTCGAGCTGGCCCTGGCCCTGGAAGGCCAGCCCCAGCATGCGGTTCGACTCGGCCGAATCGAGGTCGGACTTTTCCTTGCCGCGCTCGGTGACGAGGAAGCGCTTGGTGGTCAGCAGCAAGTGGCCGACCAGCAGCAGCGTCGCCGGCACCATCAATTGAAGCCACAGCAACTGCGTCGTCATCAGCGCGAAATGGGTCGCGACCAGGACGGCCAGGAGGCCGGCGGTGATGGCGGCGCCCATGCCGGCCTTGAGCCGCGGCAGCAGCGCGATCAGGTAGACCGCTACCAGCAGGAACACCAGCTTCTCGGCCCAGAACCCCCAGGTCGGCGCGACGAAGAAATGCTCGGAGAGAATGCTCGATACCGTGTGCGCCTGGAGCAGCACCGCCGGCATCGTCGTCGAGATCGGCGTGACGAACATGCTGCCGACGCCCGCGGCCGTCGGCCCGATCAGCACGATCTTGTCGCGGTATTTCCCGTAGGGAATCTTGCCGCTCTGGACGTCGAAGAAGGAGTCGACCGGGAAGGCCGGCTGGCCGTCCTCGTCCTGGTAGAAGAAGGTATACATCCGGGTGTCCGGATCGGTGCCGATCTTCAGCCTGCCGAGTTTGACCGAATCGCCGGCCCTGACCTGGATGTCGGCAGGCAGAAGATTCAGGCTCTTCGCCGCCGCCAGCAGCGCCAGCGACGGATAGGTCTGGTCGAAATGGTTGAGCACCAGCGCCTCGGTGCGGATGCCGCCGTCGATGTCGGGCGTATTGTTGAGGTGGCCGATCGCCGCCGCATTCTGGCCAAGGGCAGCGATCACCGCCGCATCTACGGACGAAGTGGGAATCGGCGCCTCTTCGCCGCCGGCCAGTTTGACCGCGTTCTTCCTGACATATTCGGGCAGATCCTTGTCGGGCCTGCCGCGCGGATCGCCGAGGCGGAACAGCATCGGCAACGCGACGTTGCCGGCAGCGGCCATGGCGGCGGCGAGGCGGCGGTCGGTGTTGAGCTTCTCTTCCGCATCCCTGAGCAGCGGCCCCATCGCACCAAACGGCGCGGGCTGGGCGGCGATTTCCTCGGCCGTGGCCGTCAGCGGCAGGCCGCCGGCCTCGCCGTAGAGACCGATCAGCTTATCGATGTAGACGAGACCGGGGTCGAGTTGCGGTTCGGAAAAAAAGACCGTCGTCGCAATGACCTTGGCCTTGGCGGCGGCGAGCTTCTCGATCATGTCGGCGTGGATCGCGCGCGACCACGGCCAGCGGCCGATGTTGTCGAGGCTTTGCTTGTCGATGGCGATGACGGCGACCTTGTCGGCCGGCTGGCGCGAGCTCATGCCGACGCCGAGATCGTAGGCCTTGCGCTCGAGGCTCTGCAACAGATCGCCATTGCCGGCGATGAGTACGGCAAGACTTACGACCAGCCCGAGGAACCAGTCGCTTTTCCAGAAATTCGCCTTATCTATTTTCATCTTCTGCGGCGTTCCCATCGTCCAGCCCCTCCCTCATCGACTCAGGACGGCCTAAGTCGGAGCATAAACAGGGCGATAGTGTCAATTCTTACAGCCAGACCTCAGGTCAGTCAAATGGTTTCTATGCTGATCGCACGTAATTTTGCCGTCAGTAGGGCAATTCCCGGCCGACCTGCCGTTCCTGGGCCAGCGCCAGCAGTCGTTTCGCCACCGCCAAGTCCTGGATCGCCATGCCCTGGGATTCGAACAGCGTAATCTCCCCGGGCGCGCCGCGGCCGGGACGGGTGCCGGCCATCACCTCGCCCAGTTCGACCAGTTGGCCCTCGTGCAACCGCCCCTTTTCCAGCGATGGCAATAGGTCGCCGGCTTCGCGCAGCGCCGTGGCGCGGCTATCGACGCAGACCCTGGCCGCCCGTTGCACGGTTTTTTCGTCGATCTCGCGGCGGATCAGGGCATTCGAGCCGGCGGCTGTGACGTGAGCGCCCGCTTCCAGCCAGTCGCCGGCGAACACTGGTGTCGCTGCCGTGGTGATGGTGACGACGACATCGGAGCCGCGCACGGTTTCTTCCGGGCTCGCCGCCGGCAGCATTTCGACGCCGAGTCGCCGCGATTGACTTTCGCAGAACGCCCGCCGCTTTTCCTCGCTGCGCGAGTACACCTTGATGCGGCGTATCTGCCGCACGCGGCACAGCGCCTCGACCTGGCTCTGCGCCTGCCAGCCGGCGCCGAAGATGCCCGCCTCGGCGGCATCCTCGCGCGCCAGCCACTTCGCCGCGACACCGCCGGCGGCGCCGGTGCGCATCATGCCCAGATAGTCGGCCTCGATCACCGCCAGCAGGCCGCCCGTCGCCGCATCGAACAGATGCACGAGGAAACGGGCACCGGCGCGGGAGGTCGTATAAGCCTTGTAGCCGAATACGCCGTCGTCGAGCAGCGCGCCTTGCAGGATGTGCAAAGCCGCCGTCGGCACGCGCGTGCGTTGACGCGGGATGTCGATGGCGCGGCCAGAACCGTGGGCGCGGTGAGCCGATTCCACCGCATCCAGCGCCAACTCCATCGTCAGCAGTTCCTTGACGTCCGCCTCGGTCAGAAACAGAGCCATCTCTCACTCCTCACTGAATGCGGCGTTCCTCGCGGCCCGCCTTGCGCCAGGCCAGCCAGTTGCCGAGCGCGACGACGAACACGGCGCAGGCGCCGCCGACCAGGTAATGGGCGGCCGGCAGCGTTTGCGCCACCCAGTCCTTCACGGCGGCATCCGACACCAGCATGCCGCCGGCGACGTAGCCGAGCAGTCCGGCGCCGAGGGTGACGATGATCGGATGTCGCTCCATCAATTTCATGATGATCTGGCTCGACCAGACGATCAGCGGGATGCTCACCGCCAGGCCGAACAGCAGCAGCGCGACCGAGTCGCGGGCGGCGGCGGCGACGCCGATGACGTTGTCCAGGCTCATGACGAAGTCGGCGACGATAATGGTCTTCACCGCGCCCCAGAGATGCTGCGGCGCATCGATGTCCTGCCCTTCCGCCTCCTCCGGCAACAGCAGCTTGACGGCGATCCACAGCAGCAGCACGCCGCCAACGAGCTTGAGATAAGCAAAGCCGAGCAAACCGGCGGCAAAGGCCGTCAGCATCACGCGCAGAATCACGGCGCCGGCGACGCCCCAGAAGATGCCCTTGCGGCGCTGCGGCGGCGGCAGGTTGCGGCAGGCCAGCGCAATGACCACCGCATTGTCGCCCGACAGCACGATGTCGATGGCGATGATCTGGAGCACGGCGATCCAGAACTCGTGGGAGAAGAAATCCATAGGTCGATTTTACGCACCATAAAAAAACCGCGCCGTCTTTCGTTGGCGCGGTTTATTCGACTGGCGGCGGCGCTTACTTCAGCAGCGCCTTGAGCAGCTTGGCCATTTCCGAGGGGTTGCGCGTCACCGTGAAGCCGCACTCTTCCATGATGGCGAGCTTGGCATCGGCGGTGTCGGCGCCGCCGGAGATCAGCGCGCCGGCGTGGCCCATGCGCTTGCCGGCCGGGGCGGTGACGCCGGCGATGAAGCCGACGATGGGCTTCTTCATGTTGGCCTTGCACCAGCGCGCGGCATCGGCTTCGTCGGGACCGCCGATCTCGCCGATCATGATGACGGCATCAGTGTCGGGATCGTCGTTGAACATCTGCATGATGTCGATGTGCTTGAGGCCGTTGATCGGGTCGCCGCCGATACCGACCGCCGACGACTGGCCGAGGCCGAGCTCGGTGACCTGGGCGACGGCTTCGTAGGTCAGCGTGCCGGAGCGCGAGACGACGCCGATGCGGCCCTTGCGGTGGATGTGGCCAGGCATGATGCCGATCTTGATCTCGTCGGGCGTGATCAGGCCGGGGCAGTTGGGGCCGAGCAGCAGCGTCTTCTTGCCGCCCTTGGCTTCCTTGGCCTTCATCTTGTTGCGCACTTCGAGCATGTCGCGCACGGGGATGCCTTCGGTGATGCAGATCGCCAGGTCGAGGTCGGCCTCGCAGGCTTCCCAGATTGCGGCGGCGGCGCCGGCCGGCGGCACGTAGATGACGGAGACGGTGGCGCCGGAGGCGGCCTTGGCGTCCTTGACCGAGGCGTAGATCGGCACGTCGAAGATCTTCTCGCCGGCCTTCTTCGGGTTCACGCCGGCGACGAAGCAGTTCTTGCCGTTCGCATACTCGATGCACTTCTCGGTGTGGAACTGGCCGGTCTTGCCGGTGATGCCCTGCGTGATGACCTTGGTGTCTTTGTTGATGAGGATAGACATGTGCGATTCCCTTACTTCACGGCCGCGACGATCTTGGTCGCGGCTTCCGCCATGGTGTCGGCGGAGATGATCGGCAGGCCGGACTCGGCGAGTATCTTCTTGCCGAGGTCTTCGTTGGTGCCCTTCATGCGCACCACCAGCGGCACGGACAAATGGGTTTCCTTGGCCGCGGTGACGACGCCGGTGGCGATGGTGTCGCACTTCATGATGCCGCCGAAGATGTTGACCAGGATGCCCTTGACCTTGGGGTTCTTGAGCATGATCTTGAACGCCTCGGTCACCTTCTCGGTCGTGGCGCCGCCGCCGACATCGAGGAAGTTGGCCGGCTCGGCGCCGAACAGCTTGATCGTGTCCATGGTCGCCATCGCCAGACCGGCACCGTTCACCAGGCAGCCGATGTTGCCGTCGAGGCTGATGTAGGCGAGGTCGAACTTCGAGGCCTCGATCTCGTCGGCGTCCTCCTCGTCGAGGTCGCGGTAGGCGACGATCTCGGGCTGGCGGTAGAGCGCGTTGGAGTCGAAGTTGAACTTGGCGTCGAGCGCCTTGATGTTGCCGTTGCCTTCCAGGATCAGCGGGTTGATCTCCGCCAGCGAGGCGTCGGTCTCCATGTAGCAGGTGTAGAGCTTCTTGAAGGTGTCGACGGCCTGGGCCTGCGAGGCCTCGGGCACGCCGATGCCTTTCGCCAGTTCCAGCGCCTGCGCGTCGGTGAGCCCGGCCGCCGGATCGACGAAGACCTTGATGATCTTCTCGGGCGTCTTGTGGGCGACTTCCTCGATGTCCATGCCGCCTTCGGAGGATGCCATCATCGCCACCTTCTGCGTGGCGCGGTCGGTCAGCGCGGCGCAGTAATATTCCTTCTTGATGTCGGCGCCGTCCTCGATCAGCAGGCGCCGCACCTTCTGCCCCTCGGGGCCGGTCTGGTGAGTCTTCAACTGCATGCCGAGAATCTGGCTGGCGTTCTGGCGCACCTCGTCGAGCGACCGGGCGAGCTTGACGCCGCCGCCCTTGCCGCGGCCGCCAGCGTGGATCTGCGCCTTGACGACCCAAACCTTGCCGCCCAGCGTTTCGGCGGCCTTGACCGCCTCATCGACGGAAAAACAGGGGATGCCGCGCGGCGTGGCCACGCCGAACTTCCGCAGGATTTCCTTGCCCTGGTATTCGTGGATTTTCATGCGTTTTCCTTGCTATGTCTGCGATAGGAACGTTATCGTTTGATGATGCGCCGACCCGCCGCACCCGCACCGGCGGGTGGCAATGCCGAGGCGCAATTGTCTCCATGGCGCTTGAAAACCGGTACGCCAAGCTTTCGAGGGGCGCCATATTATCACTAGCCGTATAAAGCCTCGAATCAATAGCTGCTTCGCGGCCCGATGAGAAATTTATCGTGACCAGCGCGGTCTTCGCGACGGCAGTCCCGCCATGGGCGCCGACGCGGCACGGACGGTGCGGCGCGCGCCGCCTACAGGATATGCCGGCGCGACTGCACCACGAAGAAGCGGCTGGAGACGAAAGCGCTATCGGTCAGGCAGGCGGTGGCCGCCGGGTTCGCGCCCGTGGCGTGAAAGTCCGAGAAACCCGCCGACTGGTTCACGAAAACGCCGCC
>Ga0209211_10007508_pt1 | contig 15249 bp, 17 predicted proteins | sample RifGroA2_FD_183992 | JGI IMG/M metagenome (GOLD analysis project Ga0209211, IMG submission 183992) | Groundwater microbial communities from Rifle, Colorado, USA - Groundwater A2 (SPAdes) (version 2) | ecosystem: Environmental > Aquatic > Deep subsurface > Groundwater | place: Rifle, Colorado... | reverse complement strand
TTGCGGGAGAGGTGGGGGTAGAGATAACTAGGCTAATTTTTTCTCTGGATGAAGTGGCACGAAAGCTTTCAACTAGCTTGGATGGAGAACTTCTCGTCCAGGTCGCGATCGTGGAGTGGTGCGGGGGGGGTAAAGTGCAATCGCAAAGTTCCGATCACTCGCCCAAAATCGCGCAAGGATCGGAACTAAGGGAACAGGAAACAAAATCTGGTTGGCAGGCGATGAAGGAGAAGATAAAGTCGGGAGAGAAGATTACAAGTGATATAATTGAGGAAGCGAGGGAAATATTTAAATAGGAGGTTTTATGTTTGATAAATTTAAACAGATGGGACAGCAGGCTTCACAACTTAAACAGATCCGAGATCAAGCAGTGCAGATGCAAAAGCAACTACAGGCCGAGGTAATTGAAGTAGAGGAAAATGGAATCCGGGTAGTAATGACAGCTGATCAGAAAGTCCAAACGGTGACGATTGACGGGAAATATGAAGAGAGATTGGTAGCGGTACTCAATAATGCGATCAAAAAATCACAGCAAATTGCAGCCAAAAAACTCCAGGAGATGTCGGGAGGACTGAAGGGCTTACTTGGGGGAATGGGTGGGGGTGGAGCGCAATAATCGGGTGGTATGAAACTTCCTAAGATTGTTGAAGATTTGACTAACTCATTTGAGAAGTTGCCCGGGATCGGGAGGCGGAGTGCGCAGCGGATGGCGTTTTATTTACTGCGGGTACCCCAGAGGGATCTCGAAACTTTTGCACACTCACTGTCTAATTTAAAGAAATTGACCAAGATTTGTAAAATATGCCACAATCTCACTGACCAAGAACAGTGCAGTATCTGCTCTGACCCTAGTCGTGATCCTACCCAAGTGTGCGTGGTGGAGTCATTCCAGGACGTACTCGCCATTGAGAAAGCGGGGAGTTACCCTGGGGTTTACCACGTCTTGCATGGGTCGATCTCACCCCTCAACAATATTGGGCCGGACGAGCTGTATATTGAGACTTTGGTGAAGCGAGTCAAACAAGGAATTGTCAAAGAGATAATTCTGGCAACTAATACGAATTTGGAAGGGGAGGCGACGGCCCTCTACATTAAACAAGCTTTGGATGGACATAAAACCGAGATTAGCCGGATAGGTCGTGGACTTCCTACCGGTGTTGAGATAGAATATGCAGACGATCAGACGTTAGTACAGGCACTTTTGACGAGAAAGTCAATATAATTTCATAATTAGGATAAAATACAGGATAATTGATGCGGTAGCCGAGCGGTCAGGCGCTTGTTTGCAAAATAAGAGATGAAGGTTCGACTCCTTCCCGCATCTCTAAAATATGAAAGTACAAACATACTTGACCAATTTGCTGCAAGGGGCTGGAGAGTATTCTTTGACTGAACAGGATGTGGATTTAATTAATAGGGTGGGTTTGCAGGACTACATTACAGCTAAACTATTTTCGAAGAAATATCGGAAGTGGAGATTGGATGAGCAAAGTATAAAGTTGGTCACTAGAGAAGTTGATGAAGCTTTGGCTAAGGGTAGGCCAATTGAGGTATTTTTTGCCCAAGGTTCTTACAAGTTGTGGAGAGTGGCGTCTGCCCCCATGGCTAACTGGGCTGAGTTTTTTAATTTAGCATATCTAATTTCATACTTGGCTCCAATTGCAGTGGCTTATAAGCATGGGGTTAGCCTAACTTATTATTTTTTGACAATCTTGCCCCAAACTCACAACAACTTGAGTGAGACAGAAGTGATTAGTTATTTGGAATCTTTTCAGGATTTAATGGATAGGTTTGAAGAATATCTACCGAGTAATATCAATATTAAAATCGAGAGAGATGCGGATGCCTATAGCCGAAGAAAGTATAACAACTTGCTTAAAAAGGCTCTTTTGTTAGCGGATAAGAAATTTTATAAGTGGCCAAAGACTAAACAAGATGACTATATACGGAGAGCTAGATTAAATATTAAATGGGATGGAGTTGAGGATTGGACAAAATTGAGAGAGGAACAAAAAGAGAAACAAGTTGAAAGGGCAGTATTGTATGAGTATGCAGCCACTCAAGTGATTTTGGAAAAGGATAAGGAGAGGAGGGGGGTAATCTTGTCGACTCTCCCGAAGGAAGATGCGATTGGGATTGGGAGTACCTCTACTTCGATAGCAAAACATTGGGTCGGGGAAGGAGTACTAGAGGAAAGCGGAGGAGTGTTTTATCCGAGGATATTATCTCCTTCTCAATATGAGTATGCTGCGGGTATACGGCATAAGTCTATTACGGCAAAAGTAATTCCGGGAGAGATCTTTGCTAAGATCGAAGTGTATCCCAGACATTTTGATTTTTCGCAAAAATGATATACTACATGCGTATGAAAGTCGTATTTATCGCTTCGCAAGCGCAAAGTGCTGAGCTAGCTAATAATTATAAGAAAATAAATGATGCGCTTGAGTCGCACGGCATGGATGTGTTTAGTGGACACTTATTTACTAATGTAAACGATAGTGACTTGGTAAACAAAAAACAGATTGAGGCTTGGTATAAAGAAGTCATCACTCATGTGAGGGGAGCCGATACTATCTTTGTGGAACTTTCATATCCCTCTACGGTGAATGTTGGGCACATATTAACTTATGCACTTGATTCTGGTAAGCCGGTCGTGGCTTTGTATAAAACAGACAGAGAGCCATTTTTCCTCCGGGGGAGAGTGGATGATAAATTGGTGCTTTTGGAATATAACGATAATGATATCAAGGAAGTGGTAGCCAACGCTCTGGAATATGTTTCTTCGGCCCAGGATGTCAGATTTAACTTTTTTATCTCCCCAGAAATAGGACGATTCTTAGATTGGATTTCGAAGAAAAAAAGATTGCCACGCGCTGTTTATTTGAGGAAGTTAATCGAAGAGGATATGCAGGCGAGTAAGGAGTATAGCGAAGGTAACGATGACAAAATCTAGGAAGACTCGAGCGGAGAAGATTCAGTCGGGATATCGACTGCAGAATTTTAAGCTCGCGGAGGCGGAGCGGATGGAGGTGAAGGATGTGAGTGAGTTTGGATATTTATCCAGTGAGTATGTGATGAAGGATTTACGCAAGACCGTGGTGTTTTCGTTGGTAATTGTGGGGCTCTTGGCGGTTGCAAAACGTGTTTTAGGGTAAAATTCCAATGGGGTATAGTATAGGTATGGGTGTTTGGCAGAGTGTGGGACAAAATTTAGCTGGACTCGCGAAGCACGTGGCGAAAAAAGTGGTGGCGGAACCTGTCGAGATAATGAAGGATGCGGTTGGTCAAAATATAGAACGTGGACAGCAGACGCAGCCCCAAAACGACGATCCTAATCAGAATAGTCCGGTGAGTGATTTCACTAAGGCAAGGTTTAAGACCAAGGAGGATTTTCAGAAATACCAGAGTTTATCAGGTAAAAAAGACGAGATGGAGCTTTCGGCAATTCGGAGTAGATTGGTACGTGAATGGGGACTAGATACTAATATTGAATCGGGGATGCAAAAGGCCAGGGAAGAGTGGGAACAAAGAGAGGAACAACGGAAGAAGGTGGAAGAGAAAAAAGAAGAACAAAAGAAAGAGTTTGAGTTTGAGAAAAAGAAGCAAGAAGATATTGCACTCAAGGCTGCCACCAGCGAAGCAAATCCCGAGAATAAGGCATGGGGGGCGGGGTGATAAGATATAACTATGAAACTGTTTAATTCGTTGACCAGAAAAATAGAGGAAGTGGTGCCGATTATTCCTGGGAAGATTGGGATGTATACGTGTGGACCGACGGTGTATTCGACGGCAACCATTGGGAATTTTCGTACCTATATGTTGTCGGATTGGTTGAACCGGAGTTTGCAATATTTGGGTTATGAGGTAAAGTCGGTGATGAACCTGACCGATGTGGGACATTTGACGGGAGATAATTTGGGGGATGCGGATACCGGGGAGGATCGACTGGAGAAAGCCAGTAAGAAAGAAGGAAGAAGTGCGTGGGAAATCGCGGAGACATACGGAGTTGAGTTTCTAGAACACATGGCGATTTACAACATTCTCAAACCAGAAGTAGTGTGTAAGGCAACGGATCATATTAGCGAACAGATTTCGATGATCCAAAAACTAGAAAAAAATGGTTTCACTTACAAAATATCGGATGGGATTTATTTTGACACGACGGCCTTTGAAAAGACTGGTTATAAATACGGAGAAATCTCGAATCTGGAAGAAGCGAAGATGGTGGCGAGGGTAGAGGAAAACAAGGAAAAACGAAATCCACGCGACTTTGCGCTATGGAAGTTTTCATATAGTGGTGGGCGATCCTTCGACTCCGCTCAAGATCTGGCGCTACCGCGCCGACAAATGGAATGGGACTCACCCTGGGGAGTTGGATTTCCCGGATGGCACATCGAATGCTCGGCGATGTCTACCAAGTATTTGGGAGAGCAATTTGATATCCACGTGGGAGGAGAAGATCTCAAGAGTACGCATCATCCCAACGAGATTGCTCAAGCAGAGGGGGCAACAGGTTTGACTCCATTTGTAAAGTATTGGGTGCACGGAGCTTTTATTTTAATTGATGGGGGGAGAATGGGGAAGAGTCTGGGGAATGCCTATACCGTGAAAGATTTATTGGACAAAGGGATAGATCCGCTAGCACTGCGTTATTTTTATATGGGCGGACACTACCGCAAACAGCTCAACTTTACGTGGGAAGGGTTGGCGGCAGCGATGACAGCCCTGATAAATCTACGAGGGATTTATCAGGCGAGTTTAGGAGAAAAGGAAAGAACTGTATTATCGCCGGAAAAACTGGATAAAGTACAAGTTTTGCAAGAGAAATTTAAAGAGCGAATTGAGGAAGATTTGGATCTGCCGGGAGCGTTGGCGGTGACGTGGAAAGTGGCTAAATCAAATATTTCAGGAATTGATAAAGCTGAATTATTGGCTGATTTTGACCGGGTGTTGGGAGTGGGGTTGGGAAACATGAAACAGAAAACAGAAAACAGTCAAATCTCCAAAGAGATAGATAAGTTGATTGAGCAAAGGGAAGCCATGCGGAAAATGCGCAATTACGTAGAGGCGGACAAAATCCGACTAGACATCGAGAAACTAGGATACAGATTGGAAGATAAAGGCGGTCGTACAAGAGCGATCCAGAATGATTAAGTGGTTCATGGCACTACTTGCGAGTTTAGGAATAGTGAGTGCGCCGATTGATAATGTTATAAAAAAAGAATTGCCTTACGAAAAATATAGCTTTGAAAATTTGGCGAAGCGGGGAGGGGTGGCAAGTAAGATCGAAGTTGTTGGAAACAAATTTTATTATCAGAGCGAGGGGAGGCGGATTAGTGGCGAGATAAACTACCCACCCCTCGACTACGCTCAGGGTCTTCGAGGGGTGGTGGTGATGGCGAGAGGTTATGTGGAGAAGGACGTATATAGAACTGGGATGGGAACACATAACGCGGCCAAATACTACGCAGAGCATGGATATGTGACATATGCGCCGGATTTTTCTGGATATGGGGAGAGTGATCCTGAACCCACTTCGCCTCCGGCTTCGCTAGGGTCAAGATTGGTGAAGCCGGTGGAGATATTGGATTTGATTGCGAGCGTCACCCAAGACAAACCGATTTTCTTGTGGGGACATTCTAACGGTGGGCAGATTATGCTGTCAGTCGCGGAGATTTTGGGCCTGCAAGGTCAGACCTTGCAGGTAAAAGGAGTCACGCTGTGGGCGCCGGTCTCTAAACCTTTCCCTTACAACATATTGTTTTATACCGACGAGGCAAGTGATAGTGGTAAGTGGCTAAGAGGGGAGATAGCTAAATTTGAAAATGATTATGACGTATTTAACTATTCGATAGATCGATCTATCGATGATATTAATGTGCCGATCCAGATACATCAGGGTAGCGCGGATGAAGCGGTGCCAAAGAAATGGAGTGACGACATAGTAAAGATTTTGCGAGAGAAAGATAAAGAGGTAACTTACTATGTCTATCCTGGAGCGAATCATAACCTGAATCCTGGGTGGGATGGCGTGGTCACGCGGGACGTGGATTTTTTCCAGAGTTTACGCTAGAATCAAGTTTATGCAAAATGATCCCTATCGTAATGCCGTGGCACAACTGAAGCAAATCGGTGAGATACTCAAGTTAGATAAGAAAGTGATCACGAAACTTTCGAATCCTGATAAAGTTCACAAAATTCAACTGAGGGTTAAAATGGATAATGGCAAGACGAAGAAATTCCAGGCCTATCGTAGTGAACACAACAATAGCAAAGGCCCATATAAGGGCGGGATTCGTTATCACCACAATGTGTCTGAGTCAGAAGTTAAAGCCCTATCGATGTGGATGACCTGGAAATGTAGCGTTGCAAGCTTACCCTATGGGGGAGGTAAGGGTGGGATCATCGTTGACCCGAGTAAACTTTCAAAGGGGGAATTAGAGCGGCTATCGCGTGCATATGGGAAATGGGCGGCCGGATGGGCTGGTCCCTGGAGAGATGTGCCGGCGCCGGATGTAAATACGGATGGGCAAATAATGGCCTGGATGTTGGATGAAATAGAAAAAACAAAAACTCCAGCCGAGAGAATGAGTGTGAACTGGAAAGCCAGTTTTACTGGTAAACCACTAGCGATTGGAGGTAGTCAAGGGAGAGAAGAGGCCACGGGGATGGGGGGATTTTATACGCTGGAAAATTTAGTAAAAAAGATGAAGTTGCCGAAAAAGAACGTGACTCTTGCGGTGCAGGGTATGGGAAATGTCGGATATTGGTTTGCGAAGCTGGCGAGTGAGGCTGGGTACAAAGTGGTGGCGATCTCTAATTCTAGGGGAGGAATCTATGATAAGCGAGGATTAGTGATTGATGAACACTTACGTAGCCGTAAGTCCAATATTACCAATGACAAGCTTTTACTTTTGCCTGTCAGCGTCTTAGTGCCTTCGGCCTTAGAGAATGTGATCACCAAGGAAGTGGCCGCGAAAATCCAAGCGAAAGCGATTATCGAGATGGCCAATGGCCCAGTAACTCCGGAGGCTGACGTAATACTGTCAAAGCGGGGAATTTTGTCAGTGCCGGATGTGCTGGCGAACGCCGGGGGGGTGACCGTTTCTTACTTTGAATGGGTGCAGAACTTGCACGGGGCGGTCTGGAGCAAAGAAGAGGTGTTGACCAAACTAAAAACAGTGATGGATCGAGCATTCGCTGAGATGTGGGATAAATACCAGCAGTTGAAAGTGAATCTACGGATGAGTGCTTACGCCAACGCGGTTGCTAGAGTAGCTGAGGCCATGAAGTTGACGATAGAATAGGGAAGTGGGAGGATGGGGACATGAAGGCGGAATCATCGTATTTTACAAACCGTATATGTTGTTTATCGATAAAAAGGGGAATGAAGCCGGTGAGTTAGTCTTATCGACTGCCAAGTGGCTGGGAGTTTTTACGCTCTGTATCATCCTGGTTGTGGTCATGATGTCGAGGTGGTTTGATCTAGTGTAGAATGGCCAGATGAGTATCAGAGCTACGGATCTTAGTTTTAGCTATGGGGAGAAACCTCTATTGGTAGAGGCCAATTTTCGTATTGAAGATGGGCAAAAGGTGGGACTGGTGGGGGAGAACGGGACGGGCAAGTCGACACTACTCAAATTATTTATGGGTGAGATATATCCAGATGAGGGTAATATCCAAGTACAGGGAAGCATGGAGCTCGTGCCACAAGAGGTAAAACGTGATCCAATACTGGATAAAGCGGTAAGTGTGATGGAGTATGTCAATCCTGACGGAGAGATCCCCGAGCACAAATTACGCAAACTATTTGCTGGACTGGGGATTGTGGAGATCGATTTAGCATCCAAACCACAAAGCTATAGTGGGGGAGTAAAGACCAAGTTTGCGCTGGCCCGGGCGATCCTCAAAGAACCAGATATCTTACTGCTGGATGAACCCACTAATTTTATGGACCATGAGGGGAAGGCTTGGGTGATGGGACTCCTTGCCCAATATCCAAAAACTTTAATATTAATTTCTCATGATTTAGAATTTATGGATAAAGCGATAGATAGGGTAATCTATATGAATAAAAATACCCATAAGATCGAAGAATATAAGGGGAACTATTCTAAATATCTAAAACTACAAAAAGAAGCACAGCAATTATTTGCTAAACAGGTGAAGGGACAACAGCGATATATTAATCAACTGGAACATGCGATAAAGGTAGTTGGGGTAAAAACCCGTATTGTCATGCAGAGGAAAATTGCACGCCTAAAGGCAGTGCTGCCTGAACTTCCACCTGAAGTGCGCAGTATCAAGATCCAATTGCCTGAGCCGGTACGCAGTGGTGAAGTGCTGATTACGGCGCGCGGGATATCGAAGTCATTTCCCGCCCAAGGCGGGTCCGCCCTGGGCGGAGGCAATCAGGTTCTGAACAACTTAAACTTTGCTATTCGGCGCGGGGAGCGAATTGCGCTCCTGGGACCCAACGGGGTGGGAAAGTCGACACTGATCAAGCTGCTGATAGGGGAGTTGACACCAGACAGTGGAGTGGTTGAGTGGAATCCGATGAACAAGTTGGGGTATTACTCCCAAGAGTTTGATGATTTTGACATGGAAAAATCAGTTCTTCAACTATTTATGGATAAATGCGAGCGGATGGAATCTTTTTGCCGGCCGTTTCTGGGTAAATTTAATTTTCTCGCCAATAAAGTCCATCAAAAAGTGGGGACGTTGTCGGGTGGGGAGAAAACTCGCCTAGCCATTGCGATGTTGTGCTCAACGGATGCCAACCTGCTGGTACTGGATGAGCCAACGACCTATCTGGACGTCTTATCGCAAAGGGTGATTCTCGACGCGCTTAAGGCATACAGGGGTACGATGATTATCGTCTCTCATACCGAAGAATTCGTCAATGAGTTGAAACCAGATAAAGTGTTTCTGATGCCGGAAGGCAAATTAGATTTTTGGACCCTGGATTATACCGAGCGGGTGGGGGAGATATAGGTTTGAGATATAATGAAAATATGTTTAAGCCGAAGACAGAGAGATTGACTAAATTAGCCAAGATTTACCCCAAGCGTATTGCTGAATTAGAGAGTATTTTAGTAGGTAAAACTAAAATTTATCTGGATTTTGCAAATGTTTATCATTGGTCACAAAAACTAGGTTGGCACGTAGATTTGCGCCGACTAAAGCAGTTACTTGATTCTTTTGAGAACATAACTCAAGTGAATTGGTACAATGGGACGCTACTGGGTGATGCATACTCGGAGCAATCGGTAAAAGATGCGAGTGATTATGGATATCGAGTGATAACAAAGTCCGTAAAACTAATGAGGTTAAGTGTGGATGTTTCGGGCATACCAGTTAATTCGCCGGCGGTACTGGAAAATTTTATTAAGAGGCCACTGCTTCGACAATTCACGGTCGATCAAGTTGAACAGTTGAATGGGATACTCAAGGAGCTGAATGGCCGAGGAGTGAAATATGTGGAACATCGGAAATGCAACTTTGATGTGGAGATGGGACGAGATATCGCGATTGATTTCGAAAAAGATTTGGCAGATACCTTTGTATTATGGACGGGGGATAGTGATTTTGCTGATCCTGTTGCACAGTTGATAAAAGACGGAAAGAAGGTGGTATTATTTGCGACTGTGCGACGCGTATCAGTCGAATTGGAGCAGACTGGGGTGCAAATTTTTGATATTCAAAAGATTCGTAATTTTATTTGTCGAGTAGGAGAAATACAGGCAGAAATTATAAATAAGGTCTAGTTAGCAAAAAGGACTCGGTAAAGAGCCCTTTCGCCAACGTTAGCGATCGTTTCCGATCAGCTTGAATTATACAACCATATGTCAATTATGCCAAGAATAGGTGGGATATGAGTTTATCAGTAGGGATAGTTGGGTTACCCAATGTAGGAAAGAGTACGCTGTTTAACGCCTTGTTGTCCAAACAGCAGGCGTTTGCGGCGAATTATCCCTTTGCTACCATTGAACCAAACGTGGGGATAGTACCAGTGCCGGATGAGCGATTAGCCAAACTGGCACCTATTGTAAACACTACCAAACTGGTTCCAGCCACCGTGACGTTCCTGGATATTGCGGGGCTGGTAAAGGGAGCCTCACAAGGAGAGGGACTGGGGAACAAATTCCTCTCCCACATCCGAGAGGCGAGCGTGATTTTGCACGTCGTGCGCGCGTTTACGGACAAAGGGATTATTAATGCTGGATCATTGGATCCAAAGAGTGATTTAGATACAATCAACATTGAGCTTGAGCTAGCCGATCTTCAAACAGTCGAAAATCACGCGAAGAAAAAAAATCCTGACATGGAAAGTTTGCCACTTTTGGCGAAAAAACCATACTTGATCGCGGTCAATGTGGATGAGTCTGAACTAAAAAATGCCGAGGCTAAAGGGGGTGAGTATGCTCGAACACTGGGAGTTCCAAGAGAAAAGGTAGTACTCGTGAGTGCCAAGACCGAGTCGGAACTTTGTGAATTGTCGGTCGAGGATCAACAAGTTTATCTGCGAGATTTGGGGGTGAGTGAATCTGGTCTATCGAGACTGATTAAAAAAGCTTTTGCGACTATCGAACTTATGACGTATTTGACTGCTGGAGAATTAGAGGTGAGAGCCTGGACGATTCCCGTGGGAACGGTAGCTCCCGAGGCGGCGGGGGTGATCCACACAGACTTTGTGAAACATTTTATCTCGGCTAAGGTATGTAGTTATGCTGACTTTGTGGAGTACAAAGGGTGGAAAGGGGCGGCGGAGAAGGGGAAAGTTAGAACAGAAGGGAAAACCTATGTGATGCAAGAAGGGGACGTGGTTGAATTTATGATCGGAAAGTAGATTGGAGATTGCGGGTAGAGCAGACTTGAGTTAGAATATCTCTCATGAATACATATGAACTGACGTTGTTGATCCCAGATGAGGATGAGAAGAACAAGGAACGGGTGCTCAAGGTGGTTGCAGATTTTGCCAAGAAACATAAGGGAGAAATCAATAAGCAGGAGAGTTGGGGGGCTAAACATTTGGCTTACCCGATTAAAAAATTAGCCATTGCCGATTATGAGCATTTTGTGTTGACCTTACCCCCCGCTGATCAGCCAACCCTAGACAAGATGTTGCGGATGGATGAGAGTATACTGCGTTATATGTTTGTGAGGGTTTAATATGTCATCAAGATCATTAAATAAAGTCATGCTCATTGGGAATTTGACTCGGGATGTGGAGGTGCGCTATACCCCCTCGGGGACGGCAGTTGCGACCTTTGGTCTCGCCACTAATCGGAGTTGGAGTTCGGGGGAGGGAGGAGAGCGACAGGAAGAGACGCAGTTTCACCGGATTGTGGCTTGGAGTAAGCTCGCAGAGATTTGTGGACAACTGCTTTTTAAGGGTCGCAAGATCTTTATCGAAGGACGACTCCAGACCCGTAAATTTACGGGACAAGATGGGCAACAGCGAGAAATCACCGAGATCGTGGCGGAGAACATGATGATCCTCGATACGCGCACTCGCGATGGAGGAGCTCCGATGGGGGCACCCGCGCTGGAAGAGGACTTTGTGGGGGTAGCGGATCCAGCTACGCCTGTGGCTACGCAAGGACAGGGAGATGTGACTGATGATGTGGTGGTGACCGAAGAAGTGGAGGTGAAAAAGCCCAAGAAGTCAGTGAAAAAAACCGAGACTGCGGAAGAAGCTTCGGCCCCTGCAAGTGATGAAGTAAATGTAGAAGATATACCGTTTTAAGGAGAATCATGCAACAACGTAAACCAAGACCCGAAAAACCGATCATGAGCAAGGGGGATGCCCCCATTACTTTTGATTATAAAGACGCTCCGACACTACTTCGGTTTGTGACCGAGCGAGGCAAGATCTTACCTCGAGCAAGGACCGGGTTGGATGCGGCAGGACAGCGCGGTCTGAAGATTGCGGTCAAGCGCGCACGCATTTTGGGTCTAATGCCGTTTGCAGCATAATATGGTCAAATTTTCGTTGAGGTTGGTACGAAACACTTTCTTGGGACTAGCTTTGGGGGTTTTAGTTTTTGCGGGGGGGTATGAAACAGCCCAGGTTCAATTGGGGAGAAGCGAGAATCCGATTGTCAAACGATTTGTAGGGAGCCCAGCGAACACGACAGTGACGGCGGCCGATTTTGGCCGATTTTGGGAGGTGTGGCGGAGACTGGAAACTGGCTATGTTGATCCCACCAAGCTAGATTATGCCAAGATGACGTGGGGATCGATGCAAGGCCTGGCACAATCTCTCGACGATCCTTACACACAATACTTACCTCCAGAGGAAAATAAACTCGCCAACGAAGATTTAAATGGAGCGTTTTTTGGGGTGGGGATTGAACTAGGATATCGTGAAGGCAGCCTGGCGGTGGTTGCACCCATTGCCGGGAGTCCGGCGGAGAAGATGGGGGTTAAGGCGGGAGATTTGATTCTGCATATTAAGGACGAGAAGAAACAAGTTGATCTAGATACGATGGGGATGACCTTACCCACAGCGGTTACACATATTCGGGGAGATAGGGGGACTGGTGTAATTTTGACCATTTACCGGGAGGGGGTAGATAAATCTTTTGAAGTGACGATCACAAGGGATGAGATCATCGTGCCGTCGGTCGAACTAAAGTTTGTTGAGAAAGATGGGAAAAAGATTGCTTATCTTGAACTGCACAAGTTTGGCGGACGAACCGATAAAGAATGGACAATCAAGGTGGGGGAGATAGTAGCGGCTCGACCTGTGGGGGTAATCTTGGATTTGCGCAATAACCCAGGGGGTTATCTAGACGGGGCAGTGTTTGTAGCTAGCGAGTTTCTCAATTCTGGAGTGGTAGTAAAGCAAGAAGGGCGCAGTAGTAGTGAGACCTTTAGTGTAGATCGGAAGGGGAATTTGACCACCGTTCCTTTGGTGGTACTGGTGAATAAGGGATCGGCTTCGGCTAGTGAGATTACGGCAGGCGCACTGCAGGATAATAAGCGAGCGAAAATAGTGGGTGAACAAAGCTTTGGTAAGGGGACGGTGCAGGAGGTGCAGGACCTCTCGGATGGGTCAAGTCTCCACGTCACGGTCGCCAAGTGGATCCTGCCATCAGGGAGGTGGATCGGGAAAGAGGGGATCACGCCGGACGTAAAGGTGGAGGATGATCCAGAAACGAAAGATATTGATGAGCAGCTAGATAAGGCAATTGAGACGATACTTAATTAATGCGTATCACATACCGGGTATGTGATATTGGCACCAGAATTGGGTTGACAGGATATGCAATAATATAAGATATTATGGCAAGTAAAAACTTCTGAATTTTAATCAATGATTTTGTATATTGTGGGATATGAAGAGTAGAGCAACATATCAGTTTGGGATGGGAATACTGATTGGGATGCTGGTGATGATAATTTTCGTGGGTGGGGCGGTTGCAGAGAGGATTTGGGGGTTGTCAATCCTGAAGAATCTGAACCAAGTCCAGAGTGGGGGCGAGCTGGTAACACAGAAAATTTTGACCGAAGAAAGTATGGTGACAGAGGTGGCGGAGAGGGTCTCACCGGCAGTGGTGACGGTTTCGTACAAACAACAAACCCCAGTGATGCAACAGTATTTCTTGGATCCGTTTGGGATGTTTGGAGGGAGGCGAGCAACGGGAGAGGTAGAGACTGAACAAGTAGACATTGGGAGTGGATTTATTGTGGACAAGACTGGACTGGTGGTGACAAATAAACATGTAGTCTCGCAGGGGCAACCGAGTGATTACAAAGTAGTTTTGAAAGATGATAAAGAATATCAGGTTGAGAAAATTTGGCGAGATCCGGTCAATGACCTTGCCATTCTCAAAATAAGCTCTTCGGCAAGCTCAGGGTCTACGAGTGCAGATTTTCCTGCTGTAGAAATGGGAAATTCTGGCACTCTTCGAGTGGGGAACTTTGTGGTGGCAATTGGGACGGCACTGGGGGAGTTTCGCCACACGGTAACTACCGGAGTGATATCAGGTCTAGGACGTGGGATTACGGCCGGGGATGGATTCTCTGGTGTCGAGAAACTGGACAATGTGATCCAGACTGATGCGGCGATTAATCCAGGCAACTCGGGCGGGCCACTGCTCAACTCCGCTGGGCAAGTGATTGGGGTAAATGTGGCCGTCTCGCAGTCGGCTAATAATATTGGGTTTGCCCTACCGATCAATGTGGTGAGGGATAGTTTGAAAAACTTTAACGAGACTGGGCAGTTTGATAGACCATTCTTTGGCGTGCGCTACCAGATGGTGAATAAAGAACAAGGAATATTGAACAATGTGCCGGCGGGGGCGTATGTCGTGGAAATTGTGGCGGGGTCGTCGGCTGAAAAGGCAGGAATCCAAAAGGGGGATATCGTAATCAAGTTTGGTGGGCAAAGCGTGGTGGATAATGAGAATGGACTGGTGGGAATGCTTTCGAAGAACAAGATTGGAGACAGGGTGGAAGTGGAGATCTGGCGAGACGGGAAGAGTCAAAAAATGATAGTGGAACTAAAGGGGGAGTAGTTAAGTTTCTTTGTTGATTTCTTGGTGGAGGGTGGTCAAGAGTTCGAGAAGGTTGCCTTCGAGAAGCGTGTCTAGATTATGCCAAGAAATTCCGATCCGGTGATCGGTAACGCGGTTCTGTGGGTAGTTGTAGGTGCGGATTTTCTCGGCGCGCATGCCACGCCCTACTGCCGAGCGGCGGGTAGCCTTGAGTTTGCCTATCCGCTCCTCTTCTTGTAGTTCCCAGAGTTTAGACCGCAGAAAGTCAAGGCAAATATCACGGTTACTCTGTTGATAACGCTCTTGAGAGGAGACGGTAGTAATACCTGTAGGCTTATGAATAAGTCGAACCGCTGTTGAGACCTTGTTGACGTTTTGCCCTCCATGGCCGCCAGCACGGAAAAACTGCCATTCCAGATCTTCATCCCGAATGGTAACCTTTTGCGGGTCTACCTTGGGGAGGACAGCAATACTGGCGGTAGAGGTATGGATACGGCCCGCAGATTCTGTCGCTGGGACGCGCTGGACACGGTGGACGCCACTTTCCCACTTGAAAAGGCCGTAGGCGCCTTGGGGCAAATTGAGGTTACTAGGGTGACCGCTAAAGAGGTAAGTGCCTTCGCCCTGGAGCTCGTATTTGAGACCACAGGTCTCGGCAAAGCGTTTATACATCCGCTCTAGGTCACTAGCCCAAATCTTGGCTTCGTCGCCGCCGGCGCCGGCCCTAAACTCGATAATGGCGGGG
>Ga0209211_10007503_pt1 | contig 15252 bp, 16 predicted proteins | sample RifGroA2_FD_183992 | JGI IMG/M metagenome (GOLD analysis project Ga0209211, IMG submission 183992) | Groundwater microbial communities from Rifle, Colorado, USA - Groundwater A2 (SPAdes) (version 2) | ecosystem: Environmental > Aquatic > Deep subsurface > Groundwater | place: Rifle, Colorado... | reverse complement strand
TTTTGGTCCATTGGCCGTCGGGAAGCTGGATGGATTCACCCGGCTTCGCCTTTTCGCGCTGGACTTCGGCAAATACCGATTCAATCGTGGCCAATCCCTGGGGGCCGAGATTGTTTTGCTGGGCGATATTCTCGTAAATAAACCGGCGGTCTTCATTTTCAGCGGCAACAATCGCTTCGACTTGCGCGCCGCCTCCCAAGGCCTTGACATAACCCCGGTTGTCTTCACCCACGTTGTTTTGCGACTTTAGGCCGGCCAATACTTCGTAACGGCCCTGGCGGTTGACGATGGCCTTATTGATAACCGGCGTGACTTCCTTTAAACCGTAAGAAGCCGCGCTCACGGAAGAAACCGCGGCCAGCAAACAAAAAAGCGCGAAACCCGAAATCAGCGTTTTATTTTTCCGCATCACGTCCTCCCTTTCGCAACCATATCTTCAATGCTGTTCGCGGTCTGTTTAAGCCCCCGGATGTCCACCACCACGTTGGCGTTGATGGTGATGGGCCGGTTCGGGTCGCCCACGGTCTTGATGGTGCACCCGGCCGCCAAAACTGATAATAGTATCAATGCCATTGCTTTCAGAAATGATTTCATGGTTCCGTCCTCACCCAACCCATGACTTGCGCGATTTGAAAGTACGCGTTTTCCTCTTCCACGCGCACCTCAACATTCAAATTGAGGTCCAAATTATAATCCGGAACCAGGATTTTAAACAGCAAATTGATTTTGCGCGGGTCCGTGCGCCCCAGATTGAGCGTGGCGTGTTTGTAAGCCACGGTGTCATTCTTGCTGATGCGCTTCAAGATATTTTTATAATTGGCCTGGGGCAAATAGGGCTTTAAGGCGTCGAAAAAGCGCGCCTGAATGCGGCCGCCCGGCTCCGGGCTAGCCAACTCAACATGAACTTCCTCGCCGCCGTCTTCTCCGATTTTGATCACGGCCTTGCCCGCCAGCAAACCGCTCGAACCGCCTAAATTGACGGGCTCAAGGCCGGCCAATTCTTCAAGGCCCAGCCCCTCGACCTCCAATTCGGCTTCGCACCGCCCCTTGGAAAAAGGCCAAACCGTGACCCGACCGCGGACCCCGCTGTGAGAAGAATGAAGCGGCTTGAGACGCTTGAACGTGATGACAGCCGGTTTACGAGACAAAATATCCCGGACAGGCGTTTCGGAAAGCAGGGATTCTAATTCCAGAGGGAAAGGACCGTTCGGCGTTTGCCACGCCGCCTCTATCTTCGCGATACCAAGCTGACCGCGGCGCGACACGTGAACGCCCGACAAATGAATAGAACCGGCAAAAATTTCTTTCAGCGAGGTGTTAAGACCGGCCTCAAGCAAACGCCCGGCAAAAGCATCCCGCTTGTGCCAGCCATAAGTCAAACCCGCGGCCACCACAATCGCCGCGAGGATTAAACTAACGCTTTTCTTCATACTTGGGCATGACACCTTTCAACGCGGCACGGATCAAGTCTTTCACATCATCCTTAAAATCGGATTTCAAAATCCAGTTCAAATAATCCGCGTCTTTTTTGACGATTTCATCCAGCGGCATTTTGCGGCGGTACTTGCCGAAAGTGGGGTACAGTTTCCCGTCCCACCAGCAAAATTTCCCTTCCGAATCGTGGTATTTCGAACGGTCGCGGTACTCAAACTTATCCAGCGCCGCCAATTCTTCCGCGCCCTCGCCGTATTTGACCACCTGCTTTTCGAGAATTTCATACACCGCCTCGCTGTCGGCCAGGGCCGAGTGCGCGCCCACCAGCTCTTTGGCGCAATAAAACTGATACGCCGCGGTCAAATCCCTTTTCTCGTTGAGATGATAAACTTTTTGCGCGTCATAAATCTTCCGGATCTGCCATTCGAATTTATGACCGGCCTCGAAAAACTCGCGCTCCAGCAGGGGTAAATCAAACTTTTCGATATTGAAGCCGCCGAGATCGGCGAAACCCATAAAATCCAGCATCCGGAGCGCGATGTCCTTAAAAAAAGGAGCGTCCTTCACATCCGCGTCGGAAATGCCGGTAAGCTCGGTAATGACGGGCGGTATGGCCATGCCCGGATTCACGCGCGAGTGCAGCACTTCCCTTTTGCCTTCGGGTGAATACTTGATAAAGGCCACTTCGATAACTTTGTCTTTTTCCACCCAAACGCCCGTGGATTCCACGTCCAAAACAACGAACGAATTTTTAAGCTTCATAGTGATGATAAGGATCCGAGGTTTGCAGCCTCACATCCTCAACAGGCCCTCCTACCGTAAAATGATAAAGACTCTGAAATTCATTGTCACGAAGTCCAAGCATATCATGAACCGGGTCATCAAAAAAGCAGCCTATTCCGGTGGCCCGGACGCCGTGCGCCTCAGCCTCGAGATAAAGCACCTGGCCTATCATGCCGGTTTCCCAGAAAAGCTGCCGGTAACGGTAAGGCGCTCCGGTCACCGTGCCGCGGAATTTCGCTATCATGCCCAGCGAAAAAACGCCTTCGCCCGCGATAAGCTGCCCGCAGCTCACATCCGTGGCTTCTTGTTTGAAATCGCCTTCCTTCAAGCGGTAAAGCGGAAAACCCTTTTCCACGGGATGCCACAAAAAATCCGGCTTGCAGGCTGATTTCAAAATCTCCAAATCTTCCGCGTTACGGATGAACAGATAAAGGCCCGGCACAAGGTCTTTCACCCGGTGCACGAAAAGAAACAAATGCGCGTTTACAGGACCGAGCCCAAAATCAAAAGGCGCCGTACCCCGGCGCGGAAGCGTTTTATCCAGCATGGTGAGAAACACGGCCTTGGAAATCATGGTCACCCCATCGCAGGCCAGAAGACTTCTCCTTTGCCGGATAATTTGCGCGGCCTTGAGCCCGGAGCCTTCCTGAAAATAAAAAGGTTCCGTTGGATAAACCGGCGTTTTATAAACCGTGGCGGGTTTTTCCGTAGCCTCCGCGGTTTCCGGAATAAGCGGCCAATCCCGGTGCGACTCACTCAAACGGTTGGGCCGGCCGGCAAAAGATAGCTCCGAGACTTGACGGACCAACTCAGCATCCGGACACGCGGGCGTTTCTTTGGCATCCGCGGGATAAACAGAACAAAGAAGTTCGGGATATTCTCTCTCGCCTTGCTCCCACACGGTTTTTGGAAATCCGAGCATGCCGGCCACATCCTGATCTGAAATGCCGCCGCAAAAGGCCAGTTTCCATCCCAAAAGATTGGCCGCAAAACCGGCCGCGGCAATGGCATGACCGATGTCATGATTCGAATAGCGGAAAGCCCTTTCCCCGTATTTCCAAGCCTCGCGCCAGTGAATGCTGGTAAACGCGAAAAGGAAACCTGCCGGAAATGAAAACTCGCCAAGCGCGCGAGGCTCGATCGCGTGCAAATACGGATTGTAATGATAAACCCCGGCCGGGAAAGCGCCTGCGGATGGAAAAATAAGATAACTTTCAGTGGGATGAAGATTGCCGCTTGAGGGATTCATGCGCAAGGCCCATTTGCTTTCGGCAAACGTTTTCCAGGCCGAGAGGCCAAGCGACAACGCTAAAAAAAGCGAGATGTTTTCCGGCGTGAAGGGACGGACCTGGTTGCGGCTTCTCTCATATAAATCCGCGTAAGCGGCGGCCGGATCTTTTTCATTCAAGGAAAGCCTGACTGGCTTCACCCCCTCGTAGGAACGAAAAGGCTGGGGCTGATTGGCCCAGTCAAGGTAACCGGCAGACGCGGCGTAGCGGTAATAATGATGTTTGGTTTTCTCGTGATAGTGAAAAACCGTATCTTGGATGTTCACTTTCTAGATGAAGGCCACGACGCCCGTGGATTCCACGTCTAAAACAACCAACGAATTTTTAAGTTTCATAAAAATCGAACCTCAATTGTAAACTTTTTATTTTTAATAATTGTAAACCTTCAGGCCTCACCCCGGCCGAGGTAACGGAAGCGGGGCATGGTCTTGCCCTGCACCGTCACATTTTCTTTGAACATGGCCAAAGGCCGCACCCAAAGCGAGCCTTCCGGAAATTCACCCTTATAAAGCGCCTTATAGACCACGAGAAGCTCCAGCGACTCGCTGTGCCGCGCGACACCTACCACTTCATAGCGCTTGCCCTTGTAATGCTCGTAAATACCGTTTTGAATTTCAGTTTCCATTGTTAGAATGAAGCCTCATCAGGCACGGCCGGCGGCTTCGCCGGTTTGGGTATTTATGCGCACGATATCGCCTTCCTTGAGGTAAAGAGGCACGCGCGCTTCGATGCCGGTTTCGAGCTTGGCCAGTTTTAAAACGCTTCCCGACGAATCGCCTTTCACCGCGGGCTCGGTGTACACCACCTTGAGTTCCACATATTGCGGCAATTCGATAGATACCGGCTCGCCGTTGAATTTGATGATTTCCACAGGCGCATTTTCCTTGAGATACCCTTTGATATCCGTCATTTTCCCAAGCGGCATGGCAAATTGCTCATACGTGGTTTCATCCATAAAATAAAGCGCGTCCGCGTCGGCGTACAGATAACTGGCCGGCGCTTTTTCAATATCCGCCTCTTCGAATTTTTCCGACGTCTTCATGTTCTTGTCCAGCATCTCGCCCGTGATCAGATTACGAAGCCTGGCCTTCACCATCATCGAAGCCCCTCTGGCCGAAGGCGAGGAAAACGTCACGTCCACCACGATGTAAGGCTTGGCCTCCACAATAATCATCAGCCTCTTTTTAAGCTCATTCGCCCCTATCAATGACATTTTGAAAAACTCCTTTTCATAAAGGTTTTATTATAACCCTCTCAACCCCTCGGGCCGCAAGGATATTTCTCCGTCTATGGCGGCCTCGAGCTGGTTTAAAAGCGCGGCCTTGTCTTTTGGAAACGCGCCTTCGAGCGCCAAATAATTGGAAGCGTGGTTCGACCGGAACACCGTGCGCTTAAGCTCAAGCGACTTGATGATTTCATGGGCCTCCCGCAAAAACCCAAGCGCGTCGAGTTCCACAAAATCACCGCGTCTGACTTCTTCGGCCAAGGGAGTTCCGGGAATGACCATCAGGGAGAGAAAAGAAAGGTATCTTGGCTGCATCCGGTTCAAAGCTTCGGCCGTGGCTTTGACATGCTCCGCGGAATATTGCCTGCCGCCCAACCCCAACAGAACGATCACAGACGACTTGATGCCCGCTTTTTCCGCCTTGCGCACCGCTTCAATCATCTGCTCAACGGAGGAGGTTTTGCCGCACCGGTCTAATAGAAATTGGCTGCCGCTTTCCAGGCCCATGTAAATCAGGCCAAACTTATGCTGGCAAAGCTCCGCCAACTCCTCATCTGTCTTTCGGGTGATGTTATAGCCATTGGCATAGCTTGAAACCCGGGAAAGCCGCGAAAAAACCCGCTCCAGCTTTTCAAGAATGGGGACGAGCTTGCTGCTAGGCAGGACAAGCGCGTCCCCGTCCATCAAAAAAACACGCCGCGTCCCGCCATTGCGGCGGGCGTGGCGGTCGATATCCGACATGATTTCTATGGAGTCTTTGACGCGGAAGGTTTTACTCTTGTACGCACCGCAGAAACTGCAGCTATCTGACGAACAACCCAGCGAAACTTGTAAAAGAAAACTGTCTGCTTCAGACGGAGGCCTAATGAAAGGTTCAACAATGGGCATCAGTGGTTGAAGCGCCAGCGACTTCTTTTATTCTCTAGCGGCCGCTGTCCTTACGCTTTGAAAAGCAATCCTTGCAATAAACCGGACGGTCGCCGCTCGGCTTAAAAGGAACCTGGCACTCTTTTTTGCAATCCGCACAGGTTGCCGTATGCATCTCACGCGGACGACCGCTAAAACCACCACCTTGAAATCCCATAAATCCTCCTCTATATTGCGTTGTCACCGCTTATTCCGGTGAATTGATGTATTGGGTGTAGCTTAACACGTTACGGCCGCATAGCACAGGACTAAATATAAGCCAGAGAAACAACACGATAAAAACAAGGATCACGCTCATAACAAGGTTGTTCCGGTACGCCGAAGCCGTGCCGCCTGAAACGTTTGTTGGGCTAACCGCAAAGACAGATAGATTCTCGCGTGACGGACCGGGAGCCAAATAACCGAATACAACAAGAAGCGCGATAGAAAAAATAAAAAGAAAAATGGCAAAATGCAGAAAATTAACGGACGCGTAAACCACCAGCGGCCCCCAGCTCATCCACTTTGCTTTCATGCCGATCTCCGCCACAAAGCGAAGTGACCCGAGCACAAAACCCGACGAAAGCGCCGCGATGGCGCCCGCACCGTTGGCACGCCGCCAAAGAAGCCCGGCAAGGAACACCGCGGCTATCGGCGGTGAGATATACGCCTGCACCGATTGAAGATACACATAAATCTGCCCGCTCATCAGCCCGATAAAAGGAAGCCAGGCCAGGGCGACGAGAACAAGTATCCCCGTGGAAATCTGCCCGGCGCGAACCAATTCCCTTTCGCCGGCTTCGGGCCGCCACTTTTTATAAAAATCCATGACGACGAGAGTGGAACTGCTGTTGAAAATGCTGGAAAGCGAGCTCATCAGCGCCGCCAAAAGCGCCGCGATGACTATCCCCTTAACGCCGTTCGGCAAAAGCTCATTGACCATGGTCGCGTACATTTTATCCGGAACCACCTGGGGGAAAAGAATCCGGCCGGCCAACCCCGGCAACACCAGAATAAATACCGGTAAAATTTTAAGATAACCGGCAAAAATAGACGCGCTTCTGGCTTCTTCGATGTTTCCGGCCGCGAGCGTCCTCTGCACAATCATCTGATCCGTGCACCAATACCAAATGCCCAGAATCGGCGCTCCGAACAGAACACCGGTCCATGGAAATTCCGGATCCGAGGCGCTTTTCCATAAATTGAAAAAGGACGGGTCAAGATGCCCGGCCATGACGCCCAGCCCTCCGGCCCTCGACACCGCCGTCACCGTCAAAAAAATTCCGCCGGCGATCAGCACCCCCGCCTGAAAAAAATCCGTATAAATCACGGCGCGTAAACCGCCGAAAACCGTGTAGATGCCGGTCGCGACGATTAAAACAATGGCGCCGGTCCAAATATCCCATCCAAGAATAGTCTGAAGAACAAGCGCGCCCGCATAGACCGAGACACTGACCTTCGTAAACACATAGGCAACCAGCGAAACAGCGGAAAGATACCGGCGGCAAAAAGAGTTGTAACGCCTCTCGAGAAACTCGGGCATGGTAAAAACACCGGCGCGCAAATAATAAGGCACAAAAAACCAGCCAAGCAAAAGCAAAACAAGGCAAGCCAGCCATTCAAATTGGCCTACGGCAAGCCCGCTATTGGACCCGCTTCCGGCAAGCCCGATAAAATGCTCGGCCGAAATATTGCTGGCAAAAAGACTGGCGCCAATGGCCATCCAGCCGATACCGCCGCCGCCGAGAAAATAGGCCTTTGAATTTTTGAGACTTTTACGGCTGGACCAAAAGCTGATAAAAAAAACGACGAGGAAGTAAACCGCGATAAGGGAAAAATCCAAAACACTCATTGGAAAGAACAGCAGTAATCCACGCCCTGACCGGTTTTGATTTTGAATGAGGAATGGCCCGGAACGCTGAAACTTTCGCCCGCGCCGTACTTGCGCCATTCTTTGGCATTCCCGGTGAGCACCTCACAGGCCCCCCCGAGCACTTCCATGACCTCCGGTGAATCCGTGTTGAATTGATATTCTCCGGGAAGCATATAGCCTAGTGTCTTTTTAGAGCCATCCTCAAAACGCAAAGTACGGCTCGTCACTTTCCCGTCAAAATAAACATTCGCTTTTTTCACAACCGTCACTTTTTGAAAATCCGTCATTTTGAAATCTCCTTATTTTGTAGCGGGCCTTCCAGTTGTTAACGGGTGGCCTTTGGGTTATGAGGTTAGGCAATCTCTCCAAGCCACAACTTCTTCAAAAATAAATCAACCGGCAGGATTTGAATTCCATCCACGTTACGCAGTTCTTTTTCCATGCAAACAAGGACGTACTTTTTCAGACGGCCTTCTTCTTTTAGCATCCTAAGGCTTTTCAAGTCGTGCGCGCCAATGGTCTTACTCGCTTTTACCTCAATGGCAGTTTTAGAGTTCAAAATAAAGTCAACTTCAAAGCCCGATTTTGACCTCCAGTAATTGAGTGCTAAAGATCCTTCGTAATCACAGTAAGTCGTGAGCTCATGAAAAATAAACGTCTCGAGCAATTCTCCAAACTCCGGCGATCCGGGTCTTATGTGATCTCTTTTTTGTAAATGACGAACAACACCGCAATCAAAAAAATAGAATTTTGAAGTGCTGAGAGGTTTTCGCTTAAGGCTTTTTTGCCAGGGGGTCAGTTCACACGCAATCATGGTATCTTTGAGAATTTGGAAGTATTCCTGGACTGTCGAGCGCGCCACCTGGGCATCGTTTGAAATTTTCGCATAATTCAGTAGTTGTCCGTTACAAAGCGCCGCGATTTCAAGAAACCGGCTGAAAGCCGGGATGTTCCGCGTCAGGCCTTCGGCGGCGACTTCCTCACGCAGGTATGACCCCACATAAGCGCGGAGGTCCTCTTCGGGATGATTGGAAACATACACGGGCGGCAGAAGCCCGCGGTTGACGGCTTTGATTAAGTCAAATTTGTCGCCAAGCTCTACCGATGCGAAAGGGTGTAAATGACGGGTCCAGGCCCGGCCGCCCAAAAGATTCACGCCGCCTCGCCTAAGTTTACGCGCACTCGATCCTGTTAAAAGAAAATGGATACCTCTCTCTTCAATCAAGAAATGGACTTCATCCAACAAGACCGGCAATTTCTGAACTTCATCAATGATAATAATTTTATCGCGCGGCTGACACTCTTCGCGAAGCCGGGATGGAGAACGGCTTAGTTTCAGGTAGGTTTCTGAATCAAGCAGGTTATAAACCCGGTGTTTTTCAAGGGCGTGGCGGATCAAAAAAGACTTGCCCGTCTGGCGGGGGCCAAACAGGAAGCACGACTTTTTCTTAAGAACCTCCGCAAGATTCAAACGACGATCGATATACATTTCTCACCCCTCCCCGGCACTGCCATGTATTCCGGCGATTATCATGATAATCGCCGCCTGCTTTGTCAAGTGAAATTTGAGCAGGCAGGCTAAGGCAACTTCCGCCGCCATTCCGATTGCCCCCTTCAAAACCTGCCCATATTCAAATCCGTCCAATGCTCTTCCGCGATTTGGCCCATGGGTTTGGCCAGGCCTTGCTCGAGTAATAGTTTGTTGAGGTTCACATCGCCGATCCAGATATCGGAAAGGTAGCGGTCGTATTTGTCGGGTTTGGTGGTGGTGATGATGAGGGAAGCGGCCGGTTTTAATTGGGCTTCGACAAATTTTTTGCCCCTTTGGCCTTCGAGGGTGTTTAGCTCGGGCGCATCGAGGCCGCGGAGGCGGAGTTTTTGGCGCACGGATATACGGAAGCCCAGGTCGATACGCGCCCAGAGAGTATCGGCGTCGATGACTTTTTCGACTGTGGCACGGTAGGTGTAAAGGTCGGATTGGGGAGGGATGGGCAGTTTTTCAAGGCCGGGCCTTTGGATGAAGGTGGAAAAGCCCAGGTCGAGGAGCAGGCCTTGGCCGGTTTGGATGGTTTGGTAGGTGTCGAGTTTGCCGCGTTTGGGGATGAAGCGGAAGTTTGTTTTGGGCGGGGGCGCGATTTCGCGGGGGGCTTGGCCGCGTTTTGAGATTTCGGAAGCCAGCAGGTCGCCGGCCCAATGTTCGCGTTCGGCTTTTTCAATGAGGCGCGCCCTTTCTTGGGGGTCTTCTACCCTGCTCAGGGCCCGGTAGTGGGTCCATGTCAATTGTGAACGGCCGTTCACAATTGGGAAGGTGCGGGCAAATTGGAGCGTATTATAAAGAACCCGCTGGCTGATATGGAGGTCTTCCGAAAGTTTGCGGATGACATAAGAGCCGTAGTCGGCCCGTTCTTTGTGCCGCAAAATATGACGGTTGATGAGGCGGCCTGTTTCCCAATAGGTTTCAATTTTCTGCCGCTCGATAAGGCGCTGGCCCTCGAGCAGGGTTTTTCTGACAGAATCGCGCAGGCGGACGTAATCGGTTGGGGTGTCCGGCATGAGGGGGATTATACCGCAAAAGCCCTATCGACGTCAGCCTTAGTCACTCCATATGAAATTCATCCGATCTTTCCGGGCCGCGGAGAGCTTAAATCAAAACCAATCGCGTCAACTTTTTTGGGCGCTGCAAGCAACTGCTTGATTTTCTCGAGAAGATCGCGCAAAGCCGTATCATGGTCTAAAAGGATTCTTTCGATTTCCGTTAGACGCCCTTGCAGGATTTGATTAAAGTTAAAAACATCCCGCAATCGGATAAAAGCGCGTATTACGTAAACACTCATTTTGACAGCGCGCTCACTATTCAAAACATTGGCAGCCATTAACACGCCATGTTCGTTAAAAGCGTGCGGAAGCCCAGATGAAAATTTGAGATTCTTGAGGTGGCCGCAATTTGCGACCACCTGTTCTTTCTCTTCGCGCGTCAGCTGGAACATAAAATCTTCAGGAAATCGTTCGCGATTTCGTTTAACTTGCTCGTTAAGCCTTTTGGTAGGCACCCCGAAAAGCGCTGCCAAATCACAATCGAGCAAAACATTTTGCCCCCGGATAAGCAGAATACGATTTTCTATGACGCTATTTGGAATCACGGGTTTTGCAGCTCTTTTCGACATAAAAATACCCTCCTTTTGGTTAGAGGGTGAGGCGGGATGATTCCGACTTTTCCGCGGGACGTTGGAGCGCCCGCAACCCGTTGGTTAAGAAAAGTAAGGGTATTTTACCGCAAAATCAAAAAACCGGAAGGCTAATTATGGTTAGAAAGAGGGTTCGGTTATTGAAGCTTGACGAAGCACAAAATTGTGGCAAAATAGCACCTCTTACGCCGGGGCGTAGCGCAGCCTGGTAGCGCACACGCTTGGGGTGCGTGTGGTCGCAGGTTCAAATCCTGTCGCCCCGACCATTTCCCTATGGTCCATACCGGACACATAGGTAACACTTCGTACCGGAGACATGGGTTACACCATCTCCGGTGCGAAGGGGTACCTTAAGGGTTGTAGATTTTTAGTTTCCTCGTCGAAGTATCCTAAATCATAATCCATAAAACTTACAAGCCAAAGTTTATCCTCAATCTCTGTAACTCCCACATCTTGTCCCGAGGTATCTATCTGGACGATAATAAGTTACGCGGTGTGGGATAAAGGTTCGGGCTATCCCATCTTGACAAATAGTCTACTCACGAGTAGTCTACTTACGAGTAGTCTAACTGCCCTGAAGGGAAAACTATGAAACTTATCAATCGATTAGACGAATTAGCAGGCCTGGAAGAGTACTGGAAAAAGAAAGAGGCCCAACTTGTGGTCATTTACGGCAAGCGCCGGGTTGGGAAAACTTCTCTCATTAAAGCCTTCGCACAGCCTAAGCCGCATATTTATTTTTTGGCGGATAAAACAACGGAATCTGAAAATCTAAAGCTTTTAGGCGCAACCGTAGGAAAGTATTTCAAGGATACCCGCCTGGAAAAGAATGGCTTTAAGGATTGGTATGATTTGTTTGAATATCTGAAACAGCATTCGAAAGAAAAGCTGGTTTTTGCGATAGACGAATTCCCTTATTTGGCTGAAGGGAATAAAGCGGTCTCTTCCATGTTCCAAAAGGGATGGGATGAAACGCTGAGTAAACTCTCGATATTTTTGATTTTGTGCGGTTCCAGCATTGGAATGATGGAAAGTGAGACACTCGCTTATAAAGCACCTCTCTATGGGCGCAGAACGGCGCAAATACTTGTCAGACCTTTCTCGTTTTTTGATGCGAGGAATTTTTATTCTGATTTGGATTTTGATGAATTCTTGAGAATCTATGCGGTTACAGGCGGGAATCCCGCCTATTTATTAAAACTCAAAGATGCCAAGAATCTCCATGCGGCTTTAAAACAATATGTTTTCAAACCCATTGAATTGCTATTCGAAGAAGTGGAATTTATTCTCAAAGAAGAATTGAGAGAGCCTCGCCAATACATGAGCATTTTGAAGGCAATGTCATTTGGATGCCGTAAATTCGGAGAAATCATCAATGAGACTGGCGTTGAAAAAGGGTCCATTCACAAGTACCTTTTTGCGCTTGAGAAATTGCATATTATCGAAAAAGAAGTTCCCGTAACAGAAAAGAGCCCCGAGAAATCCCGGCGGGGACTTTACCAAATCCAGGATCAATTCGTGAAATTCTGGTTCAATTATGTTTATCCCTACAAGGGAGAGATCGAACTTGGAAATACAACCTCTGCCTTTGCTCAATGGGAAAAAACATTCGATGGAATTGTCGCCCAGAACTATGAACTTGTCGCGCGTGAGGTTATTCGCAAACAGCAGAAAAACATTTTTCCCTTTTCAAGGGTTGGCCGCTGGTGGGAAGGCAATGAGGAAATCGACCTTATCGCTATCAATGAGAATACAAATCAGATTTTGTTCGGCGAAGCGAAATGGTCGAATAAGCAGGTTGGTACAAATATCTACGAGGACCTGAAAGCTAAAACGCAAAAGGTCCGCTGGGGGAACAGGGACCGCAAGGAATATTTTGCTTTATTCAGTAAAAGCGGCTTCACCCCTGATATGAAAAAGCTGGCAAAAGAAGACTCCGTTCTTTTGTTTGAAAAAGACAAATTGATTCACTGATGATGATTCTATCTGAAAGACGAATCACGGAGGCGGCCTAAAAATTTAATAGTGCTGAGAAGAAGACTCGAGTTGCCAATTCTTTTTGGCCATGATCTCTTTTATTTCCTCATAAGCGATAGGCCTGTAGTTGTGACAATCAACTCCGATATCGAGCGACAGGGATGCAGGATCATCTTTTAGATTTCCATGCGAATGGCCATAAAGGTTCCAAGCCCCATAATGCGCAGAATCCCACGTTCTCAGAGCATAATGAAACAGGACAATTTTTTGAACCTGGTTATTTTTCTCCGGAACCTTAAGAAGGTAATAATCCTTGATCCACTTAAAATGCTTGAGCGCCATCGTTTCATTCAGGCTCTTGTCGTGATTTCCTCTTAGGAGATACTTCCTTCCTTTGAGACGTTTGAGGATTTCTTCTGTTTGTTTGGTTCCCATGAAGTCTCCAATGACATAAATATCATCTTTATCCGAAACTGTGTCATTCCAGCTTTCGATCAGCTTTTCATTCATTTCTTCGATGGTCTGGAAAGGACGGTTACAGTATTTGATGACGTTCGTATGACCCAGATGGAGGTCGGAGGTAAAGAAAATTTTGGGGGACATTTTTTATTTCTCCGCAATCATACCAAAGCAGCTCAAAAAGAGGCCTTGCATTAGACCTATTTTCAAGCTATACTTTCGGCGTTAAACAACTCTCAACAAATGTCGAAAAATATAATACGCTGAAAGGTAAGAATGGTAAAGAGAAGATTAGTGAAAAACATCTTTAGTGATCGCTCTTCTCTGGTTTTGCGAGCGCTTTTGCGCGAGCCGGAGAAGAAGTGGACTTTACCCGATCTGGCCAAGGAAGGCGTTTCCCAGGGGCTTGCCAGTGATGTATTGAGTAAAGCCGAAGCTCAGGGTTATGTCGAGCGAGCGATAAAAGGCCCAGATAGCTATACCCGGCTCATTCGAAAAGACGACTTGCTCAAAGACTGGTTAAACGCTTACTCTTTTGAACGAAATGACCAAGTTTACTACCTTAGCACAGACAAGGATTTTTTAAAAAACTGCGCTCAATATCTAAGTCAAAAGAAAAAAACCTTTGCGCTGACGCTTTATAGCGCTAGCCGTTTGATCTCTCCTTACGTCAAGGATGACCGTCATTTTATTTATTTGGATTTAGGCCGCGAGGAATTCCCCGCATTTTTAAAGCAGCTAGAAACGCAGCTTAATCTCTATAAGCTTGTGCAGGGAGGAAATACCTGCTTTGCCTTGCCCTTTTATCGCAGCTCCGTTTTTAAAGAAAGGCAGAAAATAAAGGCATATCCTGTTGTTTCCAATTTACAGCTTTACTTGGATTTAATGACATTTCCTCCAACGGGCACCGAAGAAACGCAGCATTTGATCTCTCACTTCAAAAAGAAAGGCCAATCCTTTGTCTGATTTTCAAACTATGGAAAAGGGTTTTGTGGATACGCTCTCTGCCATCGAGGATAGCTTGGATAAAATCATTATTGTTGGCGGCTGGTGCCCGTATCTTTACGCCAAATATCTCTGGCGTAAGGAAATTCCGAACATACCAACAACGACCGATATTGATCTTGGGGTTTTGGAAACCGGCTCACAGAGATTTGACCGCACGATTTACGATAAACTTTCTGCGGCTGGGTTAGCGGTCGAAAGAATCTATGACGACGAGCCGCAACCCATTGAATTTGTCTACAAGAAAAATGAACTCGAAATGAAAGTGGAATTTATTACTTCATTTCAAACGACTGACGATACACTCAATCGCTTCGTGGGCAGTCCATTAGCCTGCAACCGGATTGAGGCCTTTGAGATTCTTCTGGAAGATCCGGCGCATATCGACATTAAGCATTCAGGCAAAAACCTTCATCTAAGCATCCCCAAACCAGCGACCTTTCTGTATCACAAAGGAATTACATTTGTTATGCGCTCCTATGAGCCGAAGCGGGACAAAGATTTGTCCTACATTTATTTTATTCTGAAGTTTTGCCCGGAGGCGAAGGCGCTTTTGGAAGACCTTGCCCGGTTTAAAAAGCATGAATTATTCAAATCATTTCGTGCCAATCTTAAAAAATATCTCGGAGATGTCAGTAAGCCGGGATACAAAATGCTTCGCCCATTTGTCCGCCGCTGGGTCGAGGAAAAGAAAATTAATCAGGAAATCAAAGAGATATTTGATCCGATATTCACACTTATCCGGTAAAAAACCACACGCACCCCATCGGAGTGAGTGTGGTACAAAAAAAGTGCTACTTATTCCGCTACCTTTTTTTCGTAATTCTGACGATTTATAAAAATGTGTGACGATGCATGAAAAGAATTTAAGTTTTTTATTTAAAAATACTTACGTTGTAACTTATTGCTGTTAAAATAGTTATGAATTGAGCGGGGAGCCGCGCTTGGGGTGCGTGTGGTCGCAGGTTCAAATCCTGTCGCCCCGATTTTTTATCTGGGGTCCATACCGGACCTGGGGGTAACAGTTCGTACCGGAGACATAGGTTACACCATCTCCGGTACGAACGGGTACTCTAAAGGTTCCAAGTTCTTGCTATCCTCGTCGAAATATCCCAG
>Ga0209211_10007501_pt1 | contig 15253 bp, 12 predicted proteins | sample RifGroA2_FD_183992 | JGI IMG/M metagenome (GOLD analysis project Ga0209211, IMG submission 183992) | Groundwater microbial communities from Rifle, Colorado, USA - Groundwater A2 (SPAdes) (version 2) | ecosystem: Environmental > Aquatic > Deep subsurface > Groundwater | place: Rifle, Colorado... | reverse complement strand
ATAAGCCTTGATCCCCAGTCCACGATAATATCTTGCGGCATAGGCCGATTGAATCCTTGCAACCGAATAAGGACTATTTGCTTCAAAATCGTCTGTTTCCTTTATTGGGTTCCCGTTATTAACAAACTGAACACCGCTACCTGTAATAAACACACGACAATTAGGCTGGTGCCTTTTTACAGCTTCTAAAATATTCAAAGAGCCTGTTGCAATAGTTTCATGATTCTCAAATAAAACATCGTGCCGTGTGCTGGAGTTGGCTGCGATGTGAACAATATAGTCAGGTTTTTGAGTTTGTATGAAGTTATCCACAAAATTGAAATCGGCTACATTACCTTGCAACCAATCTCCTAAAGAACGGGATACGCCGATAACTTTGACTCGGTTTTGCTCAAAGATTTTACGGAGATAATAACCATCCTGTCCGTTCTAATCAAAAAATTAACTCATACAATTTCAATTTCGGGTAGTGGAAAAATAAATTTACCTCCTTGTGCGGTAAATGCTTGCTCTCGTTCAAGAATGTTGTGTTTGAAATGCCATGGCAGCACAAGGAAGTAATCCGGCTTCATAGAGTGGGCTTCTTTTTCTGAAATGATGGGTATGTTTGTCCCTGGAGTAAAAGAACCAAATTTCAGTTCATTTACATCAGCAATACAGGGAATATGTTTACTATTTAGTTCACAAAACTGCAATAGCACATTCCCCTTTGTTGAAGCCCCATAACCAAAAATCTTCTTGCCGTCGCTAATAATAGCATCCATTAATTCAATCAAATTCTTACGATGTTTAAAGACCTTTTCCTCAAAATCTCTATAAGGTTTAGGAGTATCCAGTCCCATATCCCCTTCCTGTTGCAGCATCCAGTTGATAATGGGAAGATTTGAACGGTAGGGTGCGTTATTCTTGCAGGCAGTGACGGCAAAACTCCCTCCATTTATAGCGTTCATTTGAACATCAACAACCCTCATTCCACATGTATCGAGAAGATTTTTTATCACCTTAAACGAATAAAATTCCAAATGCTCATGGCAAATGGTATCGTAGGAGTTGGTACGCAGCATAGAAGGCATATAGCTTTGCTCAAAATGCCAGATCCCATCATCTGCCAAAATAGAATCCACATCTCGCACAAAAGTCATCGGGCTTTCCAAGTCGTAGAACATAGCTATTGAAGTGATAATTTTGGCTCTGCCGGTTGGAAATTGAGATCGAAATAGTTCATCTGTAAAAAAATCAGGAATCAGCGTGATACCATTTTTGTAATATGAAATAAATTTTTTACCAGTAGGGTCTATGCCTACTTTGCGATGTTTTCCAGAATAAGCTTTCAATGTAGTCGCATCGTTGCTACCGATATCAATTACCAAATCACCGTCTGTCAGTTTGACCATACGCTCCAGCATTCGGATTTTGTTCGTCAAATGCGCAACCATTGACGCGTTAAGTCCGGACCGATATCCATAATTATCCCCATACATTTCACCTAAACCATAAGATTGCTTTAGCTGTAGCAATCCGCTATCAGGGCACCACACTAAATCAAGTGGTCCTTTGGTAACTTTTTCATTCTGGCTTTTTGGAAAAATGCCTGTCAGGCATTGCTCGCCCAATGAAAGCACTGTAACAAGGTTTTTGCTGCCACTAATGCGGCACTTTGAAATTTCGTTATACAGTTTATCCCCTCCTTATTGTTTACAAATCTTTTTTATACTTAGTCAAACTCTGCAATACAATTCGCCAATTTCCTAATTATCCGTTTCGAAAAAGATTTAGGTTTGATTGTGGGATCTATATATTTTAAATTCTTCAAATCAGAATTCCAGTTTGAATTCAACACTATTCCTATATACGCTCTTGAAATATCGCGTTCCGTTATTCCTTTTTTCTTAGCCTCCAAGTATTGTTTTTTATAATGAAACATCTTAAAAAGAGGCTCGATAGGTACAATTTCGATTTCCTTCTCTTTCTGAAGCCAAAAATTATACCAACTGAATTCGTAGGGAGATCTTTCCAATATATCTTTGTATGTATATTTATTAGACTTTAAAAATCTTTCTTCGAAAGATTTCAGCACCTTACATGAAAATGTTGTGCAATTATGACAGGTTAGCAATCTATCATCTTGATATCCCAATGACTCTTTAATGGCAATCAGCTTATCAAAACGAGGCACCCAATAAGATTGATAATCTGGATCTATGCACAACTCTTTATCTTCCACCAAAACACTGTAGGGTGTGTCGTCATTATACATAAAATCACGATAATAAAAGTCCCTGATAAAATAACAATCTGAGTCAAGGCAAAAATAATTTTCACATACATTCGTTTTCCAAAATATGAGCTTAACAATCTCTTGATTGATATATCCAGGAGAAATACCGCCAACTTTTTCTGATACAAGCTGGTCAGTAATTGATTCGTCAGTTAGCAAATGTGCATAGAATGTATCGACGGACGATGCGAATAAATCAAAATCACAAGCAGGAACACTTATATATAGAGGAATTTTATCGCAATTATGCGTTTTTACGCTGTCTATTAAATTAACCACTCTGTATAAATCATTTCTGTATGTTTTGCAAAAAAGAACCAGTTTTTCCATTGTTCGCACCTTTTACAAATCTATTTTTTACTTATTTTTAAAGATATTCCTTTCTGTAACTAAGGAGAATCGCTACGCCGTAACAGTTATTTTTTCAACAATTCCTAATTTGTAATTATCCAGCGGTGATCAAGATAAAAATGACTATAATTTGGTAAAGTCATCCAAAGACCATTCATTGTCTCTTGGGCATCAAAGCTGAGGACATTGTAATTATAGTAATGCCAGCAAACATTAGGACAATCGATGGCAAAGCCAAGCATGTATTTCCCGGAACAAAGGTTAAAATTACTGATTAAACAAGTAATTTTATTCATTCCTTTTCTCAAACATACATCAATGTCTTTTGTTTGTTTTGTGTTTGAAGAAAATAAAATTCCATCAATGGTGTCTTTCGTTATCATAACTTGCAATCCAATCCCAGTTACATCATTCCCTGCAAAAATGTCAAGTGTTATTGATAGTGGCTTAAAGGGGAGGACAACACCTTCAGCATCTTTATTGAGAGTGATTTTTTGAATTTCTAAGCCGAGAGCATCTATTCTAATTGGTTTAAACTCTTGCACAGGAATGTTATTGTCTAAATAGGAGTTGACTACATCCTCTGTACTGCCATTTTTAACAATACTCCCGTACTCTAAAAGAATTCCCTTCGTGCATAATTTCTTTACCGCTGCCATATTATGACTCACAAACAGAACGGTTCGCCCTTTCTTTGCCACATCCTCCATTTTCCCTAAGCACTTTTTTTGAAATACAATATCTCCAACCGCCAGCACTTCGTCAACCACGAGTATCTCTATCTCCATGTGCGCTGCCACTGCAAAAGCCAGACGCATATACATACCGCTTGAGTAGTGTTTTACAGGTGTATCAATAAATTTTTCCACCTCTGCAAAAGCCACAATTTCATCAAAATTTTTGGCAATTTCAGATCTTTTCATCCCGAGGATAGCACCGTTTAGATATAAATTCTCTCTCCCTGTAAGTTCAGGATGAAAACCTGTGCCAACCTCCAGCAGTGAGCCGACACGCCCGTGGATCTTTATATAGCCCTCAGTCGGTTCAGTAATGCGTGAAAGAATCTTAAGCAGTGTGCTCTTACCAGCCCCATTGCGTCCAATGATGCCAATTACCTCGCCATGTTTCACCTCAAATGAAACATCTTTAAGAGCCCATATTATATCTTCAGATTGTAAATTGCGGGATTTGGATGGCGAAATGTTATTAAACCATCGGAAGGGGGCGTATATTGTATTAGTTATAATATCTCGCAGGGTTTTATAGTTTTCCCGTTCACCAATGTGATACAGCTTTCCTATTTTTTCGACACGAATAGCAATATCACTCATTTTTCACACCACATCGGCAAATGTCTTTTCCATTCGCCTAAAATAGTAGAGCCCACCAATAAACAAGATAATCACTACCATTACAGATACAACGAGTAGTGTACCCGGTCCCTCTGCCTTGCCGAGGAGTGCCCAGCGGAATCCCTCTACAACCCCTGCCATTGGATTCAAACCATATAATGCCCGCCATGATTCCGGCACAAGACTGCTTGGATATGCCACAGGTGTAGCAAAAAGCCAGAACTGAGTCAAAAACGGTATTGTGTAACGCACATCACGATACTCTACATTCAGCGCTGAGAGCCATAAACCGACACTTAATGCCGTGGCAACAGCTAAAATCAAAAATAGCGGTATGGTAAAAACAGCAAAGGTAGGCATAATCCCATAATAGAGCATCATACCTATCAGCACAAGAAAGGCAATACCAAAATCTACCAAGCCAGCCAGAACCGGTGCAACTGGAATAATTAAACGGGGAAAATAAACTTTAGTAATCAATCCTTGATTAGCAACCAGACTGTTTGAAGATTCATTCAATGCATGGGAAAAGAGCTGCCATGGGAGGAGGGCACAATAGGCAAAGATTGGATAGGGAATTCCATCAGAGGGTATCTTTGCGAGTTGACCAAAGAATATGCTGAAGATTACCATGGCAAAAAAGGGCTGGATGATTGCCCAGGCTACACCAATCGCCGTCTGCTTATAACGAACCTTTATATCACGCCATGTAAGAAAATAGAGCAGTTCGCGGTATTCCCACAATTCAGAAAGTTTTAAAGATATCCAGCCGCGGGATGGGTGAATGAGGGTAACTATGCCCTTTTCCTGTTCACCAATCCTATCTCCTTCAACATTTATATCTTGAGAATTACTGTTCACAACTCTTTCTATACCACTTAATGGTTCGCCTTAATCCATCTTCAAATGATGTCTTTGCACGAAATCCAAAAACCCGCTCTGCCCTTTCTGTATTGAGGCATCGCCTTGGTTGACCATCAGGCTTACTACTATCCAAGACAATTTTACCCTTAAAGCCGGTCAGTCTGGCAATCAGGTGAACAAGGTCATGTATGCTTATCTCCATTCCCGACCCCAAATTCACCGGCTCACTCCCATTATATCGTTCTGCAGCCAATAGAATACCTTCTGCCGCATCTTCCACATATAAAAACTCACGCGTTGGTTTTCCAGTACCCCATACAACAATATGGTCATCATTCCGTTTAGCTGCTTCAATACACTTTCGGATAAGTGCAGGGATGACATGAGAGCTTTCAAGGTCAAAATTGTCCCTCTGACCATAGAGGTTAACAGGTAAAAGATAAATGGCATTAAAACCGTATTGCTGCCTGTATGTCTGTGCCTGAATAAGAAGCATCTTCTTTGCCAGACCATAAGGGGCATTAGTCTCTTCGGGATAGCCATTCCAAAGATCATCTTCCTTAAAAGGTACAGGGGTGAATTTAGGATATGCACAGACTGTCCCGATAGCAACGAACTTATTTATACCTGCCCGCCAGGACTCATGCATAAGCTGTACACCCATCATCAGATTATCGTAGAAGAATTCAGCTGGATGGGCACGATTGGCACCAATACCGCCCACACGGGCTGCCAGATGGATAATCATGTCTGGCTTTGTATCTTTAAGAAGCCTCTGAATCACATCCAACTGCCTAAGGTCATACTCCTCGCTGTGGGGAACAAAGATATCCTGGCAACCTTTCTCCCCAAGTTTCTCAACTACAAATGAACCGAGGAATCCGCTTCCGCCTGTAACAAGAACTCTCTTATCTTTCCAAAAATCCATTTTTAATTAATCGGACGCAGATTAACGCAGAAACTCAGGATTTAAAATAAGGTTAAAACTAAGAAAAATCTCAACCTCAACCTTAACCTTTTATTTATCTGTGTAAATCTGTGTGTACATCTGTGGTTATTTCTACAAAAAGACAGGCTATCGCCCTCTCGGTTACAACCACTCTTTTTGCCTCTATCGTATTATTTACAATAAATTTCATTATGTCATAGATATTCATAACAAATCAAGCCTCCTATGGGTGTCAGCAATTAATGGAAAATTAGATTTTCAAGGAAGGATTACTTCACTTTGATTTTCAGGTCTTTAATCTTTTTCCTGAGTGTGTTTCGGTTAAGGCCTAATATCTCCGATGCCTTTACCTGATTCCCTTTAGTCTCATCAAGAACCATTCTTATGAGAGGCTCCTCAGCAAGATTGATTATCGTATCATACAGGTTGCCGTTATTTAGGTGCTTCATTTTGGATAGATGTTTCTGAAGTTTGCTTTTGAGGACATCTTCAAATGTGCAGCTACACCCCTCTTTATCTTTTGCTCCATGAATCTCTTTCATAAAAATACCCTGCCCGGCATTGGTGCTAAATTTTGAAACGATTCTACCTCATAAGGAAAAGGGGTATAAATTTACTAAATCAATTTTTGATTTAACCGCGGATTGAGTAATATTATCAAAATTAATAACCTTGTCAAGAACAAAAATATTTAGTTTTTTAAATCTGTGATAGAATATGACTTAAATCAGAGATGAACGAACTAAACTCAAAATATATATTAATTGTTAGAATAGGTGCAGTGGGAGATGTGCTGATGGCAACACCGCTTGTATCAGCCATTCGCAAGATATTCCCTGATTCATACATTGGTTTCCTAACATCCGATTATGCCATGCCCCTGCTTCAATATAATCAGGAGATAAATACACTCTATTCTATAAAACACCGCAAATTGCCATTCTGGTTGAGCAGAGAAAAGCAAAGACTCACGAATGAAATGAAAAAGAAAAAATGGGATGTAATATTCTTGCTTGAGAGCAATCCTATCTTTGCCTCTCTGATAAAAAAGTTTAATGCAGAAGCTGTTTATGGCTTCAAAGGGGAGACAGACGGTTATCTTACAGACAGTGTTCCATTTTCACCCGACTCCCATGTCATATCCAATTTCTTAAAACTCGGCTCACTACTTGGAAAAGATTTTGGTGAATTTCCAATGAAGCTATGCTGGGATAATGCCGCTACAGAGAAGGTAAAAACCATACTAAATAAGCTTCCGGATAATTATCCCAAGATTGTAATTCACGCAGGCTTTGGTCCCTCTGGAAAAAGGGGCAGAAAGGCTATAGGTGTAAAAAGCTGGGCGATTGACAGGTTCAGAGAGACTATTGTAAGGCTGAACAAAGAAACCGGTGCATCCTTTGTCCTCACAGGTACAGCAGAAGAATTTACTACAAATGAATCCATAACAAAAGGATTGAAATTCCCCCTATTGAATTTAGCAGGACAGACAACAATCCCGGAGCTTGGTGCCTTATTAAAGGAAATGGATATGTTAATATCAATAGACTCCTCCCCTGCACATATTGCCGCCGCTGTTGGAACACCTTTAATTGTATTATGGGGCCCGGCTATAGAGATAAAGATGAGACCGGTAAGTTTAAATTCACCTGTGATAGTGATTAATAAACATCTTCCATGCAGTCCATGTTATGAGACACCAAGAAAGGATAATTGCCGTAATAATATCTGTATGAAGGAGATTCAGGTGGATGAGGTTGTTGAGGAAGCGATAAAACTTCTCTTAAATCGTTCAAGCCGTTCAAACGGTTTAAACAGATTGAACAGTTTATGAATATAAAAACCAGACTCCTGTCCTACACAAACCCTTACTGGGGAAGACTTATGGCGGGCATACTCCTCGCTATTGTCGTCTCTGCCGCTACAGGTGCTGCTGCATGGATTGTAAAGCCTGTCATGGATGATATCTTTTTAAGCAAAGACACAACACTTCTTAAAATACTGCCGCTCGGATTTATTCTTATTTATACAATTAAAGGTCTTGCACGATATGGACAATCATATCTGATGAGGTCAATCGGGCAGAAGATTATAACAAGAATAAGAAACGAGCTGTATGAACATATACAGAAGATGCCCCTCTCTTTTTTCCACAACACACCATCTGCAATCCTCATGTCCAGAATAACAAACGATGTGACCATGCTTGGGCATGTATCATCTCAGGTTGTGGCAGATTTCTTCAGACAGACCTTCACATTCTTTATCCTTTTAAGTCTGACATTTTACAGGGAGTGGAAGCTCGCCACCATTGCACTTGTTGTATTCCCATTCATCGGTATCTTCATTGTCAGTATTGGAAGGAAATTGAGGGTACTCAGCAGGAAAAATCAGGAAAAGATGGCTGACTTAAATATTATCCTTCAGGAGACATTTACAGGAAATAAGATTGTAAAGGCATTCGGGATGGAAGATTACGAAAATAAAAGATTTATGAATGAAAACAGGAAACTCTATGACATAAGCATGAAGGAGACAAAGAGGCATGAAATGGTATCTCCCCTGATGGAGTTGTTTGGTGCAGTAGGTACAGGCGTGGTTATATGGTATGGAGGGTATCAGGTAATAAGCGGTGCTACAACGCCTGGCACATTTTTCTCATTTATGACTGCCCTCATAATGCTATACGACCCGATAAAAAAATTAAGCACAATGAACAATGTTGTCCAGCAGTCTATGGCAGCTGCAGAGAGGGTGTTTGAAATGCTGGATACAAAGGTGGAGATAACCGATAATGACAGGGCGGTAGATATAAGAGAATTTAAGGACAGGATAAGTTTTAATGATGTGTGGTTTCAGTATAACAGCAATAATGGAATGGTCCTTAAGGGGATAAACCTTACAATAAAAAAGGGGGAGGTTGTTGCACTTGTTGGAAGCAGCGGTGCAGGAAAATCTACACTTGTTGACATGATACCGAGATTTCATGATGTTACAAAGGGGAGTATAAATATAGACAGTCATGACATCAGGAATATATCCCTTAACTCTTTAAGAAGACAGATAGGCATAGTAACTCAGGAGACTATACTCTTTAATGATACAGTGAAAAACAATATCTCCTACGGAAGGGTTGATGCAGGTATGGATGATATACATAAGGCCGCTGAGTCTGCCTATGCACATGATTTTATAATGGAGATGCCGTCAGGATACGATACAGTTATAGGAGAGAGGGGTGTTAAGCTCTCCGGTGGACAGAGACAGAGGCTATCTATTGCAAGGGCTATATTAAAAAATCCGGCTATTTTAATTCTTGATGAAGCTACATCGTCATTAGATTCAGAGTCGGAGAAGATGGTCCAGCAGGCACTTGAAAATCTGATGAAGGACAGAACCACCTTCGTAATAGCACATAGACTATCAACAGTCCTGAATGCCGGCAGAATAGTTGTTATAGACGACGGCAGGATAATTGAAACGGGAAGACATGACGAACTTCTTGCCCATGGAGGGATTTACAAAAAACTCTACGAGATGCAGTTTAAGAAATGAAAAACAAAAACCTGCCTCAAAGACTCGAAGACTCAAAGAAAAAATTATCCTTTATTCCTTTGTGCCTTTGTGCCTTGGTGGCTATATAATTTCTTATACATGAATATATTGCTCCTAAATCCTCCGGGGAAGAAATTATATGTAAGGGACTACTATTGCAGTAAGACATCAAAGGCAAACTATATCTACCATCCGATTGACCTGCTCCTCCTGAGCGGCATATTGGCATCAAGGCACAATGTTGATTTAATAGACGCCATTGTAGAGAGGCTCTCTCCTGATGACTGCCTCAACAGAATAGCCAATAAAAGACCAGATGCAATCATAGCCCTGACAGGCGCCGTATCAATCAAAGAGGATATATCTTTTTTCGAAAAATTAAAAAAGAGGAGCGGTAATATTCCGATATACGCCTCCGGCGATATATTGATGGAGGATGGGGCAGAATTTCTTAAAAAGGTGGACTGTGTAGAGGGTATCATTCTTGATTTTACAAGCAACGAGATACTCAAACTGCTCGATGGAATTCAGGGTCCCTTCGGAACGATTATATACAAAAATGGAAATTCTATTGTAGGTAACACAGGTAAGTTCCTGCGCGGAGAGTTCAGCCTCCCTATACCGAGATATGAACTGTTTCTTCGCAATAAATATACATACCCGTTCATAAATAGCTCCCCTTTTGCAACCGTGCTGACAGACTATGGATGCCCTTATCGCTGCAGTTTTTGCATAATGGGAACCCTTCCTTACAAATACCGTAGTGTAGAGAATATAATGGAAGAATTGGAATATGTCCATTCTCTCGGAATGAAGGAGATATACTTCGGAGATCAGACATTTGGCATTATAAGGAAGAGGACGATTAATATCTGTCAGAAGATGATAGAGAAAAGATTCGGATTCGGATGGGTATGCTTCAGCAGGGTAGATATTACAGATGAAGAGATTCTGAAAATTATGAGAGAGGCGGGTTGTCATACGATAATATACGGGGTTGAAACGGGAAACGACGAGCTCCTGAAAAAATACGGAAAAGATATAAGCAAGGTGATGATTAAAAAGACATTTACATTGTGTAAAAAAAACGGTATAAATACGGTTGGAACATTTTTGCTGGGCCTTCCCGAAGACAACAGGGAATCCATCTTGAAAACTATAGAATTCTCAAAAGAGCTTGACTGCGATTATGCGTCATTCAATGTATATGTCCCGCGAATGAATACAAGGCTGAGGGAGGAAGTATTAAAAATGGGCCTTATTTCCGCAGATGTAAAAGTAATGGACCAGTCGGGGAGTTACAGTATAATAGGGACAAAATATCTCAGCAGTGCCGAGGTGCTTAAACTGAAAAATAAGGCTGTTAGGGATTTCTATCTCAGACCCCGGTATATAATCAGACGATTGTCGCGGCTGAAATCAAGTGAAGATATTATTAGAGAAATCAGGGGCGGGCTTGGGGTATTGAAAGATGTAGTAGCAGGATTTTATAGTCAAAAATGAAAGGAATAAAGCTCTCCAACCACCATCTCATTCTAACATCCCTCTCCCTTTTTTTAATTGCAAATAATATTATTTGGCTTAAGTATGATACCCTCCCCCCTATATGGGACCAGGCTGGACACCTAACCAAAAGCTATGACTACTTCAAGGCAATTGACAGGTTCGATTCAGACCTCCTTTCTAAACTGCTTAACATATCCAGTTTTTATCCCCCGCTCTTTTATATATCATCATATCCATTCTACAAAATCCTTGGCACGTCTTCAGATTCAGGCTGTCTGACAAACAGTATATTTCTGATACTATTAATTTTTTCCACCTACGGTATCGCCAATAATCTATATGGAAAACGGGCAGGGATTTTATCTGCCTTGCTGGTATCAACCTATAATGTGGTCTCTACCCATTCAAGGCAATATCTCTTAGAAATGTCTCTTATCTCAACAGTCACTCTCACCATATACTTCCTTCTCAAATCTAATACCTTTAAAGAGAGAAGATATTCCATAGCATTCGGTATCGCGGCGGGAATAGGGATGCTTACCCGCTGGAATTTCCTGTTTTTTGTATTCCCTGTAATAATTTATACGTTATATAGAATAGTCACCAGTCACCAGTCACCAGTCACCAGTCAGATAAAAAATCTTATAATTGCCTCTGTCTTTTCCATAATCATTTTCTCCCCTTGGTATGTTGCAAACACGGGAAACATACTTCTCAATGCAGGTGTTAGTATCAAAGACAGTGCGGTTATTGAAGGAGACCCTCATGGCTTAAATATAGAAAACTTAATGTATTATCTGCAAGCAGTAAATGAGCAGGTTTCTTCACCGCTTTGGCTTCTCTTTATCATCGGTTTTTCATTATACATCTATAGATACAAAGAGAATAGAGACCTGAGTATCTTCTGGTGGTTTATAGGCTCCTATATCGTCGTCACAGCCATTGCCAATAAAGATTCGCGTTACTCAATGCACTATCTTCCGGCAATTGCCATATTCTCCACTTTTTGGATAAAGGATATAAAATCAGCTATTGTAAAAAATGGACTTTCAGGCATTATTATAATTTTTGTTCTCCTGCAGTATTTTTCATCTGCATACGGATTAAGACTTTTTTCTGTGGAGCGAATCTCCCTTGGAGCATTGAATATCATCCTTTCGCAGAGTAATCCTCCGGCAAGAGAGGACTGGAGAGTTGATGAAATTGAGAAGGTAATCCTCAACGAAAACAGCTTCTATAACATGAAAAATATGGTGAGGATAATACCTGATTACCCGATGTTTTCTAAGGCAGCCTTTGAATACTATAAATATTTCAATAAATACGATAATATACATTTTAGCTGGCATACCAATTTCCCTGATTTCACAGATTATATTGTTACAAAGACAGGAAATGTGGGACCACTTTTCAGAGAAAAGGCACATACATTGACAAAATATATTGAGGATGCCCCGCCTCAATTTACCAATATCTTTAGAAAGTTCAGGGAATTCAGTCTCCCTGATGGCTCTACGGCAACTATATATAAAAGGGATATAGTCCCTCTGGCAAGTGTAACTGCACAGGATGTTATAGATATGATAAGGGAAGAGATGGAAAAAATACTCAGTCAATTCGTCAAAGAGCATGAAGGGCTGGAGATTCAAATAATTCCTTATGTCGATGATGAAACCCTGAGAGGAAGGTTTAAAGAGATAACTATCAGTGCAGGTAAGGCAATGATAGGTGATTATAAGCATAAAGATGCAGGAATGATGGTTAATGATATAAAATTTACATTCCATGATATAACTGTAAATCTCTATGAATTAAAAGAGGGGAAGGTAGAAGTAATCAGCCTGAAAGAGGTTATTCCCTCCGGGAAAATATATGCAGAGGATTTGAGAGAATTTGCGGCAAAAGAGGCAAAGGGTATCAAGAACATAGATATTCATTTTAATGAGAACATTATAGATATTTCATCCGACCTGAACCGCTATGCAAATCTCCGGGTAAAACTGAGGCCGATTGTTACCCCTGAAAATAATATTGGCATAAAGGTTGAGGGGCTTAATATGTTATCTCTGCCAATCCCTTCCTTTGTTTTGAACATACTGCTGCATAATGTTTATGTCTTTAAACAGGACATTACACCATGCAGGGTGGTTTTGAATAATATAACAATAAAAGACGAATATTTGAGGATTAACTGAAGAATAAAAACCTAATTTTTGCCACAAAGGCACAAAGACGCTAAGTAAAAATTATTCTTTATTCCTTTGTGCCTTAGTGTCTTGGTGGCTAAAGTGGTTTTATAATTTCCTATAATTTAGGAGAGTCCATGAAAGTAGATTTAATGAGAAAAGTAGATTTTTACATTGGTGTTCCTCTGTGCTTTTTATTCTCTATTTTATTTAAAATCCTTTTCATCTTTCGCCGAAAAGGAAATATTCAGCCCAAAAACATTCTCTTTATTGAGCTTTCAGAGATGGGAAGCGCCATCCTTGTTGATCCGGCAATGAAAAAGCTTCAAAGAAGTTTGGCTAACAGTGAACTGTTCTTTGTCATCTTCAAGAGAAATAAACCAAGCCTGAATCTCCTCAATACCATTAAAGAAGAAAATATCTTTACAATTCAAGAAGATTCTTTTCTCTCTCTCACCTTTGATACACTGCGTTTTTTGATGTGGAGCAGGATGCAAAAGATAGACACTGTTATTGACCTGGAACTGTTTTCCAGATTTACTGCCCTGTTGACAATCCTTTCTGGTGCAGATAATAGAGTGGGGTTTTACGGATACCATAACGAAGGATTATATCGCGGCGATTTCTTAACGCATAAAGTGGCGTATAATCCTCATATTCATATTGCAAAAAACTTCATTTCTCTCATCAATGCCCTGCTTTCCAATAATAGAGAAGTCCCCTATTCTAAGACCCTCATTACAGATGAAGAAATTCGGCTGGATAAAGTGACCATTGACCAGAAACAGAAAATACAGATGATTGAAAAAATTGAGACTCTGTGCCAGCTTTTCAATAGAGATAAAAAGAGGATTGTCTTGATTAATCCCAACGCCAGTGAAATGCTCATACAGCGGCGATGGATGCCTGAAAATTTCTCATTGCTTATTCAATATGTTTTAAATGACTATCCCGATGTAGTTGTGTTAATCACTGGTTCTGCCGGAGAAAGGGAAGAGGCAGAGAAACTCCGCTCCTCTGTTAAAAACGATAGATGTTATAATTTTGCAGGGGAATCAAAGTTTCACGAACTGCCAGCCCTTTATGCCATTTCACACTGCATGGTAACCAATGATTCAGGGCCGGGGCATTTTTCTGCAGTTTTAGACCTGCCGTCCTTCGTCATCTTTGGGCCTGAGACCCCAAAGCTATATGGCTCTCTTGGAAATTCAAAGGCAATATATGCAGGTCTGGCATGCTCTCCTTGCGTTAGTGCCGCAAACCACCGAAAAACACCATGCACTGATAATGTTTGTCTAAAAGTTATCTCGCCGGAATATGTTTACCAGATTATTAAACCTTGCCTTGACTCCAAAGGCATATTGGATTTAAGGCAATTAAGGGATATGGGGATAGAAAGGGGATAGGGGATGGTGGAGGATAAGGTTTAACTCTCCACAATCTGAGTCCCCACACCTTCATCAGTAAATATCTCAAGAAGGATTGCATGTTTTACCCTGCCGTCTATTATGTGGGTTTTCTTAACTCCTGACTCAAGTGCATCAAGGCAGCATTTAACCTTTGGAAGCATACCGCCCCTGATAACACCTTTTTTTATCAGATAATCAATCTCCTTTTTATTGAGTGTGGATAAGAGAGAGCCGTCCTTTCCCTTTACCCCTTCTTCATCTGTCAGCAATACAAGTTTTTCAGCCTTGAGGCTTCCTGCTATCTCACCTGCCACAAAGTCTGCATTTATATTATATGTCTCCCCATTCTCTCCTACACCAACAGGTGCTATAACAGGAATGAATCCACCTTCATCGAGGGTATTAAGGACATCTGCATTTATTGACTCAACCTCTCCAACCATGCCGATATCAATTATTTCAGGCCTGTCTGTCTCAGGGGACGATTTTACAACCTTATATTTCTTAGCCTTTATCAACCCGCCGTCTTTACCACTCAAGCCAACTGCCTTCCCGCCATGTCTATTGATAAGTGAGACAATCTCCTTATTTACCTTTCCGACAAGAACCATCTCCACTACATCAATAGTCTCCTCATCCGTAACCCTCAAGCCCTCCACAAAGTGGGATTTCTTTCCCATCTTCTCAAGAGTCTTCCCAATCTGGGGTCCGCCGCCATGAACTATTACAGGATTGATGCCTATATATTTAAGGAGTATAACATCAAGGGCAAAGCCCTTTTTTAATTCCTCTGCCACCATTGC
>Ga0209211_10007499_pt1 | contig 15257 bp, 20 predicted proteins | sample RifGroA2_FD_183992 | JGI IMG/M metagenome (GOLD analysis project Ga0209211, IMG submission 183992) | Groundwater microbial communities from Rifle, Colorado, USA - Groundwater A2 (SPAdes) (version 2) | ecosystem: Environmental > Aquatic > Deep subsurface > Groundwater | place: Rifle, Colorado... | reverse complement strand
CGAAGATGAGAGCGCCCGCTCATGAACTATAACTACGACTCGTCATAATGCGGCTTTGACCGCGAATAGGAGTTTGTCGTATTGTTTTGTTCAGTAGCAAAAAGGTTAAATAGAAGATAAACTTTATACTTTAGAGAATTCTTATAGGAGGCACTAATTTTTTATCGATTAGCAATTAAATCAGCAGAGAGGTATGACTTATTCAGATGCAAGATTATGAGTAGCCTCGCCAGGATTCGAACCTGGGTCTCAGGATCCAGAGTCCTGCGAACTTGACCAGCTATTCTACGAGGCTATAAGTTTTCAAGATTTTCCCAAGTTTTAAAACTTCCTATAGGAATATTTTTATAGAGCGATTTGCTGTATATTTTATGGTATCCATGATGTGGTTTGTAGTGGCCTTTATTATAATCGCAGTTTTGGTGATAATCAAGCTTGCAAATGAAAAACAAGCTGTAGCCATTAAGGTCCTGGTGATTTTGTTCATATTCTTCACAATTACTATAAGTTATGTATTCATCAAAAATGGGATAGATATGAAAAGCTCCGGCGAAGTTGCAGCAGGAGCAAAAGCTTATTTTACATGGCTTAGCAAGTTCTTTGACAATAGCAAGAGCGTGGTAGGTTATGCAACAAGTCAGGACTGGAGTGTTAATGAGACTAAATTTGTTAAAAAAACAAAATGAGGATTCTCTTCCTAGTCACACTATTCATTTTTCTAGGCGCTTTCATAATAGTGAGCCATAATGACCTTAATTTAAAAAAGACAGAAGAATTCTATTCTTTCTATACAATTTATTATGATTGGATTATTGGTCTTCTCTCAAATGTGGGCACTGCCACAGCAAATGTAGTGAAGTTGGACTGGTTTCCAGATACAAATAGCACCCATTAAATAAAATAGTTATTTTTTTAAACTTACTTTGTCAGACTTTTCCATGCCTCAGTAGTTCAGCGGTTAGAATGCGACATTGGTAACGAGAAAAACCTTGGTTTTTCGGTTCTAGGAACCAAGGTTCCAAAAATGTCGAGGTCGGGGGTTCAAGTCCCCCCTGAGGCTGTATATTAATATGGCAGTCTCTTTACCAGGTTTATCCCAAGGCATAAATCCCAGAGGATTCATTTTAGAAGAAAAAGTGGGCTTTTTACATAGATTTAAGCCCTACGCTCTTGTCGCCAGAGATATTCAAAAATTAAGTCAGCGGGAAATGCTCGCATGGTCCCGTACTTTCGCTTGCAAGGTGAATAATTACCGTCTTGTACTCCACGATATGGCTGGAAAGATGCCTGACGAAAAATCGGAGAATCTCTTATCTTCTCTTTTAAGCAGCATGGATAAGGCATGGGAAGGAAGATCTACTCTATACTATGAAATGAGAAATATGGCTGACGAAATTGCCAATGTTTACGAGAAACTAGCAACCTATCTCGAAGAATCCAGCTAGAAAACTTATTTTTCATCAGCTAAATTATTAATAAGGAAAGGATAAGGAAAAGTATATGCTGGAAAGAACTCTTGTCTTTGTTAAGCCGGATCACATGCTTCTCTACGTTCCCATTCTCGCTATGGTAGATCCTCTAGGAAATAGAGTTGGCGAAGGATTAGTAGATAAAGTGCCCAAGGATAAGATCTCAGCGCATTACCTGCACCTCCAGAGTCAAGGGTGTTACGATATTCTTATTGAGCATTTCGTTGAAAAAAGCATATTTTTGGCAGTTTACGAAGGAGAAGGAATTGTGCAAAAAATTTTAGATGTTAGCGGGCCCACTGATCCATCGCAAGCAGGCTCAAATACCATAAGGGGAAAGTTTAGTGGCGATTCTCTAGAAAAGTCCAGAGCAGAAGGAAGAATAGTGAGAAATGTCTTGCACAGATCGAACTCTCCAGAGGATGCAATGAGGGAGATAAAGATCTGGGAGTCTTATATCAATTGGAAGTAATCACTCGCCCAGTCCAAAAGAAGATGTGAAATTTGTGATAAGTGCATATTGATTTAGATAATCAAGGCCCTTGTCAGTTATTATGTAGCTCTTTCCCCTTTTTACTTTTATTTCTTTTATGAACCCTTTACCCATTAGTTCTTTAAGGTAATCACCCATCATCTGATGGGAAAGATTTGACTTGTAAAGTATATGTGTGGGCTTAATTTTCCCGTTTCTCTCTCTAATGACTTTCAATATATCGCGAATTATTTCCAGCTTATTTCTTTTCTTTTCCATCTTTATCCTATAAAATTTAGTTTAGGGAATAAATCTCTTCCCCTTATTCCCCTGTTTAATTACAGTTATTAAGCTGGCTAGTATGAGAATGTAAGCTGTGAATTCTAAGATATGACCTATTACATAAAATATATTCTGGCTAGGGCTGAATATGAATTCAAACCTTCCCAAAAAAAGAAAGATGAAAGCCCCCAACGTTAGGAGCAAGTTTTTATTTTTGCTTGCAGAATACCGGTTTATGTATTCAATTATTATGTAAAAAAGCAGTATTACCGAGAGCAGGTAAGTAGCTATATATTTTTGCTCTGCAAGAATAACAGCTGTTAGGGCAAGGACAAATATAAGGGAGCATAATCTCGCATTTTTATTCTTGAATGTCATATAAGTGAGCGTGCTCATCCCGCCTAAGAAGAATAATATATGGGCATATATTCCAAGATACCTCCAAATATTTGCCCTTTCGAGCTCCAGAATAGTGCGGGCGCTTTCTAATTGAGACACTGCAAAGCCGTTTAAGATAGCCCATAAAGAGTAGGAGGCAGAAATCAGGAGAAAAGCAAAGCCAAAAAGGCGCGAATCTCTTTGTCCAGATAGCCTATAAATTCTAAATGAGTACATTGCTACTGCAAAAGTTATAATTGCGAAAACAATCTCTAGAATTATATCGTACCCGTAGAACCACCTCGGAGAACAGTATAGAATATGCCCCATAAATAGGGAATGAGGCTATGATTTTTAAAGCTTATGCAACGGGATTCCAGAGCAAACTTTAACAGCCTATTAATAAGATGCTTAGTTTAAATCTGTGTACAGAGGTACACTAGAATGGTAGAAAATAATGATGGGAGAGGAACTAACCCTGCCTCTCCCACCCATGTTACAGCGAATTATACTCAACTTCTTAATGGCGCGGCCTTAGTGAGGGATTAGGTATATGGGGACAAACAAATAATGCTTAATTTTGTTTTCTGCTATAGTTAAATATATAAAACGCTCTTTTCATCATCAATTATGGAACTAAAAGATCTGAAGAAAGCGTATTCAGGATATGAGAGTAAATACAAGCTTCCTTCTTTTGACAAGTTGAATGAAGATTTCGAGATAGAAAAAATTAATTTAGAGAGCGATTTTCTGCTAAGAGTAATAAGAAAATTGATGATGGATAAAGTTGTAGGTTTTCTAAACTTCTTCGAAAGAGTAATTTCCAATCCCGCTGGTCTTCCAAGGATATATTACCAATTCATAAGAGCAATAGATTCAGCTGACAAGAAGGAATCTGATAAGATATATAATATCCTTGGCGAGCTAAGTCTTATTGCCTTTGAAAGGGAGATAAACGTCTCTGAAAAAGGCGAAGCAGAGTTAATCAAGAAGATATATTCTCAATGGAGCGCCTTAAAACCTGCTTTAATGAAGCTTGCCAAGAAGATGAGGTCAACAGAGAATAACAATGTTCTAAAGAAAGAAAAGAGTTATTTTGGTTAAATTGTTTATTCTGCAAGAAGCCCATCAATATTAATTTCTATTAGGCATATAGGCATCTTGATGCCCCATTGTCTGAGCATCTCAGGGTGAGCTTCTCCAATAAAGCCGCATTCTCCTCCATTGATTAAGATGCTCCCAGTCCTGCCTTCAATAAATCCGTCCTTTTTCTCTTCTCTCAATTCATAATCTAATTTCAACATCCTAGCGAGATAGTCTAGAATCTGCTTTAATTCAGTGAAATTAGCAGGAGAGCATGCAATAAGCAGAGATTCTTTTTCTTTTATTCCTGTTTCAGTATTGCCTGTTTTGTCCAGTGAGAAAACGGTTCCTAATTCAAATATTCTCTGAGGGTATTCATTGTCCTTGTTCTCTGAGAAGATGCGTAAGGCAGGAATTACAAGGTTGGGCCTAAGCAACTTATACTCTGTTTTTGAATTCTCAAGCTCAATTTTTTGCTCTTCTTTTAGCTTTGCTATTATGCGTTCCTCTTCCTTAATCAGGTGATATGTGGAAATTTCCAGCAAGCCAAGACCAGTAAGGACTCGTGCAATTCTCGACTGTAATTTTGTCATTGGAGATTCCTCTGCAATTGTAGATACTTGAGGAATTTTATGCGGCAGCTTATCATACCCATATGCGATTGCAATGTCTTCGATAATGTCCACTTCGTGCAAAATATCGGTTCTCCAGGCAGGAATTAATACCCTCCCTTTATCATAATCATATCCCATTTTCGGGAGAAGCTTTTGCAAGTCTTTCTCTTTTAACTCGACTCCAAGCAGAGAGTTGGCGTTGTCAAGAGATATTTTAATTTTCTCAGGCGATAAATCGGGCATAATCTCTTTTTTTCCATAATCGACTTCCATGGCAAATATTTTCCCCCCCATATCTGCAAGTGTTGTAACAATTATATTAAGTGTCTTTTTTAGAGAATTTAAATCCGAGCCCGAACATTCAATAAAAACTTCTCTCGTATTGGCAGTGATTTTGCCAGTCTCATGACTGTTTATAATAGGGGGCATTGATAGTATCTTTCCTTTTGCATCTACAAAAACAGGGTACTTGCTTAATCCCTCAAGAAGTTTCGCATAGTTTCTGCCGGCAGGATGTTTCTGCAGGATTTCTAGCCCTGTAAGCACTCTGTCCATCTCAAGCGGGATAAATTTTATTTCTTTGGGCTTACGAGCTTCAAATTTTATAGGCAGAGTTATTTTCTCTAAGGGATATATCCCAATTGCGAATCTCTTTCTATTCCTGCCAAGAGTGATATGCAATTTCTCCTGCAGGTCAATAATCTCTTTTATTTTATCATCGTCAAATTTTAAATTTTTTACAATTGCACAGGCAGTATATGGCCTTATCTCTTTTAATGAGGAGTCTACCTTTACCTTATAATCTTTCTCCGGAGCATTTATTTTATATCTTTTCAGTCCAGGTTCTTTTCCACTGTAAGCTTTTAGGACCCTTAAGAAACCTTGGATTGAGAGCACATCTGGCCTGTTGGGCAATACTTCTATCTCCAACTCTTCCTGGTTCTCACTTTCAACAGGCACACCCATCAGGCTTATCTTCTCAGCTAAATCGGGTGTTAGCTTAATGCATTCTGCAATCAATTTTTTTGGTATTTTTACAGTAGCCATATTATTTTTTCCAGAGGGGTCTCTCTCGAAGCGCCTTAATATCGTTAGCGTAAAGCTCTCTTAAATCTTTTATCTCATAAGCCATCATCATCAACCGGTCAAATCCAGGACCCCATGCTAAAACTGGGATGGGTGCGCCTAATAAAGGGACAGTTACTTCAGGCCGGAATATGCCTGCTGCAAAAACTTCTATCCATTCTTTCTTGCTCTCGCTCCAGACAAGGCCCTCCACACTAGGTTCTGTGTAGGGAAAGAAAGAGGGCTGGAATCTTATCTTATCAAATCCCATTTTCTTTGAGAATTCAGATAAATATCCAAGGAGGTTGGAAAGATTAGCCTGAGGATCTATTACTATTCCCTCAGTTTGATTAAATTCAAAGCCGTGTTTCCAATCAACTGTTTCATTTCTGAAGCACTTTCCAATTGCAAAATACTTTGCAGGCAATTCATCTTTTTTTAATTTTGCCAGAGTTTGAGATGATAAAGCAGTGGTGTGGGTGCGAATAAGGACTCTTTTAGCAGTCTCTTCATTCCATAAATAGCCCCATCCCTTGCTTCCGGAAACGCCAATTTCATGGGCCTCCTTGACTCTTCTTACTATTTCTTTTTCAGGAAGCTTGCCTTTGACATTCTTAATAAAGAAAGTGTCATGCATTTCCCTTACCGGGTGGTCTTGAGCAGTAAAAAGGGCATCAAAGTTCCAAAAAGAAGTTACTGCTTTTGTGCCAGTCATCTCCTTAAATCCCATATCCATCCAGATTCTTTTAGCATGTTCTATAGATTGGTTGACAAAATGTCTTTTCCCCCCATATATTTTCGGAACCTGAGCTTGAATATCATATCGCCTGAATTTTTTGCCTCTTGCCCAGGAATTTATTACAGCAGGAGTGACTTCCTCTATAAAATCAGTTTTTATTTCCTTACCTGCTATTTTCCTTCCAAAATCAGTTAATTCAAAATTAGTCTCATTTTTTTCTTCTATATTAACTATATTTTTTCTCTTCTTCAAATTTTCTAATGCAAATAGCTGTTCAGGAGCAAGTTTATTATATTCAATAGGGAGGACTTCCAGTAGTTGTTCCTCTAATGATCTTTTGATTAAATCCTCCTTAGTTGCTGTCAGAGATAGCTTGCCATTTACCAGGGAGACAAACGCCTTGCTCTTTAACACACCGAGTGAGACTTTAAATTCATTCTCTGATAAGCCAGACATTTCCCTTGCCTTATCAAAAGGCAGATGATTGTTTGCTTCTAATAAAAGAAGAAGCTTCCTTTCCGGCAGGTGATTTTTTTTATAATATATTCCGTTTACGCCAAGGTCAATAATCTTGCTCTTTTTAACATTTAATTTTAAGATTTTCTTATTTTCGAGAAAACGCAGCCCCCTTAGTACAGAAGTAGCATCTAATCCTGATTTCTCTATGATTTCACTTATTTCTAATTTCAGGTAAGGCACAATTTTCTGTTCAAGAGGCGATAGCCTTTCAACAAGGTCAGTTAGGGCAGGATCTTCTTTATTATCCATGTTAAGTTTACGATTAAGGGTATTAAAAAGATATTGATTCCTTGGCTTGTTTAGTTGATGCTCCAAGGGACAAGAGAAAACTAGCAGCATTCCTTCCATCCCTATAATTTATAACTCGCAGGCCAACATTAAACTTTCTGCATATCTTTATGTTCTGCATTATCCTCGCCAGCCTATCCGGCTTGTCCTCTTTTTTTAGCGCAGTTATCTCAGCAAGGTCAATGCCCAATTTTATATTATTCCTTTTTGCAATCGCCGCAAGAACGTGGTTGAAACCAGAATCGATTTGCCTCAGGTTTTTTCTTCTTTTTCCTTTTTCTATGGACAAAAGCATGTCAAATTTCCCATATTCCAGCAGCTTTCTGTTGAAATGGTCGTCTTGCGCCATGACTATTGGAGGCTTTTCTCTTTTTTTGATTAATTGCTTTGCCAGTTCTATATTCCTAGTGTCGATCATTTATCCTTGAATAGTCGTGCCTTTAAATGATTTATCCTCCAGAATGCCCCTAAGATTCTTCAGCTCTTTATTTATTATATATGTCTTTATTCTATGTTTTCTTATCAAGGTAGACGCTTTTTGATCCAGCACAAAATGCTGTCCAGGAGTATGTTTGAAACTATTTGCTATTTTTTCAAAAGTTTTCCAATCTATGCCCAGGATGAATTTTGCCTTTTTGTGAGTTTTAGGGTCTGCGTCATACAATCCTTCAACATTTGTCATATTTATGAATGCACTTTTTAAGTTATTTGCCAGCCGGGCAGCTGTGCTGTCAGAGGTGGATTCATCTGCATATCTTAATGCCCCGCAGATAACCACCTTATTTTTGTGTAAATTTGATTCCACTTCTTTCATATCCATGGGAAGGGTGTCATTTGCCTCCTTGCCAAAAAATTGCATTAAGAACAAGGCATTCATTCTCGTTGCCCTTATTCCTGCCAGAGATATCTCTTTATTAGTTTGATGTTCATGTTTCAAGGCATCGATATATTTTCTTGCAATGCTTCCCCCTCCACAAACAATGACAAATTTATACAACTTATAATATTTTTGCAGTGTTGCCTTGAATTTATCCAGGAATCCAAAGTCTATCTTGTCAGGTATAATTAAAGAGCCGCCTAGACTTATCACCACCACCTTTTTAGACATCATCAAACATAAACATTGGTTCATTTATTTAAACTTATTCTTTGCCTATTTAGAGAACCGCAGACTTTACATGTAATTGTTTTATGTTCTGAATGAATACGGGTCTTTCCTTCAAGTTGAGACAAGCACTTGCTGCAGAACAACTTACGGTATTCGCCTAACCGAATCTTATATTTCATAGCCATTCTTTTTATTTTCTTCGTTTCTTCAGAAGTGAAGTCTTCTTGCTTGAAAAATTCATTAATCTCTTCCATAGCTTGCTTTTTATTGATATCTCGTCGCATGATAAGTAAAGAAAAAGAGCCTATAAAAATATATTTAAGAAAAATAAGAAGACAGCATCGAAGCTTTGCCTCTTGTGGGAGACTAACACAACCGACGTAATCAGCTTGACTTCTGTGTTCGGAATGGGAACAGGTATTTCCTGATTACTATGGCCGTCTTCAGAAATCCCATGAAAAAAGAGTTTAAAAAGCTTTCGCGCGATGCCTGAATTCAGAAAATGCACAAATTTGCCCATCATAAAATCTGCGATATTGTAGAAAAAAATTTAGTGCTTTCAGCAGTTCTGCAATCCCTTGCATAATTACCTCTCAATACTCGTCATCAACATCACTCTCTCGAACATGAGATATATCCAATCTCCTTGATTGTGTTACTATGGTGAGGAGTTGGATAGACAGAGATTTTGTTAGAAAAAGTAACATGATTATCGAAAATCTCTGTAACTACGGTTTGTGAGTCCCTTTATACACAAATAATCATGAGAAAACTTCTCTTGCCTTCAAAGGTCTTTGCTGGTTCAAATAACAAGTTTTAAAATCACCTTAATTCTCTAAGTTTTGTGCGGGGATGCCGGAGTGGTCAAACGGGGCGGACTCAAGATCCGCTAGCTTAGTGCTTACCTAGGTTCGAATCCTAGTCCCCGCATTTATCCCATATTGCATCTAAGTGGAAACTAGTTTGCCCAAGACCAAGCATATTTATCACAACATTTATATATGTGCCAACACATAAATATGTATGGCGAATATGACCTTATCAATACCAGACGAGTTGCTTAAGAAGATGAAGCTATTCAGCGAAATAAAATGGAGCGAAGTAGCAAGAAAAGCGATAGAAAAAAGAGTCAGCGATCTAGAAACAATGGATAAAATAGCTTCAAAAAGCACGCTTACTGAAAAAGATATTATTGAGATAAGTAAAAGAATAAAATCATCTGCTTCTAAGAGATATTGATGAACTTAGTTATAGACACTAATATCTTTATCGCATCTCTCCTAAGAGATGGAAAAATAAGGGAATTAATTGTAAACTCGCCTTTTAACTTGATTATTCCAGAAGCAATATATGAAGAAATAATAGAGCATAAAGAAGAGCTTATCCTCAAATCAAGTTTAGATGAAGAAGATTTCAATACAGTTTCCTCATTGATATCAAAATATGTAACCATTATTCCAGATACTCAAACTAAAACATTTAAAGAAAAAGCGAAAGAGATCATCGGACATATAGATAAGGACGACATACCAATAATTGCTACTTCATTAAAATTCAATTTTTGCCCAATCTGGACAGACGACTCTGATTTTAAGAAGCAAGATAAAATTAAGATATTCACCACAAAAGAAATAATTGATTTTCAGCAATAATCCATTCATCACACCAAGATGCGCTCAAGCATCAGTCTTTAGTCCCCGCATTTACTTTTTGCATTACTTCTTCCAACAGATAATTTTAAAACAATCCATTCTCTCGTAAAAATAAGCACCTGTAGCTCAGCCCGGATTAGAGCGACTCCCTCCTAAGGCGTAGGTCCCAGGTTCAAATCCTGGCAGGTGCGTTTTCTCCAATGCAAATCAAAAGCTTTTTAATCTAATAAAAAGTCCATTTAACATGCGCGATTAGTTAAATGGTAGAATAGCTGGTTTCCAACCAGCGGACACGGGTTCGATTCCCGTATCGCGCATTTAGCATTAACTTTAAAAGTACGTTTTTATTGGCATAATTGAGATGGAAAACCAGCATACAAAAAATTGGTATGATAGATATTATAAGATTGCGCTAATTCTGCCTGCTTTAGTCCTGATTCTCTCCATTTTCTATCTTTACAATTTCACGCAAAGGACAGGAGATATAATCTACAAGGATGTAACCCTAACTGGCGGGACAACCATAACTGTATTCGATGGAGAAGTTGATTTGGATAAGGTCAGGGCAGATCTAAAGATAAACTTTCCTGACTTAAGAGTGAGAGAAATATCAGATATACTTACAGGGAAGAGCAGCGGATTTTCACTTACCACAAAAGCTGAAGTTGGCGAGATAAGGCCGGCCCTCGAAAGTTATTTGGGATACGAACTTACAGGTGAGAACTCCTCGGTAGAATTTTCAGGAGCAAGCCTTTCATCAGGGTTTTACTCTCAATTAAAGTATGCTCTTCTCTTATCTTTCTTGCTGATGGCAGCAGTAGTTTTCGTGATATTTAGAGACTTTGTGCCTAGTTTCATAGTGGTTTTAGCAGCTTTCGCAGATATAGTCATGACTATCGCAGTGGTAGATATGTTGGGGATTCAGCTCTCAAGTGCAGGCATCATTGCATTCTTGATGCTTATAGGATATTCAGTGGATACAGACATTCTTCTTACTACACGCCTTATTAGAAAGACAGAGGGCGGGACAATAAATCAAAGGATTTATGATGCTTTGAAAACAGGGATGACGATGACTCTGACTTCTATTGCAGCAGTAGGCGTTTCTCTTTTGCTGATTTATAACTTTTCAGACACCTTGAGGCAAATATTCACTATCCTGCTCATAGGCCTCGGATTTGATATATTCAATACCTGGATATCAAATGCTTCATTATTAAAATGGCATATGGAGGCTAAAAAAAGATGAAGTTAACATGGAGAATGTGGGTTTTAGGCATAGCACTGATCCTCTCAGTGATAACAATATTTAATATAAATTCCTCTGTTAAACTTCTGGTCCTGATACTTCTGACAGGTTCTCTTTTTGCATTGCATAAGTTTGAAGGAAAGAAAAGCCTTCTGCTTTTCATCATTTTATTGGTGGTTTCAGCGTTATTGATATTTTCCTCTTTCGAGTCAGGAGTCGTAATAAAATCTTTGGACAAGGAGTCTGACTTTTTCAAGCAAGGCCTTAGAAATGGAGAGATAATAAAATCACTCAATGGAAATAAAGTAGAGAATATGGAAGATTACTTTAATGTGCTCCAGGGAATAGATGTGAATCCTAACGATACTGTAAAATTCGAGATAGACACAACCAGAAATTCCCATATAATTTTCACGAATGAGACTCCTAATTTCATTGTCCGGGATGTTTCAAAGACCAATATTCAGACAGGCTTGGACCTAAGGGGCGGTGCAAGGGCACTTGTCCAGCCAAGCGAAAAAATAAATGATGCTGGTTTAGAGGAGCTTATTCAGATAAGCAGAAATAGATTTAATGTATATGGGCTTTCAGATGTGCAGATAAGCGGAGTCAGTGATCTGCAGGGCAATAGATACATGCTCGTGGAAGTAGCCGGAGCCACCCCTAAGGACTTAGAGGAATTGGTTTCTCAACAGGGAAAATTTGAAGCAAAGATAGATAATAAGACAGTATTTGAAGGGGGCAAAAAAGACATAAGCAGGGTTTGCAGGAATGATGCAAGCTGCGCCATCATTACCAGTTGCCTTCAAAATTCAGATGAGAGCTACTTCTGCAATTTTAGATTCACAATTTATCTTAACGAGGGGGCTGCAGAAAGGCATGCTGACGTGACAAGGGACCTTTCAGTCGACGATACCGGCCAATATCTTTCTGAGAAGCTTTATCTCTATGTGGATGATCAGGAAGTAGATTCTCTTTTGGTAGGGGTGGACTTGAGAGGACAAGTTACAACTCAGATATCTATCCAAGGTTCTGGAGCAGGAGCCACTAGAGAAGATGCTTATAATTCTGCAAGAGAATCTATGAATAAACTACAGACAGTTCTAATTACTGGAAGCCTCCCTTACAAGCTGGAAATTGTTAAATTAGATACAATCTCTCCAACACTTGGAGGAGATTTCATTAACTTAATATTAATGGCGGGAGCAGTTGCAATTATACTTGTCGCCATTATAATCTTCATAAGGTACAGGAAAGTAAAGGCATCTGCAGCATTGCTTCTCACCTCTTTCTCAGAATTGATAATAATACTCGGAGTCGCTTCATTTATTAAGTGGAATCTCGATTTGCCCTCTATAGCAGGAATCCTTGCAGTTATCGGCACCGGAGTTGACAGCCAGATAGTCATCTTAGATGAAGCAGAGAAGAAAAATCAGTCTTCAAGCATCAAACAAAAGATAAAAATCGCTCTTTTTGTCATAATGACAGCCTATATTACAAACGTTGCTTCACTTATTCCTCTTTATTGGGCAGGAGCAGGGCTGTTCAAGGGATTCATGATTACAACAATAATTGGAGTGACAGCAGGAGTATTTATTTCAAGGCCCGCCTTTGCAGATATAATCAAGAGGATAGGGGGAGAATAAGCGTGCTTCCCAGATGGCACATTATTTATGGAGCATTATTTACATTTATAATATGGCTCATAATTCCAGATATTGGCCTGTTTTACCTTTCTCTTATTTTCTTAGCATCTTTCCTCATAGATTTTGATCACTATCTGCAGGCAATTAGACATACCCGGCATTTAAGCCTCTTTAAGGCTTTTGATTATTATAAGGTTCTTCAGAAGAGAGAGAGCGAAAACTATCGCAAGGGCATCCGTAAAAAAGAAGAATTTTATATCTTTCATACAGTTGAGTTTCATCTTTTGATTGCTCTCTTGAGTATTTGGTTCTCATTCTTATTTTATGTCTTTCTAGGAATGCTGTTCCATTCTTTGCTGGATATAATAGAGATGGTAAAGAGAGATAGGTTTTACACAAGAGAGTATTTCTTCTTTAATTGGTTGTATATAAAGTATAAGAGGCTTACAAACCGTAGTTATCGCATGTCTGGGGGATAGACGCTGATGATGAGTATTGAAGGATAATTATGCAATGAATTGCAGGACTGCTGAAAGCACTACATGGTTAAAAAAGAAGCTCTAAGAATATTAATTACACAAAACTTACAAATCCTTTTGCAAGCAAAAGAAAGGCAGGAGTCCAAAGCAAGATTGTTGGCAATGTGAAGAAAATTGATAAAATAAGGAGGATAGCTGAAATAAGATCAATAAAGCTCAGTACATCGCCTGTAAAGACAAAAAAGCCCTTTATTAAGAGAAGTCCTGCGCAGAATAAGATGAGCTGCAGAAATGGATTTATGCCAAATATAAGCATTAAGAATACGACCGCAGAGATAAGGTCTATCCCTCCAAGAACTTTTACTGCTAATGACATAGAAATCTCATTTTAAGTCAATTATTAAGTTTTACTGTTCGACAATCTCCACATTAATAGACTTCGCCCCCATGCTGGAAAGGGCCATTTTAACCTCATTTACAAAATTTTCTGGGCCTGCAACATAAAACTCCTGATTAAAATCACTTATTGCGCTTTCCAGAAAGTCCCTGTCAACGTTCCTGGTTTGATATCCATTAATCTTCTCCCTCGATAATAGGAAAGAGCTATTTTTGTTCCCGAATAAGTGCCTCAATTCCCTTTCTATTATCAGGTCAGATCTGCTTTTGGCAGAGTAGATAAGAGTGTTTCCACTTACCAAGTCATCCTGTTTTAACTCTCTAAATATGGATATAAACGGCAGGATTCCAGTCTCATGGGCAATAAAAACTCCTTTGCCCCGATATTCAATATTCCCAATCATATCAGAAACAACTATTTCCTCTCCAGCTTTCAGATTATTCAGGGCTTCATTGAACCTATCTCTGCGGGATTCCTTAAAGATGAACTCAAAATAGTAATCACTGTTTGGAGAGGTTATGGCAATTGCTCTACTTTGATTTTCAAATCCTGGTTTTGGAATAGATACATTTATCAATCTGCCAGGTATAAATCTAAAATCTACAGGTTTGACCACGATAAGTCTCTTTGTTTCAAGAGTAGGCTGGTCAATAGCCATTATTTTAAGCCGATACTCCATAAAAATTAGTGCAAAATGGCGTATAAAAAGATAATGATAGTTTTGTATTATAGTCAATATAGTCTAATTGAAGAATTTTTGCATAAAACTAGCAACCTCGGATAATCGAGCATTCTCAACTTGCAATCAAGCCTGTTTCTTTGGTCTCACAAACCCTAATGGTTTTGCGATATTTACGCTTCTTGAAACAAAATTATTATCTTTTAAATAAAACCGGTATTTTTTGTGAGAGTCCTTACTTACGCCTACCCTCCTGCTTTCCCCCATATCCCCTGCGTATTCTAACCTGTCTTTCAAAATACTAATCCGACCTTCATTAATCCTAGAAAGATTATCATATTTGTTTATGCCCATCGCTTTTGTAAGATTGCCAGGCCCAGAGCATAATTTGCCTATTTTTTCAACCTTCCTGCGCATTTTCATTAGTTCAGTTCCCTTTATAGGTTCTAAGGCCCTAATTAAAACAGCTTCTCCCTTGCCCTCTTTGTTTGTGACAATATTAAAGCAGTAATGATTGCCGTAAATAAAGTAAATGTAAATTGTTCCAGCCCTCTTGAACATGGCAGAATTTCTTTTTGTCTCTCCTGAAAATGAATGCGAGGCTTTATCATTCCATAAATAAGCCTCTGTTTCAACAATTTTCCCAATTGTGGCGCCTTCCGGGGATTCCACTATTAAGTAAGATCCGATTAATTCTTTTGCTATTTGTAATGTGTGTTTCTTAATCAATACATTATCAAAAAAGTTGTGCTTGTATTCCACTTCAGGCCTTCACAATGTTATACCCAATCTCCTTAATGGCGTTACCTTACTGAGGAGTTGGGTAGACAGAGATTTTGTTGGAAAAGGTAACATGATTATGGAAAATCTCTGTAATTCAAATACTTTTGCAATAGAGAGATTCTCAATAATTATGTCAAGGAGTCTTAGACTGAGAAAACCTTCGGTTTTCGAGGCCTCAGAAACCCGGTGTTTCTGATGGCCATCAAGAATCTTTTGCGAGATTCTCGAGGTACTCAAGAATTATAAATTCTTGATGAAACCACGTCCCTCAGAAACTTTATGTTTCTGATGGCCATCAAGATGGTATGAGAATTCCGAGAGCAACGTTATTCTCTTTCTAAACAATTGCTCACGA
>Ga0209211_10007498_pt1 | contig 15258 bp, 15 predicted proteins | sample RifGroA2_FD_183992 | JGI IMG/M metagenome (GOLD analysis project Ga0209211, IMG submission 183992) | Groundwater microbial communities from Rifle, Colorado, USA - Groundwater A2 (SPAdes) (version 2) | ecosystem: Environmental > Aquatic > Deep subsurface > Groundwater | place: Rifle, Colorado... | reverse complement strand
AGGCATTACCATGACGGGGATTGGCGATTTATCCTTTAATGTTCCTATAAGATATTCCTTTTTCTCGGGTATTCCGAGAAATCTGAACCTGAAGCTCATGCTGAATCATACCCCAATCCCTGAAGGCGACAAGGCTTTTTTAAAAATCTTTCTAAATGGTGTTTTGATAAAGGCGGAACAACTCTCCGGTGGGGGAAATATTACTTCTTACACAGTCAAAATCCCTGAGGAATTTTTGAAGGGCTACAATAATGATCTCAATATAGTCGTCTCCTATTTTATCAACAGGGGGGACTGTAAAGGAAGTATTCCCAGCATGACAGTCTCTATGCTGGATTCATCCTACTTTTACTATGACGATGTATCCAGAAAAAAAATCAACACTGTAACGGATGTAATGGGGAGCATGTCGGGTAAGGTGCTTGTAATGATTGATGACCATAATATGCTTAATTTTGGAATCTACCTTATGGATATTCTTGGAAGACCTTATGGATATTCTTGGAAGGTTTAACAGGGATATAGAAAACATAGATATTATCCAGACAAATTATAAAAAGGAGAAAATGGCGGGTTATGATTTTGTCATTCTATTGGCTAATCCTATAAATGCACATGAACCCAACATGCCGTTGAAATTGAATCAGGGAAGATTCTCTATCGTAAACCCCCTTACACAAAAGGAGCTATTCAACCTTGAGCAGAGAGAAAGTCTGCATACTAATGAAATAATCAGTTCAGAATATGCCGACAGTTTCGGAATTCTTCAAACCTTTGACGAGGGGGATTCAAAAATACTTATGCTCTCTTACTATAATGATATAAATAAGCTGTCATTTCTCGAAGATATTAAAAAAGAAGATATAAACAAAATGCTTGGAAATGTAGTTGTATTCAACCGGGATATAGCGAGCTATGAGATAGGGGAAAAATACAGGGTAATATACAAAGATGTTAAGACGTTAGGGTATTACTGGAATAAATTTAAACTGGTTATAGTTTTGGTCATAGGTCTTATTGTTATGGCATTCCTTTACCTTATTAATAAAAAACTGGTTAGGGGATAGGAAAATATAAAGAAGTGTCAGTAAATAGTGTCAGTGTAAGCAAAAAAATTGGAGATATACTCCTTGACCTTGGCTATATAACCCTGCCACAGCTGCATGAAGCCCTTGAGTATCAAAAAAATACGAAAGGAAGAATAGGATGGATACTCGTTGCTCTTGGATTTATAAACAGGATTCAACTCTATGAATGCCTTGCCCTCCATTATGGACTTGAATTCAGAAAAGATACGGGAAACATGGAAAGTGAGATAGATTCAGAAAAGATACGGGAAATATGGAAAGTGAGATAGATAAACCACTCCTCTCTGATATAAAACATGAAGAGGTGATAGAATATCAGACACTCCCTTACAGAAAGGAAAAGGATAGCATAATAGTATTGACCGCCTATCCCAACAACGACGCTTCCCTCTCTTTTTTTAAAAATAGATTTAAGGTCACCGAGATATGTCAGGTAGTGATAACCGATTTGGATTTGACAAAAATTACGGAGGCTTTATACAGAGATGCAATTTTGGATAAATCTATATACGGGCTCTTTTACAGAAAACCGGAGGAATCGGCTTACTCTGTATTTTCAAAAAAACAGGTTATTTTTTCAGGAGTTATCTCTCTCTTAATCCTTTGCTGGCTTTATTTTGGGGTCATCTCCTTCCTTATTTTTTTTAATTTTATTGTGCAGGCGTTCTATACAATTTCTGTCCTTTTCAAGCTGATAGTCAGTCTGGCAGGGATTAAAAGCGAGATAGAAAAACCTGTAACAGATGATGAAGTTAAGTCTTTAAAGAATGATGAGATGCCTGTATATACCGTGCTTGTGCCTGCTTATAAGGAGCCGGAGGTTATAGGAATATTGATGGATGCCTTAAAAAAAATGAACTATCCCCAGAATAAGCTGGATATTATACTCCTTCTTGAAGAGGATGACAGAGAGACCTTTGAAGCTGCAAAAAACAATAAACCGCCAGGCAACTGGAGGTTTTTAATCGTTCCTTCCAGCCAGCCCAAGACAAGTGCCTGCTTATAAGGAGCCGGAGGTTATAGGAATATTGATGGACGCCTTAAAAAAAATGAACTATCCCCAGAATAAGCTGGACATTATACTCCTTCTTGAAGAAGATGACAGGGAGACCTTTGAGGCTGCAAAAAACAATAAACCTCCGGGCAACTGGAGGTTTTTAATCGTTCCTTCCAGCCAGCCCAAGACAAAACCGAAGGCATGCAACTACGGTCTCTTTTTTTCAAGGGGGAAGTATCTGGTAATATACGATGCCGAAGATATCCCAGAGCCTGACCAGCTTAAAAAGGCTGTAGTTGCATTTAAAAAAGGCGGCAAAGATTATATCTGCTATCAGGGGTCGCTTAACTATTTTAATAAGGACGAAAATACCCTGACAAAATTATTTACACTGGAATATTCTTACTGGTATGACTACCTCTTGCATGGACTTGACAGACTTAAATTGGTCATTCCTCTGGGAGGCACAAGCAATCACTTTGATGCAGAGAAGCTGAAGGAGCTTGGCGGATGGGACCCTTTTAATACAACTGAGGATGCAGATTTAGGAGTAAGGGCTTATGCCAAAGGATATAGAATCGGTGTTGTAAATACGACAACCTTTGAAGAGGCAAATAGCAGACTCGGAAATTTTATACGGCAGAGGTCAAGGTGGATAAAGGGTTATATGCAGACATGGCTTGTTTATTCAAGACATCCTATAAAACTTATTAGGGTTATCGGATTTAAAGGATGGGTATCCTTTAACTTTTTTATAGGAGGCACTCCCTTTGCATCTCTGGTAAATCCTATAACATGGTCTGTCTTTTTCGTATGGCTCTTGACAAAGACAAAACTTGTAGAGCCCATATTTCCGCCGGAAGTCCTCTATCTATCTTTGTTTAATCTCCTCTTTGGAAATTTTTTAGGCATATATCTCAATATGGTTGCCGTATTTAAGAGAAAATATTACACTCTTATCCCATTTGCATTTTTGAATCCATTTTACTGGTTTTTACAGTCCATTGCCTCATATAAATCATTATGGCAGCTCTTTAATAAGCCCTTTTACTGGGAAAAAACACAGCATGGGATTACAAAACATAGATTTGGTAATGCATGAACAAGAACCTGATAAGCCACAGAGACGCAGAGGCACAGAGAAAAACATATCTTTTTATAATTCTCAGTGTCTCCGTACCCCTGTGGCTGATAATTTTTTATAGTAATGTTTATGCAAGTGCGTGGATGCAGACAGAAGGGGATTCCTTGATTGCCACCGGCACAAGCTATTCTATTGCCGACAGTTTCTGGAAAAGGGACGGCAAGCTGGCGCAATATTCCACCAGACATAAGCAAGGAGTTTATTATTTATACGGCGAGTATGGATATTCTTATTACTACAACATATTTGCCTCCACAGGGTGGACATACAGCGACAACGGCACAAGCACGGACAGCGGGGTTGACGATGTCAAGATTGGAATAAGGGGTAGACTTAATCTGTTTCGCAACGGCAGGACATGGGAGATTGCCGCTATTTTGCCGACAAGAAAATGGTATTTATCCGATTATCGTCCTGGCCAAGGTAAATATGGGCTGGAGGCAGGAATTTTTTATCGCTTCCGTCCAAATCCCTACGAAAATCCATTTGCCGAGTATCCTCACAGCATATGGGGCGGCGGCTTGGGCACAACACTGCGGAGCGGAGGGGTAGGTGGTGAAGTGTGGGGATATGGCAATTGGCAGAAGAAGCTGTTCAGTCCATTATGGAAGATAGAAATCAAATTGTCCGCCCTCTCGTCCTTCGCAGGAGCCGAAGCAGGGAGTGTTGATATTTATGGACCAAATGACAGTTTTCATTACGACCAGATTTCTTCGGACATCTCCTTGAGCTATAGTTTGAGCAGGACAACTGGCATCAATTTAAGCTACAAGCAGGATTTATGGGGCAGGAATATCAATAAAAACGAAACTGTGCATGCTGGAATATATACGACATGGAAGAAATAATAAGATTCTGGAACACGAATTTCACGAATATACAAATGGCACGAATAAAGACTAAAATTAAAACTTCGATTTTTTCTATTAGTAGTTATTCATGTAATTCGTTCATTCGTGTTATTCGTGTTCAGGTTTTGTTCTTTGGGTTGACTGTAGGGGGGCTGCAAGCAGAGGCATCGGAGATTCAGTTTAAGACCCTTGAGCTTGAAATGGACTCGAGGGATGCAGAGGTGTTGTTCCGCAAGGAGCCTTATGATACATCCAGTTTTCCAGTTGCTGTAGTGGATGAGGGTAAACGGATTCATGGTCGCGTTGAGGTGATAGGGCAATTTTCCCGCAACTTTTTGAAGAAGTCCATTCTTATAAAGCTTGATGAGGGACAAAAATGGCAGGGAAATAAAAAAATATCACTTAAATCCATGTCCACCGACCTTTCCTATATGCGTGAATGGCTGACATGGAACCTGATTTCTTCTCTTGGCATGGTCTCCCCAAGGGTGGAATATTATCGTCTGAATATTAACAAACAATTTATCGGCTTTTTTCTGTTTATCGAATGGATTGATACATCTATGTTTGACCGACTTGGGCTCGGTAAGGATGGCGAGTTCTATAATACTAACGATGAAACTTATTGCGGTGATATGAGTCCCGATAATCAAAACCGTCTGCAAGAATGCTGGGCTAAGCTGTCTCCAAAAGATAAGGATTATACATCGCTAAAGAAGCTGATTGAGGGTATAAACGAAACACCAGTTGAGGATTTTGACAAATTTTTGACAAAACATTTTGATGTTGATTCTGTAATCAACTGGCTCGTGGTAAATACTATTATAAGTAATGGCGATACTTATAATAAAAATTATTTTCTGTATTTCAGCAAGAAGACAGGTAAGTGGGTCGTTATCCCATGGGATTTTGATTTGAGCTTTGGACGCAATGCCGACCCTGTCTTGCCATTTCCGCGTAATATTTTAAACGATAATTATACATATTTCTACCCGCCTGAACTGGGCAGTCCCAACCCTCTAAAAGAAAAGACCTTAAAGAATAAGCAGTTATTTAATGCGTTCAAAAATCGTATCAGCCATGTCTTTGGGATAACAATGGAAAGAGAGTCTCAAGGCTTTTTTGAGAAATTATTTATTAAAGATAAACCATTGGGCGGTTTTGCCTGGTTCAGACCTGATGAGTTTCAGAGCCGTGTTACTGCGTTGGAGAATATTGTCGGCAGAGATTTAACCAAAGAGCGCTATCCGGGTTCAAAGGGTGAACCCTTTGAACAACAGGTGGAGGCTTTGCAACTGTATAATCAATGGCGTTATGTCCTCCTAAAAAAATTGATATTTGATCCCACGCCCTTCAATACAGCCCATTGGCTCCCATATTTTATCTTCCCGCCGTTAAGTCCTGTGGATATGACCAAACGACAGACAATACCTCTAATTTTGAGTACCACTGCAGAAGTCCTGCCTAACGATAAATCGGTGGTCTTAATGGAGGAATTACTGGCAAGACCGGTTGGCATGCTTGATATACAGAGTCTGAACAAGCCTGCACGGGTTAGATTAGAGGTGGAAACAGAGCGCGCACCGGAGTCATTGCCGGCCGGCATTCATCCGTCAAAATGTATACAGCGGATATGGTATCTCGATATCAAAACCCCTGATACCATCCTAAAAGTCAATATGCAGCTTGATTATCTGCAAGAGAGTTCCCTGCATCATGAGATTGGGGAGCAAATAACAGATGAGAGGGGGCTGTCGCTGTGGGTTATGCAGAATTATAAATGGCGCAAGCTTAAGACCAGTATAAACACACTTGCAAATGTATTAAAGACTGAGGCGTTAGAATTGACTTCATCTGATTTATTACGCTTTATCGCATGCGAGGAGTAAAGGATTGGAGATTGAAAATTGAAAAAATAATCCTTCTTAATAGTCAATTTTCAATATTCAGTTCTTAAACATATGTGTATTAAAGACTGAGGCATTAGAATTGACTTCATCTGATTTATTACGCTTTATCGCATGCGAGGAGTAAAGGATTGGAGATTGAAAATTGAAAAAATAATCCTTCTTAATAGTCAATTTTCAATATTCAATTCTTAAACATATGGGGCATCTCTTCTTCATCAAATTCATGGGCTGGATATGGACACTGCGGCTGCCTTTAACAGTGTTGTTCTCAGCTTATGTAGTAAAAGAGTTATGGCTGCTGCGTAAACATGAACGTTGGCATGCTGTGCTGATGTTCAGTTACTTCTTCCTTATAATTTCTACCTACTGGATTATAAAGCCCATCAAGAAGGCGCTCCTTGTCGGATACTATCAGGCAGCAGGACTGACGGTGTTGGGACTTCATCTCAATGCCGCTCAGCTTGAGCTGGTGGCAAAGGAGATTAACATGTTCATTGCCCTCATAGCAGCGTTATTCTTTGCCAAAATTGCCTCCCATTTTAAAAGAGAGAGATTAGCCCTCTTAATCATCGCATTTTTTCATTGCCCTAATAGCAGCGTTATTCTTTGCCAAAATTGCCTCCCATTTTAAAAGAGAGAGATTAGCCCTCTTAATCATCGCATTTTTTTTATTTGGCTTTACCCTCTTTGCCCTACTGCTTTCCAATACTGAGCCTTTAACCATCTGGCTCTTCTATTTATACGGAGACCTCTTTGTTACACTAATGGTCGCCAGCTTTTTTGCCTTTCTTAACGATAGCGGGGATGTTTACACAGCTTATCGGGTTTACGGATTAATTGTGCTTGGTGGTGTAATGGGAGGTTTCTTTGGAAGTGCCGTAGTTGCCGGCTATGCAGGAAAATTTGAGCCGCCTCTTGCATCAATAATCTGCTCAGGATTGCTGATTGTAATTGCCATAATCGTCTGGCGGCTCGGCAAATCGGTCAAGCTGCTATTTCCGACAGAGCCGTCAGAAACTACAACGGCATGCGGATATAAGACATTACTATATGGATTACGAGACATCATAGGCTCTCCCTATCTGCTTGGCATTGCATCTATTGTAGGGTTATATGAAATAGTTTCCTCAATCATGGATTATCAGTTTACCTCTACGGTGCTGCATTTTGTTTCCGGTGAACAACTTAAGGTATATTTTGCCAGTGTTTATTCTTTCACTAACTTTATATCTCTTATGCTTCAGCTTTTTCTTACCCGTTTAATAATGACCCACATTGGAGTTGACATAGCATTATTGTTTCTGCCGGTTACCGCTATAGCAGGGGAGACAGCTTTTGCTCTGATGCCGGTGCTGTTAGCGGGCAGTCTGCTCAATACCTTTGATAATGCCTTTAGTTATTCAATTAATCAGTCTGCCAAAGAGATGTTGTATGTGCCTATGAAGCGGGAAGAAAAATACCATGCAAAGGCATTTATTGATATTTTTATGCTGCGAACTGCCAAGGCAATAGCCGTTGCAATCAGCCTGCTGATGACACTAATTTTCGTTGGGTTTAAAAATGTGCGATGGCTGTCAATAGTCGTAATTAGTCTGCTGATGATATGGCTGACGGTTATACGATACATTGGTCGGACATATAAGAAAATGGAAAGAGCTGTTAAAATTTTATAACTTTTATGAAAAAATATATTGTCTTGGCTGGAGTAATTGCACTGTTATCGGCAGGATGTGCCGTTCCAACTAAGATTAAAGGCGTTAATTATCTGCAAACCGAACAGATAACAATGGACAGCCGGGAATCCTATGTCTCGCTATTGCGTGTTAAAAATATTGGCGCAAATACCGTTGCCTTCATTCCATTTCTACAGCAATCTGCCCCAGACAGAATTAATGTGCACCTGACTGATAATGTAACTGACAACCAATTGAGGGCAGGAATTCGTGATGCAAAGGCATTAGGTTTTCAGATAATACTTAAACCCCAGATTCTTGTCCATAATAGCTGGGCTGGAGAGATAAAGATGGCGGATGATTTGAACTGGAGGCAATGGTTCAACAACTATACAAAGGCAATTGAGCATTATGCAGATATAGCACAGGAGGAGAAGGTAGATATTATGGTAATAGGCACTGAACTTAATCAAACAGGACATTTACCATTCTGGCAGGAGCTTATTGCACATATTCGCAGCCGTTTTAGAGGGAAGCTTACCTATGCGGCACATAATGTCGAGGGTATTAAACAATTCGGATATTGGAGACTTTTGGACAGTATTGCACTTACACTTTATCCTTCTCTGGGTGATAAGCCAGAGCGGAATGCTATGACACTGCACATCAAAAAAACGGTGGACGATCTCAAGGCAATCAGCATACAATATAAAAAACCCTTATGGATTGCCGAGGTTGGCATTCCTTCACGCTACGGAGCACAACTCAAACCATGGGGATGGCAGGGAGTTGATATTCACGCAAATCCGCCTGATGAAGACTTACAGGCACTGGTGCTGGACATCTGGCTGGATGCCTTAAAAGGCAAATGGAGTTATGGTGTGATGCTCTGGAACTGGAGTAGTGATCCCTATGCTGGCGGCTCACAGGATAGCGGTTTCACAATACAAAACAAACGTGCTGAACAGGTAATAGCCTGTCATTGGATAAACCAGTGTGAGCAGCCTAACCTGCACTAAACTATTGCCTATAAAAATCAATTCCTGTTTTATAGGAATATTTATTGTTATATTTATTGCTGTAATACTCATAGGAAAACTTATCCAGAAGGTCTTAAATGTATCAGTAACGCTTACTGTTGTTGACAGGGCTGCAGGCGGGGTAATCGGCATGGCAAAGGGGATTATAATACTCTCAATCGTTATTCTCTTTTTATATGCTATTCCCTTTACGCGAGATTATATACCAAAATCATTTATAGCCAGACATATAGTGATTTTAAACAAGAAACTTACCGGTGCATCTCCTATAGAATTTGTAAAGGATTTAAGAAGCAGTGTAAATATAGACAGATTTATTTCTTCCTCAAATGAAATTTTTAAGTATAGTGACGAGATATCGGATACAGACAGGAAAAAGTTAGATGAATTAATAAAAAGCAGGGAATAATTATAGGGAGATTTTTTATGGAAGACCTAAATATTTTAGTAGTGGATGATGAAAGGGACATACGGGATGGGCTTAAAGACTTATTGGAGAGAGATGAATATAAAGTTGATACTGCAATTGATGGTAATGACGCACTTGAAAAGGCTAAGGGGCTTAAGTATCAACTTGTTATTTCCGACATAATTATGCCTAGAATGTCAGGCATAGACCTTCTGGAACAAATAAAGAGTCTAAGCCCATTTATTGAGATAATAATGATTACAGGCCACTCAACATTTGAGAGAACGCTGGAATGTATAGAAAAGGGTGCCATCGGTTATATAGAAAAACCTTTTGAAAATCTGAGTGATATAACAAACCAGGTAAAAAGAGCGGCAGAAATAATAAAAGGGAAAAAAAAGGTAATGGATGCAGCCATTAAAAAGATACGGGAGAGGCTGTAGTGAGAAAGAAACAATTTGGTATGCAGTATATATATTGCTTACTGCTTACTGCTTACTGCTTACTGCCTGCTGTTCCTGCGAATGCGCTTTCTATCGGTGCTATTGAAGTTAAGAGCTCTTTTAACGAAAGTTTTCAGGCAGAAATTCCTGTATATGCAGACGGACAGAGCGGCTTAGAGATTTCAATAGGAAGCAAAAATGATTATGCAAAGCTTGGTATTGAAAGAACTGATATAGTTGACAGCTTGTCTCTTAATGTAGAACCTTTTGATAAAGATAAAATAATTATAAAACTCTCATCTGCAAAACCGATTAACCAGCCCTCTTTCAATCTTATTATCAAGGCAACACAAAACGGTGGAACTATTCTGGAGAATTATTTTCTGGCAGTAGATTTTAAAAAAATCCTCTCCCTAAATACCCCTGCAGCAGATGATAGACTGAAGGCTGAAGTTCCAGAGACCCATATACCAGTTATAAAAAAAGAAGTTAAGACTTCAAATAGTTTTGCCAGCTATATCTTTACAAGGAACATGAGAAGGGGAGATAGGCAGGAGGACGTTAAAAACCTTCAAACCCTTTTAAAATCGGATTCTTCAGTTTATCCGGAAGGTCTTATTACCGGCTATTTCGGCTCAAAGACAAAGTCAGCAGTTATAAGATTCCAGGAAAAATATGCCTCAGAAATACTGTCGCCTCTTGGACTTAACTCTGGTACAGGTTATGTTGGTCCTTTTACACGGGCAAAATTAAATACCATGTCTGACTCAAAAATCACTTCTATTTATGAAACCCCTTTCTCTGTTGAAAGTCTTGCAATCGCTGATGCAGTAAGGAATAAAATAGTTGAGTGGAAAAAATACTGGGAGAAAAAAGATATTGAAAAATATATGTCTTACTATTCAAATAGGTTTAAATCAGGCGAAAGTAATCTCTCGGCATGGAAGGAATATAAAAATAATTTTAATAAGAGACATAATGGGATTGAAATATCCATAGACAATATACAGATAAGAAGAGAGAGAAAAATGCTGATAACATCATTTCTCCAAAGATTCAAATCAGATAAGATGGAGAGTGTCGGGACAAAAACACTTTATTTTGAAGATGACGACGGCGAGTGGAAGATAAAGGATGAGAAGTGGAATAAATATACCGAGAAGGATAATCAGAATATACATCCTTATGTTATTCATATATTTTCTTACAGGAATAGAGAATCTGCCTTAAAAGAGGTTAATTATTTCAGAAAAAAGGGTTACTCTGCTTATGATGTATCGTTTAAATTACCTGAAAAAGGTGTCTGGTACAGAGTCTTGATTGACAGATTTTCATCAAAGGAAGAGGCGCAGGAATTTGCAATGACAATTACTAAGGAGGGACATGCAGATTATGCAAAGGAATTGTACCTGCCCTATGCAATAGAGACAGGAATGTTTGAATCACATGAGGATGCAAGCAAGGAACTTTTAAAATTAGGAAAAATGGGCTATTCCTCCTATCCATTGATGATATGCAGTTCTGATAAATGCTCACATCAGATACTTATCGGGGCATACGGCAATGCCAGCAATGCTGCCCCAATATCCGAGGAATTAGTCAGCAAGGGCATCCAGAATAAAATCGTCCAGCCATAAGAACAAAAATCAAAAGTGTCAGTGAACAGTGTGAGTGAAAAATACTGACACTCACACTGGCACTGACACTTCTTTATTCCACTGTTACACTCTTTGCCAAATTCCGGGGTCTATCCACATTGAGACCTCTGCGGAGTGCCACATAGTAAGCAAGAAATTGAAGTGGTATGGACATGATAATGGGAAAAAGATACTCACTTGCATGAGGGACATAGAGGACATGCCTCGCCCTTTTCATAACCTCAGTATCCCCTTCTGTCGCAAATACGATAACAACACCGTTTCTCGCCTTTACCTCTTCTATATCTATCAGACTCTTTTCGTATAAGCTGTTCTTTGGTGCAAGGATTATCACAGGTGTATGTTCATCAATAAGGGCTATTGGTCCGTGCTTCATTTCCCCTCCCGGATACCCTTCTGCATAGATATAGGAAAGCTCCTTCATCTTCATTGCCCCTTCCAATGCAACCGGATAGTTTATCCCCCTTCCAAGATATAGAAATCCCTTCTTTTCGTAGAACATCTTTGACAACCCTTCTATCTCCTCCTCAAGCCCCATGACATCCTCTATCTTTCCCATGACAGCAACAATATCATTAATCAATCCTGCAGTTTCATTATCATTAATAACACCCTTAAGTTTTGCAAGATATACTGAGAGTATGTAAAGGGCTGAAAGGCTGCTTGTAAATGTTTTTGTAGATGCAACACTTATTTCAGGACCTGCGTGGATATTTATCGTACTTCCAGACTCCCTTGATAGACTGCTTTCAATAGTATTGCAAATGGATACAGTTTTTGCCCCATTTTTCTTTCCATTCCGCATGGCAGCAATAGTATCCACTGTCTCTCCTGATTCCGATATGGCAATTATCAGTGTATCTGAATTTATAATGGGATTTCTGTATCTAAGCTCCGAGCTTATATCCACCTCTACAGGAATCCTGCTTATCCCCTCTATCATGAATTTCCCGATTAATCCTGCATGCCATGATGTCCCACAGCCCGTTATAAACACCTTTTTTATATTTTTAATATCTAAATCAGTAAGTTTGAAATCCTCAAAAATAATATCTCCGCCGGAAACCCTGCCTCTCACTGTATCCCATATAGCCCTTGGCTGTTCAAATATCTCCTTGAGTATGAAATGCTTATATCCACCCTTCTCCATTAAGATGGGGTTTAAGCCGAGCCTCCTTATATTTTTTTCAACCTGTCTATTATTTTTGTCATATACCTGCACACCCTCTTTCTTAATGACAGCAATTTCACCGTCATCAAGGAATATAATATCCTTTACATAGCTCAATATTGCAGAGGCATCGGAGGCAATAAAAAATTCACCCCTTCCCAAACCTATTACGATGGGGTTTTCATTCCTTGCAATAACAATCTTCTCAGGGTCGGCAGGACTTATGGCAACAATGGCATAAGTCCCTGAAATCTCCTTAAGGGTTTTCTGAACTGCATTCTCCAAATTACCTGTAAAATTTTTATCAATGAGATGGGCAATAACCTCTGTATCGGTATCGGACAGAAACTTTCTGCCTTCTTTCAGAAGGGATTCTTTCAGAGAAAGATAATTCTCAATAATGCCATTATGGACAATGGCTATCTTGCCCGCTATATGAGGGTGGGCATTCTCCTCAGTAGGCTTGCCATGAGTAGCCCAGCGGGTATGCCCAATACCATTCATTCCGTTTAGGGGCTCATTATAGAGGCTCTCCTTCAGGACATCTATATTCCCAACCCTCTTCCTTATGCCAAGACTACTGTCCTTTATTACAGCTATTCCTGTAGAGTCATAACCCCTGTATTCAAGCCTCTTTAAGGTATCAATCAGTATGGGGATAGCATTCTGCCATCCTATGTAACCCACGATTCCTGACATAATGATTTGGGATTTAGGATTTAGGATTTAGGATTTTTAAATCATAATTCATAATTCGTAAATCATAAATCCTCTCTGCCTTTTTCAATTCCTCCTGCGTATTTATACCCATTATCTCATCAGGGTCTTCTGCCATTAGGGTCTCTATCTTTAGAGATGATTTGAAGGCAAGACCAACTACATCTGTAAGATAATATTCCTGCTGGATATTATTTTTATCTATTTTTTTTAATGAATTAAATAAAAAATCTTTTTTAAAGCAATATATCCCGGAATTTATCTCTTTTACCTTCTTTATCTCCGGTGATGCATCCTTCTCTTCAATTATATTTATAGCCCTTCCTCCTGAATCCCTGACTATCCTTCCATATCCTGTAGGATTATCTACCTTAGCTGTTAAAATTGTAACCACCGCACCTGAGTTTATATGTATTTTAATAAGTTTTCTGACTGTGTCTATCCTTAACAATGGGACATCGCCTGACAGAATGAGCAGATTGCCATTATAATTTTTCAGTGCCTCTTCGGTCTGCTGAACTGCATGTCCGGTCCCTAACTGTTCCTTTTGCTCTACAAACTCTATTTTTTCCACTGACCACTGTTTCACTTTTTCTGCACCGTGGCCAATTACAACAATTATCTTTTCAGGATTTAACCCCTTTGCAAGGTCAATTACATGGGCTAATAAAGGCTTATTAGCTAATGGGTGGAGAACTTTCGGAAGATGAGATTTCATCCGTTTTCCCTTCCCTGCCGCCAGAATTATAATAGCCAATCTTTTCATAAAACATATAAAGTCTAACATTTAAAACTGCATGGTGTCAAAATATGTTATCCAAAGTTATAATAACCCCTAAAAACATACTAATTTTTTATTTTCAAAATATATTAAAATAATACTTGACAAGTTTTATAAGGTATATTATATTAATTCCTAACAGATATATTTAACATTTTTTAATTTTTTACGAGATTGTATGATTTCTTATAATCTAACCCATTTAAAACAGCTTGAGGCGGAGTCAATACACATCATCCGTGAGGTGGCGGCCGAATTCAACAACCCTGTGATGCTATATTCTATAGGAAAGGACTCTTCGGTTCTTGTCCATTTATCCCGTAAGGCATTTTATCCCGCCCCGATTCCGTTTCCCCTCCTCCATGTGGATACTACATGGAAGTTTAAAGACATGATAACCTTCAGGGACAACTTCTGCAGGGAGTACAACCTTAAATTAATCGTGCATATAAACAAGGAGGGTCTGGAAAAGAACATCAACCCCTTTGAACATGGCTCCAATATCTACACCAACATTATGAAGACAGAATCCCTGCGTCAGGCTCTGGATGCCGGGGGATACGACGCCGCATTCGGCGGGGCAAGGCGAGACGAGGAAAAATCAAGGGCAAAGGAGAGGATATATTCGTTCAGGGACGAAAGGCATCAGTGGGACCCAAAGAACCAGCGTCCTGAACTCTGGAACATATATAATGGGAAGGTAAAAAAGTGTGAATCTATCCGTGTATTTCCACTGTCAAACTGGACGGAACTTGATGTCTGGCAGTATATTTATCATGAGAATATAAAAATCGTCCCCCTCTATTTTGCCAGAGAGAGGCCTGTAGTAAAAAGGGATGGAAATCTGATAATGGTGGATGATGAACGTTTTCGCTTTCTTCCCGAAGAAAAATCTGAGATGAAAATGGTTCGCTTCCGCACACTCGGCTGCTATCCGCTCTCAGGGGCAATAGAATCAACTGCAACGACCCTGCCCGAGATTATACAAGAGATGCTCCTTACGAGGCAATCCGAAAGACAGGGACGGGTCATAGACCATGACGAGGGGGCATCTATGGAGAAGAAGAAGAGGGAGGGTTATTTTTAACCACAGACTTTCACTGACTAAAAATAAGAACAAAAATTTGATTTAACCACGGAAAGACACGGATGAACACGTAAAAATGAAACAATAAAAAGATTTGTTTTACCCGTGTTTATCCGTGATAAATCTGTGGTAGCTTTTATAATTTATGAACGAACAAGAGCTTATAGAAAAAGATATACTGGCATACTTGAAGCGGCAGGAGAACAAAGGGCTTCTACGCTTTCTTACCTGCGGCTCTGTGGATGACGGCAAAAGCACGCTCATCGGAAGGCTCTTACACGACAGTATG
>Ga0209211_10007495_pt1 | contig 15261 bp, 11 predicted proteins | sample RifGroA2_FD_183992 | JGI IMG/M metagenome (GOLD analysis project Ga0209211, IMG submission 183992) | Groundwater microbial communities from Rifle, Colorado, USA - Groundwater A2 (SPAdes) (version 2) | ecosystem: Environmental > Aquatic > Deep subsurface > Groundwater | place: Rifle, Colorado... | reverse complement strand
CAATACGCCCGGCCATGCTGTACTCGATTGCCGTGCCACTGAACCCGGCCGGGACTTGCGGAAAAGTGGACAGGAACCACAGGATCACGGTCAGCGCCAGGATGATGCCGCCGACACTGCGCAAAAAGATGGCGCCGCGTTGCCACAGGCCGATCAGCACGTCCTGGGCGCGTGGCCAGTGGTAGTCCGGCAGTTCCATCATCAGCTGCGCCGTGGCCTGCGAACTGCCCCACTGCTTGACGACCCAGGCCACCAGCACGGCGGAGACAAGGCCAAACAGGTAGAGGCCAAACAACACCAACCCCTGCAGGCCCATGCCCCAGACCGGCTGGTTGGGAATGAAGGCACCGATCAGCAAGGCGTAAACCGGCAACCGGGCCGAGCAGGTCATCAGTGGCGCAATCAGGATCGTGACCCAGCGCGCCCGGCGGTCGGCAATGGTGCGGGTGGCCATGATGCCGGGGATGGCACAAGCAAAACTGGACAGCAGCGGGATGAAAGAGCGCCCCGACAAGCCCAGGCTGCCCATCAGGCGGTCCAGCAGCAAGGCCGCACGGGGCAGGTAACCTGACTCTTCCAGCAACAGGATAAATAAGAACAAGATCAGGATTTGCGGCAGAAAGACAAGCACACCGCCCACACCGGCGATCACACCGTCAACCAGCAGGCCCTTGAGCAGACCGTCTGGCAGCAGCGCGTTGATCCCCTGCACAAGCTGCGCGGTGGCCTCTTCTATCAGCCCCATCGGCCACTCGGCCCAGGCAAACACCGCCTGGAAAATCAGAAACAGCAAGGTGAACAAAACCAACGTGCCAACGACCGGGTGCAGCAGCCAGTGGTCAAGCTGGCGCGACCAGCGGTGCTCGGCCAACGGCGCCTCCATGCCGGCCTGGAGCAGCCAGGCCTGCGCCTGCTGGTCGTCGGTCAGCGTGGGTGCATGGCTGCTTTCTTGAGTGAGGTTTTCACGCGCCGTCTGTTGCCAGATGTCCGGCCGGTCCAGCAGCGTTTTGAGTGCGTCCGTACCCTGTGCATGAATGCCCGTTGCCTCGACCACCGGCACGCCCAGCACCTGTTCCAGACAAGCGGCATCCAGTTCCCTGCCCTGCCCGCGTACCCGGTCCATCATGTTGAGCACGACCACCATGGGCACCTGCACGCGTTGCAGTGCGGCCACCAGCCGCAGCCCCCGGCGCAGCCGGGTTGCATCCAGAATCACGGCCGTGAGGTTCGGCGCGCGGGTCTGCAAACTGTGCCCCAGCACCACCGCGCAGGCCACAGCCTCGTCCTCGCTACCGGCATTGAGACTGTAGGTGCCCGGCAGATCCACCACACTGATGACGCGGCCGGCGCTCGATTTCATCAAGCCGCGCTTCATGTCGACGGTCACGCCGGCATAATTCGCCACCTTTTGCTGGCTTCCGGTCAAACGGTTGAACAGCACGGTTTTGCCGCAATTGGGATTGCCCAGCAGGGCCAGCGTCTTTTGTGCCAAACCAGCGATGTTGATGTTGGCCATCGTGCTCATGCTGCAGGCTCCAGACGCACCATCTGCGCCTCACCCGGGCGCAGCGCAAAGACCGCATCACCCACCTGCACCACCATCGCGCCATCGCTGAACCAGCTGCGCCGCAGTACCTTGACTTTTTCCATCGGTAGAAAACCCAGTTCCTCCAGACGTTGGTGCGGGGAAGACCCGGACCGGATGCAATGCCATTGGCCGATGGCGGCGTCTTTCAAGTTCAATGTGGACACAGTAGCCTCCTTTACAAATGAGAATGATTCTCATTATATATGATTACCGGACGCTGCCAAGCGCAATCCGGGCTGCAGCCGTCAGGTCACTGCGGCGCGCTGATGAAAGTCGGACTGGTCCCAGAACCTGCTTGTCAAAATCTCCTGCAAAACCGCCACCGCATCCCACACGTCAACAAAGCGGGTGTACAGCGGCGTGAAGCCGAAGCGCATGATGCGCGGTTCCCGGTAGTCGGGAATCACGCCACGCGCAATCAAGGCCTGCACCACGGCGAAGCCCTGCGGGTGTTGGTAGCTCACCTGGCTGCCCCGGCGCGCCGGATCGGTGGGCGTGATCAGTGTCAAAGGGTGGTCATTGCAGGCCTGCTGCACCAGCTGAATAAAAAGTGTCGTTAAAGCCACCGACTTGTCGCGCAAGGCCGCCATGCTGGTCTGGGCAAAGATATCCAGACCACACGCCACCAAAGCCAGCGAGGTGATGGGCTGGGTGCCGCACAGGTAGCGCGAAATGCCTTGCCGCGGCCGGTAACCGGGCTCCATGGCGAACGGGCGTGCATGACCCCACCAGCCCGACAGCGGCTGCCAGAAGGCATTTTGGTGCTTCGCATGCACCCACAGGAATGCCGGTGAGCCGGGCCCACCGTTGAGGTATTTGTAGGTGCACCCCACGGCGTAGTCGGCTTGTGAGGCGTTCAAGGCCACAGGCACCGCACCCGCCGAGTGCGCCAGATCCCACACCGTGAGCGCACCTGTCTGATGGGCTCGGGCCGTAACCGCTGCCATGTCGAACATGTAGCCGGTCTGGTAGTTCACATGGGTGAGCATCAGCACGGCCACATCGTCACCCAGCGCCGCCGACAATTCATCGGGCGCGTCAATCAGGCGCAATTCATAGGCCGGCGCGCCGTGCGCCTGCAATTGATCAATCAAGCCCTGAGCGATGTACAAGTCGGTGGGAAAGGTGCGGCGCTCCGACACGATCACCCGTTTCGCGGGCGCCGTGGCCTGCTGCTGGCGCAGTGCCGCAGCCAGCACCTTGAACAGGTTGATGGAGGTGGTGTCGGTCACCACCAGTTCTCCCGCCTGGGCCCCCACCAGCGGCGCCAACTGGTCGCCCAGGCGTTGCGGCAGCTCAAACCAGCCAGCGGTATTCCAGCTGCGGATCAGCCCCACGCCCCACTCCTGCGTGATGACTTGCTGGGCGCGCGCCAAGGCCGCCCTGGGCTGCGCGCCCAGCGAATTGCCATCCAGGTAGATCACGCCGTCCGGCAGGAAAAATTGGTCGCGCAAGGGGGCCAGCGCGTCCTGTTGATCACGTGTCTCGCAGTCGCTGCGGGTGATGGGCATAACGAGCTCCTCGTGTCAATTCGGATGGTTTGATAGGATGCCAGTGCACGTGCCTGTCAAAATGCAGCATCGTCGCAGTCTAGCGTTCGGGTGTATCTGCTCTTTTAAGGATGTCCAATGTTTCCAGAATTCCGCGATCAAATCAGCCAGTTGAAGGTCTCCGATCTCAATTTTGTGCGTCTGTTTGAAAAGCACAACACACTGGACCAGACCATCAGGCACATGGAGGCACACCTTGAGCCCGGCACACATGACGAAATTGAACAGCTGAAGAAAGAAAAGCTGCTGATCAAGGATGCGTTGTACAACATCCTCAAAAAAGCCGGCAACGCCATGAATTGACATCTGTACGCGACAGGCTGCTGGTGTGCCACCAACAGACCGCCACACCGCCTTACCGGGACTTGGCCCGCCGACCGGTTGTCTTTTTCCCGGCTGGCGTAGCCCCGGCCTTTTTGGCACTGGCTTGCGCCTCTTGGTCGCATTGGTCCAGGCACAGCAAGGTGTCGAGGTACGAGGTAAACCGGTTGATGTAGTCGGGCGAGATGTCGCGCATCAAGGCCAGCGAACGCAACACCAGCCGGTGCGAATTGATCGGTCCGGCGTTCTTTGGCGCCTGGTCCAGCGCACGGCTCAGCTGATTGTCAACGCTGAGTTTGGACCAGGTATTGCGGAAATACCGCATGGACTTGAGCTCCGGGCGTGATCCGGCAGCTGCGTTGACGCCATCCTCCCAACCCGCGTCCGCATGGGCGGGAACCTGTTGCGCCAGGGACCGAACCAGCTCACCCAAAGCAGCGTGTGGCGCCGGAGCCTGCAGTGCGGCCAGAGATCGGTGCACCGCCTTGAAATCACCTTTGGTAAACAGCTGCTGCAGATCGGCAGCGGCCTGCGGGTCATGAGCAACGGCGCGGGCCATGGCGTTCTGCGCATCGGCTTGTGCCTGTTCAAAGCGTGTTCTCAAAGCCAGCAGCGCCTGCACCAGTTTGACGTCAAGCAGTTGCTTGACTTGGCCTGGGTGGGCATTCGCGCGCTTGGCCAGCGCTTGCAAGTAAACCAGGCGCACCGGGTCAAAATGTTCTGCACCCGCCAGCCGCAAAGCCGCGATTTCCCCGCTAAGGGTCTGCGAGGTCTCTGACCTTAAAGGCTGCTTGTCGCCATGCCCAACCTGAGTCACGACGCGGTCGCTTTGACATTGCCGGTTTTGGGCACCGGCGCCATTTCTACACGCCGATTTTGCGCGCGCGCTGCCTCGTCGCTGTTCGGGGCGACCGGCTGCTCGGCACCAAAGGCGGCGGCGAACACCAGCGACGATGGCATGCCTTCGTCGATCAAGGCCCGCGTGACGGTCAGGGCGCGCTGGGCCGACAACTCCCAGTTGTCCACAAAACGTGCGTTGCCATCGCGGATGGACCGATCATCGGTAAAGCCGCTCACCATCAGCAGTTCATCACGCGAGGCCAGATAAGCCCGCAACGGGCTGACCAAACTGTTGAGCAGTTGCCGCCCCTGCGGCTGCAGCTGGTCAGAATTCAACGAGAACAAAACGCGCCCGCTGATACCAATGCGCCCATTGTTCAAGGTGATGCGCCCTGTGGCCAACGGAATCGCCAGGGCTCTTTCAAGCGTCATGCGACGCTGCTCTTCCACCTGACGTTTGTTGATCTCGGTTTTCAGGTTGGCGGCCAACTCCAGCTGGACGCCCAGCACGCCGACAAGGATCAGTACAAACGCCCCCAACAGGCCCGACATCAGGTCGCCAAAAACAGCCCAGACCGGCGCCGTTTGCGCAATACCGTCACGGTCTTCCATTAGCTCACCTCTTCAGCCAAGCGTGCTTGCCGCGCGGGCAGTTGGCGCAGCGCTTCAAATATTTCTTTTTGCGACATCAGGCTGAGGTCAATGATTTCCCGCGCCTGAGCCACGTAATAGGCCAGCTGGTCGTCGCTGCGCGCCATCGATTTGTCCATAGCCGCCTCAATACGCTGCAAATTGCCAATCAGCTTGTCGTTGGCCTCATTGAAGGACTGCACCGCAAACCCGAAGGCGTCGCTCAAGCTCGAGACTTCCAGCGCGCTGCTGCTGACCTCTGCGGCGCAGTGACTGACATGATCGGCCATACCCGCGAGCTTGTTGGTCTCCTGGCTGATCTGCCCGCCAAATTGGCTGCCGGCCTGGTTGAGCGCTGCCGCCGAAGACGCCACCAGCGCATCGATCACCGCGCGCTGTTCCTGCGATGACTGGTTGATGGTCGCAAGCAGGGCATTCAGCGCAGTCATGATGTGGCTGCGCTCTTGCAGCAATTCGTTGTCGCGCGCAAGGCTGTTAGAGAGCTGCTGGCGCAGTTGCCCGATCACTTCGGCGGCGGCGCGCGGCGCTTCTGCTGCGGCATCCATCAGCCGGGTGAGCTCGGCCAGGGTGCGGCTGGCGTTGGCCTGCGCCTGCTCGTTGATTTCCTGTGCCGTCTGAGCCAGCGTGCTGCACACCTGCTGCTGCTGTGCCAGCGCCTGGGCACCCAGCCGTTCAGAGAGCCCTTCGAGTTGCTGTTGTGCGGCATCGGTCACGCGCTGGTGCAGCGCCCGCACCTCCTGGGCCACGCCGTCCATGACGGCTTCGACCACCGGTTTGATGCTTTCGCCGGCCAGCCGGGCGCTTTGGGTCAAACTGGTCTTGAGCGACTGGTCGACCGAGGTGGCCAGGTCGGTGTAAACACCTTTCACTTCGCTGTGAAAACTGTCCTGATTGCTCAGCAAGCGGTCATTGGCCTGCTGGCTCATACGTTCCATCTGCACCATGAGCACCTGTAATTTGCCCACCACCTCAGGCAGCGCCTGGGCTTGAAACTGCAGCGCCCGGTAGGCTTCCCGGCGCTGGTGTGCCAAAGAAAAACCGCGCAATGTTGTCGCTATTTTGGTATCGAGCCGTTGCGCCGCCTGCCCCCGTTCGCGGCGGCTGAGGACCGACATCAGGCCCAGCATGGCCGACGTGGCCACACCCGCCACCGAGGTGCCAAATGCCAGCCCCAGGCCCTTGATCGGGGCCGCCAGTGCCGCCCGGATGGCCTGCAAATCAGTGCTGCCTTCGAGCGAAAATGCGGCCCCATTGAGGGTGACGACCATGCCCAAAAAGGTACCCAGCATGCCCAACATCACCAGCAGCCCAACCAGATAAGGTGTCAGTGCCGGGCCAGGCAAGCCGACGCGCTCGCCTTCGATACGCAGGCGCACCGGGTTCTGCAGTGCGGGATGGACCCGGTCAAGCCAGTCAGCCAAGTCCGGAAGTGGCTCAGGAATCGTGTCGAGCGCGGTGGCCAAGGTGGCGCTGGCCTGTCGAAACTGGCGCAATTCGAGCGCGCCGGCCCCATAGACCGCAGCGATCGCGGCCGTCATCCCCAACGCCAGACCCGGTGCGCCAACAAACCCGGCGCCGACCCAAACCACCATGATCGCGCCCAACAAAAAGGCGCCCGCAAACAAATTTTTATTCATTGATGTTGTGTTTTCTAATTGTCAAATCCTGCTGCAGGGCTTCCATCAAGCCCAACGCCGGTTGCAAACGAAGGTCCAGCTCGGCGATCAGCACGGTTTGCATGTCCTGGCAAAAACCCGCCAGCCAGCCACCCGGCTGCAACCACAGCGCAGGGTTGTCGGCCTGTTGCGTGGCCGCCAGCGCCCGCTGATGGTCGGCGTGTAATCGTCTGAAGCGTTTTTCAAGCAGTGCTGGCACTTTCAGGAGCAATTTGCTCTCGCGCTCGCACAGTATCTGCTCCATCGCGGCGTCCAGCGCGGCCAGCTTGCGTATCTCGGCCGAGGCCCGCGCCAGCACCGCGCGCACCTGCAGCCGCAGCGGATAAAGTTTGAGTTCGATCTCGCGTTGCTGCGCCAAATAGTAGCGACGGTAGGGTGCGTAGACGGTCGCCAAGTCAGTGGGCGCATCCACTTCTGGCGCGGGCAGCTCCGCGCCGGCCCGGTTGATCGAACGTACCAGGCCTGCCCGCACCGCTGCAAAGGCCTGGCCCAGCGCGACACCCGCAGCCGCTCCGGCGACCCCAACCAGCGGTTTAGCTTTGCTGGGGTGCTCGGTGAAGCTGGCGCTGTGCACAACAGACAGTCTAATGGCGTCGGTAAAGCTCACCCATAGACCCAGCTTTTCTGCAAAAGCAGCCCCCGGCGCGACCGTCTCTAAAAGTGACAGGTCGGCCAGGGTACAAATGAGTCGGGAGCTGTGGAAGTGGCTACGCGTCAGGGCTCGCGTCATGAAAAAGTGAACGGGATGATCGGATCAATGAGAGAGGGACGCGATTTTAGCGGGTGCGCAAAGCGTGTAGCCCGGATGAAGCGCAGCACCATCCGGGCTACAGACTGCGGGGCTCAAACGTTTTGGACGGCCGAAACACGCTGGCATCCTGGTAAAACGCAGGGTCTTCATTAGCGACCCACCAGCCGGGCACGCCCAGCACCGGCAAATGGGCAAACGGCTTGGTGGCCAGTTTATCGGCAGTGAGGTCTTGCGCCAGCCAGGCATCCATGTCGGCTGTTGTGTCGCCTGCGCCCAGCACACGATAGACATGGGCTGTGATCGATTTTCTGGGGAACACCAGCTTTTCCATCAAGGCGTGGCCAAACAAAACCAGCCGGGCCTGCTGCCAGAGCGGGCGCAAGTCAAGCAACAGACGCTGCCAGTCTTTGGCGACCAGCGCGTCCCAAACGGCGTCGGGCGCCTGCAGCAGTGCCGCATTTTCGTCAAACACCGTCAGGGCATCCCGCGCAGGACCCCGCACCGGCTGGATGCCGGTGCGCGCAATCTGCGCGGCCTGCAAGGCATTCAGGCGCAGCTTGGTCAGCGGAAACGCGTACCACACCAGCCCGTTGAAAAAGTCATGCAAGCCGTCCCGGGTCGGCACGCACCCGGTGTCAAAAATGTACTGTTCATAGGCCATGTCGGCAGGCAAGTCGCTTTGCGGCACAAAGCGCACCGGTGCCAGCGCTGCCTGGTTGAGCGCAGCGGGCTGCGCCATGCCGGCGCCCACGCTGTGCGCCACCGCCTCACCGCGTTCGCGCCACGGCGCCAGCCAGGGTGCGGCCCATTCAATGGCCTGCAGCGCACGGCGCGCGCCGGATATGCGGAAAAACAGGGAATGGGGAGAAGGGTTCATTGGGTGGATATTGTGGCTACCCCGTGATCATATAAGCGCTGACCAGGCAATACTGTCGAACACGGACCAAGAACCTTATAGGTCGGACTTCAGTCCGCCAGGTCGACTGAAGTCGACAACAGGCCCAGAGGCTCTGCTCATGAAACGCGCAAAGAAGACAGTCCGGGAAGCCCGCAAACGCTACGAGTCGGAGCCAGCCATGGCGACATTTGAAAAAACTTGCGCCGCTGGCTCAGGCGTGTTTTGCTTGCGTGACCTTGAACGCGCTGACCACGCGTTCCAGATGCCGCGCCTGATCCTGCAGCGACTGCGCGGCCGCTGCCGCTTGCTCTACCAATGCCGCGTTTTGCTGCGTGACTTCGTTGATTTTGTCGATGGCACCGCCCACACGCGCCATGCCGGCCGTCTGGTCAGCGCTGGCGGCCGCGATCTCGCTCATGATGGTGGTGACATGCCGGATGCTGTCGACAATGTCGTTCATGGTGCTGCCCGCTTGCTGCACCAGGCTGCTGCCGGCTTTGACCTTGGTTACGGAATCATCAATCAGGGCCTTGATTTCTTGCGCTGCATCGGCCGACCGCTTGGCCAGGCCACGCACTTCGGATGCCACCACCGCAAAGCCCCGACCTTGCTCACCTGCGCGGGCGGCTTCTACCGCCGCGTTGAGCGCCAGGATGTTGGTCTGAAACGCAATGCCGTCAATCACCGAGATGATGTCAACGATGTGTTTGGACGAGATGTTGATCGAGGCCATGGTGTCGATCACCCCCGACACCACCTCACCGCCGCGCAGCGCCACGTCGGAGGCGTTTTGCGCCATCTGGCTGGCACGGCGCGCATGCGCGGCATTCTGATTGACAGCAGCGGTAACCTCGGCCATCGAGGCCACGGTGTTTTCCAGTGAGCTGGCTTGTAATTCAGTGCGTTGTGACAAGTCCAGATTGCCGCTGGCAATGTCACTGGAAGCGCTAAAAATGGTGTCGGTGCCCACGCGCACCTGGTGCACGATGCCTTCCAGACTGGTGTTCATGTCTTTCAAGGCTTGTTCCAGTTCACCCACTTCGTTGTTGGCGCGCACTTCCACCTGCTGAGTCAGGTCGCCGGCAGCGATGCCTCGCGCCACCTGCACGCAGTATTCGAGTGGCCGGGTGACCACGCGGCGAATAAACGGGTAAATCAGCATCAGCACCGGAATGCAGGTGATGAGGGCCGCCAGAATCGATTTGAGCCGCTGGTCGGCCAGACTGGCGTTGACCTTGTTCAAGGACACTTTCATGCTAACCACACCCAACACCGTGCCCTCTGGCACCTGATGGCAGGTGGTGCAGTCTTTGCCCAGCGAATTTTTCAGGGCCAGCGCGGGGCGCACGGCGCGCAGATATTCGCCCTTGTCATCAGACTCCACCTGCACAATGTCCTTGCCGCCTTGCAACACCTGCTGTTCTAGTGCATCGGGCTGGCTGTCATCTTTTTCGGTGCCTGCACCAAAGACGCGCGTGATCGCTTCGGCGCGCAGCACCCGCACATCGCGAATCGAACCAAGCTGCTTCATCTGATCAAGGAACACATCGCGCTGGGCCACAGTGCCGGTCACCATCATGCCGGTTAAGCCGGCCATGGTGGCGTCGTGCATGCTGTTTGAAAAATCTGCGGCTTGCGCCAAAGCCGCCTGGCGCGTGACATGGCCCTGCCAGATGATGACCCCAGTCCAAACGACCAGCAACGCGACCGCAATGGTGGTCAAAAGCTGAACCCAGATTTTGTATTTGGTGGTTTGCAAGGTATTGACCCGATGTAAGTTATAGGATGCTGCGGTCATTTTCACCGATTTGAAAGGCAACTTGATTTGACACACATCTGGGGCACGGTAGCGCCGAACGATAATGGCCGGGCGTGCGCTGCGACCCGCCGCCGCGCATTCCAAACACTAACATTTATCGCACTTGGCGAAAGAGACGAACCATGCCTGTTTACCGCTCCAAAACCTCCACTGCCGGCCGCAACATGGCTGGCGCCCGCTCGCTCTGGCGTGCCACCGGCATGAAGGACGACGACTTCAGCAAACCCATCATCGCCGTGGTGAACTCCTTCACCCAGTTTGTCCCCGGCCATGTGCACCTCAAGGACCTGGGCCAGTTGGTGGCGCGCGAGATTGAAGCGGCGGGCGGCGTGGCCAAGGAATTCAACACCATCGCGGTGGACGACGGCATTGCCATGGGCCACGACGGCATGCTGTATTCGCTGCCGAGCCGCGACATCATTGCCGACTCGGTCGAGTACATGGTCAACGCCCATTGCGCCGATGCCATGGTGTGTATCTCCAACTGCGACAAGATCACCCCCGGCATGCTGATGGCCGCCATGCGCCTGAACATTCCGGTGGTGTTTGTGTCCGGTGGCCCGATGGAGGCCGGCAAGACCAAGCTGGGGGTCATCAAGCTCGACCTGATTGACGCCATGGTGATGGCCGCCAACCCCAATGTGTCCGACGAGGAAGTGGCCGAAGTCGAACGCTCGGCCTGCCCCACCTGTGGCTCCTGCTCCGGTATGTTCACCGCCAATTCGATGAATTGCCTGACCGAAGCGCTGGGCCTGTCCCTGCCTGGCAACGGCACCGTGGTGGCCACCCATGTCGACCGCGAGCAACTGTTCAAACGCGCCGGTCACCTGGCGGTGGAACTGTGCAAGCGTTACTACGAGCAGGACGACGCGTCGGTGCTACCGCGCTCCATCGGTTTCAAGGCATTTGAGAATGCCATCACGCTGGACATCGCTATGGGCGGCTCCACCAACACCATCCTGCACCTGCTGGCGATTGCGCAAGAGGCCGAGATCGATTTCACCCTGGCCGACATTGACCGCCTGTCCCGCGTGGTGCCGCAGCTGTGCAAGGTGGCCCCCAACACGCAGAAGTACCACATCGAGGACGTGCATCGCGCTGGCGGCATCATGGGCATTCTGGGCGAGCTGGACCGCGCTGGCAAGTTACACACCGACGTGCCCACGGTGCACACCGCCACCTTGAAGGACGCGCTGGACCAGTGGGACATCATGCGCACCCAGTCGACCGAGGTGCACAAGTTCTACATGGCCGGCCCGGCTGGCAAACCCAGCCAGGTCGCGTTCAGCCAGGCCACACGCTGGCCCAGCCTCGACACGGACCGGTCCGAGGGCTGCATCCGTTCTGGCGAACACGCGTTCTCGCAGGAAGGCGGGTTGGCGGTGCTGGTGGGCAATATTGCACTGAACGGCTGCGTGGTCAAAACCGCCGGAGTCGATGACGCGCTGATGGTGTTTGAAGGCCCGGCCCATGTCACCGAGTCGCAGGACGAGGCGGTCGAGCATGTGCTGGGCGACCAGGTCAAGGCCGGCGACGTGGTGATCGTGCGCTACGAAGGCCCCAAGGGCGGCCCGGGCATGCAGGAAATGCTCTACCCCACGTCCTACATCAAGTCCAAGGGCCTGGGCAAAGCCTGCGCGCTGCTGACCGATGGCCGCTTCTCGGGCGGCACCTCGGGCCTGTCGATTGGCCACGCATCGCCAGAAGCAGCCGCTGGCGGCGCCATTGGCCTGGTACGTCATGGCGACCGCATCCGCATCGACATCCCAAACCGCAGCATCAACGTGCTGCTGTCCGACGACGAGCTGGCCCGGCGCCGCGCCGAGCAAGATGCCAAAGGCTGGAAGCCTGCCCTGCCCCGCCCGCGCAAGGTCTCAAGCGCGCTCAAGGCCTACGCCAAACTGGTCATGTCGGCTGACAAGGGCGCGGTGCGCGACCTGTCGCTGCTCGACGACTGAGGGCGTCGGCGCGCTCGCAATGGCGCGCCGACATCTCATGTGGGACGCCAGGGAAACCGCAAGGACTTGACTGCAAGGTGACAGCTTCAAAATGGGAGCAGCATAGGCTGTCAGCCAAATGGCAAGCTACCGTGGTCAAATCCAGACCTGATACACCTCTGAAGTTCCCATCCCATGGCTCGCATCCAAATTCGGCTCCCCAGTCAATTCGCCTTCTCCACCGACATCACGATTTACCAGAGCCACCTGAATTACGGTGGCCACCTGGACAATGCACTGCTTCTCACCCTGGTGTCAGAGGCACGTGTCCGGTTCTTCAAGTCACTTGGCTACACCGAACTCAACGTCGAAGGTGTTGGAATCCTGGTGGCCGACGCTGCGTTGCAGTACCGCTCAGAGGCGTTTCACGGCGAGGTGATGGTTTTGCGCATGGGTGCAACCGACCTGGGTCACAAAGGTTTTGACATGGTTTGGTCAATGACCGAACAGTCAACCCAGCGCGAGGTGGCCCGAGGCAAGACTGGTATCGTCTTCTTCAACTACCCAACCCGCAAGGTGGTCCCCATGCCAGACGCCTTTCGTGACAAGCTGGCCTGGTTCAAGTCAATTTGAAGTTGCTAGACTTCCGCCAATGACCGACACAGAAAAACCACATAGCCCCATGATGGCCCAGTACCTGGGCCTCAAGGCAGATTACCCCGACACCCTGCTGTTTTACCGCATGGGAGATTTCTACGAGCTGTTTTTTGCGGACGCAGAAAAAGCGGCTCGGCTGCTCAACATCACGCTGACGCAGCGTGGCCAGTCTGCGGGTGCCCCGGTGGTGATGGCGGGCGTGCCGTTTCATGCGGTCGACACGTACCTGGCGCGGCTCATCAAGCTGGGTGAATCGGTGGCCATTTGCGAGCAGGTCGGTGATGTCGCCACCGCCAAAGGCCCGGTGGAACGCAAGGTGGTGAGGGTTGTAACGCCTGGCACGCTGACCGACCTGGAACTGCTGGGCGACAAGACCGAGTCGATGCTACTGGCGGTGCACCAGGGCGCGCGTAACAGCTGCGGCCTGGCCTGGTTGAGCGTCACGCAAGGCGAGGTGCATCTGGCCGAGTGTGCGCCAGATGAACTGGCCGACTGGGTGAGCCGAATTGCCCCGGGAGAGCTGATCTTCAGCGCCGGCGCCACCCCAGCGTTCGAGGTCCGACTGCGCAGCCTGCCCGCGACTGGTGCCATGTCGATCTCGGTGCGGCCTGACTGGCAATTTGAGGCCAGCCTGGGCCAACGCAAGCTGCTGGAGCATTTACAAGCCGCCAGCCTGGCACCCTGGCAAGCGCAAGACCTGGTGCAGGCCCAAGCTGCCGCCAGCGCGCTGCTGGCCTATGCCGAGCACACCCAGGGCCGGGCGCTCACCCACATCCACCGCGTGCGGGTGCAACGCGCGGGCGAACTCATCGACCTGCCGCAAAGCACCCGGCGCAACCTGGAACTGCTGCAAACCCTGCGCGGTGAAGACGCCCCGACCCTGTTTTCCTTGCTCGACACCTGCATGACCGGCATGGGTAGCCGCCTGCTGAAAAGCTGGCTGGTGTCACCCAAGCGCGACCGCACCGAGGCCCAGCAACGCCTCAGCGCCATTGCCGCCTTGCGTGATGGACCTGCCCTATCGGCTGGCGCGGGACCCTGGGCCAAGCTGCGCGACAAGCTCAAGGGCAGCACCGATGTCGAGCGCATCACGGCCCGTATTGCGCTGCGCCAGGTGCGACCACGCGAATTGGTCGGCTTGCAGTTGACCTTGCAAAAAACCGAACTGCTGGTCCCGGTCCTGCAGGGACTTGAGTCCTATTTGACAACCCTGGCCAGCGGTCTCTTGCCACCGCCCGGCTGCGCAGAATTGATGCAGCGCGCCATTACACCCGAGCCCGCCGCGCTGGTGCGCGACGGCGGTGTGATTGCCTCTGGTTTTGACTCGGACCTGGATGAGCTTCGCGCCATCCAGACCAATTGCGACAGTTTCCTGCTGGACCTGGAAACCCGAGAAAAAACCCGCACCGGCATTGCCAATTTGCGCGTGCAGTTCAACCGGGTGCATGGCTTTTTCATTGAAGTGTCGCAAGGCCAGCTCGACAAGGTGCCCGATGATTACCGCCGTCGCCAGACCCTGAAAAACGCCGAACGCTTCATCACCCCCGAGCTCAAGGCCTTTGAGGACAAGGCGCTCAGCGCCCAGGAACGTGCCCTGGCGCGCGAAAAATTTCTGTATGAGCAGGTACTCGACCATTTGCAACCCTTTGTCCCCGCATTGACCGAACTGGCGCGCGCGCTGGCCACACTCGATGCCTTGTGTGCGCTGACCGAGCGCAGCCTGACGCTGGACTGGTATGCGCCCCAATTTGCCAAAGAACCTTGCCTGGACATTGAGGCCGGGCGCCACCCGGTGGTGCAGGCGCGTCTGGCCGAGACCAGCGTCGGCGCCTTTATTGCCAACGACACCCACCTTGGTCCCAAGCAGCGCATGCAGATCATCACCGGCCCCAACATGGGCGGTAAATCGACCTACATGCGTCAGATTGCAGTGATCACGCTGCTGGCCAGCATGGGCAGTTATGTGCCGGCCAAACGCTGTCGCCTGGGGCCGATCGATGCCATCCACACCCGCATTGGCGCGGCCGATGACCTGGCCAACGCCCAGTCGACCTTCATGCTGGAAATGACCGAGGCCGCACAGATTTTGCATGCGGCCACGCCCAACTCGTTGGTGTTAATGGATGAAATTGGCCGCGGCACCAGCACCTTTGACGGCCTGGCCCTGGCCAGTGCCATAGCCACCCAGTTGCATGACAAAACCCAGGCCTACACCCTGTTTGCCACCCACTACTTTGAGTTGACCGAGTTTCCGGCCAGCCACCATGGCGCGATCAACGTGCATGTCAGCGCCGCCGAGTCGGGCCGCAACATTGTGTTCTTGCACGAAATCCAACCGGGTCCGGCCAGCAAGAGTTACGGTATCCAGGTGGCACGCCTGGCCGGCATGCCTGCTGCGGTACTGAACCAGGCCCGCCAGACCCTGGAAGCACTGGAGACGCAGGCGTCAACCCAGCAGGCCCAGATCGACTTGTTCGCGCTACCCACCGTGACCGAGGACATGACCAGCAGCGCGGTCGACATCGCCCTGGAAGCCATCAACCCCGATGACTTGAGCCCGAAGGAAGCGCTGG
>Ga0209211_10007494_pt1 | contig 15267 bp, 22 predicted proteins | sample RifGroA2_FD_183992 | JGI IMG/M metagenome (GOLD analysis project Ga0209211, IMG submission 183992) | Groundwater microbial communities from Rifle, Colorado, USA - Groundwater A2 (SPAdes) (version 2) | ecosystem: Environmental > Aquatic > Deep subsurface > Groundwater | place: Rifle, Colorado... | reverse complement strand
CATACCGCAAGAGTCTTTTATACACATCTCTTTCACCTTGAGAAGTATCTGCTTCGATGCTCACCATTTTTCCACTAAGCATTTCTTTGGCTTTATCTGAGGCTTCCTTACCGAAACATTGGACTGCTTTTCTTGGGTCAACTGTTTCTGGAGTATCTATTCCGATAAGGCGTATTCTTTCGATTGTTCCGTCCATATCAATGTCTAAGGTGTCGCCGTCAACTACTCTCGATACCTTAAATAAAATGGGGGCATCTTCTTTGGATGCTTCAACTGATTTTACTTCTTGTGTATCTACGACTGCTGTATCAGTTTTTGTTTCTGCAATTGCTGATTTTTGTTCAGTCTGTTGGCTTATGTTTTTGTCTGTGCCATCACCTGAAAAGGCAACGATGTTAATAAGGATAAACCCTGCCGTGATTGCTATTTTTACTTCTTTCGTCCAGTTGGTTTTTTTCCACATATACCAAAGCAGGAAGTAGGGAAAAAACAGTATAGCAATAACCAACCCCCAGCCCGACTTATACCACGCTTTCTTCTTGATGTTTGGTGCTTCGCCAGTAGGGTGTTGACTTTCCATAACCTTTTTTATCATAATTTAAGTTTTGCTGGCTCAGAAAACACAAAGCTCTCCACCAGCGATAACTTTTCAGCTACCCATACCTCTTTCGAGATATGACCGTTCAAAGTGCTCTGGATGGAGAGCTTGATACTTTGAACGGTTTTTGTACCATACCCTTTGGTTAAACGAAGGGGTTAGGCATCTAATTGTTGATTCCATTATACGCCCACTTCTTGCTATAAATCAAGAAAAAAGACTCCAAAAAAGGAATCTCTTTCTTCATAGCCACCTATCTACTTGCTTTCCATAACCTGATTTATTCCAGCCAGAAACGCTTGATATTTTTGTACCGCCAGAATTCCATTGAGTGCTCCCACCTTAGCTGAGGAGTTATCACCATTCTTCGCCAGCTCCCAATAACCCGCTTCTAATTCCTTCGACTTCTCTACGAGTTCTATTCTCATTCGTGAGAAATCCTCGTTCCCTGAAGCTTGCCAGCGTGTCCTAATTGCCCGTATGTAGCTGTCTGCAGTAGGCAAACTACATTTGTGACCTGTTGTGCAACTTCAGAGGCTCTCTGAACGCCTCTTACCATTAAGGCTTCCACCTTAGCTAAAACCACTTCTCTCTCTTCAAGAGTAAGCTTTTTCTGTGTGTCCTCCATAAGTAAAGCATAGCTTTCGTATGTCCAGCTCGCTGGACATTCGCTAAAGCCAAAGTTAAATAATTTTTTGGCTCTTTACTCTTTGCTTGAACTACTTAATGATTACCCTCATAGCATATCTTCCCTCTTAGAGAATTGCAACCACTTCTCGTACTCTTCTTTGAATGCAACTTTTTTTTCTTTCTTACAACGCTTCTTATTGATAGTAGGTTTCCCTTTCTCAGTTTGGTTCCCTAAGGACAGTTACTCTCAAAACAAAACACCTCCACTCATTTCATTGATTGATGGTTTTGCTCTGTGGAAATGATGTATCCCTATAGCTAAGGGTTCACATCCTTAATCCTTAGTATGAGAAGGCTTCTCGCCCAAGTTGATAACCTCACCAGTATCAGATGAAATTGTCGTTGCGGGGTCATTTTTCGGGCTTTTGTCAGTATCTACCTCCTGTGCCACATCCAAAAGCGAACTCAAATCATTGGCTGGCTCCGAATCACCTTCTTTTCCTTTGAAACTATGCGTTTTCATAAACTTATTCTATACTTACATTATAAACTCTTGCGGGGCTAAGTCAATTTTCTTGAAAATTGCGGATTTTTCCAAAAGTCCGTTTATTTCTGCCAAATTCCGCAGATATTCAGGGATTTTGATTGTTTCCCAAAGGTGTTCACAAAGAGTCTTACTCGCCCGACCAACTTATATTTACAGTGGTCCGACCACTGTAAACCAATATGAAAATCCTCATCGAAGCCATTACGGAAAACCCTGTTTCACTTATGCGAGGCGCCGGTTACGCTTTTCAGCGCGAAGAAAACGGTGAGAAAAGTTTCGTGCGTGTCCTCGCCAGCTCCGGCTATCCCCGCTTCCACTGCTATACTCTCTTGAACAAACTCTCCCTCAGCCTCAGCCTCCATCTGGATCAGAAAAAACACACGTACGGAGAAACCACGCGCCATCACGGAGAATATGGCAATGACGGCCCGGTCAAAGAAGAAGTCACGCGTCTCCTCAGGCTATTCGGAGCAAAAGCCAAGGCAGTTTAAGAAATGCCGAGATGGTGGAATGGTAGACACACTGGGTTTAGGACCCAGCGCTCGCAAGAGCATGAGAGTTCAAGTCTCTCTCTCGGCACTATGCACTCAGATACATTTGAAAAAATTTTTCTACGGTTGGTTGCTGCCTACGTAAAAAGATACCCGGAACACTCTTTTAAGCTTTTTCTTGATGGAAAAGAGTGTCAGCCGATTGGCGACAGCATAAATGTTATCGGGGTTAAAATTACCAATTCAGATGCGGTATTGAGAAGAATTTTTGCCGAAGGCTCGCTCGGGTTGGGCGAAGCGTATTGCGAAAGGCTGATACAAGTTGACGATAGGCTCTATAAATACTTCCTCTTTATTTTCGTCAGGGCTGTCCATGACAAGAGACTTCTACTCAGTCTCCCTTTCAGCGACATCTTTTTCATTCTCAAAGCCAAACTACACCAAGGATTTTTCGGAAGAAACACCAAGTCTGAAAATATCAACGCGCATTATAGCTTGAGCGATTGGTTCGATAATGACAAAGACGCGAATGATTTTTATATGTTTTGGCTCAATTCAAAATACATTCAGTATAGTTGCGGGAAATGGGACAAAAATACTAAAACGTTAGATGAGGCGCAATTCAACAAACTCGACTTTTACGCAAAAAGATTAGGAATTGATAAGAATTCAAAAAATAAAACGCTAGTTGATCTGGGATGCGGCTGGGGTAGCTGTATGTTTTTTATGGCGGAAAACTACGGGATCCGATGCACAGGGCTGACCTTGTCTACCGCACAAGCCGAATATGTCCGAGATGAAATCAAAAAGAGACATTTAGAAGACTTAGTCAGCGTAGAAATTGACGACATTCATAATATCAAAGGCAGTTATGATTATGTAATCAGTGTTGGTGTTATGGAACATATTAACGATTATAACCACTTGTATAAAGCCACATCCAGCGTATTGAACAAAAATGGTTCGGCTTTAATTCATTCGATGTTCCATACGTCGATATTTTACGGTGTCGATCCATTTCTCGCTAAGTATATTTTCCCTGGTGGTGCAGTCCCTGACCTAAAACAAAACCTGAAAATATTTAGAAAGTATTTCAAGATAGTCGACAGAAACGATCTACCGGAAAATTCGTATCCGAAAACGCTGGATTGCTGGTACGCTAACTTTTGCCAAAATGAAGCCGCTATCAGAAAACTGCTGGCGGAAAAAAGCAAGGTGAAGGACGTCGATTTTTCGATCAGAATATTCAAACACTACCTGACATTAGCCCATTGCGGCCTCTCGAACAAATTCAGCCTCGTCTCCAATATATTGGTCAAAAACTAAACTCATCTGATCCTCTATTGAATGGTTTCTGCATCAACTTTGTATGATAAAATGAGTGTACGCTATGAAAATCGAAACACCGCCATCGGGGCAATCACAAACAAAAAAAGAACTACCATCTTTCGTAGGAGATCCTCCAACCGAACGAGGTTTTCATGTAACCCGCTTCGAGAAGATGGCCAAAGAGTATGAAGATTCTATAGTTCAAAAGGTTCTTCATTGGAATACCAAACTATCCGCCATAGATTTTGCTCAGACGGAAGCGATAAGAGATAATGCGGATTTTGAGCGAAGAAAAGACAAAGAATTCCAGGCTTGGGAGAAGAATCTCAGAGTAGTCATAGACAATCTCCTCGAAAAAAGAGATCAAAGAAACCTTGATGGCACAGAAAGAAAAGACATTCGCCCTCTCTTATTGATCATGGGCGGCGGGATGAAAGGTCCTTATGGAGCGGGCCAAGCCCTGCTCGGTTTGCCTGAAGCTGGTCTCGATAAAGTTTTTGATACCGTAGTGGGTATCTCTGCAGGAGCTGCTACTGCTACTTATTTTGTTGGAGGTGAACCCCAAGCTGCGAAGGGAGCATCTATTTTTTATGAAGAATGTACTAAGGGAGAGTTTATTAAATTCAGACGAGTACATCAAATAATGAACATCGATGTCGTAACAGAAGCAATGAGCCATGGAGAAAAATCTGTAGATAAGCAAGCAGTATTGGACTCTGAAACAGAACTCTATGTCGGAGCAACACGGAAAGAGGATGGAGAATTCGAACTCATCAACGCTAAAACCGCCAGACCGGGAATGATCACCGCAGTGGGAGCATCTATGGCGGTACCGCTTGTCTATAGAAAAGCCATAGAGGTCAATGGTGAGAAATATATTGATGGCGCTTTTGATCCCATGCCAATTGAGAGGCTCATAAAACAATTCAAGCCAACTGATATATTGGTCTTGCCCAATACTCCATTTGACCGCATGGACGCATTTGAACTCAACCCCGGACAATACCTTTTCGCAGAACTCGCTCATCAAACCGGTTCTCTCGGCTCAATTGGAACTGTGGAAAAATTCTTACGGGTCAAGGAAGAGATCCGCAAGTCTCTGGAGTATATTCAAAATCAAAACAAAGTTAATATCGGTATACTGTGGCCACCAGATTCTGGTTTGAGTAATTTGGGCACTAATCCAGACAAAGTGGAAGCCGCTGTTATAGAATCGGCTCGAGATGTTATCAAACAATTTGGTAGCGCACAACCCAGAAAACTAAATTTATTTCATAGCAAAAAACAATAGCCCGGATAAATCCACGCTCTCCCCGGCACCAATAAGGAATTTCTTCGTTATTTTTACAAATAGAGTGGCTCATGCTACATTTGAAACAAATCCAAAATTGGATCTGGGTAAGATTAACCTGTCTTCTTAACAAATACGGGGGTAATGATGCTTAATTCCATCAAACGTTTTTTTGCGTATTTTTTATGCCGCAAAACGAAGACCATCGAGGACTTCGTCAAGATTGTGAAAGATGAAGAAATCAAAACCGTGGAAGTAGGAGCCAAACTAGTCCACGGTGCTTTCTTCGAGACGATTTCAGGGGAACTGCTATTCACAGCCAAAATGCGCAGTGACCGATCAATCGCTTACCCGGAAGTGCTGTTCAAACAAACCGGGTCAGGAGACAAAAGCGATCCAGCCAAACTACTTCTGCTCGCCGAACAGAAAGTGGCAGAGTTACAAGAAAAACTCCCCTCTGCCACGGTGAAACTTATCACGCTTTTCTTGCCAGGCGGAATACCCATTAACATCAACGAAAAGACGCGTATTGGAATCCTCAAGGTTGCGACAAAAAGCAACACTCCGTGATTCCGCCACCGCCCACGCGCTCCGCGGAAACTTATACGCCAATTGACAAGATCAATACAGCCGGGGGTAGTCTACATCATGTAGCCTGCCCCCTATTACTTTTCAAAGAGAAAAATTCATAGCAATCCGAGAAGGACACCCAATCACCCAGCCGAGGCGGGATTGTTTTTTTAGTTGTTGACTTTATTGAAGTAAATTTTCACATCGCTGATCCATTTTTTCACGCTCTCTTGACTGTGGCCGGCGCAATTCCAGCCGCATTTCCACACGATGAGCTCTTCGGGAGTGTCAAACTGGTATTCGTCTACTAGCGCATCGATGCGCTTGCTAACGACTGCGATAGCTTCCCGACGGCTCCCGAAACAACCGTGCCCCATCGCCATTCCGCGACTGCCTTCTCCGCGGTAGCCCCAATAATTATAACAATCTGCGCCATCAACGCTGCGCGGGATGCGCTTGCCCCAATTGCTCTCCTTCTTGGCGATTCCCACAAGGAAAGCCGCAGTCACTTTTCTGTGCCTGGCGATATACGGCGCCATCGCTTCGATGGGATAGCCATCCACCACTTCGCGCACACTCCTTTCGAAGGCTGCATTGGGATTGGCGGGCGATGAAACGATAGCCATTTGGCTTACGCGAAAAGCGGCACCATAGAGAAGACCGGTGATGAGAAGTGAGAGTGCCAGAAACACGCTAAAACAAGCCGAGGAAGACAGTCGCAAAATCGCCGGGCTAAAAGCTACCGACGCTTGTTTTTCTGCTTCAATTGGAGACATCCCTTTGGTCATATGTCCGATATAAAGCTTCAAACAAAAGAAAAAACAGGCACCCGTCCGGCACCCGTCTTTTTCACTTCTGTACCCATTATAGCACATCTCAAGCAAAAAATCAATCCCGCACTAATTTTGCTTTGTATTCACAATCATCGATATTATTCGTGTCTCGTATTATATAAAAGACTAACAACTTTTATCATTCTTTTAAGAAAAAGTGAAGCAGAATTAGTGCGGGGTAAACCCTACTTTAGCTTTTTCATAACGAACCGCGGCCTGATGAAGAACCAGTAGTAGAGAATGATCAGCAGGGTGACATTGGGAATAAAGATGATGGGATGGCTCCAGGGAATGCCGCTTACGCGGAAATCCGAGAACGGCCACAGAAACGGCGTAGGAAAAAATATATAGGTGTGAGTCGCAATATCTGCCAGAATATGGAGCCCCCAGGCGAGCAATTCATAGAGCGGTTTCTTCCTCGCGAGCCACACCAGGCCGAAAACTGCCGCAAAAACCACCAGGCTGTGCGTGAGATCGTAGAGGCTGTTCACATACGCCGGAATCTGGCTCGGATCGGGATGCCGCCCCGACGACCAATCAGGGTGCGCGGCCAGTCCCAGAAAAGAGGCTGCCATAAATACCCCGAAAGAAAACAAATCCGGAGCGATGCCCAGAAAGAAGGCCAGCCAAAAGCTCTTCCGCGTCCTCTGGCCGAATGCCAATGCTCCCCACAACCCATGCGACACGATATCCATAGCGCTGTCTTCCCGATCCTAAAATTATATATTCTCTTTGAGGCCGATACTTTTCAAAAAGGACGCGCGCGCGGTGCCTTTCAGCACTCGCGATTGGCCCGGTTTGAGCGCACCCAAATGCACGCCCATGACGCGAATGCGCACCAACTTCTCCACCGTGAGATGTACCGCATCAAGCATACGCCTTATCTGATGGCGTTTACCTTCGGTCAGGATAATGGAAAGCGTGTGCGGACCAGCTGTTTGGATTTTCTTGGCAACGAGCATCTCCCCCTCGTTTTCAACTCCGTTCTCCAAAATCATCCTCGCATTGGAAGGAATCTTTTCCCGCACGGTCGCCAGATATTCTTTTTCGTGGGCGAAACGCGGGTGGAGCAACCGATCAGTCACTCGTCCATCATCAGTAAGCAAGATGAGCCCCTCAGAAGCCTTATCGAGACGCCCCAAAGGGAAAAGTCCCGGGAAACCGGAAATGTCACCGATAGATTGCTCGTTCTCCTGGGGTGAATGAGTGATGACGCCGCGCGGTTTATAATAGACGACATAAGAAAAATCCTTCACCTTGCGCTTTTTATCTCTGATGACCTCCACGACATCTGCGCTTTCCACACGATCCCCCAGTTTGGCTTTCTTGCCGTTCAGTTTCACCAAGCCGAGCGCGATAAACTCATCGGCGCCACGCCTGGTCGTCAGCCCACGCAAAGCGAGATAGCGATTGATACGTATGGGAAACTGCATTTCTTCTGCCATAATTGTTATGTTCGAGAGTCTTTCTTGCTCCATTCGATAAGATCTCCGGCTTTACTTTCCAGAGGAGAGGCTTTGCGTAAAAATCTGGTATTTTTCTTCGGCACCAGCGGATAATGCCGTGAATCATCGAGAGCGCAAGCGATATCCCACGCCCCTTCTTCTAATGTTATCCAATTCGTACCGAAACGCTTGAGAGAAAACGGCCGCGAATAACTGCACAGCGTCTTACGGCCCGTCTTCGGCAGAAGATATTCATGAAAATAAGAGAGAGCCAGTTCGCGGACGGTGCGGTAGATGGGATCGCGGAACCGGAGAACGGGATAATTCGTCTTGCTGAGCGCCCCCCAATAGCCATTTTTCTTATACAAAGCCACGACGTGATCATAATCATCCCTCGTCGCCTTCAAATCAAGCAGAAGCGGCGGCTCCCCGTGCAGCCACAAAGCAGTAGCGGCCAAGAGCGCCCCTTCGATGCAATGAGCTTTTTTCTCTCGTAATACTTGTCGCGGAGAATAACACGTAGCTCCTTTCTTCAGGTGATTGATCGGCAGCGTATCCAAAAAATCCTGGATCTTGCCAGGTGTCGTGAGCTTCTGCAAAACCGCCAGTTCTTTTTTTGATAACCCGAACATATGAGTAGTATAACATTTCCTCAAGATTCAAAAAATCACCCTCACAGAGAGTGACTTTCTGATATATCTATAATCTTGTCAGCTATTCCTTGACAATCAGCTTGCCGAATTGGCCGGCTTGCCGATGACCCGGCATGGAACAGTAGTACTCAAATTCACCAACCTTGTCGGCCGTAAATTCAATGATCACTTCCTGATTGAGAGGGGTTGCCTTTTTGATCCCGTACTCATCAATATTGAAATCGTGCAATCCTTTGATATTGGTTACCTTGATGCGGACAACATCTCCCTTTTTGACGCTGATTTCCTTGAGCGAAAACCATTTTCCTTTTTCGTCATAGAAAGACGTCATGGAAAACTCCTTCACATCCCCTGCCTTCATCGCTGTTTCTGTGTTACTATCACTCTTTGTTACAACGGCATCATCAGTAGTCCTTGTCAACATAAAGCCGATGACTGCGACCACAACGATAACCCCGACAATTATTTTCCCCATATGCAATGCTTTACGTGTAAGAATCGCGAGCGTTGTTTACACTTTTTTGAAACCAACCAAATTGTCATTCCGAGCTTATCGAGGAATCTTTGTGCCATATTACGCACTACAGAGCATTTTAGGATGCGATCCCTCCACTCGGGGACTCGGTCGGGATGACAAGAGAAAATTTCAAAACTATATATAACGCTGTTAATTCTTACACTTTACGAATTAAAATTGAGTTACCTCCTCCATATTAACCGATAAACGTCCAAATGTCTTCCTCTGGTTTCTTGGGGCCGTTCTCGGTGCCGGCGAAGCAGAGCGGACAGGAGTTGAACAAAACGCCCATCTCGATATGCTTCGGCAAGAATTCGAGGATCAGCCCGCACACGATGCACTGGTAGCGCCCGGCCCTCGGGACTTTGTCTCCGACCTTATACATTTGCTTTTCCATATATTTTCGTTCACTCTGTATTAACAAGGTTTGTCATGCCGTATCGACCTTTTTCTTGACAAACTTCAGTATAGCCAGCATACTTCATATTGTAAAGTAGTTACAAATAGTATAGTAAGACTTATGCCTCTAACTAAGGAAGATCAACCGTCTTGTCCGGTAGAAAAAACTCTCTCCATCATCGGCAAGAAGTGGGCGGTGCTCATCATCCGCGATCTTCTCCATGGCAAGAAACGTTTCGGTGAGCTTCTCATCTCGCTCACAGGCATCAGCCCCCGCACCCTCTCCGCTCGTCTCGATGAATTGGTACGAAATGGGGTGATCAAAAAAAAGATTTTCCGCGAAATCCCGCTCCACGTGGAATACCGCCTCACCAAGCGCGGCGAAGATCTCCACCTCATCCTCGACCAAATGAGCGCCTGGGGCGCCAAACAATGATTATTGAGACAAAAAGAAAGCGGCCGTTAGAATTACGGGCCGCTGATCGCTTCCATGAAGCTATTTATTGATTCGTGAAGGCTAAGCGCGAGTGCGGCTGTTTCAACCGCCGTGCTGTTCCGGCCGAATGAGGTTCTTGGCAATAGGTTTGCAGTCCGGGCAGGTAATCTCGTCTGTGCGATCGTATCTGACCCCTGTATGACCTTTTGGCCAGTCTTTCAACGGACGATTCGAAAAGTCGCAACCGAGAAAGTACCGGGAAAAGTTGCAGCATGAGAAGCCGCCTCGGAGCCCGTGCACCGTACCTATACCGTCGAGATAGGCTTTAATGGCAGCATCGTAAGCCGCAGTGAGGGCGAATACTTTCTTCATCAGAACAAACCGCGTTATGGCGCTGATTACGCAATTGTTTTCGCGCATCTCCCTGAATACCCCGGAATAATCAAGCGGGTCACATACAACGGCAACGTCTGTATAGTTCTTAGCAGCAGCCCGCACACTGGCCGGACCACCAACATCAATATTTTCGATGGCTTCCGCAATGGTACAACCAGGCCGAGCGATGGTTTTCTGAAACGGGTAGAAATTCACGACGACGAGCCCGATGGGGCGAATGCCATGATTTTCCATCACTGTATCATCGATGCCGCTTCTTCCGAGAATCCCTCCGAAAATGAGCGGGTGGAGCGTTTTCACCCGTCCATCCATCATTTCGGGAAACCCTGTATAGGCGGAAACTTCTTCGACAGGTATTTTGGCGTCCCTGATTGTCCTTGCCGTGCGGCCCGTCGACAACATCCTGACGCCCAAAGCATCCAAGTTCTGAGCCAAAGGCACAAGACCTTCCTTGTCCGAAACCGTGATGAACGCCTGCCCAATCGGTTTGGCAACTGAATCAACCTCAAACTGAACATTTTGCATGATTGTTCCCTTTTTTAAAAAACGGCTAAAAAAAGAAGGCTCTTTCTCCCTCTTGCCGACAGCCTAGAGCAAACTAAGGGTTAAGTCAACCCCGCACTAATTTTGCTTAATTTTTTCTCAAAAGTTTAAGAATATAACAAAAAGCTGAGAGTTTCTTGCTTAGCACGAGATACAAATATAGAACAGTACTTTTTCCGCAATTGCGGAAAAAGTACTGTTCTTACACTTTTATCATAGATACATATGAGCGCAAAGCAAAATTAGTGTGGGGTAAATCCCCCGCTCGTCTTTTGGACAAATATCCAGTATTCTAGAAGTGTAATCACAAAAACTCTCTTATGAAAAAAGTTGGGGTCATCGTGGGGAGATTTCAGGTACCGGAACTGCACGCCGGACACCGCTACCTCGTGGAAACAGCCATAAAACAATGCGACCATGTTTTGGTAGTGCTCGGCCACACGGAAACTCTTTCGGAGCGCAATCCTTTTTCCAAAAAAGCTCGCCATGCGATGCTCAAAGCCAGCTACCCCAAAATTCAACTGGCAGCCATAAACGATGAGCTTTCAGATGAACAGTGGTCAGAGAAACTCGACCAAATCATTGTAAAACGCTTTCCAGATACCGACGTGACTCTCTACGGTTCGCGCGACAGTTTCCTCGCCGTTTATACGGGACATTTCCCGACCGTCCACATCCCTCCTCTCCCCTCTCCCTCCGGCACCGACATCCGCAAAAAGTTTTTTGCAAAAAAGAAAAGGCGGCAAGATCATTGACCTCGCCGCTCCTACCGAAACCCGTTGCCCGCTTTTTATTTTTGAAAGACAAGCGACAAATCTCAATGCGTTGGCCCGCGACAGAGCCGAAACAGGAAATCGATTGCATCCGGTGGCGGATTATCAAGAACCAACGGGCCTTTGAGAGCTCCCTTCTGCCGAACGCAATCCGAGAAGATAATGGAAAAAATACATAATTTCACCCACACCTCCCTACCCAGCTTCTCCATAAGATTCTTGTCGCCAGTCAGACCTTCATGAGCAAAAACTTCTTCTGACCCGTCTTTTACCAGGAACCGTTGGCTCCACCGCCTCCCACTTGGAACCATAGCATACTCGACTGTATATTTCCGACTGCAGACGGGTTTGTCATTCTCCGTCGCTTCCAAGATGAGAAAACCGGTAAGGACGCCTCCTTTGGGACCATTGCCACCCTCTCCTGGAACGAGCTCCATATCCATAAAAAATTCCATGACCGATCCCTCCTCGTTAAGGAAGTAACGACGATTTGAACGCTACCCCCACTGCTCTGTATTTCACGAAAGCCCGTTCTGCCCCTGGATACTGTGTTTTGATTTCATGAAAAAGACGATTGACAGCGCCGCGCGTCGTTCCTCGGTTGCTAAAATACTGACGGAGGACTTGCCAGGGAACAATCTTCCCTTTGGCTTTGATGATACTATCAAACACCATGGCAGAGCGGGCACCAAGAGAAAGCGTATGCCCATTTAGTGAGCATATTCTTTTCTTTTTATCCTGAAAAGAGGGCGCGGGTATTTTGAGGATGCTTTTCCGAACGAAGGCTCGAAAATTTCTGGGTTTATATGAATACAGGATTCTGTATAGACCCGCTGACTCAAGCTTCTGACAAAGCTCTACTACCATAATTGGGTCATAGCCCGCACCGGCGATTACAATTAACCTGACACTTCGCGTATTCTGAATACGCCTGAGAGAGCTGTCAACATTTTCTAAATCGTCGCTGATAACAACCAGCATGCCTATTTCCGGGTGGGATCTGAGACATCTGAAAATGGACGATGCTTTACTCCCCAAGAAAAAGACGGCCCTCATGCCAGCACTGTCCAATAGGGGTGTCAGTAGTTCGATGCGTTCTCGTTTTGCGACAACGAGCAGATTCGGTGACATATGATTCTCCTCGTTGGGTTAATTGTAAAAAAACCGTGAAGGTGATATTAGCAGAAAAGGCTTACTTTCGCAATATTTTTATACATCACGCCCATAGCACCAGAGCTAACGATAAAAATCATTGGCTAAAACACGATAGCGCTCAACCACGGCATTATTCACTGCCACTTGCCTGTTATATGCCTTTATATTTTTTTTCACTTTGGAAAGGAGTGAATTATACTTCTCCACCAGATCATTGTAGTCATCATACTTCTCATCATCTTTCAGACTCTTCATTTTCTTCTCCATTTTATCAAGGTCTTTTTCCTGACTTCCAATTTCCGCGCTGAGCGCTTTCAGCTCTCCCTTGTACACGTCGATTGTTTTCCTCAGTCGAAGCAGCTCCCTTTGCGTGCTAATGGTATCAATGATTCCGGTGTATTCCTTGCCATCGATTGTATTGAGTATCTCAATGTTGCCGAGCGGCTGGTACTCGTCATCCGCGGCCGAACTATCGTCAATCGTATTTATCTGTATATCCGACGTGGCGATGCGGCTCTGCGGTATGAGGTCCGGTATCATACCGATCTTATTCCCGAGACTGGTGGTCTCGATAAAACAATAGCCGGAATCGTAATTCGAATATTGCAGAGGGCATTTCACCCCGATCGCCATATGATTGTCTTTGGGATCGGGAAAGAGAAAAATAGCCACACCATAACCAAGTTTTTTCAATAGAGCATAGGCGAGATAACTCTTATCCTGGCAGACCCCCGTATTCTCGTACAAGACTTCATAGGGATAGGTGATCTTTTCTGTTACGCCATCGAGGCCGCTTTTGCGTCTCTCAAGTTTTCCTTGATCATAGGGAATGGTTTGGACAAAGGCCGCTACCAATTCCACCATCTGGTTCTCATTCAATTTGCGCTCTTCTCCCAGGACACGGATTTTCTCTGCCAAGACCTGTATGGTATCGTCTCCGACCGCTCCGGCGATGAACATCTCGTTGTATGTCGTATACCACTTTACTTGCGATGCATCGTTTGCAGGCGAAGAGACCGGCAATGTTTTATAAAACCGATAATAAGATTCATACAGGCTCTCATCGAGAGCATAGCCCCTTCCTTTATATTTCCAGCTGAATGATGATGGTTTCTCCCCCGCCTTGGCAGACAGGATTTTTTCAGCCTGAGAAAGATCGTTTCGAGACGAATCACCGATGATCAGAGCTTCCTCTCTCAGAAGATCATAAGCGCTCTTCAAAAAAGAAGGCTGTTTGACAACGAGGAGAGTAAGGACGATGACCGCGCCAATCAAAAAATATCTGCCTCTATTTCCAGGAGCGGTTTTCTTGTTCATATTTTGTTCTCATTGCTGATCCACCATAACGGCGTCAATGATATTCATTATACCACCACACCAAGTCAGATTTTCTTTGCACTCCAATCAAGTTTTTTCCTCTTTTTCGTATCAAAAAAGGCTCCCCCCTAAGCCTCGGTTTCATTTTCCCTCTATTGCGCCTCTCCGTAACTTTAGTGGTCGATTGTTGTCATAACTTTTTCTGCTTCGGCCTGTAACTGGGAAGCCTTGGCCTCTCTGGCCTGCCAGGCGAACCAGCCCCACACATTCAATCCGCCCCATATGAGAAGAAGCAGACCAGCTAGCCAAAAATTCATACTGAAATTTTCAAAGAGGACGACTTCGTAGGCCAGCCAAATCCCTACCAGGCCAAAGAAGATATCCAAGAGGGTGTTTGTCCAGGGTTCGGCAATATTGGCCAGTTCTTCGTATACTTCCCAGCCAACGAGTATCGCTCCTACGATAACGAAAGCATAAATAAAAGAAAGTCCATAAACTCGGCAAGCGTAGCCAAGCGCTAGGCCGCCAAGAAGATGCACCAAGAGCCACCAGTCAAGGTATTGTGCTCCGCCCCAAGAAGTGAAAATCACCAAAGGTTCTTTCATAAAGCGACAGTTTCTATAAAGCTACCCGAATTATACCACTTCGAGCCTTCTGCTGTATAGAACAAAAAAAGATCCGCAACGTGAAGGGGCGGGTGTTCTTGACCGAGGAAAAAAGAGTTGATCCTCTCTTTGCCCAGATATGCTAAAATGAAACTGCTATGCCCGGCAGCCCGCCCGCAGCGATACGCGCAGCGTTTCGGGCAGGTAGAACTTCGACTGGGTATGAGTAAATGTGATTGCTGTTCAAACATAAGCGGAAAAACAAAATTAACTTCACTTCTGCAGTTTATAAAAAATTGTTGAAGTTTCACTGACCGGGTATGCAAGTGATCGCCTCTCATGGAAATCAATTCGTTTTCAATCTCGCCCGGGGCGAAGAGCTTTTTGAAACGCTGCTTTCCTGGTGTAAAGAGAATAATATCGCCGGAGCCACTCTCACCGGACTCGGTGCGGCAGATGAGCTTGAGCTCGCTTATTACCACCTCCCCACCCAGACTTATGAGCGCCATCAGATAAATGAAGAAGTGGAAATCCTCTCCCTCAATGGGAATCTCGGCACGCTGAAAGGCGAAAAGATGCTCCATATTCACGGCGTCTTCGGAAAACGCGATCTCTCCACTTTCGGAGGACACCTTTTCAGACTGCGCGTATCGGGCGCCTGCGAGATCCATCTGACGGTTCTCCCTGCACCGCTCAATCGATCTTTTGACGAAAAAACCGGCCTGAATCTTCTTTGCCG
>Ga0209211_10007493_pt1 | contig 15268 bp, 13 predicted proteins | sample RifGroA2_FD_183992 | JGI IMG/M metagenome (GOLD analysis project Ga0209211, IMG submission 183992) | Groundwater microbial communities from Rifle, Colorado, USA - Groundwater A2 (SPAdes) (version 2) | ecosystem: Environmental > Aquatic > Deep subsurface > Groundwater | place: Rifle, Colorado... | reverse complement strand
CCGGGGGTTCGCGGTACGGGTCGGTTTTGTAATCGGGAGGAGGCGCGGGCGGCGCTTTGGTGACCGTCGGGGCCGTCAGCATCTTTTCGGCGGGGTGTATTTCGGCCTTTGGCGCAGCGGCGGGGACAGGCGCCGGTGCTGAAGACTTTTTTTCCGCGAAAGCCTTCATCGACTCGCGGATGGGGACGAAGATTTTGTCGCTGACCTCTTGTGAGATTGTGGCAGCCATGTCTGCGGGTACGCGCAGAGCGGTGCTAAGGCGCGCGGGAAGCTGCGCCAGGTCGGTAAATCCGAGCATCGCGAGCATGATTTCGTCTCCCAGAGCGCCTATTTGGTCGATATGGAGCTGGTGGCCGGTACCGATGATATGGAAGGTGTCCTCAAAGTCTGACGCGAGTATCGCCTGTCGGATGTCGTCGGGGAGTTCGGCAAGCCGCTCTTGTACTTGTTTTGATGCTTCGTCGTCCATGGTTTTATTATGCGGCCTTTTGGCCACTCTGCGGAGGGCGGTTGTCGTTTGCCGCCGATGACGGAGGTTGTATTGGTGGGGGCGGGGGAGGCGGTGGCGGTGATGGCGGAGTTTGTGCGTGCTGCGGGGCTACGGTGCCGATACGGGTGCCGGTTGGCGTCATGCGCGTCGTATTTAATTTCGGCGGCTGCATTTGCGGAGCGGTGCTAAGCGCCTCGGTGACGCTCTCCGCGATACGCTCTCCTATCTTTTGGCTGACCGCCCTCATGTTGAGGCTCTCCTCTGGCTTGCGTTGGGGTTTATTTCCATGAGCAATCTGCGTGGAAAGATCTTTGACGGTGCCACGCAGTTCGCGCACCGCGCGGGTCAGGTTTTCGAAGTGAGCAGTATCCCCGGAGCTTGCGGGGGCGTGAGTGTCTGTGCTACCGGTGGCCTTTGTGGTGTCCCCTCCTCCGGGCTTTTTTGTCCCGCCGCCTGAAGGGGTCGTCGGCGGGTGGTCGTCATCGTGGCCACCTTCCGCTTTGACCATTTCCTCGAGCACTTCCTTCACCTTTGCTTCCGTGCTTTTACCGCTGACGATTTTTGCCCCGGCCTCGTAGTTTACGCGTCTGACAAAGCCTGGGTTGCCGGCCGCAATGTTGGTGGAGACCGTCAGCCCTTCACCGTATTTCTTTTTAAGTCCTTCGCCCGAAAGTTCTTTAGCTTTTTTGTTGACCTCATCCTCCAGTTCTTTTTTGAGGTCGCTAGTGTATGCCTTCTTTGCCTTTACTTGTCGCAGAGCAGTGTCTCTAGCCTGAGGATCCTGTAACAGTTTTGCTTGATCCTCCTCCTCTTTATTCCTAATTTCCCGTTGCTTTATGTCCTCACTGCGTTCAGTGTATTTAATTTCTTTGTCGGTCTCGGCGGACATACGGGCTTTTAGTTTTTCTCCCGCCGTCGGCTCCAAGTCCTTTGCGTATGTCTCCCGCGCTTTTACCGACTTGTTGCTGCTGGTTATAAAGCCACCCTTCTGGCCCTTCCCCACGTCAATCAGCCCTCCGCCGCTCAATATCGTGCTGCCGCCGGGCAAGTTTCTGGCGTCAAAACTGCTGTCGCCCACATACTTTCCGCCGGCCCGCAGTGCTTTCCCAGTTAACTTGGACACAAGGTTTTGGCTCCCCGCCAAGTTTCTTGCCCATGTACTGCGCGCAAGCGCGTTGCCGGCCCAGCCGGCCGTGTTACGGCCGACAAATGCGCCCGTCGCCGCTGCGCCGCGCAGCGGCAGGCCTCCTCCAAACCGGGCGGCGGGTTTAATAGTTCCTTTGATGGCCCCCGTCACCCAGCCGGTTGCTTTGTCGAACATGCCGCTGCTCTCTTTGACTATCCAGTCGCTGGCCCGGAGTGTTACGTACATCATGGCGATGACGAATCCGAGCTTGATGGCGACCGTGCCCATCGCGTCGAGCAGCCCCACGCCGGCGCCCTGCGCATTGGCGCTGTTGAGCTCGTTGAAGATGCCGTTGATAAACCCGCCGGTGGTGGGGCTTAGTCCGTTCATAAAGTTGACCACCAGGTAGAACATAAAGAGGAATACCGCCGGGTAAAAGGAAAATTTGATGAGATACTCCTGCCACTGTTTGTAAAATTTTTCCGTGTTGGTGAGAGTCCGGGCGACAAACGCCAAGGGCGCCGAGATGATGACAAACCACAGCCCCACCACCCGCATCATAAATTTGATGCCGGCCATCAGGAAGACGCCGAAGAGGAGCACGTACATGGCCCCGAGCACGATATAGAGGAAGGAGAGCGTAATGACCGAGGTTAAGAAGCTGGTCTTATTGTTCTTCCGCCAGGTGTCGAAGGCGGCCGTGTCAAACAGCCGTTGCACCTGCACCGCGTTCATGATGGAGATGGTAAGATCTTTGGTGTTCTGGGCGGCGGAGGTCGAAAGAAAGTTTGCGGCCGTGGTCGAGACGGTGGTGCCGGTGGCGCCTCCGGCGCCGCCTTTGGTTTGCGCAAAGGTGGGCACATTGATGGCGTTGTAGAACTGCAGCGCCAAAATATTGCCGGTGTCGATGACTACCCGCGTGATAAAGAAGCTGAAGTTGATAAGCAGCGCCATGATGATGATGAGCGCGATGCGCCGCATGGTCCCCACCGACTCCGCCCGGAACATGATTTCAAATGCGGTGTAGATGAGGATAAAGATAAAGAACATGTTGGCGAGGTCGCGCACCGTGCTCCACCCGGTGGTCAAAAAGTCGAGCGCGTAGGCGGCGCTGTTGAGCGTGAGCTGCACCATAAAGTTAAAGAAGAAGGCTCCCAGGTACGCCAGCTGGCTCCCGATACCGATGGTAAAGACGTACACCACGTTGGAGAGACACATGTCCCAGGTTTCCGGGTTGAGGCTGCAGCTGGGCGTAGAGCCGTAGCCGGCGCCGGCATTTGAGTTGTTGAGTCCGGCCGTGTTTGCAATTGTTTGCTGTGTGGCGGCAGGAGTTGCAAATGCGCCGGTCATTCCGGATTCATCAAACTGTGCAAGTGCCGGGAGCGGCACCGCAGACACCGCTACCGCCAGCAGTAGTACGGCGAGGATTATTTTTTTAGTTGCCGAGGGCATAACATTGTTGGAGGCCGGCGGTTATCTCCTGGCTGGCGGCGCCGAGCCTTGTTTGGAGCGTGGTGCGGTCCTGCTGCGCCAGGGTCAGGTCGGCGGGGAGCACCAGGAGGTTGCTGTTTTGCGCCGCAGTGAGTCTGGTTTGTACCGCGGTAACGTCGGCGGTCGAGCCGACCCGCAGGGTCTGGGTCTGCATATCCTGCAACAGAGCGATGGCGCTGTTGGCAAAGGCGATGTCGGCGTTGAGGGTCGCCACGTCGCCCTCGAGCGTCGTGATGTTGGCGCTGGCCGCCGCCGCGCTTTGCATCGCTTGCGCCCGCTGCGCCGCAGTAAGCGCCGGCGAGCTGGAGGCCGCCTCCCAGCAGTTTTGCAAAGAGAGATACTGTTGCTGCAGTGTCTGTATGTCGCGCGCGCTCGCCTGCTTTACCGTGCCGTACTGCTGGGCTACCTGCACGATGTTCTGCAGGTTGGTGAGCAGGGCGTTGCCTTGCGTCTGCGCCGCCTGCTGGTCGGGGGTCAGGAAGTTGCCCGCGTAGCCGCCCTCGCCGCTGACGCTGGAGAGCCCGTTCTGCAGCACCCTGGTCATGAGCTGATACAGGAGCGCGCTGATTATTTCGTCAAAACTTTTGGCCATGTTCAGTGAGTCCTGGCCTACGCCGAGCGTTTTGGTAAGCGAGTCGGCGATGGTCGAGCCGGGTGTGGCTATCTTGGTGGTGCATCCCGTTCTGTTTCCTTGGGAGTCCAACGGGCCGGTGCACTCCTCTTTTTTAAACGAGAGGAACCCCCTGCCGTTGATAAGGTCGGTGTTGCTGTTGCGGAGCGCGTTGCTTTGCGCGTTCGAGAGGCCGATTTGCCCGTACATATAGGCGCCGTAGGGGTTGTTGGTGGGCATGGTGTTGAGCGATATCAGCCCCTTCCAGCCGCCGGCGGCAAAGTTCCCCCCCGTAAACTTTGTCAGGTTGCTCATAACGGAGGTAAAGGTGCAGGACTGCGCGTTGCGCTGGGCGTAACTGCGCGCGATGGCGAGCCGTATCTGCGCCTGGAAGGGCGAGCAGAGGAAGGAGAGCGAGGAGCCTTTGATAAACTCCCCCGCCGCCTGGTTGGCCACGTTGTTAAAGAACTGGTTGTAGTTGGTCACGAACGCGGGCTGGCCGTTAAAGCCGGAGTTTATCCAGTTGACGACGCTGTTGGTGATTTGTTGGAGGATGACCTTGGCCCACACGCGGGTGATGCAGTCGAGGAAATTGGTTTTGTAGGTGTCGCTGGATTTTAGGGTGTTGGCATAGATGGTTTGCGTATTAAGGGGTATGTCAATCACCGGTACGCTAGCGGCCGCACCGGTTATAGTTACACCGGTGCTTACGCTCGCACCAACGATACTTCCCAAGAGCCCCGGCGTGCAGGCAACCGCGCCGGCGATGCCCGCCGCCGCAAAGAGCCCCGCGTTCAGCGAGTTGTCGGAGGTGTTGGGTGCAGGCGGCGTTCCAAAGAGGGCGACCTGTCCGCCGACCTGTCCGTTGTTGAGGTCGTTGATGCCGGAGGGTACAAAGGTGGAGAGATTAGCGTTGCCACTGGCGAGCCAATTGACATCCGCCACGGTGGACGTGCCGGTCGTATAACTAAGGCCGGTGGAGCTTGCGTTAAGGATGATGTTTCTCGGCGTGTATGTGCCGCCGCCAATGGGGCCGGTGCCGGTACCGGCGGGCAGCCGGCCATTGAGCGCCGCCGCAGTCGGCGCGTCGACGTAGCCGCTGGCCCGCAGCCCTATGCTGCTTTGGTATGCCATCAAGGCCTGTTGCGTCGTCGCGTCAAAGGTCCCCCGTTGCGAGCCCGCAGACCGGGTCATAAACCCCCTTGCCACAAGCATGTCTTGCAGCGTACCCACGTGGGTGCCGGTGGCTCCGAGGCCGAAGTCATCCGGTATTGTTTTGCCGGCGATGTTACCTCCCGCCTCCTCCTCTTGCGTCGTCTGCCCCTTGTCGGCGCCCTCGCCGAAGGTTCCGCCGGGAGCGGCGGCGGGAGCGCCGCTAAAGAACCACATCCACAGGAGCGCCAGGAGCGCCGCAAACGCGAGCGCCCCGAGTATGATGAAAATAATTCTCTTGTTCATTGTGATGTAGGCACATAGACGCTCCAGGCTTGGCCCGGCTCGTCTTTACTAAAAAGTATACCGTCCTTTGCGAGCGTCTGGGCGACGTTTGTGAACAGGCGCGATTGTTCGTCCATATAAAACTTAAAGTTCTGCAGCCCGGCAAGCGCGCGCAGAGGGTCGCTCCCCAGCGTGGCGAGGTCCGGATAGGTGCCCGCTATCGCCGCAAAGGTGTTTGCTATTTTTAACGCCAGCGGCGCGAGCGTCGGCGGGACGTCGAGTGTCACGATATCTTCCGCGATGGCGGCGTAGGCATCGCCGATGGATTTCAGCGGGAGCAGTTTGGTCTTGTCGTTGTTGTCGGTCGCCCGGCCGAGCGCCACGTAGGTGTCGTTTACGTTTGCCGCCGGGCGGGAGGTAATAGAGGTCATGACCCTGTTGGCCCACCGGCGGATGGCGTCGTTGTTTTGAGCCCCTAAGGACATGTCCGACGTTTTATAGGCGGGTCCGTTGTTTAGTTGCAGTTGGGCCGCCGCCTCGGCAATAAGCCGGTCTTGGGTGGGCAGGTCGCTGCCGAGCCCCTGCGCCTCCGCGTCCGAAACGCTGATAAACAGCGTGCGCGCGACGCTGTCGGTGATGTTGCCGCTCTTGGCCGCGGTCTTCAGGGTGTTGACCGCGTCCGGGTCGGGGGCTTGCGGAGCGGCGACGGCCGCCTCGGTCTGCACCTGCTCGAGCGTCGCCTGCCAGTTGGGGTCGGTTTGCCCGGTCGCGTCCGCCGCCAGCGACGGGGCGGTGCTCGGACGCGCGGTGTAGTACTGCGCGCCGAGGATAAGTACCAAGGCGATCGCGATAGAGCCGACGGTGGTGGAAAACTGCTTGCTCGGGAGATAGGAGGCAGGGGTCATTAGATAAAGTATACTTTATATATGCGCACCCTCACTAAATTGTTGGCAGCCGCGGTGTTAGTAGCGGGACTCACTCTCCCCACGGCCGCCTTTGCGGCCGGTATCCCCTTTGGCGGGAGAGTGGTCAGCACCTTCTATTGTCTTAACGGGGTTGTCCTGGAGAGCATCGTCGGGGTGAAAGGAGGTTTGTTTGTGTGGACGCCGGCGACCGTCAACTATATGCACTACCAAATCCGGCCCGGCGTGTATCAGCTCGGCCTGGCGGACGTACTTATCCCTTGCGTGGTTTCTTGGACGCCGTTTGTATACGTACCCGGGTTTAGGATACAGATACTCGGGACAAGTCTAGCCATTTAGAGAGCGGCAGGTCCTCGGGTCGCTCGCTGGAGTCTATGCCTATTGTGGTACGCAACATTTTTCGCTTTTGGCCGAAGGCTTTTTTAATGAGTGCAAAGAATCGTGCTTCGTGCGCGGCATTTTTAAAATTACCGCGCGAAATATCTGAAACGAGGAGGATGGCCGAATCAACTTTTGGCGGCGGAGAAAACGCGCCCGCCGGTACGGTTTTTATATACTTCGGCGTGCCGTAGGCCTTCACAGAAAGAGAGAGGATACTCTCTTTCTTTGAGCGTGCGATCCGTTCCGCAACTTCTTTTTGTACCAAAAATACCAGCGTCGACGGTTGGTGTTCTGTAGTAAGAAATTTTTTAAACAATGCGCCGCTGATGTAATACGGGATGTTGCCGACCAGTTTATAATTTTCAATATTCAAATTTTCAATTTTCAAATCAAGCGCGTCGCCCTCTATTACTTCAAATTCTTTTCCGGCAAACTTTTTTCGCAGAGGTGCAATCAGCCGGGCGTCTTTTTCCACGGCAATCACTTTTGCGCCGCGCGCCAACAATACTTCCGTCAGCGTGCCCTCGCCCGGGCCCACCTCGAGTACCGTCTCCCCTTGTTGTATGCCCGCGGCATCCGCCACCGCGTTAAGGTACGAAGCGGAGTGCAAAAAGTGCTGCCCGAGTGATTTCTTTTTTTGCATCGTACTTGTTGTTCTAGTCGTATCTATTGTTCTAGTCAAGATATATCGTCTTGCCCAGCCGCTCCGGCTCTTCCGCCACGATATGGTCTTTGCACTCCTCCAGAAAGCTCGACGGGCTGCGGATATCGGTCGAGCCAAAGACCGTGCGCATCATCGCAAAGGAAAGGTACAGTTTTTTCTGCGCGCGGGTCAGTGCCACGTACATAAGCCGGCGTTCTTCCTCAAGCTTGTCCTGTTCGTCCTTTCCGCCCTGCCCGCCCGACGGCGGGTCGTACGGGAAGAGGCCTTCTTCCAGGCCGATTATAAAGACATACGGGAACTCCAACCCCTTGGCCGCGTGGACGGTCATGAGCCGCACCATGTCGCGCTCTTCTTTTATTTCGTCCTGGTCGCTGGCGAGCGCCGCCGCCTCCAAAAACTTTTCCAACCCTTCCGGCGCGCCGTACGGGTCATACCGCGTCGCGAGCGACACCAGCTCGGCAAGGTTCTCCAGCCGCTCGCCGCCCTCAAACTTGTCTTCCTTTAAACTCCGCTCGATACCGCTGTCGGTAATTACCATGCGCAGCAGCATCGAGGGCGGCAGGTGTGCCGCCTCCGCGGCGATTTTTTGCAGCAGTGCGCGCATCGATGCTACCCGCTCGCGGGTCTTGCCCTGCAGCGTTGCCTCCTGCCCGGAAAGAATTTTGAGCTTAGTGACCTTGCCCAGCCCCGGGAGGGTGTCGATGACGCGCCCGAGGTCGGGCGCCGAACCTCCGATAGCAGCGCGCACAAACGAAAGAACATCTTTAACTTCCTTGCGGTCAAAAAAGCGCGTGCCCAGCACCTGGTACGGCACGCCCGCATCGAGCAGCTTTTCCTCTATCGCCCGGGACTGAAAGTTGGCGCGGTACAGCACCGCGCAGTCCTTCGGGCGCGCAGGTCTGACTTCCCCTGAAGAAGTCAGACCTGCCTGCAACAGCGACTGTATTTTGCGCACGACAAACGACGCTTCGTCTCCCCCGTCGCCCGCGGCGTACAGCGACAACGGCTCGCCGTCGGGGTTACCGGTGTACAAGTTTTTTTCCGGCCGGTTGGGGTTGTTGACTATCAGGTCGTTGGCGGCCGCGAGTATCGCCTTGGTAGAGCGGTAGTTCTGCTCGAGCGTCACCACTTTGGCGCCCGGATACTGCGTTTCGAACGACAAAATATTTTCAATTTTTGCGCCACGCCATCCGTAGATGGTCTGGTCGATGTCGCCGACGGCGCAGACGTTGCACTCCGGGCCCACCAACAGATGGGCGAGCCGCGCCTGGATAGCGTTGGTGTCCTGGTACTCGTCGATGTGCAAATACTTCCAGCGGTCCTGATACTTTTTGCGTATCTCCGGGTTGCGTTCCAGCAGTTCGACCGCCTTGACCAGCAGGTCGTCAAAGTCGACGGCGTTGTCCGCCCGCAAGGCTTCTTCGTAGCGCAGCCACGCCGCGGCAATATGGCGGTCGCGCGGGAGTACCGCGCCGGCGGCAAACTCCTGTGCGCCCACCCCCTCGCCCTTTTGACGCGACGCCACCGCAAGCGCGAGCCGCGGCTCGATGTCGTCGGCCCCGAGCGCTTTGAGCGTGCGCTTCATCTCGCTTAGTGAGTCGGAGCGGTCATATATAGAGGGGGTGCGCTTGTAGCCCAACAACTTTGGGTTCTCTTTAATAAGAGTCAGCCCCAGCGAGTGAAAGGTCGATACAAAGGGGCCTTGGCCTATCCGGCTGCGCATCTCGCCGGCCGCCTTGTTGGTAAAGGTGATAGCCAAAATGCTCGCGGGCTCGGCGCCACGCCGGATAATCTCCTTGATACGCTCGGCGATGACCCTGGTTTTGCCGGCTCCGGCTCCGGCGAGCACCAAGAGGGGTCCGTCTATTGCCAAAACCGCCTCTTGTTGTTGTGGGTTGAGCCCTTGCAGATGCTTCACCAACCTATGGTAGCCCGATTATCCTTATTTTTCAACGCTTTTTCATCAAATCTTCACAGCTTATCCACAACCCCCAAACCAAGCGGTTGACGGTGGCGAGACGACCTGCGTATAGTAAAAAAGTACAGGGACGATGGCAAAAAGACGGCTCTGTTAAGCCATTTTTTAGCCAACTCACGCAGAATACAGCTTAAACTAACGCTTTGACGTCAAAAAACTCATTCAAGAGGTCGTTGTGGTTTGCGCTTGCGTCGTCGGGCGTCTTTGTTGCGCTCGTTGCCCCCTTGCTTGCCTCGGCGAGCATCTTTTCTATCTCCAACTTTTTGGCGGGCCTTACGGGGGAGTCGCAGGCCGCCGGCAGCCGGCAGAACTCGCAGACGCTCTTGGTGCTGACCCCCGCCCGCAACATCGACCCGTCCCCCTCGGTGGGCGGCGGCGATATCACCCTGGTGCAGGGCTCGGCGCTCATGGCCGAGGAGGGTCCCTCCGGCACGCTCTCCGATGTGGAAAACGCGCTTCCCGAAGCGACCGCGATTTCGGTCTACACCGTCCACAAAGGCGACACCGTGGCCGGCATCGCCAAAATGTTCGGCGTGACCTCCAATACCATTTTGTGGGCGAACGATATTAAAGGAGGCGTCATCAGAGAGGGGCAGGAGCTCGTCATACTCCCCATCGCCGGCGTGCGCCACACGGTAATCAAGGGCGACACGCTCGCCTCGCTCGCCAAAAAGTACAAAGCCGACCAGGGCGAGATAGCGCAGTACAACAATCTTGACGCGGGCAGTGCGCTCGCGGTGGGGACCGTCGTCATCGTCCCCGATGGCGAGGTGGCCGCTCCGGCGGCGAGGGCGCCCTCCAAAGTAAAAGCCGGAGTCAATTTGTATAAAGGCGGCGCGGGCCCCGACCTCGGCGGCTATTACGCCTGGCCGGTCGCCGGCGGCGTGGTAACGCAGGGCATCCACGGCTACAACGGCATCGACATCGGCGCGCCCTCCGGTACGCGCATCTTTGCGGCGGCGGCGGGCACGGTCATCATCGCCAACGGCGGCGGCGGATGGAACGGCGGCTACGGCAACTATGTCGTTATCCAGCACGACAACGGGACGCAAACACTCTACAGCCACATGAGCCGGGTGCTTGCCGCACGCGGAGCGCGGGTTGCGCAGGGCGAGACCATCGGCCTTGTCGGCCGCACCGGCAAAGCGACCGGCGCGCACCTGCACGTCGAGGTCCGCGGCGCGACCAACCCGTTTCTGGGCGGCCGCTAGCGCTATCGTTTGCGGCGCGCGGCTTGAGCCTTTTTTATATTTGATTTTTGCGCGCGGCGCATGGCGGGGGTCGGCTTTGCACTCTCGGGCACGTTGCGCGGATGCGCGTGGAAGATGTCGCCCTTGATGTGCGTAATCGGGCCCTTGATTTGTTTGAGTATCGAGCGGTCCTTGGCGCTGTCTATCACCAGCTTCCCCGCAGGCGTTATGTGCGCCTTCTCTTTTGAGATAAGCCAAGAGACGGTGTCCCAACTGCCGCTGCGGCGGTGGCCCGCCAGCCGCTCGAGCCCTCCTTTTTTGCCGACATCCTGCACGCGGAAGCGGCTGAACTCGCGCGCGGGCCGCAACTCGACGCGGTAAAACTTTCCCTTCCCCGTAGTGCCGGGCTTTGCCCGCCGTTTAGTTAGTTTCTTTTTCATAGCGCTATCATACACCCGCCCAGTCTGCCGCACGCAAGGTGAAATTTTGATGATGCGTCAATAAAAAACACCGGGAGACCCCGGTGCTTGGTGTCAGTAGACAAAGGCGCCGGAACGCAGTTCGGCCCGCAGTTTCATCCACAATTTACCGAGATGGTTTGCGCCCTTCCAGTCGGGGCCGCGGCCCCAAAAGTTATCGGTTGGCGAGTCTTCAACAATCAGGCGCTCGCCAGTTTCGAGTAGTTTTTTCCGGATGTACTCGTGTTGGGCGAGTTTGGCTCGCAGGATTTGTTCCATGACACCGAGTTTGACCGAGTCCCAATCCGGGCGCTTGTACGCTTCAAACTCCTTCGCAATCTTTTTGGCCTCATGCGCGGAGCGCGCCTTTTCGATTCTTTTTTCGACATGGCGCGCCCTGTCCTCGCTGAACTTTTCGGCCTGGTACGCATGTTCGGCCGTTTGCCATCTCCTGCCCCGCCAATCCACCATAAAAGATGAAAAGTTGGAGTACATGTAATGTGGCCCTTCGTAGAAGAGCGCCGGCCTTGGTTCCATCTTTTTTCTCCTGTATCTGTCTGCCCGCACACTACCCAAAAAACCCTTGCAGCGCAACAACTTGTGTAACACAAGTAGGCCTCCTACTTCTCGTCCAATAAACGCCACAAATACATGCAGGCTACCGTGCGGTGGCCGGTCCAGCCCTCGGCGAGTTTTTGCATTTGTTTGGGCGAGGGTTTCTTTTTCAAGCCGAACAGTTTTTGGAATCCTTTTTGGACACCGAGGTCGCCGGTGGGCAAAACGTCGGGCCGCGCGAGCGTAAACATTAAAAACATCTGCGCCGTCCACTCGCCTATCCCCTTGACCGCCACGACGTGCTCAACAATTTCCGCGTCGGACATTTTGGAAAAGAGTTTCGGATTAATCGTGCCGTCTTTAAACTTGGCCGCCAGGTCTTTGAGGTACGCGGCCTTTTGCCCCGACAGCCCGGCGCTTCGCAGCTTTTCAACTTTAATCTTCAAAACATCTTCCGGCGACGGGAACTTCTTTTTAGGAAACAGCGCGACAAACCGTTTTAAAATAGTCGCCGCCGCCTTGCCCGAAAGCTGCTGATAAACAATAGCTTCCCCCAAAGACTGAAACGCGTCCATCGAATGTTCTCTGCGATGTTCAATAGGTCCGTGCCGTTTAATAAACGCGCCGAGGTGTTTGTCATGCCGCAAATGTGCGATTGATTTTTTGTGCAGGTCGACCATTGTACTTGTTGTTCTAGTCGTTCTAGTTATTGTTTCTTTTCCCGGTACTGGAGGGCTTCCAGTATATGCGAGTCGTTAATGTCGGGGTGTTCGTCGAGGTCGGCGATGGTGCGCGCCACTTTAATGACGCGGTGGAACGCGCGCGGAGAGAGCGCCATGCGGGTGCCCGCTTTTTCCAACACTTCACGCGCTTTTGCAGAGAGCGGCACGAGGTCATCTATCTCGCGGGGACTTAACTCGCTGTTTGTCTTGTTGGGATTTTTGGTTTTATAAAACCGGCGTTTTTGCGCCATGCGCGCGCTCTGCACGCGCTCGCGCGCAAATTTTGTTTCCGTTCCTTCCCTGTTGCGCTTGCCGAGCTCGTGCAGCTCGACCGGACCCATCACGCTCCACAGGTCGATGCGGTCGACAATCGGGCCGGAAATTTTGCGGCGGTATTTTTCCAAACTAAAAGGCGTGCACGTACACGCTGTCTCCGGATGTCCGTAGTTGCCGCACGGGCACGGGTTCATCGCCACGACAAGCGTAAAGCGCGCGGGGAATTGCGCCGTCCCTTTGGCGCGCGCAATCGAAATGACGCGGTCCTCCAACGGCTGGCGCAGTGCCTCGATGACCCGGCGGTCAAACTCGGGGAACTCGTCTAAAAACAACACGCCTTTGTGCGCGAGCGTCGCCTCGCCGGGGCGTGGGTTTGCCCCGCCGCCGACAATTGATACGTACGAGCTGGTGTGGTGGGGCGAGCGGAACGGCGGCATGGTCAGCAGGTCGCCGCGCAGAACGCCCGCCACCGAGTGGATGGAGTTGACCTCGAGCATGTCGTCAAAATTCAGCGGCGGCAAAATAGAGTTGAGCGCGCGGGCAAGCATGGTCTTGCCCGTGCCGGGCGGCCCGCTAAGCCCCAAATTATGTCCGCCGGCCGCGGCAATTATCGCCGCGCGTTTAGATGACCCCTGCCCGCGGATGTCTTCAAAAGCAAACTGCGCCTCGCCGAAGTCGGGCGCGAGTTTTGTCTGCGCCGCGGGCATGAGTTTTTTTGGATGTTTTGATTTGGTATTTAGAAATTCAATCACCTCCTGCAATGTAGAAACCCCATACACCGCTATCCCCGGCACCAGTGCCGCCTCCTCCACGTTTTCCGCCGGGACAAAGACCGCCTTCTTCTTGCGCCTCTTGGCCTCGGCCACCAAGGGCAGGAGCCCGCGCACCGGCCGCAACTGCCCGTCTAAAGAGAGCTCGCCGACAAAAATAAAAGGCTCCGCGTCAAACTTGATATCCCCCGCCGCCAGCAGGTAGGAGAGCGCGATGGGCAGATCGAACATCGGCCCCTCCTTTTTTAAATCCGCAGGGGCGAGCGAGATGACCGTCTTTTCGTTTTTTACTTTCGGCGATTGAAAGCCCGAGTGTTTGATGGCGGAGGCGACGCGGTCAAAAGCCTCTTCGACCGCCTTGTCCGGCAGTCCCACGATGCTGAACTTGTGCAATTGCCCGCCGGAAATGTCGGTCTCGACGGTAATAATGTGCGGAGAGAGCAACGAAGTCTGCGCCCCATACACCTTGGCGTAGTGCATCTCTAAATCTTACTATGAACTTTTCACCTTTGGTTTGATTCTTTTGTGTTTAAGAAAACCCGCCAAAGCGGGTTTTCGGAGCGGAGCGGAATAAATTTTGGAGGGGGTACGGACCGCGACGGCGGGAGTCTTCAGACTTTTTCTAGCAAGAAAAAAGTCGTACCCGGTGAAAATTTGATTCCGCGGAGCCTACATGTGCACCGAGCAGGTGGAGGCGGCGGGGTTGGCTTCCAGCCGGTCTTCGTCAATTTTCTCGCCGCATTCCTCGCACAGTCCGTAGGTACCGTCTTTGATGCGCGCGAGCGCCGCGACCAGCTCTTTTTTGCGCAGGACCAAGGCCGCCTTTTCGGCGATGTTTTCGCCGTGCTCCTCCATCCGGTCGGCAAGCTCGTCTTGCTCGGTGGCGGTCTCGTCGATGTCCTCATGCCCCAGCTCCGCGAGCTCCTGCATGACCGTTTCCAGCTCCTCGTCCAGCTTTAGTTTAAAATCTTCGGTATTCATATGCGGGATAGTATAGCATCCCCGTTTACGGGGTGGCGGCCGGGCTCTGCAGGCTGGAGATAACCTGCCGCAAGGTGTACTCGTTGGTGGTGATAAGCGCGGTAGCGCGGCCCAAAAACGTCCACAGCATCAGAATATCGCCCTCGGGCGTCACTAGTGCGCGGGTGTCGCGGTTCTCCACCACTTTGTCCACAAAATCGGTGGGGAGGAACTTATCCGCGGCTTGCGGCGCGGTGGTGGAGGCCGTATCCGGGGTTGTTTTTTGTATGCGCGGCGAGGGTACGCGGACAAAGAGCGGCGAAAGGTCGCCGTATATCGTGCGCTCCCACTTGAGCATGCCGGCGTAGGCGGTTGCGTACGCGTCGACCTGCAACAGGAGGAAGGACTGGTTTTCGTCGAAGGAGTGTACTCCCAACAAGTACGGGCCGGAGAGCGTCCGCACCAGCTCCTCCGGCGCGTTGGGCAGGAGTGTCGCAAAGAAGTCCTGCGCCCTAAGCGGCGCGGTGCCCTCCTTGTCGGTGCTCAAATACAGCCGCTCCACGAGGCCGACGGCGAGGTCGGTGCTTTTGCGCGCGGCCTCCAGCTTTTGCATCAGCGTCGCGCGCGACTCACCCCGCCCGACAAGGACCAGCGCGGTGCCGTCTACCGATATAAACGGCGCCCGGAACTCCTGCGGCGCCGGCAGGCTGGTCGGGCGCGTCAGCGCGTAGACAAGCAGGCCGCCCGCGGCCGCAAGCAGGAGGAACCCGCCCGCCGCGTAGGAAAGCGTGGTCAGGCTTACCTGCGGTACCGGCGCATTTTTGTGCTCTTTGCCCGCGCGCTCCGCCTCGGCGGCCGCGATAGACACCACCGACACGCCGCGGTCGGTCACCACCTTTTCGATATCGCCCTGGTAGGTTTGCAGCGGATGGACTTCTGAAGGCGGCAAGGGTGGAGGCGTGGGGGCCGGCGCGGGGCTTTGGGGCGACTTACCCTCCGGCGTCAGCAGGGTCGCTCCCTGTTCTTGCGACAACAGCGCGCCGGCGTTGATACGCTGCGCGCTGTCTACGGAGGGAGCCCCCTCTTTTTTCGGGAGAAGGATGCTTTTTATATCGAGCGGGCTACGCGCTCCGTCTAGATTGTCGTTCTGGTCCGGCATTGGTGCTTGGGATGAGCCCTTTTTTGGCGGCCCACTCGGGGTCCGCCATTTTGATAGAGAGGTTGATGCGGCCCTTGT
>Ga0209211_10007491_pt1 | contig 15277 bp, 19 predicted proteins | sample RifGroA2_FD_183992 | JGI IMG/M metagenome (GOLD analysis project Ga0209211, IMG submission 183992) | Groundwater microbial communities from Rifle, Colorado, USA - Groundwater A2 (SPAdes) (version 2) | ecosystem: Environmental > Aquatic > Deep subsurface > Groundwater | place: Rifle, Colorado... | reverse complement strand
ATCAGCTATTAGATACGGTTGATGTTTTTTCCTCAGCCTATCGTAGAGGCTGTCCATTCTCTGGTTCTCATCTTTCCCCGCCTTATCAATATTCTCGTAGAGGTTTTTTAGGCACCAGGCGCTATCAAACTTCTCAATCTTGGTCTCCTCAGCCAGCACCTTGAGACTTTCAAATTTCCTTCTGCTGACTATTTTGAAGAGCCGGAATTTCGGTGCGATCTCATCCAAGCCGTACTTCTTCACGGTGTTCTTAGTCAGTATTTTCATTCCAGCCATTCCATTCACCTCCTAGAATATTGGCACACTCACGGTTACCCGAAACGCCATGCTTCCGCTGCCATCCTGCAGAAGGATTCCGTATCTCGCCTCGCTTGAAACCGTCACTTTGCCAATTGTTGCGTTCGTGTTGAAGTCAAATGCCACTTTCTGCAGAGGTCCATCCCTTGTGCCGTTCTCATTCCAGCCCACTCCGGCAATGCCCACTGTCACCGGACCAAGCAGGGCTTTTACGTAAGTTACCCAGAAGCCATTGCCAAGTTCCGCGCCGATTTTTGCGACACCGAAACCCTTTACTGCAACTCCTGGTGTAGCGCTGGTGACGCCAAAATACTGGTCCGAGTACACGTAAGGAATCACAACAAGAGGGCCGGCAGGCACTATCGCAGAAATGCTGGCCTCCTCGATTTTCATGCCCAAAACACCGGTTTGCTTCACTCCGGTAAGTGTAGCCTCTAGCGTTCCTATTTTGCCTACTCCTAAGTCGGCTACAAAACCTGTTCCGACTCCCTTGTTTTTCCCATCATTGGTGTCGTACACGCGCACAATGGATTTGGCGGACAAGCTGCCTTTGAAGAAAGCCTCGTCCGCAGCCTTGGTCGTGTCTTTTTCCTGAGCGAATAGCGGTGCAGCCACAAGTGGGGAGATTTTCACGAATGTCTTGGTGAGCCTCCAGGCTGCCTTGAAGAATTTTTTTGTTTTCACGAATTTTTCCGGTTTGTATGTTTTTTGCGCCATCATTTTCACCACCTCCTATTGTTTTTCTTTCTGGCAATTCATGTGAATAAGGAGGTATTAATAATCTTGCACACCACTAGTGGTATGACAAAGTCAAAGCAGAGACTTTGTCAGTATTGGAATTGCAATTCCAATCTGATAGCAATGTGATATTGATGAAAGGCGAGGCGACCAGCAGGCTTGAGGGTGCCGGGCTTACCGAGGGCGAATCGAAGGTGTATCTTGCGCTTCTGGAGCTCGGCCCCTCCACTTCCGGCCCGATTGTGGAAAAGTCAGGCGTGGCGCGTTCTATTGTTTACCTGATACTCGGGCGGCTTTCTCAAAAGGGGCTGGTCTCGCACGTTGTGAAGGAAAAGACGCAACACTTCCAGGCAGCACAGCCTGACGGGCTGATGGAATACATTGAGGGGCAGCAGAAACAGCTTGAGGAGAGCAAAAGGAAGCTGGAGGAAATCCTGCCGAAACTTAGCGCGCTCCAAAAGTCCGCCAAGGAAAGCGAGGTGCAGGCGTTTTTCGGCTTTAGGGGCATGATTTCCGTGCACGAGCACACTTACCAGAAACTTGCGAAGGGAGAGGAATACTTCTTTTTCGGCATTCCGCAGGAGCAGCCAAGGCACTACCACGCCTACTGGCAGAGGGACCATATGCGGAGGGCAAAGGCAGGCATAAGGTGCAAACTTCTTTTCCACCCCAAAACGCCCAAAGAAGTGCTCGAAAACAGGAATTCATATGCAGGCTGCGATGCACGCCATATGCCAATCGATGTGAATACGCCTGCCTGGTTCATGGGCTACAAGAATGTCGCAGTGATCGGTTTTGCCTCTGAAAATCCCATAACGGTTGAAATTGTGAACCAGGAGGTTGCGGACTCCTTCCGGTCTTATTTCGAGGAGTTCTGGAAGCAGAGCAGGAAGTTCGGCTGAGCAATCAGTTCGAATAAGCGCTTTTGCGCTTTCGGACGCGGTACAGGATTATTTCGTCGCCTTGTACTTCGAACACTATGCGGTAATTTTTCACCCTTTCGGTGAAGCAGTTGGGTTCGTGTTCGAGGGGCTTTGAAAGCTTGGGATTCTGCTTTATGCGCTCCAGCTTTTTCTCCACCAGCGCCTTTATTGACTTGTCAAGCCGGGAAAGCTCCTTCAGAAAATCAGATGTGGGGCGCAGCGCATACATTTGCTCACACCCTCAGCGCAGCTTTCAGCTCTTTTTCAGAGAGAAGTTTGAGCTTGCCGCCTGCTATGTCGCGACGGGCTCTGTGGATGTAGGCAACGTCCTCTTGCTCCTCGCGTGCCTCATTTATCAGGTCGTATTTGTTGTTGAGCTCTATTGCGCCAAGCCGCAGTGCTTCGATTTTTGTCTTTGCAAGCCCCTGCCGGACAGCTTCAGCAAGTATTCGGTCAATCAGTCCTTCGAACTTCATGGTTGAGTGCATGATTTCACCAGACTATCAGTTATATTATCTAATATATAATGATTTCTATTACTTTCTTTCGAAAAAGTGCCCGGTCTTTGTGCGCATGTTGACGGCGAACTCCCTTCCCCCCTGGGAGCGGAAAAGCAGTATTTCGCCCTTGGCCCCGAGAATTTCTCCGATAACGGAATAAGTCAAATTCGGGGATGTCATGCGCGGGTAATGCCCCGAGAAGTCGATTATATTAGGGATGAAGTCAGGAAGCACGCCGGAGGAGCGGACCAGTTCCACTGCCGAGCTGTAATTCTCCCTTGCAGTGTTTTTGTCAAAGACCAGCCTTCGCATCTTCTCCGCCATCCTGACCGCGTTATTGAAATTGAATTTGTACTGCAGCGCGTGCTCTGATTGGTATATTTCGTCAGGTCCGGTGTAAGTGGCAACTATGCAGCCGAAGTCAGCCCCCTGCTCCCGCATGCGCATCTCGAACCTCTCCTTCCTGGTCACCCCGCACTTGATTATGTCCTCGCCGAATCCCGCCAGGTAAAGGCAGTACTCCTCCTTTTTCGCCTCCTCGTAAAGCGAGGGATAGCCTGAAAAGTCGCCCACTGTGTATGCCTTTGACATGTCCAGGTAATTGCACGCAGGGCACTGAGAGACGTTTATCGCCTTGTTCACGCAAGGAAGGTAGCCTTCCGGGGCGCGATAGCCTATGCATGCCTTTTTTTCCGAAAAATCCACGTCTTCCTGCTTGCCTGGCTCAAGCTCAACAGGCGCAACTTCTCCGTCTTGCCTGGAAAGCAGCGTGGGCTTGCCTTCGCCCGAGTAAAAGCGCAACAGGTGGGGCATGGGGCAGATTCTGGCAAACCCGCTTTAAATAGCTTGGCAAGGTGAGGTGCCGGTCGGCGCAGAAACCCGATACCCCTTTTAATATTGCCACCCAAATCGGCTCGGTGGGAAGATGGATTTCGAGCAGTTTCTTTCTTCGGAAGTGAACGCCCTGCGCGACAAGAACCTGGACTGGAAGGTACGGACGCTTGAGGGCTCATCGGTGCCCCGCGCGCGCGTGTCGGGCAAGGACGTGATAATGCTCTGCTCCAACAATTACCTGGGCCTTTCCAACCACCCCGAGCTGAAGGAAGCAGCAATAAAGGCAATACAGACGCACGGGGCAGGCTCAGGCTCGGTGCGGGTGATAGCAGGAACGCAGGACCTGCACTTAAAGCTCGAAAAGACAATAGCCCGCTTCAAGCACACGCCTGCTGCACTTTACTTCCAGACCGGCTTTGCAGCAAACCAGGGCGCGATACCCTGCCTGACTGGCGAGGGCGACCTCCTCATATCCGACGAGCTCAACCACGGCTCCATAATCGACGGGGTCAGGCTTTCCAAGGCAGAGCGCGCGATTTTCAAGCACAAGAACATGGAGGATCTGGAAAGGGTGCTCAAGGAGGCAAAGGCGAAAAACCACAGGAATGTATTCGTTATTACTGACGGCGTTTTCTCCATGGACGGGGACATAGCCCCCTTGGATAAAATTGAAAAGATAGCGCACGAATACGGCGCTGTCATCTACGTGGACGACGCGCACGGAGATGGGGTGCTGGGCGAGCACGGCAGGGGCATAGTCTCGCACTTCAAGCTGGAAGGCAAAATCGAGATGGAAATGGGCACATTTTCCAAGGGCTTTGGCGTGGTGGGCGGCTATGTGGCAGGCTCGCAGGCCCTCTACGATTACCTTCAGAACAAGGCACGCTCTTTTTTGCTTTCAGGGTCGGCTCCGCCAGCCACAGTGGCAGCCTGCACTGCCTCGCTTGAGCTTCTTGAGTCCGACGGGTCGCTTGTAGCCAAGCTTTGGGAGAATACAAAATATTTCAAGGGACAGCTTGCGGCAATGGGCTTTGACACTGGCGAGTCCGAAACGCCCATCACCCCGATAATGCTGGGGGAAAGCAAGCTGGCGCAGGACTTTGCTTCCAAGCTTTTCGAGGAGGGAGTGTTTGCCCTTCCCATAGTATTCCCTATGGTGGCGCAGGGCAAGGCAAGGATAAGGACAATGGTGACTGCCGCGCACAGCAGGCAGGACCTGGATGACGCGCTTTCGGCAATTGAGAAAGTGGGCAAAAAACTAGGAGTCGGAAAGAAATGAAGAAGAAAAAGACCCGGACCGAAATTATCGAATTTTCCAAGAAGGTCCAGCAGCACATGGAAACCGAGCGCAAGGGGAACGCATCAGGCATGCTGGCAGACATAATACTTGGCGGCCAGGACGGCTTGGTGAATGTGCTTGGCATAGTGCTCGGTGTCGCCTCAGCAACTTCAGACCGTTTCATCGTCCTTGTCGCAGGGCTGGTGGCAACCTTCGCAGAGTCGATATCAATGGCTGCCGTTGCGTACACGACCGCGCGTGCCGAGCAGGACCATTATAGGCGGGAACTGAAGCAGGAGAAATGGGAAATCGAACACCTCCCTGAAGTGGAAACCGAGGAAATCCGGCTCATCTACATGAAAAAGGGGCTGAGGGGAAAAGAGCTTGAGCAAATGGTCAAGTCAGTCACAGGCAACAAGGAGCTTTGGGTCTCGGTCATGATGACTGAGGAGCTGGGCATGACGCCAATTGAAAACTACAACCCGGTCCGAGCCGCGATAATCGTGGGCATCTCTGCAATAATAGGCTCGCTCATACCTCTGGCCCCGTTCTTTTTCTTCAGCGTGCAGGATTCGATAGTCCTTTCGCTCGTAATCGGCACCCTGGTGCTGTTTGCCGTGGGCGCATACAAGGCGAAAATCACAGTCGGCAAATGGTGGAAGTCCGGTGCCGAGATGGCAATAATCGGCATGGTTGCGGCAATCTCGGGCTACCTTATCGGGAAAGTCCTGGGGAACTTCTTCGGCTTAAAGCAGGTTCCGGCCGGCTAGCTCGCTTCTCGCAAGTTATAAAAGTGTTCTGTGCCTGATTAACAACTGGCGGGAGCAGTGAGGATTTTCAGGAAACCAGGCGAAGCCGTATTGCCCGATGGCAATAAGGGTCTTGACAGAAAAAGGCTGAAAATGCACTTTTTCGATCTCAAGGAAAAATTCCCTGAAATACATTGGAAAGAGGTCTGGATGAGACTGATCCGTAATGCACGCAGCCTTTATAACCAGCAAACTCCGGGCTTGAAAAAACATCAGATGATCAGTGTCGAGGACCTGGTAAAAAAGGAGACGTTAGAAGAGCTTGTTGAAATTAACAAAAAAATTAGGGAACCAGTGGATTTTCAGGAAAATTTCCCCTCCCCCCGGATGCAGGCTGAAACAAAGAAACCAGGAAGAAGTGCATTTTTCGCCAAACTAGCGGATAAAGTACCGGTCGTCCAGCAGGGAGCATCCGAGGCTTAGACTTCCTTCTTCTTCAGCTGCTCAAGCTTCCTGTCTATTTTTTTCTCCGCCTCCAGCCTTTCCAAATCATAGGTGCCGAAGTCCACGAATGACATTCCTGAGGCGAGCAGGGGGTGCACCTTGGAGATGAGCTTCTGCATGTCCTGCGCGACCTTGCGGTAATCGGCATGCCCCTGCCTCATGGACCGGAGCTCGCAGAAGTGGTACGCCTCCCTCAGGTTCATCTTTATGTACCAGCGCATTCGGCAGCCAAGAGGGGCCATATACTGCGCCTCGTATGGGAATTCTGGTGCCATCTTAGAGTAAAGCAAGTCTGCAGCTGCAACGGCTTCCTTTACATTCCCCTCGAATCCAGTGTCAACCAGTTCCTGGGGCATGTCAAAGCCGTGCTTGGTGGTGAGGAGCTGCCGCTCCTGCGTGAGCATTCGGTGCCTGTGCAGGTCGCGGTACATGCCGAAATTCCCGGTTACACAAAAGGTGTAGTCCGCGGACTCGAAAGCCCTTCCAGGCTTTTGCCTGCGGTTTTTCCTTCCTCCCATGTATGCGCGCATTATTCCCTCCTTTTCGGTATTGTCCATTGAAGCCACAAGCGCCTTTACTTCTCCCATCTCTGCGTGCAGGTGCGGGAAGAGTATGGTGGCAACAATTCTCTCCTCCGCGTCTTCGTTGAAATCGATGAGTGTTGTTTCAGATTCGTCCTTTTTTGCTTCCGCAAGCGCGCCATATTTTGAAGCCATTGAGGCTATTGCGTTCCTGTTCGAAGATAAGTATTCCTGCGCCTCCTTGCCGTATTTGTCATCCGCCCTTTTCACAAAGGACGGTATCACCTTGGCAAGTTCGACGTTCACCTTTGCGGCAACCGTCCTTGATTCGGAAAGGGGGTTGGCGTACATCTTCACAAGCAAATACTCGAAAGCGCGGCCGTTGCCGAAAAAACCCGCATTGGTGAGAGTGGAGGCTGGGAGAATGCCGCGCAGTATGTCGCAGACCTTTGCCCTGATGGTGGAGGAGTAAGCCCTCTCGCTTGTTCCCTCCTGCTGCGGAAATTTCTCCTGCTCAATTTTCGCCATTTCGGGTATGAGCGAAGAATAGGTGCAGAACAAAAGGTCGCAGACCCGCATGTATTCATCCGCAAACTTCGACTGCATGATTTTTTCTTCGCGAAGGTAGGCGTATTTCCCATTGGTTTTCTGGTCAAAGTAAACGTAGCGGGTGGATTTTTCCAGAGGCGAAATCCCAATCCGCGAATCCTGCATTGCCTTTGTAATGAGATTGGAGATGTTTTCGCAGGCAAGGTGCGCCCCGCCAAGCTCGGCAACAGAGTCGTCCCCATACCCCACCAGGACGCGGTCGTAGAACTCCTCTGCCTTTTTTATTGCAACAAGCTGTGATTCGCCCCGCCTCGCTCCCTCGCCGACTATTTCGTTGAATCCAGCCTCAGGATTCAGGATGAACTCGTCCAAAAGCAGCCTGCGAAGGGACTTGGGGGAGCGAGAGTAGCGGGAGAAGAGCGCGCCCTTCACAGCCTCCGGGAGGTTGATGAGCGCAAAGACATCGGAGTCCAGGTTGGTGCAGAACTGCGAGAGTATCGCTGACTCCTTTTCTGAGAATTTTTCTGCCAAGCCCCACACCGCGAGAAGTTCGGATGAGTGTATTTTTTAACCCTTTTCATCCGAAGGATTGCGCCCTGATTTAATTTCTTTGGAGGTGGGGCGATGACTGAAAAAAGACCATTTGACATATTGAACGGGTCCCTGAACAACACCGTTGTTGTGGGGCTGAAGGGGGGCACTGAGCTTCGCGGCACCATGGTGTCCTACGACGTGCACATGAACATCGTGCTGGAAAAGGCCCAGCAGCTTGTGAACGGCGAGGTCAAGCGGGGGATAGGGACAGTGCTCCTGCGGGGAGACTCGGTCATCTATATCTCGCCTTCTGGAATGGAGTAAGGCGCTCCTTTTCCTTTTTTTTCCATTTCGGGCTTGTGGCGCAACGGTAGCGCGCCTGCATGGCATGCAGGAGGCTGGGGGTTCGAATCCCCCCGAGTCCACTAATTTTTTTTCTGAAGGAGCCTGAAGATGCTTCGGCTTATGCTGCACTTTTCCCCAAGCTCATCATTCAGCTGCGAAAGCACCTTTTCCTTTATTGTGAGGTATTTTTCCCTCCCCATTTCAACATTGCCTATCGCATATCTGAGGTTCTTCACGTTGAAGCAGAACATCGAGTCGCGCACGTTTTCGCAGTTGTGGCAATAGTAGCAGCCCGAGCAGTCGCGGCTTGCGTCAACTTCGAAGCAGCGCTGCAGCTTTGCGGAGTGGTAGCAGTTGACGCAAAAAGCCGAGTTCCTCACTTCGTTGCCGCCGAACATGTGGTCTGAGTCGCGCGCCCAGTAGCCAAATGCCGAGTATTTGGAGTTTATGTTCAGCACGTTCCTGTAGCAGTTCGCCGATTCGATGTTGATTACCGCGTCAATGGCGTTTTTCACAGTCCCGAGCGTCCAGCTGGGGCAGAAATACGCGATTTTCGCAATTGCCCTGCCGGCGTTCTCCAGGTTCAGCTGCTCAACCTCTGCTGGAGCAAGCGGCAGTCTCTCACCGATGTAAGAAGCCTCCTCCTCTGAAAGAAGCCTGTGCCGCGGGAATAGGTGGAAGTCAACGTATTCGGGCACTACCAGCTTCTTGCCGCTTGCGCACGAGGCTGCCTCTTCCAAACCCGCAGTGTACTGGTTGAGCCATTTGCCATACCTGTCAATCTGGCCGTAGGGCTTTCCGAATATCAGCCGCATGGTGTCTGAAAATGCCTTTTCGATAGGGGCGGCGTCAGGGCGTTCAGATGAGGACCCTTTTCTGGCTTCTGAGGCAAGCCCGCGCAACTCCGCCTGGTTGGTAACAGGGGATTTGCAGAAGTCCGCCAGGGCAGGCAGCCTCTTGTCCTTCACAAGCTTCTCCCGCATTTCGGATACCAGCTTTGCCTTGAGTTCCTGGTATTTTGCAGGCGCAAGCTGCAGGTTCCCTATGCAGTTCCTCTTGGAGCGGAGGTTGAAGGAGAACATGCAGTCCTGGCAGTTGGAAAGGTTGTGCGAATAGTAGCAGTCGTGGGAGTACTCTACCTTCGACGCCTCGAAGCAGCGCGAGGAGTACATGAGCCCGTCGATTTTTATGCAGAAGGTGGTGGAGCCAAATCCATTGCAGCCGAACATGCTTTCTGATGAGGTCGCCTGCGTGGAATAGGCCATGTGCTTGCAGTAGGCGGACCGCTCGCAGTTGTAGATGTAGAAGCTCTCGAATATCCCGGTGCTTTTCTCCACGAACTTGGAGTTGCCAAGGACTATGTTGCCCGTGTAAAAAATCCTGTCCTGAATAGCCTCAAAAAGCGAATCAATGTCCTTTATCTCGTTGATGGAAATGCCAAGAGGTGGGTATTTCTTATTGAAGTCCACTTCCTCGAATGAAATCCACTTTGTGTGCGTGCTGTAATGGGGCACTGCAAGGATGATCTCCCTGCCCTGCGAGTCGTGCTGAACTGCCCGCGGGCTTCCGATGTCAGAAAGCCATTTTTCGTACTCTTCCATTTCCCCGATTTCCGAGCCGAAAATTATCCTGCATGCAGTCTTCCACTTCCTGTTAACTTCCGAGTACGCGACATCGCCTTGCATAGGAAAACTTTAGAGGCTACACTTTATCATTTTTTGCTAGCAGCAGCTTTTCCCCTCAAGCGCTTTTTTCCCCTCCCATGCGGCCAACAAGGCAATTGCGATTCCTGCGAGCGGGTCAGCCCACCAGAGGCCGAAAAGGAGGTTCAGCCCTATCCCAGCCAGAAGCGCGTAGGACATGTAGACGCACAGCTGCGTCTGGCGTGAGTCTGCCACAAGCGACTTGCTGTTTATGCCATGGCCAAGATTGTGCCTGTAATTTGCAAAGAAAGTCATGAAAATTATCGATGAAGCGGCTATGACAATGCCGGGCAGGCTCGCCTCCGGGGCTTCCTCTGCAACGAGCTTTCTTGCCGATTCAAGCAAAACATAGGCAGCAAGCAGTATGAAGGACCAGCCGACTGCCTTCAGCGCCTGCTGTTCGTGCCTTTCTTCCTCTTCCTCGCTCACCCTGCCGCTTTTCCTCAGGCGCAAGGTGACTATTATAGTTGAAAGAGATTCCACCAGGCTGTCCAGCCCGAAGCTGAAAAGAGCAATGCTGCCTGCAGCCGCGCCGAAGAATATCGAAAGGGCGGCCTCTGCAAGGTTGTAGGCAAGAAGCGCGTATTGTGCAAGCAGCGCCTTTCCCAAAAGCTCCTGCCGAGTGGCTGCCATCTAGAATTTCCCCCCGAAAATCTGGTAGAGGAGCAAAAGGTTGAGCAAGATTATCACTGCGGCAATTGCTCCTGCCACGAGGGTGGTTCTCTTCCGGTTAACTTCCTCCCCCATCAGCTTGCGGTCGGATGTGAACATTATCAGGGGCACGAGCGCAAAGGGTATCCCGAACGAGAGCACCACCTGAGAAAGTATCAGTATCTGCAGGGGGTCAAAGCCAAGCCCGATAACTGCGAACGCCGGCAGCATGGTGACCAGCCTGCGCAGGAATACCGGCACGCGGATTTTCAGGAAGCCCTCCATTATCACCTGGCCGGCCATGGTCCCGACCGTCGATGATGAGAGCCCGGAGCAAAGAAGCGCGAATGCGAATACGCTGCTTGCGGCCGAGCCAAGCAGGGGGGTGAGCGTCTGGTACGCCTCCTCTATGCCCTCTACCTTCCTGCCGTTCGCGTAGAACACCGCGGCAGCCATGATCACCATTGCCGCGTTGATGAAGAACGCGAGGTTCATGGCAATGAGCACGTCCCAGCGGGTGGCTGAGAGGTGCTTTTTCTTCACGTGGCCTTCCCGCACGCGCGGCTGCACGAGTGCGGAGTGCAGGTAAATCACATGCGGCATGACCGTAGCCCCAAGCATGCCGACCGCAATGTATATGCTGTCAGAGCCAATGAGGGGCACGAATGTGTGGAATGCGACCTTCCCCCAGTCTGGCTTTGCAATGAACACCTCGAAAACGTAAGCTGCGAGGATGGCGCCCACGAATGCCATTATGGTGTATTCGAGCTTGCGGAAGCCGAACCTCTCGATCGCGAGTATTGCGAATACTAAAACGCCGGTGATCACCGCTGCTGCAAGCAGGGGGATGTTGAAGAGCAGGTAGAACCCGAGCGCAGCGCCCAAAAACTCGGCAAGGTCGGTGGCTATTGCGACTATTTCCGCCACGAACCAAAGGAAAAGCGCGACAGGCCTGCTGAATCTCTCGCGGCAAAGCTGCGGGAGTGTTTTTCCAGTTGCAATTCCTAGCTTTGCTGACAGGTACTGTATCACCTGCGCCATCAGGTTGCTTGCCAGTATTACCCATATCAGCATGTAGCCGAAGTCAGAGCCTGCTGCTATGTTAGTGGCGAAGTTGCCGGGGTCCATGTAGGCTATGCTCGCGACGAATGCCGGGCCAAGGAAAAGGAGGAATCCTTTCCTGCTGGTGGCGATATTTTTCAATGTGTCTGCAAGGTTGTTCATTGCACCACTCAAAAAGCGCTTATCCTGGAGCCATGCGGGTCTTTTTTCGGCCTGCCAAGCAGGCGGTACAGCCGCATAACCGCGTCGTCGGAAATCGCGTGCTCCAGGCGCGACGCTTCCTCGTGGACATTGCCAAGCGGCATGTGAAGCTTCAATGAAAGGAAGGATTCGAGCACTCGGTGCTTGAAGGTCATCTTCCTGGCAAGCGCGGATCCCCTCGGCGTGAGGCGCGCAGGCGAGTATTTTTTCACCCTCACAAGGCCGCGCCTGGCAAGGGAACGCAGCATCTCCGAAACGCCCGCCTTGCTGACCCCGAGGTAGCGGGCAAGCTCGGATGCGCGGGCTTGGCCATTCTTCTTCTCAAGGTAGTAGAACGCCCTTATGTACTCCTCGGCAGCCTTGTCTTCCACGCGAGAGTTAAGTTCGCTTAACTTTTTAAAGAAGCCTTCCCATCCATAGGCAAACAAACAGGATTTTAATCCTTGCATAGGATAACCCAGGTATGTCGGACAGAAGCAGGGCGGCAGTCGCCATAGCAAAGGTCCTCCTTTCGCTGGTAGCCGGGGCATTCCTGGGCTACTTCTGGTTGCAGGTACGGGGAGAACTGGATGAGTTCTGGGTCCCTTATGCAGCTGGAATCATAACGGCGGTAATGATCTACGTGCTCCTTTCCAGGCTTGGCAAGACGAGTGCGGACTAAGAAAGCTCGAACATCCTGTCCAGGGCTTTTTTTGCCTTTGCTGCAACTGAGGCGGGTATGGTTATTTCCTTTTCTTTTGCGGGCTTCTGCAAAAGCTCGAGTATCTGCGAAAGCGAATTCTTTTTCATATACGGGCAAAGAGAGCACATGCCAACGAACTCCTTGCCCGAGTTTTCCGAGCGCAGCCGGTCCGAAAGCCCGCACTCTGTTACCAGCATGAATGAGGGGGCATCCGAGCCCTTCACGTACCTTTCCATGTCCGTAGTGCCGCCCACCATGTCCGCAGCCTGCGCAACGGCTGGTGGGCACTCGGAGTGCGCCAGCACCTTGATTCCCGGGAAGCGCTCCTTGACTGCCTGGATCTTCCCCCGGTCAAAATCCTGGTGCACTACGCAGCGCGCGCTCCAGGAAATCAGCTTCTTTCCCGTTTCCCTTTCCAAATTTTTAGCCATGAACTCGTCCGGCACGAATATGATTTCCTTCTCAGGGAAGCTTTTGATTATCTTGGCGGCATTCGCGCTGGTGCAGCAGACGTCTGATTCAGCCTTCACTTCTGCGCTGGTGTTCACGTAGCAGACCACTGGCGCCCCGGGGTGCTTTCGCTTCAGTTCCCTCAGGTCCTTTGCGCTGATTGCATCTGCAAGCGAGCAGCCTGCCTCAAGCGAGGGCACGTACACCCTCTTATCGGGATTCAGTATCTTCGCGGTCTCTGCCATGAAGCGCACGCCTGAGAAAATGATCGTGTTCGCGCTGGTTTTTTTCGCCTGGAGGGAAAGCCCGTACGAGTCGCCCGTGAAGTCCGCAACCCCGTATATGATGTCCGGAGTCTGGTAGGAGTGCGCCAGGATGACTGCGTTCTTTTCCTTTTTCAGCCTGTTTATCTCAAGCGTGAGCGGCGCATAGAGCCTGCACGTTTCCATTGGCCAGCCAAGTGCCGATAGCCTGGAGTGCAGCCTTGCAGCCTCCTCACTAAGCTCGTTTTCCGATGGCATAATTCCCACGCGGGAATATTCTTGCCGACCTATTAAAAATCCCCCTTACAAATTTTTCACTTATGAAGCTTGGCAAGCAGGACGTGAGGACGGGCGAAATCCGGCTGACTCCCGAAAACACAGAGGACCTCTGGCACATAGAAAGGATACTGCAAAAAGGGGACCAAATTATTTCAAAGTCATTCAGGCGCTTCAAGGCAGTCGAGGGCGACGAGGGCGAGAAAAAGCTGGTGACCATGCGGCTTGCGGTTGAAAAGGCGGAGTTTGCAAGGTTTGCCAACAGGCTGCGCGTGACAGGTAAGATAGTGGAAGGTACTCCTCCCGAGTTCGTGCAGCAGGGCGCATACCACACCATTGACATTGAGCAGGATTTCCCCTTCTCGATAATAAAGGAAAAGTGGATGGCGCACCACCTTCAGCGGATAAAGCAGGCGATTGCCGAAACCAAGCGGCCGAAAATGGGCTTGCTGGTTCTGGACGAGACGCACGCGATATACGCGACGCTTCGTGGATACGGAGTGGAGTACGAGCTTGAGCTTGAAAACTCGGCTTCCAAGAGGGACGGGAAGTTCGAGGAAAAGACGCTTTCGTTTTTCGGGGAGATACAAAAAAAGCTGCAGTCTTCGCAGGTCGGCAAGATTATTGTCGCAGGACCGGGCTTTGGCAAGGAGAACCTGGTGAAGTTCATCAGGGAGAAGGACAGCGCGCTTTCAAAGAGGATTGTGCTGGAGCACTGTTCGTATGCGGAAAGAAGCGGGATAAACGAGCTTCTGAAGCGCGGGGTGGTCTCCAAGGTCGCATCCGAGGAGAGGGCGGAAAACGAGCTTATGCTCATGGACAAGTTCTCCCTCGAGCTTCGCAAGGACTCGGGGCTGGTCGCATACGGGCTTCAGGATGTGAGAAACGCGGCAGCAGCCTCTGCAATAGGCACACTTCTGGTGGAGGACGAGCTTCTCAGGAACAGCAAGGAAGTCGAGTCAGTGGTGGAGGAAGCTGAAAAAAGGAAGGCAAGCCTGGTAGTCTTCTCCCACGAATCAGACGGCGGGAGGGAGCTATCAGGCTTTGGAGGGCTGGCCGCCCTGCTCAAGTTTCGATTGAGATAGCCTAGCGGTTCCAGACCTTCAGCTGCTCATTGACGTCGCCAACCGAGACCCTGGAAAGCGCGCGCCACACGGTCATGTGCGAAACGCGGATGGCGTCAGCCACCTCGCGCACCGGCATGCCCTCGCTGAAGTACAGCTGCATGGCCATTGAAACCTGCTGCTGGCTCATCTTGCGCGGCCTTCCGGCCCATTTCGACTCATTCCTATTTTCCCCTGCCATGGACAAACACCTCTTTTTCTTTTTTGTTAAACCCCAAAGAGGCGATGAAAAGGAGCCACTGCTATGGGATTTTTGTCCAGAGGACCGGGCAGATTGCCAGACCACCCAAAGGCCCAAGAGCTTCAAGCCATGAAGCCGCAGACGGGCAGAATAAGTTCAAGGCTAGGCAAGCGCGAAACCCAAACATACGTGTAATGCGTATTCGCCATTTCCTATCCTCTTTCCCTCGTTATATTACAAGCAATATTTAAGGGTTTGTATCAATTTGGCTTTGCACCGAAAGTGGTCAAAATGACTGACTTTAGGTTCAGAAGGGCGACTTTGGGTGCAAGCCTTAAAAAGATACAGAACTCTAACGTCTTTGCGGGTGATACTGTGGAAACAGCAATATATCTGCTGATGTCTGGTTTTGTTGGAGGTATTGCTACTTTTCTAATGTATATTGGGAGCATATCACTACTGCTCTTGCTCATAGCCATTCTTGCATTAATTTTCGTAGTTCCTAATGCAGAGATAGAATTCTAAAGAGAATGGGTATGCCTTCCGCTTCTCAAACTGAGAAAAACACACATGCATTATATCTCAAAATCATTGCTTTTATACGATGTTCTGAGCAGAAAAAGTATGACCTTGGTAAAGGATATTTATCAACATTTTTTATACCTGCAAAGACAATATTTACTATAAATTCTCGCAATCGTAGTTTAGATTTATTGAGGCTCTTTTTATTTAATGCAATTATTGGCGAGGAATCAAAGGTTATAATTAGCAACGACTATACAGAAATAATAAATGTTCTAATAAACTCACTTGAAACACAGGAGGAACATTTGCTCAATGCCGTTAGCTTTTTTGTACCAATCATTTCTGCACCATATATACTTTTATCTCTAATCGGTTTTGCCGACCAA
>Ga0209211_10007490_pt1 | contig 15278 bp, 19 predicted proteins | sample RifGroA2_FD_183992 | JGI IMG/M metagenome (GOLD analysis project Ga0209211, IMG submission 183992) | Groundwater microbial communities from Rifle, Colorado, USA - Groundwater A2 (SPAdes) (version 2) | ecosystem: Environmental > Aquatic > Deep subsurface > Groundwater | place: Rifle, Colorado... | reverse complement strand
GAACCAGAAGCTTTGACTCATCACGTGAAGGGTTTTCGCAGACGGCGCAATATTTCGCTTTACCGGAAAATATCCGAAAACATCTTCTACAGCGCGATATTTCTTCGTTTATTTTTAAAATCGAGCTTGCCAATTCTTTTAAATATTTGGGATTTTGATCTGCCAACGCATAGACGAATCTTCTTGCCTGTCTTGGGCCGATTCCGGGAAAACGCTGAAATAGCTCGGTCAATTTTGAAATTATCGGGTCACTCATTAACCTCAAAATTATCGTAATCGGAATGCGAATCGAGCGAAGTGAATGTTGCCTTGTCAGGATTGAAATAAAGATCAATCTTGCCCAATGGGCCGTTTCTGTGCTTCGCGATCATTATTTCAGCTTGATTTGGCCTTGAAGAATTTTCTTTATACCTATCTTCGCGATAGATAAATAAAACTACATCCGCATCCTGTTCGATTGAACCTGACTCGCGAAGATCGGACAGGCGGGGGATTGGCGGATGCCGGCTTTCAACCGCCCGCGAAAGCTGGGAGACGGCAAGAACTGGAACATTCAACTCTTTTGCCAAAGCTTTTAGCGATCGGGAAATTTCAGTAACCTGCTGAACCATGCTTTCAGAGGATGTCCGCGGCTGCATTAGCTGGAGATAATCGATGACTATCAATCCCAATTTTTCATTATCCGCTTGCAGTCGCCTCCCCATCGCTCTCATTTGAAGAATATTATTTGAGGCTTCGTCGTCAATATAGAGCGGGGCCTTAGAAAGGCGTCCCAGCGCGTCCCTTATTCTAGAGAAATCATCGCCATCATCCGGAATTCTTCCAGTCCTTAATTTCCAAAGATCCACATGCGCTTCGGCGGATATAAAACGGTCGACCAATTGCTGAGTGGACATTTCAAGAGAAAAAATGCCCACAGGTATATTTTTATGAACTGCGGCGTAGCGCGCTATATCAAGCGCTAAAGATGTTTTTCCGAATGACGGCCGCGCCGCCAAAATTATCAAATCGGATTTTTGGAATCCCGCCAAAACGCTATCCAAATCTTTGAATCCAGTCGGGACGCCGCTTAATTCACCTTTGTTTTTATGTAAATTATCGTATCGCTCGAATGCTTCCCTGAGCGGCTGGTCGAGCGGAACGAATCTCTGATGCAACGATCTCTGTGCGAGAGAAAATACCTTTTTTTCAGCTTCGTCCAGAAGAGCATCAGTATCTTCGTTTTCATTGTATCCAAGTTCCCCCAATTCCCCCGAGACTTGAATCAAGTCGCGTAACACCTTTTTCTTATGAACAAGCTCGGCGTAATGACGGACGTTCGAGGAGGTCGGGACAGCGTTTACCAAAGTCGTCAGACAAGAAACCCCGCCTATTTGTTCAAGATTCCCTTTTTCTCTAAGCCGGGACGACACAGACAGAACGTCGATTGGCTCTCTTCGTTCGAAAAGTTCCATAATCGCAATAAAGATTTCTTGATGGTTCAGGCGGTAAAAATCCTCCGCTTTGATTACGTCCATAACCTTATATATCGCGCTGCCGTCAACGAGCAAAGACCCCAAAGTTGAAATCTCTGCGTCTATGTTTTGGGGAGGCATCTTCATTGCTTTTGAATGAAATGGCGATTCTATTGGCTTCGATGCTGATTTCTCGTCCATAGCTTATTTACTTAAGATAAGGCTCGCCCTAAAACCGAGCAAGCCCGAAAATGAATAACTTGTGCTTAACTAACTTTCCTAAGCTTGGCGCCGCCGGGCGTATCCTCTATTATATATCCGTCCTCGAGAATTCTATTTCGTATCGCGTCTGCTTCTCTCCACTTTTTTCCTTTTCGCAAGACCTCTCTTTTCCTAAGAAGTTTTTCTAACTCGATATTTGCCCTCACTTTCTTTAATTTATCAAGCCCCAGTCCTAAAATTTTATCAGCGTAGAGTATTTCGTCTTTACCTTTCGCTTTCCAGACCAGCGCCAAAGCCTTCGGAATGTTTAAATCGTCGTTTATAGCCGTGAGAAGCTCCACTCTAAACTTCCTTAAAACTTTAGCACCGGACTTCGGCGCCGAGATCGTTTTTCCCTCCAATTTTTTTCTGGCATTCCTCGCGGCCGAAAGCGACTCCCATGTGAATGATAGGGGAGAGCGGTAACGCGCAGTTAGCGTCAAATATCGGAAGTCAAGCGATTCAAATCCTCTGCTCTGGATATCTTGAAGCGTATAAATATTGCCGAGCGATTTGGCCATTTTCTTGCCGCCTATGTTCAAATGCTCTCCTTCGACAAAAAATCTGACAAATTTTTTTCCATATGCGGCTTCCGCCTGCGCTATCTCATTTTCATGGTGAGGAAAAATTAAATCGACGCCGCCCGTATGGATATCGATGGGCATCCCGAGATATTTTACAGACATCGCCGAGCATTCGATGTGCCATCCAGGGCGGCCTTCGCCGAATGGTGCCGCCCAAGAGGGCTCATTTTCTTTCTTGAATTTCCACAGCGCGAAATCCTGCGCATTATTTTTTTCATATTCGTCGCTGCTTACCCGAGCCCCAATTTTAAGCTCCCGCGCCTTCAGTCTGGAAAACTTTCCGTAATTTTTGAATTTTGAGATGTCAAAGTAAATTCCATCCTTCGTTTTGTACGCAACTTGCTTTTTTAGAAGAATATCAGTTATTTTAATCATTTCTCTGATGTGGTCGGTCGCGCGAGTATATTTTTCGGACGGCAAAATATTGAGGCTATCGACATCCGCCAAAAATGATTTTTCGTAAAATAACGTGTAATCTTTAAGTTTTTTGCCTGAATCCTTCGCACCTCGGATTGTTTTATCATCAACATCGGTAAGGTTCATTATTTCCCGCACGCGATAGCCGTTTAATTCGAGCGTCCGCCTCAAGAGGTCGTCGAAAATAAAAGTTCTCAAATTGCCGATATGGACAAAATCATACACGGTCGGCCCGCAGGCGTAAAAGCTGACTGTTTTCCCTTTCAATGGTTTAAAATTCTCCTTTTTTCTCGAGAGGGCGTTATACAGTTTAAGCGGCATTTTTATATTTTATGCTTGTGTATAGAATTGGGCAATCGCGATAGATAGAAGGGCAATGGCAAATGCGATAATTTTCTTTCGGTCGATTTTTTCTTTCAGGATAAATATTGCCGCGAAATAAACAAGAATAGGCTGAATTGAGAATAGCAGCATCGTATAAACTATTCCTAAACGCTGGTATGAAAAATAAAACAGTATCCACGCGATTGAAGTTAAAACATTGGTCAAGACTAAAAACCATATGGCATGGGCTGAAATAGTTTTAATCTGTTTTTGAAAAAATGGCGCCACAGCCGCGGTTACCGCGCCCATACGCAGCATTTCCAATGAAATCGGGTTCCAGTCAGAAAGAAGGATTTTAGACACTGCGGCGGCCAACGGCGCCATGGTCAGCGACCATATTAAAAATGGAAGAGTATCCTTTTTGATTAGTAAATGGCCTTTTTTTAAATGCGACCAGACAATCGCGGCAGACGCGATAAGCGCCGGGATTAAAATAAAATAATTTCTCTCGTCAGAAAATGCTAGGCCGGAGAAAATAATTACTGGAAGGGCGGTAAGCAATCCGATGACTTCCATTTCGCTAAGCTTATCGCGCTTAAGAGCCCGGTAATAAATCACATTGCTGGCGATAGTCAGCGCAACAGAGGCAAAAAGCCACCAAAATGTTTTGTATATCAATTCTCTGCTTATCGGCGGATCGAAGGTAAAAAAAATCAGCAGATTTATAAAAAATATGAGCGGAAAACTTACGCCAATATATCCGCGAAAATCTATTTTCTTGAAAGATAAAATTACTTTATCTAACGAAAAAGAAGCCGCCTGAAGTACGGCGGATAAAATCGGAAAAATTAAATCCATTTTCTAGATTTAAAAAAGATAAGCATTCCGAAAACTACGAGAATCATTATGCCGGCGATTATCCAGAAATCGTTCGGACGCCCGACTATCGGCCGGGATATCGTATCGATCGCGAAAATCGACGCGATCAAAGATAAAGGGAATGTAAGGAGGGCGAGCATCGTGAATATTTTAACCGTCTCACTTGAACGCCGGGATTGGAGGGCGTTATAGGTGTCGTAAAGAACTTCGAGGGAATCCTTGTCATTTTCCGCCAGCAAAATGATCCGCCGATAGCTTTGCGTAAGCTCGCGCGTTCCTTTTATAAAATCCGGCCCCAAGGTCGCGCGAGCGAGTGGAGCAAATTCTTCCATTACCATTCCGTGCGGACGAATAGAGCGAGAGAAATCAAGAATATCGCGCCGCAAAAGGGAGATTTCCTCAATAAGTTCCTTCCGCTCGACTGAAAATATTCTGTCTTCAATGCGGTCGATCTTTTTCTGGATATGGTCTAATTCGCCTAAAAGATGGCGATAGATGTTTTCCCAGATATAATAAAGGATCCCGCGCGAATCTCTCTCGAATATTTCCGCTCGAAGTTTTGCATCCGCATGAATTTTTTTGAAAATATTTCGCAGCGGCTCAATGGGTTCGTAGTGGATGGTCAGGAGGAATTTTTCGCCGACAACCATGTCAAGTTCGCGCGAGTGGTGATGATCTTTATTGTGGTCGTAGATTGGCAAAGGAAGGATTAGATATAGATACTTTCCATGGCTTTCTGCCTTTGGATGGAAACTTGGCCGCGAAATTTCCTCTGAGATAGGGCGCGGAAGCGAAAGCTCCCTGGTTAATTCAGAAATTTCATTGGGGGAAGGGTTATACGCGTCAACCCAAAGTATTCCGCTCTGATCCATCCTTGATAGCATGATTATCTTATTCTAATATATGTAAGTACCTCTTGCTATGGAAATTTCTGGGAGAAGGAAAATATATTTTATCCTATCGGCGCTCATCGTTATTAGCGCTTCTTTTGCACTTGGCGCCGCTTTTGGGTATAATCAGCGGCCGGAAATCGAACGTGTCCTCGGCGTTATTAATAAATCCGAGCCTATCCCCGATACAATTGATTTTTCCCCATTTTGGAAGGTATGGAGAATAGTCGGCGAAAAATATGGTCTGCCCGAAGAGATTGATCGGCAGAAGATGGTTTGGGGCGCGATTAACGGTCTTTTATCATCCTTAGACGACCCATATACCGTATTTTTTCCGCCGGCGGAAAAAGAACTATTTGAATCTGAAATTAGGGGTAATTTTGAAGGAGTTGGGATGGAAATTGCCCTAAAAGATGGGGTATTGACAGTAATTGCTCCTCTGAAAGGGACGCCGGCCGCCAATGCTGGGATCAAAGCTGGTGATAAGATTCTTAAGATTGATGACAGGGAGACGGATAAAATGAGCGTTGAGGAGGCCGTTAGCCACATCAGGGGACCTAAGGGATCATCGGTTAAACTTACCGTATTTTCATCCGGCGCTGATAAGCCGCGCGATCTTAACGTTGTCCGGGACACTATACAAGTTCCAGCCGTTGAAACTGAAACGAACTTAAGTGACGGCGTATTTATAATTAAAATAAACAGTTTTTCAGAACGCGCAGCATTCGAATTCCAAAAAGCGCTGCGGGAATTTGTGTTATCCAAGACCAATAAATTAATAATCGATGTGCGCGGAAACCCAGGAGGGTATCTTGACAGCGCAGTAGAAATCGCTTCGTGGTTCCTTGAGATTGGAAAGCCGGTGCTTCGAGAAAAATATAAAGACGGCAAAGAAGACGTTTTGCGCTCAAGGGGGTACAACGCCTTTCCATCTACGCCGATCGTCGTCTTGATTAACGAAGGGTCTGCCTCCGCGTCAGAAATTTTAGCTGGGGCGCTCCGCGATAATGGAAAAGCAAAACTAGTCGGCAAGAAAACTTTCGGAAAGGGCTCTGTGCAGGAACCCATTGACATTAAAGACAGTTCGTTAGCCGTAGTTGGCATGCTTAAAATCACAATCGCCAGATGGCTGACGCCAAATGGAGAGGATATAACGAAGCAGGGGATTAAACCGGATTACGAAATCGATAACGCTACGCCAGATGAAGTCAAAGCAAAAAAAGATCCTCAAATTTCTAAAGCCCTCGAAATTCTAAAAGATTGGCCTTTGAGATAAATATGAAAATAGTATTGGAAAAAGACGTCGTCGGCATTGGAAAACGCGGCGACATGAAAGAAGTTCGGGACGGGTTTTTTAGGAATTTTTTGATGCCCAATAAGCTGGCCGTTTTGGCGACAAAAGAAAAAATGAAGGAGATCGAGCGAATGGCCGAACTGAAAGAAAAAACCAAAAAAATATCGCAGGAGAAAAGCGCCAGTGAAATAAATAAGCTTTCCGGGAAGATAATCGCGTTTGATTGGAAGGCAAGCGAGAAGGGGAGTCTTTACAAGGCAGTCACGCCAAAAGATATCGTGAAAAAATTAGCTGAGGAAGGTTTTACCGAAGTTCAACCTGAATGGATTACTCTTGAAAAGCCGGTCAAAGAAGCCGGAAAATTCGAATTAGAAATAAAAAGCCCGTCAGGAAAAAGCACGAAAGCCTTTATTGAGATTCGGGGACAACGCTAACCATGCTTACTTTGGAAATTTTTCCGTTGAAAGAATTCTTCCGCTTTATGGAAAATTTAACTAATCCGTCGCGCATGGCGTACAAAGTCCAGTCCCTGCCGGCTTTTACATTCTCTCCTGGATAAAATTTTGTTCCTCTCTGGCGGACGATTATTGATCCGGTTTTGGCTTTTTGGCCAGCGGAAAGCTTCACGCCCAAATATTTGGGTTTAGAATCTCTTAAATTTGACGTTGATCCTGTTGCTTTTGTATGTGCCATAATTTCTGAAAACTTTATATAATAACAGTATGTTACGCGAGTGGCTAAATAAAGTCAAGGCGAGGGAGGGCGATCTCTTTCTGATCGCCGTCATAATTTTGGTTGCCATAACCGGTTTTGCGCTCGGGAGGATATCTGCAATAAAAGAAGAAAAATTTCCAATCCAGATAAGCGCCAAAGAGGCTAAGCCTCCAAGTGGAGGTTTAGCCTCCAAGCCAGCAGTTGAGTTAGTGGGCACAAAAAATGGGACAGTGTATCATTTACTCGCTTGCCCTGGCGCGAAATCAATCAAAGAAGAAAATAAAATATACTTTAGCAGCAAAGAAGAAGCCCAAAAAGCAGGATATAGACCCGCGGCCAACTGCCCCGGATTATAGAGTGTGGTTTTATGCCTGATAGGTCGCAAAAGCTATGATGTGCGACATGCCCCGCAGATAAAAACCCCTATCCCCTAATATCTTTGGCGGCTTTCAAAAGCGGTACCAAAATATATTCCTGTGCTTTATCCCAACCGATTCTTGCCCATGGATAAATAAAGTTCCAGACTATATCAAAATTCTCCTTCAATTTAGTGTTCTTTTGTATATCCCCTAAGGATACGCCAAGTAGGCTTATTATTACTATCGTTAGAACGATGATAATTAACGTCTTCACCTTAGAATTATAAAAGTTTTTATCTTTTCTTGCATCTTAACTTATTCACTTTTCAAACATACAAAAAGTATCTAAACTGTTACTATGCGAATAGAAAAAGATATGGCTGATAATGATCCATCAAAGTTTATAACAATTAAAGTGGCGGCGGAAATGCTCGGTGTATCGCCTCTAACTCTCCGCAACTGGGATAAACGCAAGAAATTGACTGCCTATCGCCATCCAATCAATAATTACCGCGTCTATAAGCTAGTTGATATACAGAATTTTTTAACTGGTATAGAAAACACTAATAAACCAAGAAAGATCCGCATAGATTTTTTGAATGATGATCCTACTGGAGACGATGAAGAACTAAAAATCTAGTCTTTTTGTAACGTTTATAACGCCTTTGCTTTTCTAATTCTTCGCGCAAGGAAATATGCCGATGCGGCGAGAGTTATGATTACGATAGCCACCCAGAAAATGAAGGCTGCTAAATTTTGGTCGATCAGTGCTTTGCCCGCAAAGACCAGAATAGCAGCGGTCACAGCCTCAATAATCGAAGTAATGCCTATATACTTTATAAAATCGTAATGGGCTAAACCAAAAACGTAACCAGTCTCAGCTGGCATCGCCAGTCTGAACAAAAAAGCAACTAAAAAATTTACGCGCCGCGAAATAAATTCTTCCCATGTCTTTATTTTGTCGGCTGAAAGAATTTTCAAAACAATCGCATGCCCCAGATGCCTCCCGATAGAGTAAGCGAGTATTCCTCCCGTGATCCATCCTGAAAAAAGCAGCCAAAATGTCGCCCAATTCCCCCACAAAAGAATAGCTATTGGAACGAGCGGTGCGCTCGTAAGCGGCCCTAGCAAGACAGAAATTACAGAAAACAGCCAAAAAATCGCAATTGATAGAATAATATTCCGGCTCGAATTACTGAGTTGTATGAGTTCAATTATCTTATCGATAAAACCCTTGCTCGAAACATATCCCCAAATCCAAAACACTCCTATGAGTACGAGGAATAAAACTAGAATCGCGCGCCTATCCACCGCTATATTATAAGCTTCTTTGGAAAGTTTGTAAGGTCTTTATATCCGCTATCCGTTACGCACACTACGTCCTCGATTCTTACGCCTCCGATATTCGGATAATAAAGCCCTGGTTCAATTGTAAAAACGTTTCCTGGTTGTAAAATTTCCTCCGAAACTTTATTTATGTGCGGAGCTTCATGCACTTCAAGTCCTAACCCGTGGCCTGTTCCATGCGTAAAACCTATATCGCCAACATTAAACCCATCTCGAATAAGCGAAGCCGAAACAGCTTTATGAACCTCCTTGGCAAGTATACCAGGCTTTATTAATGCAAATGCGGCTTCCTGTGCTCTCAAAATAGAATCATACATATTCCTAATCTTTTTACTTGGCTCCCCTTTCACGTATGTTCTAGTCATATCTGCAAAATAGCCGCTTTGCTTTGAAACGGGGAAAATATCGCAAACAATGGTTTCGCCCGCAAGTAAATTCCCCTGCCCCGGATGATGAGGGATCGCCGCACCTTTGCCGCATGAAATAATCATTCCCTCGGTACATAGCATCTCTTCATCAAATAAAACTCTTTCAGCCTCGCTCTTCAAAAATTCGCTCGTCAGCGCCTTTCCCTCAAAAAATATCAAATTATCCACAATTTCCGACGCGCCGAGAATTTCCTCGATTTTTAAAAACGCGGAGTGAGTTTTTTTGAGGCTTTTCTCGATCATCTCAATTTCTTCGCCGCCCTTAATCGCGCGCCACGGATAATATGGTTTTCTTATTTTGAGCACTATACCCTTCTTGCGCAGATGATCGGCGAGGTCGAGCGGAAAATACACAGGGACCGCAATTTCGTTGGAATTCGGAGAATATTTTTGTATCAAAGCAAGTGCGAAGTCATTTCGTCCCCCGCCCGTCACTAATACCGCTTCGATGTTTGGATTCTTATTCTTTTCCTGAAAAAATCCAAATTCACGGTGATCTAAAAATATGTATTTTTCCCCCTCCGCCTCCAAAAAGAAAAAATCGTCGAGAATATCAATCTTGACGGCATATTTCATATCCTTATTTTTTGTACTCGCGTAGGAAAGTTTAATCATGCTCACTAGCGCGCTTCAAAGCTTCTTTCGCATAAAATTGCACTATCGGCAAAATATTATACTTTTGGTCATTGAGCTTTTCTGCGTCGAACCAGCGAATATCATCATGCTCGTCTTCGGCTAGCTTAAATTTGTCCGATTTTGCTCTCGCAAAATAAATTAATCCAACATGTTTATGGACTTCGTTTGGCTTATCGCCGACTTTATGGATATTTAGATAACTTGGGGTAAATAAGTGCTTATGATTCGGGTCGTTTCTATTCAGGCGGTTCGCAAGTATTTCAACTTCAAGACCACATTCTTCCTTAATCTCCCTCATTAAAGCTTCGTCCGGATCCTCGTTAAGTTCTATGTGCCCGCCAATAGGCAGCCAAATTTTCAATTTCTTGTGCAATATTAAAAGTACGCTATTGTTATGGACAATATATGCATCAACTATAAAATCAATTAAATCGTGGATGTGAGGCATATTATTTATTAAAAACTAAATATTTCCCCTCGCTGATAATCTCAATTTTATTACCGCTAATCTTAAGCGCAGATTTGTCGTCGAGTGCATAAATAGGCTGCTGGAATTCTTTGGCAATTTTTTTGAGAAACTTGCGGCGGACTTTTGTAAAATAGATTGAATCCAGGTGCGGGCGGAAGTGAAAATCAAAAAATCCGAGGCCGTCCTCCCCTCTATTGCCACGATAGTCCCTCTCTCCATAGTAAAGTCTCCTTGATTGACTTAATGCCAAGTTTTTGGTTGTAATCATGCTCCCTGCGCTAATCCCAGCATAGACGCGATTTTTTAGAAGTTTGGGTAGAATTTTCCAAAGGCCGGATTTCTTGAGCCAATAACGGAGATAGAATGTATTTCCTCCTCCGAAAAATAAAACGTCCGCCGCCTTAAGCCTTCCTTTCCAATTTTCCTTTGGCAACGCAGATATATCGACGATATCGATGCTTTTATATCCCTGCTTTAGCAAATTATATAAATCCTCAATCAGCCAGATTTTATTTCCTCCGTCATCATTTGCAATATTTGCAGCTGTTGGTATAAAGGCAATTCGGATATCCTTGGCTTTTTTCCCAACGAGCTTCAGTAATGCTTTTGCTATAGATTTATTTGTGATACCACCGGATGTAAGCAAAAATTTCATAACCATCTGCGCACTCTAGCCTTATATTTCAAAAATTCTTCGCCGAGCGTCGCCTCAAGATATTTTTCCTCGCGGAGGATGACGCCGTAATGTAAAGTATAGAATATTATCGGCAGAAAAAATACTGCCCAAAGCGCGTTAAATGCAACTGTCACTGCCAGATAAATTAGCGTAAAGCTGACGTACATCGGATTTCGCGTGAATGAGAACGGTCCCCCAGTTACAACCCCGCCTACGGGCTTAAAGCGCGGGTCAACTTTGAATCGGAGCAGTGTTTTAACCGCCCAGTACAGGAGGGCTCCGCCTGCGGCCAATAATATCACGAAAATTGAGAGCCGCCAGCGCAAATTTATGCTAAAGATTGATAATGGGTATAAAATATTGACTCCAATCCCGATTAGAAGCGGGCCGAGAAAAATGTATGGCGGCGGTAAAATTGGAATCGCTCGCTCGATATCAATATTATTTTCAATATTGGGATTTATAAATTTTTTATCAAATTGGATCTCGGAATAATTTATTCCTTTTCGGTAGCATTCAATCCCCTGTTCAACAAAGTGCACTGTTTTTTCCGGAAGATTATCCATTGGAAACCATTCTAATTTAACACATTTTTGCTGCTCCATATTTTCTATATCACCAGACCATTTTGATACTGCAAAAAAATAATCTGACCTCGGCCCAGTTTCATCATGCTTCGCGCGATACATTGTATGAACCAATTTTATATCTTTTGAATAGATACTAATCCCAATCTCCTCTTTTGTTTCGCGAATTAAAGCGCCAATCGGAAGCTCTCCTGTCTCAACATGCCCGGACGGAACCGTCCACCAACCATCGTAGTACCCAGTATTTTTTCGTAAACCCAGCAAAATTTTCCCATCCTTTCCCAAGATGAGATACGACGCTGGAACAGCTTTTTCGCGATCTGACATAAACTAAATTCTATCATTTTATAAGCTGGATTAAAACCTTCAATCTTTAACTATTTTCTATTTACGCTATAGCGTAAATACGGTATAGTTATCGATTTAAAGTATTGTTGTATTGTTTCAAACCACCCCTGTTTTAAAAAGCGCTTGGTAGTGCGCGGGGTTATTACGTTGGATATAGACAATGACCTTCCCGGCGCCGGGGGCTGAAGCGATGCCGTGCTCCTGCGCGAAAGCTATGATTTTTGCTTCGGCCGAGGTAACGTCTTTTTCATCTCGAACCATAATTTCTACTTCAAAAGTTTCAAACCCAAAATCCACCTTATCAAAGTCGAGATGGAACTCCCCACTCTGCCAACTTTCGCGGCTGGTAACGATTTTCGCAAATGGTTTTAACGAATCCCAATCCGAGCCGATTGCTTTTTTTATTTCTCCCCCATCTTCGAGTTCGTGATATTGGTCGGTTTCTTTTTTTTGAAGCGTATCACCAAATGGCATTTTCAATTCCCACCTTCCCTCCCTCTGACGCAACCAATAATCTTTGATCGTTAGTCTAAAATCTTCCGCATCGTAATAAATATCCGTGAAAGTTGTTTTGACAATCAACTTCGCGCCCTGAATTAATCTTTCTTTATCTCCAGGCTTTAAATCAAAATTTTTCTCGACTTCAATCATGAATATATTATAGATAACGCTACCGCGCCGATAATCGCGAGGGCTATGCCGACAAATTGGCGCGATTGCAACTTTTCTTTATTTATCAAAATGCCGAGAATGACCGCAAGAATTATATAGCTTTCGGAAAGCGCCAGCGCTACCGCGATAGGCAGATATAGGGTTGATATCGCGAAGGCAAACCAAGCAAGATTATCAAGTATCCCGATCCCAAGCAGGAGTTTTTTATTTTCCCAAAAATCCCTTAGCGCATATTTAAATCTGCCATTAAGCACGAGATATGCCGCGATTATTATAGCCATGATTAAACTCGCAAACCAAATGACAAAAAGAGGATTTGTCGCGCGCGAGCCGAAGCCGACCATAAAATCCGTAAAGCCGATTAATATCGATCCGAAAAAGCCGATTACTGCGCCTCTTTCCAGCCACGCTTTCTTTTTCAAGTGATGAGGCTTTAGGGCAACCAATAAAATTCCGACTACGAGAATGGTAATGAAAAACCAATGCGAATATTCAAGACTCTCCTTGAAAACGAAATAAGCGATTAAACCCGCGACCACGATTTCAACCGCTTCTATAGACTCTATTACGGCAAGCTTTCCCTGCTTTAGCGCTTCCGTGCTTAGAAGTGAACTTAGCATGAAGGCAAGCCCGACTGCGAGCAAAATCAATATTTCGCGCCCGGAAAGATTCAATATTCCTCCCAGATCCCGAAAAACGAAAGGTAGCAATACAACGAGCCCCGTAATCTCAATCGCGAAAATCGATTCCCAATCGCCGAATTTTCTGGCCGAACGCTGTATAAAAAAATCCCCGACTCCCCAGCTAACGAGCGCGATCAGCGCGAAAATAATTCCGAGATATTCCGTCATTTTATTTCTTTAAGTTTATTACATTCAAAATTTTCTTCACTTTTTCGAGCGAATCCCAATCGTGGATAGAAATTGGAATGGCATTTTTATTGAGTTTTCTTAGAATAGCGATTTTTTTCTTTACTTTTTCAATAGGAATCATGTCACTTTTTGACAAAAATAAATACTCCGGTTTTTTCATCATATCTTTGTTATATACCCTGAGTTCTTTTCTAACCGTTTTATAATCTTTCGCCGGATTTTCTGATTCCACAGAGATTAAATGAAAAAGAATTTTAGTGCGCTCGACGTGCCGCAAAAACTTTATACCTAGCCCTTTGCCCAAAGATGCTCCTTCAATAAGTCCAGGAATATCAGCAAGAATCAAATTATAATAAACTCCTAAATTTGGTTCGAGTGTTGTAAACGCGTAGTTCGCAACTTTGCTTCTTGCCTCCGTAAGTTCGTTTAACAAACTAGATTTGCCGGCGTTCGGCAAACCAATTAAACCGACATCCGCGATAAGCTTGAGTTCAAGCCGTAAAGCAAACTCCTCGCCCGGGAGCCCTTCTTGAAATCTTTTGGGCGTGGTTAATTTAGGCGAGCGAAACAAAAAATTTCCCTTTCCTCCGTGCCCGCCATTCGCGATAAGAACTTTTTCTCCTATTTTTAAAATTTCTTGATCCTTGGCGCCTGCCTTATGAATAACCGTTCCGATTGGAACTTTCAAAATCAAATTTTCTCCATCCGCGCCGTCATTAAATTGCCCTCTGCCGTTTTCTCCATCTTTCGCCTTTATGTCTTTTTTGTACCGAAACTGGTTTAAAGAGCTCAAATCCGAGACCCCTTCGAAATATATGCTTCCGCCATTGCCGCCGGATCCTCCAGCCGGCCCCAAACTCATCAGGTTTTTATTGAAAGCTACGGCGCCCTTCCCTCCATCCCCAGCGCGAACTTTGATTGCTACGTCGTCAATAAGCATATAAGCCCTAATTTTATCGAAAATTTCCAAAAAAATAAAGCGGCGAAGGGGTTTGCAACCGCCTCCGCCGCTTTTGCGAAATAGGCTGAAGATTAAATTTAGGCATGCCTGCGCGCGCGCCGCACTAGGAATTTGGCCTCAAGGATATCTCCAAGGCGCTCAAGCGAAATCGCCGATAAGAAAGTCGCCATCCACGCGACCCAAATCGCGACAAATAGTAAAAGACCTCGCCAGAATCCGTTCCCTAATGGGTTAGAAAATATCGCCGGCAACACACTTGTAATCGCCACAAGGCAAACATTCTCTTCAAACTCCTGCATAAATGTTCGCCTATATACCGTTCGGCATGCCGCTACTCTAATGAAGAATCCGAGAAACGCCGCAAAAATACCAACGTAAACCAAGGCTAGACTTACCATAACCTCTCCCAGGATTACCCATGCTACACCGGTTAGCACAACTCGAAATCCAATCTTTTCGAACGTCGAGCTGAACAATTCATCTCGAAGCCTTGCTATTTTCATGTCTACGTCCTCCATTCAAATCGAAGATCTTTTGGTATCTAGGATACCACATCCCAACCCAAAAAGCAAGACAATATCATTATAAATTCTCGTCCAAAAATTTTTTCAGTCCGATCAAGTCTTTTTTTGCGCTGTCGTAAAAATAGGTTTTAATGCCTGAGGATTCCGCGCTTTTTACCGCATCCAAATTATGCTCAAAATAAATGACTTCCATTGCATCCAAGCCAAAATGCGCGAGCATTTTTTTATAATATTCCGGATCCGTTTTTTCGGGATTATGTTTTAATGTAAAAACTTCGTAAGGCATTTTATCCAAGCCGAATGTCTTAAATTGCTCGTCATTGGCTCCGGTTAAAATAATTTTCCTATTCGGGAAAGTTTTAAGCAAATCCCGCATTTCGTTAAAAATCTTGAAGCCTTCCTCGCTCTCTATGACAAATGTATATACCGCGTCAACTAAAATAGTTTTCTTTTTCTTTTGCGAAAACTCTATAATGCATTTCTCATAAAGTTTCTTAATCCGCGCGTATTCTTTTTCGACTCGCTCAATCTTAGCTAAAGCTTCCCCCGTGCTAGTTCCCTTCAGGGATTCTCTAACTTTTT
>Ga0209211_10007488_pt1 | contig 15282 bp, 14 predicted proteins | sample RifGroA2_FD_183992 | JGI IMG/M metagenome (GOLD analysis project Ga0209211, IMG submission 183992) | Groundwater microbial communities from Rifle, Colorado, USA - Groundwater A2 (SPAdes) (version 2) | ecosystem: Environmental > Aquatic > Deep subsurface > Groundwater | place: Rifle, Colorado... | reverse complement strand
TGTGAAGGATTCTTTTTTTCTCTCTTAGATATTGCCATGGAACAAGATTGGAATTATGCTCTCTGTCAGATGTAAGGACAACATTTCTTCCATTTTCAGACGTGAAATCCAAAGAGTTTGCAACAAGATTAATTGACTCTGTTGTGTTTCTCGTGAAAACAATCTCATCTTTTCTTATCGAGCCAATGTGCTTTGAGATTATCTCACGTGATTTTTCAAATTCCTCTGTAACTCTCGAGCCGAACTTATGCGAGCTTCTTCCGGCACATGCAGGATATTCATTGTAATACTCATTAATCTTCTCGACAACCTGTCTTGGCTTGAGGGACATGCATGCATTGTCAAAATAAACTATTTGCTTGCCATTAATCTCTTTCTTCAAAACAGGAAAATCATCTCGGTATTTTTCTGGGTTAATTGCAATCACCTTTTAGAGATTATTTTTTCTGAGATTATAAATTTAATGGAGAAGTTTTTTATATCTACCAACAACCACTTCATGTATGGATGATATATCATTAACTTCAGATACCTCACAACTAACCAGTTCTCTAGAATATAGGATATGGGATATTTATCTCGGAAAAGACCCTAAATTCCCTCATAGTGATCAACCTGAAGAAAAGATATTAAGAATCTTCCCAAGAGCACATACAGAATATAAAGGAGATGGCGAAACTGCTGAAGATTACGCCAACAGAATCCTTAAGTCTGCTGAACTAATCCGATTAGACTATGAAGGAGGCTCTAAAGTACAAGCATTTAAAGGTAATATTGCACTTACTTTTGGCGTAATAGCAGGAGATAATACCAATTACATTCCTCAAAATTTGTCAGATAGGTCAGATAGATTACCTGAAACATTAACGAATCCCGATGGAACTAATTTATCTTATGATATAAATGCACAAATCCTACAGCCACCTCCTGAGCCATTAAGGCTGAGATATGAGGGATTTGTAAGAGTTTCTCAATTGCCTAAGCCAGAATCTGTAATCTATAAATAAACATAATCAAAAAGTATTTATACAGAATTTCATAACGCTTTTATATGCCTAAAATACTTGTCTTATTCGCATCAAAATCCGACGAAGAGATTTACAAAGGCATTTCTCATATTCTCAAAAAGGAAAAGCAGGATTTCCAGCTCAGGATTTCATCAGCGCACAAAAGCCCTGAAGACGTTGATGAGATTATATCAAGTGAAAAATATGATGCAGTAATTTCAGGAGCAGGACTTGCAGCAGCCCTGCCTGGAGCAATTGCATCTAAAACATTAAAGCCTGTTATCGGGATTCCTGTAAAAGGAAATTATCATGGATTGGATGCTCTTCTGTCAATAGCACAAATGCCTCCTGGAATACCTGTTATTGCCGTCGGTGTGAATAATGTTGAGGCAGCTTCTTATGGAGCAATTAAAATGTTAAACCCTTTCAGCACAGTAAACATAATTGCTGATGACAATGAAGATAAGGCTGTTAAAAAAGCAGTCGAGATTCTCAAGAGTTTTGGAGTAAAATACAATATGTCAGATAAAGCAGATAGCAGTGCAATTAACCTTGAATTTGCATTTTTCGACGAGCCTATTGAAAAAATAAATGAGCTAGTGATAAACTGCCCGCTTCTCACCGAAAAACAGGATACACCGGAATCAGCACTGAATTTCTATAAGCACACTGGTCATGGATTATGGGTTGGAATCAATAATGGAACAAATGCTGCTCTTGCCGCAATTGAAATATTAAATCTCAATGGAAAGTACACTGACAAAATTATTCAGTTTAGAAAAGAGCAGAGAGACAAACTGAAAAAAGCAGACGAGGAAATGAAGAGATGAGAAAATAAGAATAATAGTAATGAGTTATGCTCGAAACTAATAATTTATTAGCGATTCGAGCACGTGTGGCTTCCAATAAATCTGCCAAATGTAAAATTTTATTGGAGCTTTATGCTCCTTAAAGTGTGAACTGATTTTGCAGTTCTGCCTAACCAAAGCGTCAACCGATTCATTCGAGTAACGTCGAGGATGTGCAATTGAATTAGATTGGCAGAAATTATTTATTATAGAAAAATGCCAATCTGATTTGCTGAAAATCCTAGGGATTTTCTTCAGCAAACCAATTAGCATTGCGGTTGTAAATTAAGAAGGATACAAAAAAATGATTTCACTTGAAACCCTGAAAAAGAACGTGAACAACACAATTGACAAGACTGATTTTCCTGAACTCGGAGAAAAATACGAGGGAAAAGTCAGGGATAATTATATATCAAAATCCAGACGGACAATAATTGTTACAGACAGGATTTCTGCATTTGACAGGGTTTTATGTTCCCTGCCGTTCAAAGGCCAAGTGTTGAATCAGACAAGCAGCTTTTGGTTTGAAAAAACCAGAAAAATTGTTCCCAATCATGTCCTCGACATTCCTGATCCGAACGCGATGATTGTCAAGGAATGCAAGCCATTGGCTGTTGAGATGGTTGTCCGCGGATATATAACAGGAGTAACCTCGACGTCAATCTGGCATAATTACCAGAAAGGCGTCCGTAATTTTTGCGGCAGTGCGCTTCCTGAAGGCTTGGTAAAAAACCAGAAGCTGGATAAGCCAATTTTAACACCATCAACAAAAGCTGAAAAAGGAAGCCATGACATGTCTGTATCAAGGGAATATTTTTTCGAGCATAACATCATAGGCAAGGATGTTTATGAGCAAGTTGAAAAAGCTGCTCTCAGCTTGTTTGAATTCGGAACAAGGCTGTGCGCAAAAAACAACCTGATTCTTGTTGATACAAAATATGAATTTGGGCTGTATAACGGCGAGGTAACTTTAATAGATGAGATTCATACTCCTGACTCGTCGAGATTCTGGATAAAGGATACTTATGACGAGCTTTTCTCTCATGGAAAAGAGCCTCAAAAGCTTGACAAGGAATATGTAAGGGAATGGCTTGCACAGAGGGGATTTATCGGGGAAGGTGCAATTCCGAGAATTCCCGACGAGATAAGGGCAGAAGCTTCCCGCAGGTATATTCAGGCTTATGAGATGATAACAGGAAACGAATTCATGATACCTGATGAAAGCCAGAATGTTATCGAGAGGATAAGGCATAATCTGAAAGTTAAGGGCTATTTGTTATGACAATGTGAAAATTCAAATCTCCCTGAATCCCTTAACCTTTTTCAGGCTAACAGGAATATCACTGTTCTCGTAGATATCGAGAGATTCATCTATTTCGTCCTGAAGCCTTTTCCTCAGCTTGCTGAGTTTGTCGGCTTTGTCTTCCATGGATGATTATTTCCATTTTACGGATGGAGCAGAAGATTGAGAGTGTTATGATATAAATTTATAAATAATATTTGATTTCATATTATTAAACTAGTCCAAATACGAATAACTTAAATATGACAATTTAGTAATATTTATAAAGAAAAAAGTCAATATTTGTATAAAAGGTGTAAAAATGGAAAAAAAACCAATTATTGTTTTTGATAATTCTGTTAAATCTAGAGTAATTAATTCTCTAGGATATAAGGAAAATGAGGAATTTAAATTAGTTGAGAATAATGGAAAATTAGCAACATCACAAGATTTTGAAAGTATTAGTTCTGATGAATTTGGAGGGGTATTACAAGGATCAAAGATTCCAATTAAAAATAAGGATACTGAACTTGTCAAGTATTTTATTTCTGGTAAATGATAAAATGGGTTTTTGGGATTTCTTAAAAGGGATAATACCTGAGAAACTAATTAATATTAATGTAGATAATAGAAAAATTGAGATTAATAATTCTTCCATAATTATTGGTAATCAGACCATAATAGAACCTAAAATAGTAGATAAAATACTAGCTAAATTATCAGAATATAAAGATAAAGAAAGCCTACCTTGTCAAGTTATTCATAAAGACTTAGACGAAAGTTATATTGAATACGAAGAAATATCAATTACCCAAAATGAAAGTTTGAAAAAGTTAAGAATGGTATTGCCTAGAGAAGAAGTTGAATGTATTTTAACGGCTAGGCGTTTAAAATTAGCATATGATAAAAAAGACACTGAGTTAGCAAAAATATTGTATAAACAATTGATAGATAACTACCCTAGAAAAGGCAACAAGGTTTATAACCTGATAGGTGGCGGCTATTTTGATGAGATGATTATCCCATTTATTGAAATATTTAAATCACAATTTGATGATAAATATATTGAAAGATATAGGGAGTTTTATTATGACATCATAAAATTTTTTCCTCTTGCGTTTTTTGTTGGAAATGGAACAACTGAAGATCATATCAGCGAAGGGATAAGCGAAAGACTAAAATTGAATGTGCCTTTTGTAAGATTACATGCAATTGGGGGCAATAATATTGAAAAAATTGAACAGGTAATAGAAAAACTTAGAATTGATAGAAATTACACGATAAAAGATAATCGCTTTACAAGTTCTACTGGTTTGAAAGCCCAGATTTTAGAGATTAAAATAAAAAGTTCTGACTAAACTTAATGGGGTTCACTCCAATATGATAGTGAGCCTGACAAATTAGTCGAGAAACTCCTTGAGAAAGCTTTATAAACCAGCGTAAAATCTCAATCATAAAATGGCAGAAGCCAAGAAAATCAAAGTCAGGAAAAAGGAATGGTATGCAATAGTTGCAAAAGATGTTCTAAATGGAGCAATGCTCGGTGAGAGTTTTGTTGCTGACCAAAATGAGCTCATAAACAAGCCAATCAAGGTTAACCTAATGCAGATAACCAATGAATCAAGGCACCAGAACACTAATATTAAATTTATCATAAAGTCAGTCGAGAACAAGAATGGAATAGCAGACATAATAGGTTATGAACTTTCAAATTCAACTATCAGGAGATTTGTCAGGAAAGAAAAGAAAAAGATTGACTTGAGCTTTCTGTGCATCACTTCCGACGGAGTTGCCATAAGGATAAAACCAATCATGGTCATCAAGAAAAATGCAAAAGGCTCAACACAGACAGTCCTGAGAAAGCAGGCAATAAGCTATCTCACAAAAACAATCCAGAAAACTGATTTCAAGACTTTTGTGAATGACTTAATATTTGGAAAGCTTCAGGATGGCTTAAGAAAGCACCTTTCAAAATTCTATCCAATGAAAATCATGGAGATAAGGCATATGTCAATTATCACAAGGGCAGATGTGCAAGTGCCAATTATCGAGGAAGCCCAGCCTGCTGAAATAAAAGAAACAGAAGATTCTAAGGCAGAAACAGAAATTAAGGCTGAGGAAGGGAATTAATCCTGTCAACACTTACTCTCTTTTCCTCTCCAGAAACCATATCCTTAACAGTAACCTTTCCTTCTGCAAGCTCTCTTTTTCCGACGATAATAACCTTTTTTGCTTTTATTGTGTTCGCAAACTGCATCTGGCTGCCGAGGTTTCTCGAGCAGATGTCAATCTCAACTGAATATTTTTTCCTCAGCTTTGATGCAATCTCAAGTGCTTTTTCTTTAACATCATCTCCAACAACTGCAATAAAATAATCAGGAGCCAAATCATTCTCAGGAATCAATCCTTTATCCTTGAGAATAAGCTGCAATGTTGCATATCCTATCGCAAACCCTGTTGCTGGAGCTGGCTGGCCTCCTAAAAGCTCGACGAGATTATCATACCTTCCTCCTCCTGCAATTGATCGGTATTTACCATTTGAATCAAATATCTCAAAAACTGTCCCTGTGTAATATGCAAGACCTCTTGCTGTTGAAAGGTCTAATCTAACAAACTCCTTTTTATCGCCCAATAAATTAAGGATGGAATTTATTTCTGAGACAGCTTCCCTGATTTTATCGTTCTCAAGCTCAATTTCCTGAATATCATTTATACTGAGAATCCTGCTTAATTTCTCGACGGATTTACTATCCAATCCTGCTTTCTTCAATTCACTGTTGAATTCATTAACGGATATCTTTGCTTTCCTGTCTATAACCTTTATCACATCAGGCAAATCTCTTTTCTCAACAAGTCCGCTTAGGATTCCTTCAAGGAGTTTCCTGCTGTTCAGCCTTACAACAAAATCACCTTTCTTCAGCCCAATTGCAAGCAGTGAATCAATCGCAAGAGAAAGAATCTCAGCATCAGCTTCCTGCTTTGAAGAGCCGAAACATTCACAGCTAAACTGATAAAATTCCCTTAACCTTCCCTGCTGAGGCTGCTCATATCTCCACATCCTCGACAGAAAAAACCATTTCACAGGCTTTGGCGCAGACTTTTGTATCGAGATAAACATCCTCGCTGCTGGAATTGTCAGGTCAAACCTCAATCCAAACTGCTCATCCCCTCTTTTGTCAAGAGTAAAAATCTGCTGTTTTATTTCCTCGCCTTCTTTTCTCGTCAGCAAATCAAGGCTTTCAAATGCAGGGCTTTCAATCTGCCTGAAATTATACCTCTGTGCAACAGCTTTCAGAATATTAAAAATCCTTTCTCTTACAGCAAAATCATCAGGATAAAAATCGTTCGTGCCTTTTGGCTTTTGGAATGTCATAAAGCAGGTTATTTGCACATTGATTAATATATTTTGTTGTTCCGTTAAGTCAATAGGCAGATATATCAGCAAGTCTCAGATAGTTTCAGTATCTTCATTATGAAATAATCAACCTTTACATAGTTCATCTAACATTTTATACCATCAAAAACTCCTCTTTCTTCAATGTAGCCTGTATTAAATAAGCGTGCTCAACAGTTCCAATAGTGTTAACCTCATTGATAAAACTGTTGAGTTCCTTGTTATTTTTAAATATACCCTCGGCTATGTATTCTGGCATCTCTTTCAGACGGTAGAGTGTGTTGATACTTGGATGGTTGGACAGGAATTCTTCAGTCCTATTATCTGTTGTCCAAATCAAGAAGAATACCCTTGCCTTGTAGCCTTTGCAATCTTTCTATAATCAGCGAAACATCTTCTGAAGCAATCCCTGCTTTCTGACTTATCTCGTCAACTCTTAAAACTGGATTGCTTCTCAGCAACGAGATTACTTTCAGCTCTTGTTTTGTTGGCATTGTCAAAATTGAATCTGATTTTTGATAAAGCCTGCTGATTTATAATGGCGGAAGTCCATAATTAATAAATATTTCCGCCACTTATATCTCAGAGGATACAATGTATTGATATTAATTATTTGTGTCCTCTGTTATATATTCATGTTGACGAGAATTTCATTGTTTTTCACAATCTGACGAGAATTTCATCATTCATCCCAGATTATTTGCGGCTATCACTTAAAAATAGCAAACTGCCAAAAAAGTTTATATAGGCACCTGCATTCCCATGCTAATAGGATGGAAGTAGCAATTACCATTCAAGATGAGGTTGAAAGGTTTCTTTATTCTGATATTACAATATCAAAATTTCTATCTGAGGGATTGTTTAATATTAATGCATTATCTGAAAAGCTTGTAAAGGAGAATCTTCCACACTCAAGCGTTATAGCTGTTTCCTCGGCAATAAGAAGGTATCAGGAAAAGCATAAGGGCAATAATATTTCTCATATCGAGGATATTTATGGTATTTTGAGAAATGGAAAGATTACTACAAGGGATGATGTTGTTAAAATTATTGTTGAGAAATCTGAAAATACTCATAGCTTAATTGCTGCTTTTGGCTCAAAAGTGAAGTCAATCCATGGACATCTTTTCAGGTTTACAGAGGGGATTGAGCAGGCATTGGTTGTTATTGACAGGGGAAATATGGAGCTTTTTGATAAGACTTTTGGTCATGAGAAAGTTGTGAGAAATGTTCCGCATCTCGGGCAGATTACAATTGCGTTACCGAAGGAAACACTTAATGTTTCAGGTGTTTATGCTACTTTGCTGAGAGAACTTTTTTCTAATGGGATTAATATTGAGGAGGCGCATACATGCGAGAATAATTATCTGATTCTTGTTGCTGAGACGGATATGTTAAGGAGTTATCATCAATTGACTAATCTTTTTGCAAGGGCAAGGAAGCATTTTGAGGAGAAAGTTAATGTCAAACCTAAAAAATTGCAAAAAGCTGTTTTTGACGAAAATTTGGCATGATTCGGTAAATTTTTTGCAGACTGGTTAATATTTTCTGCAATTCCATGTTTTTTGGGCTATTTTTTTCAAGGGGTTTTTATTTGATGTTTGGTTCTTCTTTCTTGGTGATGTAATTATGGCAGGGAATGATTTGGGAATTGTGGTTAATGTTGTAGAACAAGATGCTATCAGGAATTTGCTTCTTGATGGTGGAAGGGATTATGCTAAAGAGCAGGGACTTAATGGAGATGTTGTTGTTTCCCCTGATAATGAAGTTCTTTTGTATGGGCATCAGGGAGCTGTTGTTCCTCTCGGAAAAACTGGTTATAATGGAAGAGAGCCTGTGTTTGAGAGGTATGAGGTTTAAAAATGAAAAAACAATGGGATCTTATTCGCCTTTTTCACCCAAACTTTTATATACAGAGAATCCTCTCTTAGCATATGGTGGGATGTTTTGACAAATCCTGTAAACATAGCTGTTTTAGGCTCGACTAGGGGCACTGACCTTGACGCAGTTATATCTTCCATTAAATCAGGCAGAATAAATGCCAAGATTTCTATTGTGATTTCAAACAAGCATGATGCGGTTATTCTCGAGAAGGCTGCAACCCATAGAATAGAAACCCTTTTTCTTAATCCAAAGGGAAAATCAAGGGAAGAGTATGACACAGAAATAATTACAATTCTCGAGAGCAAAAATATCGGCCTTGTCCTTCTCATAGGATATATGAGGATATTGTCAAATAAATTTATCGAGGCATTCAGGAATAGGATTATTAATGTTCATCCTTCTCTTCTGCCTGCATTTGCTGGCGGCATGGATAAGAATGTTCATCAGGCTGTGCTTGAACATGGAGCAAAGCTTACAGGATGTACAGTGCATTTTGTAGACGAGGAAACTGACTCAGGACCGATAATACTCCAGAAAACAGTCGAGGTTTCTGATGATGACACAGCAGATTCTCTCAAGAAAAAAGTCCAGAAAGCAGAACAGGAGATTCTGCCAAAGGCAGTCAAGCTGTTTGTCGAAGGGAAACTAAAAATTGAAGGAAGGAAAGTGAGGATGTTAAGATGAGAAAAATTGAACGGGCATTTATTTCAGTTTCAGACAAGGAAGGCATAGAAGAGTTTGCATCAGAGCTTTCAAAGCTTGGCATAGAAATCATCTCGACATCAAAGACAGCCAAATTCCTCGTTGAAAAAGGAATTAAAATCGTTGAGGTTTCAGATTATATAGGCTATCCTGAACTTATGGGCGGGCTTGTAAAGACACTCCATCCAAAGATTCATGCAGGAATCCTCTCGGAAAGGACGCTTTCACATCAAAAGGAGCTTGATGCACACAAGATAAAGAACATTGACCTTGTTGTTGTGAACCTTTATCCTTTCGAGCAGAAACCATCGAGAGAAAACATAGACATAGGTGGTGTAACTTTAATCAGGAGCGCTGCAAAGAACTATGAGCATGTTGCGGTTATTGTTGATAAAGCAGATTACCAAAGCATCCTGAATGACCTCAAGGCAAACAACGGAATACTCGGAACTGTAACATTAAGAAGGCTTGCTGTAAAGGCATTTGGATATATCAGCTATATTGACAGCCTGATTTATAATTATCTCAACAAAGAGCTTCTCGACGAAGAATTTCCGCAGGTATTAAGCCTTTCATTCCAGAAAGTTCAGGATTTAAGGTATGGCGAAAACCCGCACCAGTCAGCAGCATTCTATAAAGAGAAGAATTTCTCATCGGCATCTGTTGTTAATGCAAAGCAGATTCACGGCAAAGAGCTTTCATTCAATAATATTCTCGACGCCAATGAGGCACTTGAGCTTGTAAGGGAATTTTCCATGCCAACAGCAGTTATTATCAAGCATACAAACCCATCAGGAGTTGCATCGAGAAATAAACTTTCAGATGCGCTAAGGGCCGCGTATGATGCTGATCCTGAATCTGCTTTTGGCGGTGTTGTTGCATTAAACAGGAATTGTGATTCTGATACAGCAAGAATAATATCCCAGTGGTTTGTCGAGCTTGTTATTTGTCCAGAGTTTGACAAGGATTCTTTTGAAATATTAAGGCAGAAAAAAAACATCAGGCTGCTTGAGACAGGAAATCTCGGGAAGATTGAAGAATATAATGATATAAGGCGGGTTGTTGGCGGTGTTCTTGCCCAGACAACAGCATTTCCTGAGAATGTGAGAGAGGGATTTAAGGTTGTAACAAACAGGAAGCCAACTGAAAAGGAATGGGAAGATATTATTTTTGCGTTTAATGTAAACAAGCATGTAAAGTCAAATGCAATAATCTTTGCAAAGGATTTGACAACTGTTGGAATTGGACCCGGGCAGACATCAAGGGTTTTTTCTACGAGAATCGCATCAATGCGTTCAGGTGAAAAGGCAAAAGGAGCTGTTATGAGCTCAGATGCTTTTTTTCCTTTCCGTGATAGCGTTGATGAAGCAGCAAAAGCAGGAATCTCAGCAATAATCCAGACAGGGGGCTCTGTAAGGGATAAGGAAATTATTGACGCTGCAAATGAGAATAATATTGCTATGATATTCTCAGGCATAAGGCTGTTTAAGCATTAAAAGAGATTCATTATATACAACTTCTCTGTTGGTAAACTAATATATTTGTTATTAGTATATTGTGGTATACCTTGATACATTAGGATATATTAGAATATACCATAGAATACCATAATATATCCAGTGTTTACTACCTCTTTCTTTGTTTTTTTCAGCGATAAATTTATATATAAGATACTCTGGTATACCTAAATATAGACTGAGGTAAGTAATTATCATCAGGCATATTAAAGAGTATTAGAGAGTATTAACGAATATTAGGGTATATTTGGCAAAAGAGATAGTGTTGTAAATGAGCAAGGACAAGGAGATTACAACAATTAAGGTAACTAAGGGAATAGTCGAGCTAATTAACAGCTTAAAGATTCATCCCAGACAGCCTGCTGAAGAGGTAATTCTTCAATTAATCGAGGAGAAACTAAAATCTCAGGGAAAAACTCTTGACAAAAAAGGCAGGGCAGATTTCCATAAAATTGCTTATTTGTCTATAATATTAATACTGTTCATTGGTATTGGCTTACTAATAATCAAGCCGTCATTGACTGGATTCAGCACAGTATCGAAAGTTGCTGCTTATAATGACAGCCTTTCTCTTGAATTTTCCGAGAGCAATTCTTATACATGGCAGCCAACACATACAGGAAACCTGAAGAGCCTGAGATTATCAGGAAGCTTTATCGAAGGAACAAAAGCAAAAGTGTTTTTGCAGAAAGGAGACAGCAGGTATTTAATATTTGATTCTGCAGAATATAATAATGCCAGAGGGATTTCAGCATTAACTGGATTGGCTGTTAACGAGCAGGATGTTTCTGAGAGTTCTGAGAGCATTGATTCAGGCAATATCACAGCTAAACTCGAATACAAATCAGGCAGTGAATTTGATATAGAAGATGATGGTGTTGAGCCATTGAATGGTGTTGTTGACATTACCGTCGAAAATTCATTGTTCAATATTCAGAAAAACACCAGCAGGCTTTGCACCCAATGGCAGGTTTACAGCATTGACAATGATGCAACAAGCAGTTTCTGCTATGGCTCTGAAAAATGCTGTAACTTTGTTGGCTTATTACCGTCGAGAACAAACTGGGATGATATTGTTTATGCGCGATACGGCTCAGATGGCTTCACAAAAAGCAGTATTGCTTCTGCAAGGGTTTTAAGTGTAGATTACAGCCTTGATGTTGATAACCCATACTCTGAGATATATTATAGCTCATGGAAAAACCTGAGCATAAGATTTGATACTCTCGACAAAATTGCTTTTGATTCTGCCTGCGAAGAAACCTGTGCATTGTCCGGGTTTGATGACGCTGAATATACTCTCGCTGTTGAGATTGAAAATGGCTCAGTGAGCCTTGATGAGGTTGTATATTCTGTCGAGGAAATAATGCAGAATACTGCACCAATTCTTTCAAAAGATTTTGGTGCTGTCAATATCAATAAGAATGATTATGTGAATATCGAGCTTAGCAGTTATTTCTCTGATTCAGACGGAGATTCTTTAATTTACAGTGCATATTCTCCAGAAAATATCCGAATTGAAATTTCAGGAAGCACAGCAAAGATTATTCCAGACAAGGATTTTGTTGGAGTCAGGTATGCTTTCTTTTCTGCTAATGACAGCACTGATTCTGTTACAGGAGATATTTTTATGATTAATATCTCAGAACAAATTCTCTCCGAGAGAATTTTTTCTGAAAAGCGAATTAGGATTAACGAGCCAGTAAAATGGGTTAGGAATATTTCACAAGTTTCAGGAAATTTAAGTGTTGATATTCCGATTCATGCTTTTAATGTCTCAGCAAAAAAGATTGTGGATGGCATTGCTGAGGATATTCCAGAGGAGAATATTAAAGTCAAGGTAGCTGACAGCGAGTTTTCCAAGGAGGAGTTTGAGCTGGAGAGAAAAACTGATTTGCTGTCTAAAAAGCTGAGCAGGGCAGATGATTCCAAGAAAGGAGAGATTAGCTCTGAGCTTGCAGATGTTAATTCCAAGCTTAATAATATTAAGAGAGCCAAAGGAATTCTGGGAGGATTTGCATTAAGTCAGGTTCTCGAGAGTAATGCTACATTTGTTGTTAATGAGCCTGTGTCTGATTTGATTCTCGAATACGAAACACCTGCGCCAATATCAGAAGAAAAATTTTTTGAGAATGGGAGGAAACAAATCACAGTAAGTTCAGAATTAAATTATGAAAATATACTTGCGTATACTGAGGTATACAACATTCCGAAAGAACAGATAAAAATTTTTTGGCAAGTATCACCGTCTGACCTACAAGCATATTACGGAGAAACCTCGTCGGAAATTGTAAAGAAAGACATAACCAATGATGCAAGGTTTGAAATTAATTTTATAGATTCCGACGATGATGGCAGGATAAACACCGTCGAATGGCTCGTTCCACACTTATCAAACCAGACCTATGAAATCACAATCACCGTCTTAAACCTGCACTCATATCCCCCATTAGGCGGAAACTGGACAGTCCAATTCAACACAACAGGAACAGGAAACCTTACAATCACAGCAATTGATTCATCAACATACTCAGAGATGTTTGATGATGAAACCTCGACGGCAGACGACCTTGAATTGTTGGAATTAAGATGCGGCGAGAATATTCTGTTTAGTAAATATGCTAATGTAAATGATGCAAGCATTTATCTTGTAAAATCAGACGGCGAAAGGATTAAGCTGTCTGATTCTGTCGGAAATTCCTTCTCGATAAAATCAATCTATGCAGAAAATTTTAATTGTGATAATCAAACAGCATATCATACAATCAAAGAATTATCAACAGGAGCGCATACGCAGGAATTTAATTTCTCAGGAACTTTGGCTTATGCTTACAACACAGTCGGTGGAGCTAATTTTACATTCATCACAAACGGGACAATAACAAATTCGTATAATTATTCAACAGGGGTTTTCAATGGGACTCACTATAATGAAACAGTTGCGGCAATACAATCAAATATAACTAACCTTATTTACAATGGAACATACACATCGCAGATATTTGACATAGGCAGAATAGTTGACTGGAAAAACATATCGTGGGCGAGCAATGCTACTGGAGAGTTGCCGAATAACCAAATAAGTGGCAATGCAAACATGAGCGGTAATATTATACTATTGCATCTCAACAACGATACATCTTACTTAGAGAACAATACCTTTGCATATGATTTCAGTGAGCATTTGAATAATGTAACCTGTTCAGCTCCATGCATGAAATTTAATCAATCCACAAGTATATTTGGCTCATCTCTTTATCTGGATGGGGCAGCAGGAACTAATATCCCAATAATACAGCACTCTAATAGTTTGGCTATTATTAACATCACTGTTTCAGTTTGGATAAAAACAAGTTTTACACAGCAGCAATATGTATTGCATAAATTAAATAATTGGCACTTACGTACTGGTGATACTTCTGATTCTGGCGCTCCATGTACAGAATTGTTTAACCGTGATGCAAACCCACTATGCTCTAATATTAATGTTTCAGATAACAAATGGCATCATTTAGCTGTTACATCTAATGGCTCTGAGACTCGAATATATGTTGATGGAAATATTAGTCGTAGGGATGTTTCGACAATTGGCCCTTATAGTGATACAGCTCCTCTTAGAATAGGTTCCACACATATGAATGACTACAAATTTAAAGGATATATTGATGAGGTTGCTATCTGGAACAGAAGCCTTTCATCTGAGGAGATATCTCGAGTATACGCTATTGGCGCATCTAGACTAAATCTGTTAGTAAGAAGCTGTGATGATTCGCAGTGTGATGGAGAGTCATACACAGACATAGGCACGGCATCTCCAGTTGCTTTATCCTCAACCAGCAGATATTTCCAATATTTGGCAAATTTTTCAACAAATAATGTTTCTACTCTTGAAATGTATAATGTAACTTTATTTCATTCTCCGCAAACCTTTGACACAGTTGCTCCGAATATTTCTCTTAATTATCCTGTGGATGGAGCTTTTGTAGGCGGTTCTGTTAACTTCAACTGGACTGTTAGAGACAACAAGGCAAACATTACATTATGCGATATTACGATAAATAATCTGGCTAACAGAACCAATATCAATTCAACCAATGGGACATATACTAACCTGACAATATCTGGCTTTAATGATGGAAGTTATTCATGGTATGTTACTTGCACAGATAATTACGGAAATGTAAACTATTCTATGACATGGAGCTTTATCATTGACACTTTACCTCCTGTTGTTATTCTCGATGCATCAACTGACAAATGGAAAAGACGGGGAAATGTAACAACTGACTTAACAAATACTGATACAGGAAATTGGATATCAACATACTCTATCAATGCACTTGTTTATGACACAAGCAAAAATGTAATTTATTTGGGTCTTGACAGTGGATTGTTTGGTGTTTACAATTCTTCCACTAATGTTACATCTGACTTAAGTGCAACAGACACAGGCAATTGGATTGGGTCTTATGCTATTATTTCACTATCTTATAATTCGCTCAATAATTTCACTTATTTAGGTGGCTCAGCAGTTGGTTATGGTTCAGGTTCTGGACCAGGAATACCATTTGGAGTTTATAACGCCTCTTCTAATGCTACAAAAAATTTAATGGGGACAGGCACTGGAACAGGAGGCTCTTCAAGTGCA
>Ga0209211_10007487_pt1 | contig 15283 bp, 10 predicted proteins | sample RifGroA2_FD_183992 | JGI IMG/M metagenome (GOLD analysis project Ga0209211, IMG submission 183992) | Groundwater microbial communities from Rifle, Colorado, USA - Groundwater A2 (SPAdes) (version 2) | ecosystem: Environmental > Aquatic > Deep subsurface > Groundwater | place: Rifle, Colorado... | reverse complement strand
ATGTTCCTCCACTATAGCCGACCTGTTGGGCTTGTCAAGTTGTCTTGTGGATAACTCCCCAACCGCCGAAACAGGCTCTTGGAAAAAAGTCGCTTATCTCAAAGAAGGAATGGAGATAGCGGTAAGCAACACGGACAATGATAAAGCCGTTTGGGATCGCATCGCCAAGATTGAAATTCTTCCCGCCGAGCAAGTCTACGACATTGAAATAGACGGCACGCACAACTTCATCGGTAACGACATCATTGCGCATAATACTTACCTCGGCTCTCTCAACGGTCCTCTTCAAGCCAACAGCGGACTAGTCTCCGCCACCACTTCCGTCGGTTATCAATACGGAGGAACAGGGTTAACTTCAACTCCTTCTTTTGGACAAATGTTGAGAGGAACTGGCTCAGGATACGCTCTTGTTGCCACTTCAACACTTGGTATCAACACCACAGACTTAACTGAAGGCAATAATCTTTTCTGGACGGACACAAGATTTGACAATAGGTTATCGGCGACAACGACATTGCCAAACTTGACGACTTTGCTTGGTTTAACCAACGCCACAAGCACTAATCTTACTGCCAGCAACTCTTGGCTTGGAACAATCAGATCTGGTGTTTGGAACGGAACGGCGATTGGAGTTGGATACGGTGGCACTGGTCAAACTTCTTTCGGTCAAGGGTGGTTGCATTCGGACGGAACGACTTTTACTTCTTCCACTTCACCGACGGTGGCGTACATAACGGCGACTTCAACGACGGCGACAAGTACTTTTGCCGGAGGACTTTCCGTCGCCGGTTCATCTGGATTGACGGTATTGCAAAATGGCAATGTGGGAATCGGGACCACTTCGCCAAGTGTAAAGCTTCATGTCGTAGGTAATGGTAGCGATATAGCTTATTTTGAAGGGATAACTGCCAGACCGCTGGCGCAATTATATTATAAAAACAGCTCAACAAATCTAACCAATGGAACTGTTGTTGGTAGCATCAATTTCGCTGGTTACTTTAATGATACCTATAGTCCAATCAATCAGGAAGTAGCAAGGGTGGAAGGTGTATATATGGGCGATGGCGCGACGCGGATCGGCGATTTATCTTTCCTTACAGGCAACAGCGGAATTCCCACGGAAAAAATGCGCGTAACAAGTGCAGGCAATGTGGGGATCGGGACTACAAGCCCTTACGCCAAACTGTCTGTCGTCGGGCAAACAGTGGCTGAATATTTCACTGCCACTTCTTCAACAGCTTCCACTTTTCCTTACGCTTCAACGACTGCCCTCACCATTTCTGGCAATTCCTATTTAGGAACGGTGTCATCGGGAACTTGGAATGGTTCAACTATCGGTGTCGGATACGGTGGCACGGGAGCGACAACTTTTACCGACAATCGTCTTCTTACTGGCAATAGCACATCTGCTTTAGTTGATGAAGCCAATCTAACCTTTGACGGTTCTTTGCTCACAGTGTCAGGCAATGCAAGCACCACGCAAATAGGAAGCACAGGTAGCGCTTATTTCGCGACAAGTGGGGGCAACGTCGGCATCGGGACTACGAATCCGGAGACGTTGATTCAAATGTATCAAACAAGCAGTGCTGGCGCTGTTCCGCACCTTGGTCCGGCATTACGTCTCACCAACGGTTTTGCGGATGGCGGAAATAACACCTGGAATGTAGACAGTGATTATGCCGGGTCTCTAGAATTTCAAGAAAGAGATGGTTCGGACACTGCCGGCAACAACGTTATCGCTTATATTCGGTCGCTTGTTCAGAGTACTTCGGGTGTGGGTTGGGATATGGTTTTTGGCACATCGGTCGGCAATGCCACCGGTACGGAAAAAATGAGAATAGAAGGCGGTGGCAATGTCGGCATCGGGACTACGACGCCTTCCAACTTGCTCAACGTATACAGCAACTTGAATAATACTACGGCCGCGAGAATTCGCATAGACAACAATAACAACACAGGCACTGCTGCGGGCTCTTCTTTCGTTGCTAGTGAAGGAATTGGAACATCAGATGTTGGTCTCTACTATCTCAATTCCGGTCTTGCAACAAGTGGCACCAATGTCGCAAGCGGAGGTGTTCTTGTGACAGGCACTGGCGCAACTGGTGGTCTCACAATTAGAACGAATGCAAACGCACCTATCATGTTTGCCACAAACGGGATTGCGAATGAACGGATGAGAATAACAGAAGCCGGCAACGTCGGCATCGGGACGACTTCGCCGGAAGCAAAATTAGATGTTAAAGGGGGCGCTTTGGTTGTAGATGGAACAGACAATATGTATGGGGGGTTAAAGATTGATACAGATACGAGTGGAGATTATCATATTAATTTTAGATCAGGCAGACAGACTATTACAAATAATGGAGGGTTCAGGTGGTTTATGGGCGCTAGACCTTCAGGTAGCGGTTCTTGGGGGACAGGCACAGAAGTTATGTTTTTGACCAACGCAGGCAATCTTGGCATCGGGACTACGAGTCCTTGGAGGACATTGAGCGTAACAGGGACAGTGGGGATGGATGGGTTGACTGCTACCGCTGGATCAGGAGAAAAGTCCGTCTGCATAGACCCGATCACCAAAGAAATCAAAGCCAGTTCCGGCACCGACTGCACAAGTTCTAGTCAAAAGTTTAAGCACAATATAGAAACATTGTCTTCCAGCTTGGATGAAATTGCACTACTTCGTCCGGTTTCCTTCAAGTTTAATTCCGGAGATAGCACGACTCATCTTGGTTTTATAGCCGAAGAGGTGAACAGCGTGGATCCCCGTTTGGTTGATTTTGGGCAGGATGGGATGCCAAGAGGCGTAAGATACGCCGAAATGACATCTTTGCTGACTAAGGCGATACAAGAATTAAATATAAAAGTCGGCGATCTCCAAGCCAACGCCACGGCTTCTTTCGGAACAGGAACAGATGGTTTGTTTTCTTGGATTTTGAACAAGTTTTTCGCCATTGGCATAACATTCGGGCAGGATAAAGTCGGAGCGAAAAAAGGCATTTTTGAAAGCCTTGAAATGAAGGATGCCAGCACCGGAGAAGATTATTGCGTGAAAATCAGAAACGGCGAATGGGAGAAAACAAAAGGGACTTGCGGAGAGACATCAGTGAGCAGTTCCTCGGTTTCTTCTTCAGTCGCATCATCATTGGAAAGTTCATCGTCCACCTCCTCAACATCCGATGTGCTCCCATCGCAAAGCTCCTCCTCGACATCGGATGTTATCCCGGTGGCCAGTTCATCCGCGACATCTTCAGAATCGTCGTCATTGTCAAGCAGTCAATCTTCTTCATCGGAATCCAGTGTGACGAGCTCAAGCTCATCAGCCGGATCCTCGGTAAGCTCATCTTCAGAATCATCCTCAATCTCAAGCGAAAGTTCATCATCGTCTGCGGTATCATCAAGTGAATCGTCGGCAGTTTCTTCATCATCCGTCGCTTCCTCAGAACCGGCTCCGTAAGAAATGCATTTGTTTACAAAAATAGGAATTATTTAGTATAATAAATATATGGTAAAAATAACTATAGATAAATTGGCTCAGATGGTGGCAAAAGGTTTTAGCGATATGAGTGAAAGAATGGATAAACGATTTGAACAAGTTGATCAAAGATTTGAACAAGTTGATCAAAGATTTGAACAAGTTGATCAAAGATTCGATCAGGTGGACGCTAGATTCGCCCAAGTGAATATGCGGCTTGAAGAAATTGACATTGAATTAAGGTATATCAAAACCGACTTGAAGTATGTCAAAGAAGATGTTTCGGAAATTAAAAGAGAGACGATTCCTCCTTTGGAGTTTGAAGACCTTATGGCAAGAGTAAAGTGTGCGGAAGAAAAGATTGGCATAGAAAGCGGTAAATAATAAAAAAATATGAAAAACGAAGAAATAAAAATAAAAATAAGGAGAGATGTTTTTGAGAGTGGTGATCGTTTAGAAGATGTTTTGGCGAACGAAAAAGAAGAGGAGGTGTCAGTGGAGCCGGCAGTAAAAGCAAACAGCAAGAAATTTTTCAGCCTTGAAAAATTATCCGCTTTTGTTTTTTATATTCTTGTTTTCTTGATGCCGATTTTTGTTTTACCTATGGTTGTATCGCCGGTCGCTTCCGGCAAGGCTATTCTTTTTTTTGGAGGAGTGTTTTTAACCGCTTTCTTTTTCATTTTATCGGCGATCAGGAAGGGAAGTGTTCCCATTCCGAAATCAGCCTTGCTTATCAGTTGCGTGGCGATTGTTTCAGTTTGGCTGGCATCGGCTTTGTTTTCCGGAAATATCAGTTTGTCGCTAGTCGGAAAGTTGTATGACACGGACACATTCTTTATGATCTTGGCGTCCGCTTTGGCTTTGTTTTTCGGGTCAATGATTTTTAGATCGGAAAAAAGAGCGGTTGTTTTTTACATTTCCTTGTTTTGTTCGGCGATTGTTGTTTTCTTGTTTCAGTTTTTTCACATAGTTTTCGGCATCAACATCATTCCGTTTAACATATTTCCTTACAAGACTTCCGGTTTGGTTGGCGGATGGAATGATTTTTCCGTATTTTTCGGACTAATTGGTATTTTATCTTTAGCTTTTTTGGAAATGGCGGAAATTAAAAAGAAGACGATTTTTTTTCTTTACATTCTTCTGGTTGTGTCTTTTTTGGCAATGGCAGTATCCAATTTTTCCAATAACTGGATTGTCTTTGGCTCTTTTTCTTTAATTATTTTTATTAAGGCTTTGTTTAATAAAATTTCCGCGGAGACGCCTGTTTCCAAGAGAATTATTAGGGTATCGCTTTTTGCCATAGTTATAGTTTTGTTTTTTGTTTTGTTCAAAGGAACGGCGGGAAAAATAACCAATTTGCTTGGGACATCATTTTCAGAAGTAAGACCTTCATTGCAAGCGACGATAGATATAGATAAACAGTCTTTAAAAGGTAATCTTGTTTTGGGAACCGGTCCGAACACTTTTTTATATGATTGGTTGAAGTTCAAGCCGGCGGGTATCAATAATACCATTTTTTGGAATGCGCGCTTTGTGTCCGGTTCGGGATTCTTGCCGTCCGCGTTGGCGACGACCGGCATTTTGGGGGTCATTTCCATCATCGCTTTGTTGATTGTTCTATTAAGTCAATGCAGAAAAGTCTTTTCCATTGGACAGTCATCTGGCAACAACTCGTTAACCGCGGTTTCCTTTTTCGGCTCTGTTTATCTTTGGACACATATTGTTTTAAGCACTCCGGGCGTTCTTGTTTTTGCTCTAGCTTTTGTTTTTATCGGACTGTTTTTGGCGTTGCTGGTGAATGCGGACAAGGTGAAGGTTGCAAACATTAATCTTTCCATGAAAACAAAATCATCCATTTTTTTAATGATAATCGCTTTCATTTTGTTGTTCGGTTCTGCTTACGAGTTTTACTTTTCAGTTCAAAAATTTTTGGCGTTAAATAATTACAGTCGAGCCATAAGCATTTTTGAAAAAACAGGCGACATAAACAAAACAAAAGAAAAATTGTTAAAAGCCGTTAAAGCGGACAAACAAGACGAATATTATAGAACTTTATCCGAGTTGGGCATTATTTCTTTAGGGCAACTTATAGCGGATAAAAATATTCCCAAAGACAAGATCGGCGCGCTATTTCAAGAAGGGCTTCTTTCCGCCATTTCTTACGCGCAGGAGGCGACCAAGATCAATCCGACGGATCCGGTTAATTGGATGCAGTTGGGACGCGTTTATGAATCGGTTGTTTCGTTGAAGGTGGACAAGGCGGACGAAATGGCTCTCGGCGCCTACGCGCAAGCATTCAAGGTTTCACCTTTTGATCCGTCTCCGTTTGTCGCATCGGCTAGAATAGCGCTAGGAACGAAAAAAGTTGACGACGCGAGGAAATATCTTCAATCGGCTCTTGTTTTGAAGCCGGATTTTACGGATGCTTTGTTTATGTTGTCGCAAATTGAAGCTCAATCCGGCAATCTTAAAGAAGCGATTCTGAAAACGGAGCAGTCCGCAATGTCTTCTCCAAACAACCCCGGTATTTTATTTCAGCTGGGATTATTAAACTACCAAAACAAAACTTACGACAAAGCAGGATTGGCCTTGGAATCAGCTGTTGCCATCAATCCGGAATATGCCAACGCCAGATACTTCTTGGGACTGGTTTATGACAAGCAAGGGAAAAAAGACAAGGCCATTGAGCAATTTAAGATCATTCAAAAAACAAATCCGGACAATGGGGAAATAAAGAACATTTTACTCAACCTTTTGGATGGAAAAGACGCTTTGTTTGAGACGATTCCTCCTTCGCCGGAAAAAAGAGAGGGACTGCCGGTGGCGGAAAATGGTCAATCCGTTCTTAAAAAAGCGAAGAAAAAATAATTTCAGTTTAAAACAAGCGGAATGGTCAAAAAAATTCTAAACCTTTTTTACAAAGAGCATAGCGGTCTGCACAAGACCGCTATCATTTTAGCCATATCTTCGGTTGTTTCGGCTCTTTTTGGTATACTGAGAGATCGTCTTTTGGCGAGCGGTTTTGGCGCGAATGAATCTTTGGATATTTATTACGCCGCTTTTAAAATACCGGATTTTATTTATATAATTTCTTTGTCTATTATTTCCGTTAACGCGCTCATTCCTTTTTTTCTTGAAAAAACTGCAGTTTCAAAAGAGGAAGCGAAGAAGTTTTTGGACGAAACAATGTCGTTTTTTTTGTTGTCTATTTTTGTTTTGGCGGGAGTGGGTTATTTTTTGATTCCGCATTTATCCGGCTTGGTGGCGCCCGGATTTTCCGAAAGTTCAAAAAAAGAGTTCGTTTATTTGGCAAGGATTTTATTGCTTTCGCCTGTTTTCTTGGGTTTATCCAATCTTGTTTCGAGTGTTATTCAATCGCACAATCGTTTTGTGATATACGCCCTTTCTCCTATTTTTTATAATTTCGGCATAATTTTCGGCATAGTTTTTCTTTTTCCAAGGTTTGGCATGGCGGGCATTGTTTTTGGTGTGGTCATCGGGGCGATGGCGCATTTTGCCATACAAATACCGACCATTATTAAGTTGGGTTATTTCCCAATACCGGCATTGAAAGTAAACATAAAAGAGTCTGTTAAGTTGGCAAAACTATCTTTGCCAAGGTCGTTGGGTTTGGGTTTAAATCAGATCATTTTGATTTTCATCACCGCCACGGCTTCTTTGCTTTCCGCCGGAAGTATTGCTGTTTTTAACCTGTCTTTCAATTTGCAAGCTGTGCCATTGGCTGTAATAGGGATGAGTTATAGCGTGGCGGCTTTTCCCACATTGGCAAGGCTTTTCGTCAACAACAAAAGGAAAGAATTTTTAGATCAGTCAACTATCGCGATCCGGCAGATAATTTTTTGGTCAATCACCGCTTCAGCCTTGATTATTGTTTTAAGGGCGCAAATAACGCGGATCGTTTTTGGGTCAGGGAATTTTGGTTGGCAAGACACAAGATTGACCGCCGCCGCTATGGCCATATTCGCTTTTTCCATCACCGCGCAGTCTTTGGTGGTGCTTTTTACCAGAGCTTTTTACGCTTCGGGAAAGACGTGGAAACCCATAGTCATAAATGCCATTTCAGCAGTTTTTACCATTGGAGCGACGCCTATTTTTATAAGCTTGATTAAAAATCATTTTTTCTTAGCTTCTTTTTTTAATTTAACTTTAAGAGTCGGCGATGTCGCCGGAACGGACATGCTCGCTTTGCCACTAGCGTACTCTTTGGGTATGGTTGCAAACTGCGTTTTACTTTTTATTTCTTTTCAAAAAGAGTTTGGCGACATTTGGTCTTTCGCAAGAAAAACTTTTTTTGAAACAATAACGGCTTCTTTGTTTGCCGGCATTGTTTCATATTTTACGCTTAATTTTTTGGACAATGTTTTTGATATAAATACCTTTGCCGGCATTTTCGCGCAGGGATTTTTCGCGACAATATTAGGCGGGATTGTTTGGTATTTTTCTTTAAAATTTTTAAAAAGCGGAGAATTGCGGGAGTTAACAAAAGCCGTTTCCGCCAAGTTTTGGAAAACTCAGGTTATCGCTTCCGAACCGGAAAGCTTAGATAAGTAATGGAGTGTCGTGGGCGCGTAAGATTTGACAGTTTTGCTGTTGTTTGCTAATATGCCAATATGTGAGTGTTTCCCGTTCTTCTATTTATATCGGAATGGGCATTCCAACGCATATCCCACAAAATCCGCTTCGGCGGATTTTGTGTTTTTTTTTGCGAATTGCGAAGTTTTATTATTCGCTCAGCTCGCATAATTTTTTGCTAAAAATTTGCTCTACTCGCGCCAGTCGCGCTCCGTAAGGCGTCGCTCATAACAAAACTTCGCAATTCAAAATAAATTTCGCTATAATTAAAGAATGAGCTCCATCAGAGTTGGTGTATTGCGCGGAGGACCGTCGCTTGAACATGAAGTTTCGCTTAAAACAGGCGAGATGGTTTTGAGCGATTTGCCAAAAAAATATTCAGCCAAAGATATTTTTATAGACAAAAAAGGAGAATGGTATTTGAATGGCAAGTCGTATCATCATGATCAAATTTTCAGAAACATTGACGTTGTTTTCAACGCGCTTCATGGCGAATACGGAGAAGACGGCAAGGTTCAACAACTTCTGGAATTGTATGGAATCCCTTACACCGGTTCGGGGGTGTTGGCTTCGGCTGTTGGGATGAACAAGGTCTTGGCTAGACACGCTTTCAAAAGCGTCGGGTTGAGAATACCTTTTGGCTTTGAAGTTGTTTTGGGTGGTGAAATAGGAGAAACAGCAAAAGAGGTTTTTAAAAAAATGCCTCCACCATGGGTGGTCAAATACCCGTTTGGCGGATGTTCTGTCGGTGTATTTATCGCGTATTCATTTGATGATTTAATATCGGCTTTAGAAAAAATTTCTTCCTTTCAGCCTAATTCGGCAAAGATATTAATTGAGGAATACATAAGAGGAAGGGAAGCGACTTGCGGAGTTATAGATGACTTTAGAAATCAAAAGCATTACGCCTTGCCGATTGTGGAAATAATCCCTCCGGCGAAAAGCGGTTTCTTTAATTACGATGCCAAATATGGCGGTGAAACAAAAGAATTATGTCCTTCAAATTTTGATATGCGGACAAAAAAAGAAATAGAGGAGATGGCAGTGTTGGCCCACAATGCCATTGGTGGCAGGCACTATTCTCGCTCTGATTTTATTGTGTCCTCAAACACCCTGCCTGCCCTGCCTACCGGACAGGCAGGCGGCAGGCAGGGTGTTTACATTTTAGAGATCAACACTTTACCCGGCTTGACACCGCAATCATTGCTACCGAAAGCCTTAAACGCGGTAGGTTCGTCGCGTCAGGAATTGATAGAACACTTGATAAGTCTCGCAATGAGCAGAAAATAACCAAAAAGCTTTGACAACCAGTGTTTAAATGATAAAATAAGCATTAGTCGGTTAGCGTATAACATAAGGCGGTTTATTTTAAAAATGGCAAAGTTAATACTTATAGAAGATGATCCGTTTTTGCTTTCTATTTTGACCGACAAAATGAAAGAAGCCGGTTTCGAAGTTGAGACGGCGACGGATGGAGAAGATGGTTTAAATAAAATTAAATCCGGCGGTTTTGATTTGGTTCTTTTGGACATGGTTTTGCCAAAAAAAGACGGTTTTAAAATTTTGGAAGAAATTCGCGATGATAGCCAAATAAAAAACGTCCCTGTAATTGTTTTGTCCAATCTTTACGATAAAAACAACATAGAAAAGGCCATGTTGCTGGGCGCTAAAGATTATGTGGTAAAAGCTTACAATACACCGGAAGAAATTATTTTAAAAATAAAGTCCTTTTTAGTCAAAGAGGAAATTAACAATTAACAATTAACAATTAACAATTAACAGTAAAAAAATGAAAAATTTAAAATACTTGATTGGCATTATTATAGTTTTGGATTTAATTTTGGTCTTTCCTGTGATGTTTTCATGGGAATATATCGGCAAGTTATTAAAAGTCGCCGCTTTCCCTGAAGTTTTCACGACACTTGTTGTTGAAATAACATTACTTGTTCTCACAGCGTTGATTGCTTACTTGGTTTCCAGAATACTAAAAGGCACAGCGTTGCAAAAAGCGCTTTATCTTATGGCTTGGGGCGTTTTAATGTATGGAGTGGGCGACACGCATTTGCTTGTTTGGATGTACACCGGGATTGAAGCTCTTCCGCCATTTTTTGGCAAGGCCGGATCTTCCATCGCGCACTCGCTTAGCGTTGGGATAGGTTTTATCTTGGTGATATTGGGTTTGTATAAAATAGCGCAGGCGAGAAAAGATATATTACCGAATGGTCAAAATAGATAAGAATAAAATAGGAGTTATCGCCGGAGTTTTGGCTCTAGTCGCTTTGATTAACGGAGCATTGCTTTACTTATATCCTGAAAGTTTTTCCATCTTTGCTTATGTTTTGTTTGTTTTTGTTCCACTGATTGGCATTATTTTGTTTGTTTTTGCCAAATTCTCCCTCCTTTTTTTGAAAAGAATAGATGAAGAAGAAGACGAGGGGGAACTTCTAAAAGAGAGACAGAAAGAAATTGTTGAAAATATGCTTGAGGGCTTGGTGGTGCATGACAGCGATGGCAAAATACTTTCAATCAACGGGATGGCGGAGAAATTTTTGAACACCAAAAGCAGTTATATCAAGGGCAAAAAAATAAGCGAAGTAGATAGTCCGTCAGAATTGTTGAGAGCAATTTTTACGCCGATGGAAGACAAGGAAGAAGTGGAACTTAGTTTTAAGGGTGATGTCGGACAGGACTTGTTTTATCAAGTCGTTCAGGTTTCTTTGAGCAAGGAGCGCAGAGAGTTTCTCAAGATAATAAGAGATGTCACCAGGGCAAAACATTTGGACAGAATGAAAAATGAATATATCACAATTATGTCTCACAAAATATTGACTCCACTGACGAATATAAAATGGGCGGCCAATGTTTTATCCGGAAATGACGTTAACGCGTCAAAAATACAATTAAGCGTTAAAAACATAACCGATAATGCGAACGAGCTTATAGAGTTTACCGCCCATTTGCTCAATATTACCGAGATAGAAGAAGGGTTATTCGGGTACAAGTTTGAAAAAACGGATATGGGAGATTTGGTTCAAGGAGTGATAAGAACGTATCAACAAGAAGCGCTTCGTCGCAACATAAAAATGTCGGCGAATGAAGCGCAAGTTGGCGTTTATTTTGTGAACGGAGATAAAAACAGGCTGGAAACGGCGATAACGAATTACATTGATAATTCCATCAAATATAGTCCGAATGGTGGCAAAATAGAAGTATCTTTGCACCAAGACAAATACACCCTTTGGTTTAGCGTTAAGGATGGCGGGGTGGGCGTTTCTCCGGAAACTGCAGATTCGCTTTTTACAAAATTTTTTAGAGACAAAAGAGCCAAAGAGGTTCACACTGAAGGTACGGGAGTCGGTTTGTTTATCGTAAAAAACATAATAGAAAAACACGGCGGGAAGGTTGGACACGACGCCATAAAAAAAGGAGGTTCGTTGTTTTACTTTACGTTGCCGGTCTTTAAAGAGAAAGATTGACCTATTTCCCAATAATCACAATTTCGTCGTCCCTCGTTATTTCTATTTGATTTTCCGTCATGGCGCCGAATTCAAGATTGTCAGAAACTTCTTTGATTTCTTGTTTGCCTTGTTGAAGGTTTATGATTTTTCCCATGCCGATTTCCACATCCCTTCTTTTTATTTTAAAAGATTTACCAGTAATAATTTTGCCGGAAATCATTCTCCCCCCTATAACTTGTTTGTTTTTTTGTCTGCTGAATGTTTTAAGAATTTTGGCGACACCAACGATTTCTTCTCTGGGGATTTCCGCTTTCTTTTTGGCGATTTCTTCTTTTAGCCAATCGCTTATTTTGTAAATAATATTGGATAGAAAAATCGGCGTGGAGTATCTTTCTATCGTTTCTTTCGCTGAAGAATCAACAGAAACATTGAAGCCGACAAGGACGCAGTTTCTTGAAATGGAAGCGAATTTCGCGTCATCTTCGTTGATGTTGCCGACACCGCCTTTTAAAGCAGTCAAAACGATTTCTTCGTCTTGGAGCTTCATCAATTCTTTTTCCAGCGCTTCAAGCGAACCGGCGGTATCCGTTTTGATAATTAATCTGATTGATGCTTCGCCTTCTTTTGTTTTTTTGTTTTGCGTTGGGGTTGTCAAGATTGTTCCTGTTGTTTTAGCTAAGGCTTTTTCAGCCTCATTTTTATCGGCATAGGCTTTGAATTCTTCTCCGATGTTTGGCAACGTATTGAATCCCGTTATGCGAATGGGAGAGGAAAAGGACGCTTCCTCCACCGTTTTGCCTAAAAAGTTTTCAAAAATTCTTACCGGCGCCATCGCCTTGCCGGCAAGAAGATACATTCCTTTTTTTAGTGTTCCGTTTTTGATAAGCAGGGTGGAAGAAATGCCCCTTTTGGAATCCATGTTTGATTCTATGACGATACCGCTGGCATTTTGATCCGCATCGGCTTGCAAATTTTCCATATCGGCCAAAATCAATGCCACGTCAAGCATTTCTGGCACGCCTTCTCCTGTTTTGCCGGAAATTTTCACAAACGGAACATTGCCACCGTATCCTTCCACATAAACGCCGTTTTCCGCAAGTTGAGCTTTTACTTTTTCCGGATCGGCGCCCAGTTTGTCTATTTTGTTTATAGCCACAAGAAACGGCATTTCTGCTTCTTTGATGGTGTTGCAAGCCTCTATGGTTTGGGGTTGAACGCCATCATCGGCGGAGACAACCAGTATGGCGATGTCGGCGATAATAACACCCCTCGTTCTCATTTTGGAAAAAGCTTCATGCCCGGGCGTGTCCAAGAAAGTGATTTTTCTTTTTTTGCCTTCGTGTTCCGTTTCCACCTCATACGCGCCAATGTGTTGAGTGATTCCGCCCGCTTCTCCCTCTGTAATATTCGCTTTTCTTATATAATCAAGGAGTGTTGATTTGCCATGATCAACGTGTCCCATCACAACGATAACAGGCGGACGAACAAACGATACCTCAACTTTTACTTGCTTTTTTTTCATTAAGTTTTAATTATACATTTTTTATATAATTCTGTATCTATTGACAAAATATATTCTTCGTGTACAATTAAAGCAGAAAACAGCAAGATTTTCTTGCGACTGTTCCAGCAGATTCTGGATTGTACATTCAAAAAAGGATAAAACGATGACTAAAAAGATAATGTCAAACCAAATGCTGGGTCAGTGTTTCGGTCTAGCGATAAGGGAATTCGAGTTCACAGTGCCGAGCGACTACAAGCACGACACGCAACTCGACATTTTCGCCAAGAAGACCAAGAAGCGGATCACCTGCTACTTCAACGATGCGCTGACCAGCAAGAACTTCGCGAAAGCGACGAACAAGTTGGAGCCCGGCAAAACCTACAATGCGAAGATCTTCCCGATACTAAAAACAGTAGAGAGCGAAGAATGCATGAATTTCCTCACGGAGCAGAATGCGATCCTCGTGTGCGGACAGGGCGTGACATTGTTGCAGGAACAGAAGGCTGACGAATTCCCTGTCGGCAAAGGGATTGTGTCCTTCGACCAGAAGGAGGCGCTTTGGACCGACTCAGGTGGCAGACACAGGGTGCCGTTTGTGCACCGTCACTTGGACGGTAGCTGGGAGTTCCACCTCGGCTCTTTCGAGCGTAGCTGGTATGGTGGCTACTGCCTGTTGTGCGTCTGCGAATTATAGTACCCGTTTCAAATCTTGAGTCTTAGACCATTTGAGCCCTTGCCTTGTTTTTCACAAGCGCAAGGGCTTTTTATATAAATTCTGTAAACCAAAAGTTTTCTAGCAAGATAACGTCAAAATGTTATCATTAAACAATGGATTTTCAAGATGAACAAAATTTGATTGAAAATAAAGAGGAAAAACTCTTGGCGACGCCGATGCCTTTTATTCTTGAGGTTAAAAATTTGACGGTAAATTTCGGCGAGGAAAATGTCGTTGATAATTTAAGTTTTAATCTTAAAAAGGGGGAGAATGTGGCGATAATGGGTCCAAATGGAGCCGGTAAAACGGTTTTGCTTAAAGCACTGCTTGGGCTATTGCCGTATAGGGGTGAAATAAAGTGGAGCGAAGACGCGAAAATAAGTTATGTTCCGCAAAAAATATTGCCAGAAAAAAATTTGCCGTTGAGCGTCAAGGAATTTTTTGAGATGAAAAACATCAGGGCGGAGCAAATCAAAGAAGCCTTAGTTTCTGTGGGCATAACGGATGAAAATTTTATCAAAAAAAGAATCGGCGCGGTATCTCCCGGACAACTCCAGCGAGTCCTTATCGCTTGGGGGCTAACAGGCAACCCGAATGTTTTGCTTTTCGACGAACCGACTGCCGGCATAGACATTGGAGGGGAAGAAACTGTTTTTAATTTGTTGAACAAAATAGAAAAAGAAAGAAATATTTCAATTATTCTTGTCACTCACGATATGAGCGTGGTTTACGGATTCGCGGACAGTGTTTTGTGTTTGAATAAAAAATTGATTTGCCACGGCGCGCCATCTGAAGCGCTTGGCGCGGATGGGCTAAGAAAGCTTTATGGAGAAGGGGTTAATTTTTACAAGCATGAACATTAATTTTTTCATAAGTTTAATAACGGCTGTTTTTGTCGGCGGATCTGCCGGTTATGTCGGTTCGCTTATGACCACAAAAAAAATGTCTTTAGTGGGAGATGTTTTAAGCCATATCGCTTTGCCGGGTGTGGGATTGGGTTTGCTTTTCGGATTAAATATGTCGCTTGGCGCTTTAGGTTCACTTGTTTTGGGTGTCTTATTGATATGGTGGCTGGGGCTTAAAACAGATCTTTCTATGGAATCATTGGTGGGCGTGGTTTTTGTGTTGAGCGTGGCGGGAGGTTTTTTAATAATTCCGGAAGATGAGTTGCTACATACGCTTTTTGGAAATATTTACACCGTATCAATAGGTGACGCTATAATGGCTGTAATTGCCAGTATTGCCGTTTTCAGTGTCGCCAAAATAATTTATTCTAAAATGATGCTGGCTTCCGTGTCGGAGGATTTGGCGCTTGCTTCAGGTATTAAAACAAGCAAATATAATTTGATATATCTGTTTTTGGTGGCCATTGTTGTGGCTTTTGGCGTTAAGGTCGGCGGAACAATTTTTACCAGCGCGATGATAATCATTCCGGCGGCGACAGCTAGAAACATTAGTCGTAATATGAGGCAATATTCGATTTTGTCCGCGGTAATAGGTGTTGCCAGCGCCGTTGTCGGATTTGCCGTTTTTCTATTTTT